>VFQR01002626.1_pt1 | contig 11132 bp, 4 predicted proteins | sample 3512321 | NCBI WGS metagenome assembly VFQR01 (sample SAMN10412374, study PRJNA504923) | tailings metagenome | isolation source: Relicate 3 Philex TSF1 revegetated site | place: Philippines: Tuba, Benguet | collected 2017-08-29
GCCCGCCGTGGCGTCGCTCACGACGGCGAAGCCGAGCGCATCGCGCCGGCGCTTGGCCGCGGCGGCGAGCGCAGTGCTGGCCTCCGACCCCAAGATGCCGTCTGCCGGGAGCTTGCGGGCGCGCTGGTGGGCCAGAATCGCGTCGTAGGTGCGCCGCCCGAAGGTGCCGTCGACGAGGCCGGCATAGTCGCCGGTCCAGACGAGGCCGTCCTGGATCGCCTTGCGGTCCGCCTCCGGCAGCCCCTCGAAGGCGGCCTTGGCCGCCTCGAACGCGGGGTCGAGCGGGCGCACGGCCACCGGCGGCGCCGGCGCCGGCTGCGCGAGCGCCGCGCCGCACACGAGACAGGCGGCGAGCACCGCAAACGACAAAGCTCGGATCACGTCCTTCCCCTCCGCTCCCGCATCGAGAATACCCGCCCCGGCACGGCCGCGCGAGAGCGCCGCGTGGCCGCCTCGCCCGAAATCGGCTACTCTGCAACCAACAGGGAACGGGGATTCGACCATGCTGGCAGGCTTCGTGCGGGCGCTCGTCCTGGCGGGTGCGGTGCTGATCGGCACGTCCGCGGCGCAGGCGCAGAAGAGCTTCGTGCGCGACGACCTCGCGAGCGAGGCGGTCCGGCTCGAGGAGCGGGTGCGCACCGAGGCCGCGGCGGCCCGCGACGTCCGCCCCGCCGCGGAACTGCGCCGGGAGTTCGACCTCGCCATGAACCGCGGCGACCCGCGCCGGGCGCTCGCCCTGGCGACGGCGGCGGCGGCCGCAGAGCCGCGGGTCGCGGCGAACTGGATGGCGTACGCCCGCGCCGCCAACGCCGTGAATCCGCGCGACTGGAGCGAGCGCTACCAGCTCCAGGAGCGGGCCACGACCGCCGCGTACCTCGCCTACCAGCGCGCCACCACCCGCGCCGACGAGGCGACCTCCCTCGCGCTTCTCGGCGAGACCTACGCCAACCGGCAGTTCTGGCGCTATTCCCTGCAGGCCTATCGGGCGAGCCTCCAGCTCGCCGAGGCGGCGCCGGTCCGCGCCGCCTACCAGGACCTGCGCGAGAAGCACGGCTTCCGGCTCCTCGACTACCAGGTCGATTCGGATTCGGCCTCGCCGCGGGTGTGCTTCCGCTTCTCCGAGCCGCTGCGGGGGAAGGTCGACTACACCCCGTTCCTCGCCGTCACCGGCGCCACCAACCTCGCGGTCACCGCGGAGGGCGTCCAGCTCTGCGCCGAGGGGCTGCGCCACGGGGAGCGCTACGGCTTCGTCGTGCGCCAGGGCCTGCCCTCGTCCGTCGACGAGGACCTCCTGCGCTCGGCCGATTACGAGATCTACGTCCGGGACCGCTCGCCCCAGGTTCGCTTCACCGGCCGCAACTACGTCCTGCCGCGCACCGGCCAGGAGGGCATCCCAGTCGTGTCCGTGAACACGGGCCGGGTCGAGGTCGAGGTCTACCGCATCGGCGACCGCAACCTCCTGCCGACCCTGCGCTCCGACAACTTCCTGTCCCAGATCAGCGCCTCGACGGCGCGCACCATGGCCCGCGAGAAGGGCGTGCGCATCTGGTCCGGGTCCCTCGACACGCCCCTCGAGCAGAACCGGGACGTGGTCACCGCCTTCCCGGTGCTCGAGGCGGTCGGCAGCCTCGAGCCCGGCGTCTACGTGATGACGGCGCGCCCGCCCGGCGCGGGCCCGCGCGCCGGCGAGGACGAGGAATACGACTGGGGCATGCGGGCGACGCAGTGGTTCGTCGTCTCCGACCTCGGCCTCACCGCCTTCAAGGGCGCCGACGGCGTCCACGTTTTCGTGCGGTCGCTGGCGAGCGCCGCGCCGCTCTCCGGGACCGAGATCCGCCTCGTCGCCCGCAACAACGAGATCCTCGCCACGAGGCGGACGGACGCCCGCGGCCATGTCGCCTTCGATCCGGGCCTCGCCCGCGGCGAGGGCGGCCTCGCCCCCGGCCTCGTCGTCGCGACGACCGGGGAGGATTACGGCTTTCTCGACTTCAACCAGAACGCCTTCGACCTCAGCGATCGCGGCGTGAAGGGCCGCCCCGCGGGGCGGGGCGTCGAGGCCTATCTCTACGCCGAGCGGGGCGTCTACCGCTCCGGCGAGACGGTGTTCCTGTCAGCCCTTCTGCGGGACGCCCGCGGCGCGGCCGTCTCGGGCTTGCCGCTGACGCTCGTGGTCCAGCGTCCGGACGGGGTCGAGTACCGGCGCACGCAGGTCGCCGACCAGGGCCTCGGCGGGCGCGCCCTGTCGGTGCCGATCGTGCCGAACGCCATGCGCGGCACCTGGCGGGTCACGGCCTACACCGACCCGAAGGCCCCCGCCGTCGGCGACACCTCGTTCCTCGTCGAGGATTACGTCCCCGAGCGCATCGAGCTGACGCTTGCCCCGAAGGCGCCGACCCTGCGCCCCGGCGAGCCGGCGGTGATCGACCTCGAGGCGCGCTACCTCTACGGCGCGCCCGCCGCCAACCTCGAAGTCTCCGGCGAGGTCACGGTGCGGGCCGGTTCCGGCCCGGCGGTGCCGGGGCTCGAAGGCTTCGTGGTCGGGCTCGAGGACGAGGCCGTCGAGGCGACCACGGCCGAGATCGAGGACAAGGGCACCACCGACGCGCAAGGGCGCGCGACCATGCAGGTCAACGTGCCCGATCTCGTCGCGCCGCGCCCGACCGAGGCGCGCATCGCGCTCCGGGTCGCCGAAGAGGGCGGCCGCGCGATCGAGCGGACCGTCGTCCTGCCGATCCGGCCCAAGGGCCCGGTGCTCGGCATCCGCAAGAATTTTCGCGACGACCTCGCCGAAGGCGCGAACGCCACCTTCGACCTCGTGCTCGCGACGCCGGAAGGCCAGCGCCTCGCCCGTGCCGGCGTGACCTGGCGCCTCTACCGGGTGTCGCGGCGCTATCAGTGGTTCAACAGCGACGGCCGCTGGGGCTTCGAGCCCGTCACCACGACCCGCCGCATCGCGGAGGGCACGGCAGACATCGGCGCCGACGCGCCGGGCCGGGTCTCGGTGCCGGTCGAATGGGGCTCCTACCGGCTCGAGGCGCGGGCGGAGGGCATCGAGACCGCGCAGACGAGCGTGTCGTTCACGGTCGGCTGGTCGGGCGACGCCACGGCGGACGTGCCCGACCTCCTGCCCATGACCCTCGACAAGACGGCCTATGCGGCGGGCGAGACCATGCGCCTCCGCCTGTCGCCCCGCTACGCCGGCAAGGCGACGGTGGCGGTGGTGGGCGAACGGGTCAACGAGATCCGCGTCCTCGACGTCGCCCCCGAGGGGACCCTGGTGACGATCCCGGTCGATCCGGCCTGGGGCACCGGCGCCTACGTGGTCGCCCTCGCCCACCGCCCGCTCGATCAGGCGGCGCGGCGTCTGCCGGGTCGCTCGCTCGGCGTCGCCTGGTTCGAGATCGACCGGGCCGGGCGCTCCCTCTCCCTCGACCTCGGCGCGCCGGCGCAGATGCGGCCTCGGGGCGAGATGCGCCTGCCGATCCGCCTCGCCGGGCTGCGCCCGGGCGAGGAGGCCCGGGTCACCGTGGCGGCGGTCGATGTCGGGATCCTCAACCTGACCCGCTACCAGGCGCCGGACCCGGTCGCGTTCTTCTACGGCCAGCGCCAGCTCGGCACCGAGATCCGCGACCTCTACGGCTACCTCATCGACGGCATGCAGGGCACCCGTGGCGCGATCCGCTCCGGCGGCGACACCGCCGCGCCAACGCTCGCCGACACGCCGCCGAACCAGGAGCCCCTCGCCCGCTTCTCCGGCGTCGTCACGGTCGGTCCGGACGGCACCGCCGAGGTCGCCTTCGACATCCCGGCCTTCAACGGCACGGTCCGGGTGATGGGGGTCGCCTGGACGCGCGACCGGGCCGGCTCCGCCTCCGCCGACGTGATCGTGCGCGATCCCGTCGTGCTCGCCGGCACCCTGCCGCGCTTCCTGTCGGTCGGCGACCGCTCGCGCATCCACGTGGAGATCGACAACGTGGAGGGTGCGGCCGCCGAGTACACGGTCGACGTGGACGTGCGCGGGCCGGTCGTGATCCCGGCCGACGCCCTGCGCCGGACCGTCCGCCTCGAACGGGGCGGCAAGGCGAACGTCACCATTCCGATCACCGCCGCCGGGGCCGGCATGGCGAACTTCGAGCTCACCCTGAGCGGCCCCGGCCTCGAAGCCGGCCAGAGCTTCGCGATGCGCGTGCAGCCCGGGAGTGCCGGCCAGGTGCGCCGCACCGTGCGGCCGCTCGAGGCGAACGGGAGCCTCACCCTCTCGAACGACCTCCTGGCCGACATCCTGCCGGGCACCGGCTCGGTGTCCGTCTCGGTGTCGCCGCTCGCCGCCCTCGACGTCCCCGGCCTCCTGCAGGCCCTCGACCGGTTCCCGTACGGCTGCTCGGAGCAGATCGTCAGCCGGGCGCTGCCGCTCCTCTACGTGAACCGGCTCGCCGCCCGCGAGGCCCTCGCCCTCGACGCCAACGTCGACGAGCGCATCCGCAACGCCATCGAGCGGGTGCTGGCGCGGCAATCCTCGAACGGGGCCTTCGGCCTGTGGTCGGTCGGGGGCGACGACATCTGGCTCGACGCCTACGTCACCGACTTCCTGACCCGGGCGCGGGAGCGCGGCTTCACCGTGCCGCAGACCGCCTTCACGCTGGCCCTCGACCGGTTGCGCAACTTCGTCGCCAACACGACGGAGGTCGAGTCCCGGGCGGCGGACCTCGCCTACGCGGCCTACGTGCTCGCCCGCAACGGACGGCCGGTCATGGGGGACCTGCGCTACCTCGCCGACACCCGCCTGTCGGAGTTCAAGACGCCGCTGGCGCGGGGCCAGATCGGCGCCGCCCTGGCGCTGCTCGGCGACCGCGGACGCTCCGAGCGCATCTTCGCCAACGCGGTCGAGCAGCTGCGCAGCCTCAAGGACGACGGCCTGTCGCGGCCGGATTACGGTACCCGTCTGCGCGACGCGGCCGGCCTGCTCGCGCTGGGCGCGGAGGCGAACCTGTCCCGGGAAGCGACGGCCAACGTGGTGCGCGTCGTCGCCGACGAGCGGGCCGCGCGCCGCTACACCAGCACCCAGGAGAACGCCTGGATGATCCTCGCCGCGGAGGGCTTCGCCTCCCAGGCCGACGGGATCGCCGTGAGCGTCGACGGCGTGCCGCGCAAGGGCGCGTTCCAGCGCACCTTCGCGGCCGAGGCGCTCGACCGGGCACCGGTGGTGCTGGCGAACGCCGGGCCGGCGGCGCAGGTCGTGGTCAACGTCACCGGCAACCCGATCGGCCCCGAGCCGGCGGAGAGCCGGGGCTACGCGGTCGAGCGCAGCTACTACCGTCTCGACGGCACGCAGGTGGACCCGGCCCGTGTCCGCCAGAACGACCGGCTCGTCACCGTCCTCAAGGTCAGCGAGCCGGAGGCCAAGTTCGCCCGGGTGCTCCTCGTCGACCGCCTGCCGGCGGGGTTCGAGATCGACAACCCGAAGCTCGTGGATTCGGGCTCGGTCGGCGCCCTCGACTGGCTCAAGCACGAGGTCGAGGCCGCCCATACCGAGTACCGGGACGACCGCTTCGTCGCCGCCTACGACCGGGCGCCCGGCCAGCCGGCGATCTGGACGGCGGCCTACATGGTCCGCGTCGTCGCGCCGGGGCGCTACGTGCACCCGCCGGCGGTGGTCGAGGACATGTACCGGCCGGACCGCTTCGGCCGCACCGGCTTCGGTACGGTCGAGGTGGCGCCGGTCCGGTGAGCGGATGAGCGCGATCCGCCTCCGCCGCGTCGCCCTCGGCGCGGCCGGCGCCGTGCTGGCGGTCGGCATCGCCGGCGCGGCGGCCCTCTGGCGCTATGCGGAGGCGCTCGGGCCCATCGACCTGACCGTGCTCGAGAAACACTCGACGCTCGTCCTCGACCGGGACGGACGGCTGCTGCGTCCTTTCGCGACCCCGGAGGGGCGCTGGCGGGTGCCGGTCGCGGCCCGCGAGGTCGATCCGCGCTACCTCGCCATGCTCAAGGTCTACGAGGATCGGCGCTTCGACAGCCATCTCGGGGTCGACCCGCTCGCCCTGCTCCGGGCCGCCGGCCAGTTCGTGCGGGCGGGCCGGGTCGTCTCCGGCGGCTCGACGCTCACGATGCAGGTCGCGCGCCTGCTCGAGCCGCGGGAGGAGCGCACCGTTGTCGCCAAGCTCCGCCAGATGGTGCGGGCGGTGCAACTCGAGCGTCGCTTCGGGAAGGACGAGATCCTGACGCTCTACCTGGCGCTCGCCCCCTACGGCGGCAACCTCGAAGGGGCGCGGGCGGCGAGCCTCGCCTATTTCGGGCGCGAGCCGCGGCGCCTGTCCTTCGGCGAGGCGGCGCTGCTCGTCGCCCTGCCGCAGGCGCCCGAGGCGCGCCGGCCGGACCGCTCGCCCGAGGCGGCGCGGCGCGCCCGCGATCGGGTCGTCGAGCGGGCGGTCCGGCACGGGCTCCTCGAGCCGGGGGAGGCGCTCGCGGCCCGCGCCGAGCCGGTGCCGGACGGGCGGCGCGCCTTCCCGATGCTCGCGGCGCACGCCGCCGACGCGGCCGTGGCCGAGCGGCCGGACGCCAAGGTCCACCGCCTCGCCGTCGACGGTCGGCTGCAGGCGAGCCTCGAGGCGATGGTGCGGGAGCGGATCGCGGCGCTCGGGCCGCAGGTCTCGGCCGCGATCCTGGTCCTCGACAACGCGACCGGCGAGGTGCGGGCCCATGTCGGCAGCGCCGGCTATCTCGCCACCGAGCGGCGCGGCGCCATCGACATGGCGAACGCCCCGCGCTCGCCCGGCTCGGCGCTGAAGCCATTCGTGTACGCGCTGGCCTTCGAGGCCGGCATCGCCCATCCCGAGACGCTTCTGGACGACCGCCCGTCCCGGTTCGGGCTCTACGCGCCCGAGAATTTCGACCTGTCGTTCCAGGGCACCGTGACGGCCCGGCGGGCGCTGCAGCTGTCCCTCAACGTGCCGGCGGTGGACCTGCTCGCCCAGATCGGCCCCGCCCGGCTCCTCGCCCGCCTGCGCCAGGCAGGCGCCGAGATCGCCCTGCCGAAGGAGGCCGCGCCGGGGCTCGCCGTCGGGCTCGGCGGCCTCGGGATCACGCTGACGGACCTGACCCGCCTCTATGCCGGCCTCGCCCGCGGGGCGGAGGCGCCCGGGCTCGTGCGTCGCCCTGGCGAGAAGCCGAAGATCGGGGATCACGCCGTCGCCGATCGGGTCGCCGCCTGGTACGTCGCGGACGTGCTGCGCGGGGCGCCGCCCCCGGACAACGCGCTGGCCGGCCGGCTGTCGTTCAAGACCGGCACCTCCTACGGCTACCGGGACGCCTGGGCGGTCGGATTCGACCGCCGCTTCACCATCGGCGTCTGGGTCGGGCGGGCCGACGGCGGCTCGGTGCCGGGGCTCGTGGGGCGCAGCGCCGCGGCGCCGCTCCTGTTCGACGCCTTCGCACGGCTGGGGGTCGAGCCCGAGCCGATCCCGGCGCCGCCGCACGCCCTCGTGGCGACGACGGCGGCGCTGCCGCCGCCGCTGCGCCATCTGCGGCGCGACGCGCCCAGGACCATCGCCGCGACGACTCACGCGCCGCTCAAGATCGCCTTCCCCCTCGACGGCGCCCGGGTCGATCTCGGCCTGTCGAGTGGCGATCCGGTGCCGCTCGCGCTCAAGGCAACCGGCGGCGTGCCGCCCCTGCGCTGGCTCGTCAACGGCGTGCCGGTCGACGAGCCGCAGTTGCGCCGCCAGACGGCCTGGCGCCCGGACGGGGCCGGCTTCGCCCGCGTCTCCGTCGTCGACGCGCAGGGCGCCGCCGACAGCGCCCTCGTCAGGCTCGAATAGCGAGGACGAGGACGAGCGCGCCGGCCGCCGCCGCATAGGCGAGGCATGGAATCGCCGTGCGGGCGACGACCTCGCCCTCCCGGCCGTGCAGGCCGACCGTGGCGCCGCCGGCGATGACGTTGTGCGGACAGACGATGTTGCCGACCGCCGCGCCGACCCCCTGCGCCGCCACCATCAGCCCCGTGGGCAGCGCGAGCGCGCCCGCCGTCGCGGTCTGGAAGTCGGTGAAGAGGATGTTGGAGGCGGTCGCCGAGCCGGTCACGAAGGTGCCGAGCACGCCGACGCTCGGGGCGAGGAGCGGCCAGGCCGGGCCGCTCGCCGCAGCCGCCTCTGCGAGCGCCCGGATCATGCCCGCATGCACCATGACCCGGGCAAGCGCCAGCATGGCGACGAGGGCCAGGGTCACGAGGACGAGCCGCCACGCCGCCGCAAGCGCCGCGGTGGCGAGTTCCCCGGGGCTGCGCCCCTGGGCGAGCCCGCCGAGGAGGAACCCGGCGAGGAGCAGCGTGCCGGGGTGATAGAGGGGCTGGAAGGTGCCGCGGAAGGCGCCGGCGGCCGACCAGGCGATCTCGACGGCCCGCAGCGGCTCCTGCAGCGGTCCGATCAGGCGGGTGACGAGCACGAGGGCGAGGACGACCGCATAGGGCAGCGCCGCCGTCGCGACGCCCTCGACCCGCTCGCCGCGGCCCGAACGGGCCCGCAGGATCGCCGCGAAGGCGGCGCCGCCGAGGAGCGCGCCGCCGAGCGTCGGCAGTTCCGGCCCCACGAAGGCGGCGAGCAGGGTGAAGGGTACGAGGAAGCAGGCGCCCGCGAGCGCGGCGGTCGCCCAATCGCTCCGCCGCAGCGGCGACGGATCGGCGAGCCGCACGAGGAAGGCGAGGAGGATCCCTCCGAGCGCCGCGTGCAGGAGGCCGGTCGTCCGCGAGACGGCGAGCGGAGACAAATCGGTGATCGCGACCTGCGCCAGTACGGGGGTGCCGACCGCGCCGAAGGAGACCCCGACGGCGTGCCCGACGAGGGCGAGGGTCACGGCGCGCATCGGCGAATAGCCGATGCCGACGAGGAGCGGCGCCGCGAGCGCCACCGGCGTCCCGAACCCGGCCGCCCCCTCCATGAACAGGCCGAAGAACCAGGCGATCAGGACGGCTTGCGTGCGCCGGTCGGCGGAGAGGCCGGCGAGCGCCCGGGCGATGCGATCGAGGGCGCCCGAGCGGGCCTGCATCTCGTAGATCGCGAGCGCCGGGAAGACGATCCACAGGATCGTCGCCGTCGTGAACGCGGCCTCGGCGAGGGCGCCGCCGAGCGCCCCCGCCGGCCCGACCTCCGCCAAGCGGACGGTGCCGAGGCCGAAGACCGTCAGCGCTAGCCCCGCGGCGAGGGCGAAGCCCAGCGCGCCGGCGGCCGCGGCCGACCAGCGCAGGCCGATCATCGCGGCGAGGATGGCGGCGAGCGGCAGCCCCGCCAGGGCCGCCTGCACTAGCGCGCCACCTTCTCGACCGAGACCTCGTGCAGCGCCCGGCCCGTCTTCTCGAACGCGGTGATGTTGGCGATCGTCGTCTCGGCGATGTTGGTCAGCGCCTCCTGCGTGAAGAAGGCCTGGTGCCCGGTGATCAGCACGTTCGGGAAGGTGAGGAGGCGCGCGAACACGTCGTCGCTCACGATCGTGTCGGACAGGTCCTCGAAGAAAAGATCCGCCTCCTCCTCGTAGACGTCGAGGCCGAGGCTACCGACCGTGCCGTCCTTGAGGGCGCGGATCACGGCCCTCGTGTCGACGACCGCGCCCCGGCTCGTGTTGATCAGCATGACGCCCCGCTTCATGCCCGACAGGGCCTCCTTGCCGATCAGGTGGTGCGTCTGCGGTGTGAGCGGGCAGTGGAGCGAGACGACGTCGCTGCTTCCGAGGAGCTCCGGCAGGGTCACGTACCGCGCGCCGGCGGCCTCGCAGGCCGGGTTGGGAAAGGGATCGTAGGCGAGCACGGTGCAGCCGAACCCGGCGAGGATGCGGGCGACGATCTCGCCGATCTTCCCCGTGCCGACGATGCCCGCCGTCTTGCCGTGGAGGTCGAAGCCGAGCAGGCCGTCGAGGGCGAAGTTGCCCTCGCGCACCCGGTTGTAGGCCCGGTGGATCTTGCGGTTGAGCGCCAGGATCAGCGCCACGGTGTGCTCGGCGACCGCGTGGGGCGAATAGGCCGGCACGCGGGCGACGGTCACGCCGAGGTCGCGCGCGGCGGCGAGGTCGACGTTGTTGAAGCCGGCGCAGCGCAGGGCGACGAGGCGCGTCCCCTGCCGCGCGAGCCGCGCGAGGCAGCGCGCGTCGAGCTGGTCGTTGACGAAGGCGCAGATCGCCGGCGCGTCTCCGGCGAGGGCGCTCGTCTCGGCCGTCAGGCGCGGCTCGAGATAGGCGAGCCGATGCGCGGAATTGGCCGCGTCCAGGAAGCGGCGGTCGAACGGCTTCGTGCTGAAAACGGCGACGTCCATCGCTCCCCCTTTTCTCACGCCCTCGGCCGTCCGCGAAACCCTATCCGCGCGGGAACTCGAGCCCCATCTCGCGGTAGCGCTCCGGGTCGTCGCCCCAGTTCTCGCGCACCTTCACGTACAGGAAGAGGTGGACGCGGGTTTCGGCGACCTCCGCGATCTCCTTGCGGGCGAGCTGGCCGATGGTCTTGATGGTCTGGCCGCCCTTGCCGAGCACGATCTTCCTCTGGCTCTCGCGCTCCACGTAGATCGTCTGCTCGATCCGCACCGAGCCGTCCGGCCGCTCCTGCCAGGAATCGGTCTCGACGGTGGAGCGGTAGGGCAGCTCCTCGTGCAGGCGCTCGTAGATCTTCTCCCGGGTGATCTCGGCCGCGAGCATGCGCAAGGGGGCGTCGGAGATCTGGTCCTCGGGATAGAGCCAGGGCCCGGGCGGCATCATCGCGGCGAGCGTGCGCCGCAGGTCCGCGACGCCGTCCCCGCTCAGAGCCGAGACCATGAAGGTGTGCTCGAACTTCAGGCGCGCGTTGAGGGTCGCGGCGAGCTCCAACAGCTTCGAGCGCTCGATCAGGTCGATCTTGTTGAGGATCAGGACGCGGGGCTGGCGCAGGTCCGGCAGCTTGCCGAGGATCGCCTCGTTCTCCTCCTCGACTCCCTTGCGCGCGTCGAGGAGGAAGCAGACCACGTCCGCGTCGCCGGCCCCGCCCCAGGCGCTCGTCACCATGGCGCGGTCGAGCCGGCGCTTCGGACGAAAGATGCCCGGCGTGTCGACGAAGACGATCTGCGAAGGGCCTTCGATGGCGATGCCGCGGATCACGGTGCGCGTGGTCTGCACCTTGTGCG
>VFQR01002627.1_pt1 | contig 11120 bp, 10 predicted proteins | sample 3512321 | NCBI WGS metagenome assembly VFQR01 (sample SAMN10412374, study PRJNA504923) | tailings metagenome | isolation source: Relicate 3 Philex TSF1 revegetated site | place: Philippines: Tuba, Benguet | collected 2017-08-29
ACGGTGATGGATTTCGAGGAGGACATCCTCAAGTCCGGCTTCACCTTCAAGAATCCGAACCAGACCGGCGAATGCGGTTGCGGCGAAAGCGTGCAGCTGAAGCCGGCGGATCTGAAGGCACTGGCCGAGGCGCGCGCCGCGGCTCACTGAGCGGACTGGAATTGCCGCGCGTCTTGCGCTAGAGCAGCAGGGCTATCCTTCACCCTCACCCCGGGCACAACAGCCGGGCCGACAGCATGACAGTCGAGATGTCCGGCAGGGCCGGAGTGAGCGCGGTTTCGGCCGCATGCCTGATGGAGTTCCCCAGTTGTCCGATGCCAACAAGCCCTCGCAGATCGAGGCGCTGACCATTGTCCCGCCCAGCCACCCGTTGACCGGCCGCGTGACGCCGCCGGGCTCGAAGTCGATCACCAACCGCGCGCTGCTGCTCGCCGCGCTGGCGAAGGGGACGAGCACGCTCACCGGGGCGCTGAAGAGCAAGGACACCGTGCTGATGGCGCGGGCGCTGCGGCAGATGGGCGTCTCGGTCGAGGAGCCCGACGCGACCAGCTTCGTGGTGACCTCCGACGGTACGCTGAAGGCCCCCGCCGAGCCGCTGATGCTCGGCAATGCCGGTACCGCCACGCGCTTCCTGACCGCGGCGGTGTCGCTGGTCACAGGCCGCGTGGTGGTCGATGGCGAGGAGTCGATGCGCAAGCGCCCGATCGAGCCGCTGCTCGTCGCTCTGCGCTCGCTGGGTATCGATGCCACCGCTGAGACGGGCTGCCCGCCGGTGGTGGTCAACGGCACGGGGCGCTTCGGGCGCGGCCGCGTGACCATCGATGGCGGGCTTTCAAGCCAATATGTTTCGGCGCTGCTGATGGCGGCCCCGTTCGGCGACGGACCGATCGAGGTGCAACTGACCGGCAAGGACCTCGACGCGCGGGGTTATGTCGACCTGACCATTGCGGCGATGCGCAGTTTTGGCGCCGAAGTCACGCAGATCGACGACATGACCTGGCGGGTGGCGCCTACAGGCTACCGCGCGACGGACTTCGTCATCGAGCCCGACGCGTCGGCCGCGACTTATCTCTGGGCGGCGGCCGCCCTGAGCGGGGGCGACATCGATCTCGGTGTGCCGACGGAGCGCTTCACCCAGCCCGATGCACGCGCCGCCGCGCTGATCGCCGCGTTCCCGCACATGCCGGCCGTGATCGACGGATCGCAGATGCAGGATGCGGTGCCGACGCTCGCGACGCTGGCGGCGTTCAACGCGGCGCCAGTGCGCTTCGTCGGGATCGCCAATCTGCGGGTCAAGGAATGCGACCGGATCGCCGCGCTCCGGACCGAGCTCAATCGCATCCGTCCGGGCCTGGCGGCGGAGGAGGGGGACGATCTGGTCGTCAACTCCGATCCGGGTCTTGCGGGGCAGACGCTGCCGGCGCGCATCGAGACCTATGAGGACCACCGGATCGCCATGAGCTTCGCCCTGATGGGGCTACGCATCGGCGGCATCACCATCCTCGACCCCGACTGCGTCGGCAAGACCTATCCGGAATACTGGAACACCCTGCGTGGGCTCGGGGTGGAACTGCTGGAAGGGTAGTCGCTCAGGCGGCGACGACTTCGCTTTCGACGATGTCGTTCTCGTTGGCAACGCGGTTGCGCCCGCCATTCTTGGCCGCATAGAGGCACACATCGGCGCGGTCGATGAGCGAGGACGGGGTATCGCTGTCGCGCAGGATCGCGACGCCGAACGATGCCGTCACGCGACCAAGTTTCTCGTTGGTCGAGCGCTTCAGCAGTTCCTTGGACTGAATCGCCTGCCGAATCTGTTCTGCAAGCCGGGTGCCGCCGGTCTGGTCGGTGTCAGGCAGGATAGCCGCGAACTCCTCGCCGCCATAACGTGCCGCAATGTCGCGGTTTTTGATGTGCGACTTGATCGTCATCGCAACGAGCCGCAGCACCTGGTCGCCGGTCTGGTGGCCCCAGGTGTCGTTGAACGACTTGAAGTGATCGATATCGATCAGCATCAGGCACAGCGGCGTGCCGCGTTCCCGCGCCTGGCCGACGAGGCGCAGCAGGCCCTCGTCGAAAGCCTTGCGGTTGTGCAGCTTGGTCAGGGGATCGAGCAGCGCCTCGCGGCGCACATCCTCCAGGTCCTGTTGCAGCGCGAGGATATCGGCGCGGGAGGATTCGAGGTTCTTTTCCAACTCGAGATTGGCATCCTGCATCCGCCGCGTCTCCGACAGCAGCGAAAGCGTGAGGGCCTTGAGATCGTCCGCCGTCATGTTGCCGCCGAGATCGCCGCCGGCGACCTGCAGGCTGGCGGAGTAGGCGTTCGCGGTCGCCATGGCCGAGTCGATGGCGCCGAACATGCTGGTGATGCGATCGGACATCCGCTCGGAGACGCTGGACAGCCGCTCGTCGGCCTGCTGCGCCTTGAGGAGTTCGTTGTAGAGCTGCTCGCCGAGTTCAGGCGTACCTTCGGAGCTGCGAAAGATCGCATTGATCCGCGCGTTCAATGCCGGGTTGGCACCGGTCGCATAGGTATAGAGCAGCTCGTAAAACTGCGGATAGGGCGGCACATTCGCGCGTTTCAGCAGGTTCATCGCTGCTGTCGCATAGCTGAAGGCGCGCCTGAATTCCTGCTCCAACACCGCGTCCCCGTGCTTCGCCTGAGTTCTAGTCGCGCCGCATAGTTGCGTTTGAGGGATTAATTGCACGTAAAGAACGATGGCTATCCAATCCCATACCAGCAGGTATTTTGCGCGGATCAGGTCAGCCGAGTTGGCCGCAGCAGGAAGGCCGGAACCGGGCCATCGGTGCCGAAAGGCGAGGTGGCATCGATGCCGTCCACACTGTCTGGGCTGACTTCCGACTGCGGTCTGCTTTCGGACCGCTTCCGCTCGCGAGCGGGCGGAGCAGCGCGCTCCCTACGGCTCTCGGTCGCCTTGTCCGGGGCCGTCTCGGAAGTGGTCTCGCGACCGCGCCCGCCTCGGCGGCCGCGCTTGCCCACCATGGGGGAGCGCGGTTCCTCCTCATCCACCGACGCCCCGGCAGCACCGGTCGATGCGATACCCGACAAGTCGACGACAGGGATGTCTTTCTGGATCAGCTTGGTGATCGCATCCATGTACTTGCCGTCGGACGGCGTGCCGAGGGTTACAGCCACGCCGGAGCGGCCGGCACGGCCCGTGCGGCCGATGCGGTGCACGTAATCTTCAGCATGCGTCGGCACATCGAAGTTGAACACATGGCTCACGGCCGGAATATCCAGCCCGCGTGCCGCAACATCGCTGGCGATGAGCAGCTTGAGACGGTTCTGCTTGAAGGCGTCCAGAGTCTCCATGCGGCTCTTCTGATCCATGTCGCCATGCAGCGCACCGGCCGAGAAGCCGTGGCGGCTGAGCGACCGGGCGAGCGTTGCCACATCGCGCTTGCGATTGCAGAAGATGATGGCGTTGGTCAGGCTGTCTTCGGCGCGGATCAGCTGCCGCAACGCGGCTCGCTTCTCGTCGGGCTTGTTGGACACGCGCACCAGGCGCTGCTCGATCGTTTCGGCCGTGGAATTCTGCCGCGCCACCTCCAGCTTGATCGGGTCGCGCAGGAAGCGGCTGGTCAGGCGCTGGATCTCCGGCGGCATGGTGGCCGAGAAGAACAAGGTCTGGCGCCGTGTGGGCAGCAGGCCGCAGATGCGCTCGATATCGGGGATGAAGCCCATGTCGAGCATGCGATCGGCCTCGTCGATGACTAGGATGTCAACGCCAGTCAACAGGATGCGGCCGCGTTCGAACTGGTCCAGCATGCGCCCGGGCGTCGCGATCAGCACGTCCGCGCCGCGGTCGAGCACCCGATTCTGGTCCTCGAAGCTGACGCCGCCGATCAACAGGGCAACGTTGAGCCGGTGGTTCTTGCCGTATTTCTCGAAGTTCTCATGCACTTGCGCGGCCAGTTCGCGCGTCGGCTCAAGAATGAGCGTGCGCGGCATGCGGGCGCGGGCCCGGCCGCTTTCCAGCAGCGTCAGCATCGGCAAGACAAAGGACGCGGTCTTGCCGGTACCGGTCTGCGCGATGCCGATGATATCGCGCTTCGCCAAGACGTGCGGGATCGCCTGCGCCTGAATTTCTGTCGGCTTGGTGTAGCCGGAGGCAGCAACGGCGTCTTGAACCTTTGCGCTCAGTCCCAGGCCGGTGAAGTCTTGTGCCAAATCTTTAGTCCGCTCAAGTAAGGAAAGCATGTCGACGGGCTGTTACTTGAGAACATGCAGGTCAACGCGAGGGTCGCACCTGTGGCCAGGTACTTGGTCTGGACCGCGCTGCCGGCTGGACGGTCCCGCGTCTTCCGCAGCCGCACTCAGCGCGCGCTGGAACATAGTGGAAACCCCTTGAGAGTCAACGGGCTTCACGTCCAGAGCGCGCCTTTGCAGGCCGATTGCTTGCCAAACCGGCGATCGATAGCCGGAACGACAATAGCCAAAGCAGGGCCGCGCTCAGATATCCAGATCCGTGACGAAGGCCGCGTTCTCCTGGATGAAATCGAAGCGCGCTTCCGGGCGGTTGCCCATCAGGCGGTCGACGGCGGATTTCGTGTCGTCGCGATCCTGCTTGATGCGGACCTGCAGCAGGGTACGGGATTTCTTGTCCATGGTGGTTTCGCGCAGATGCACATAGGGCATTTCGCCGAGGCCCTTGAAGCGGGTGATGTCGGGCTTCTTGCCCTTGAACTCGCTGGCGAGCAGGGCATCGCGATGCGCCTCGCTCATGGCATAGGCGACCTTGGGGCCGAGGCTGAGCCGGAACAGCGGCGGCATGGCGAGATAGAGATGCCCGCCGTCGATCAGCTTCGGCATCTCCTGGAAGAAGAAGGTCATCAGCAGCGAGGCGATATGGGCGCCGTCGACATCGGCGTCTGTCATCAGGATGATCTTGTCGTAGCGCAGATCGTCCTCGCGATAGCGGTCGCGCGTGCCGCAGCCGAGCGCCTGGACGAGATCGGCGATCTGCTGGTTGGCGGCGAGCTTGTCGCGGCTGGCGCCGGCCACGTTCAGCACCTTGCCGCGGAGCGGCAGGACGGCCTGGCTCGCGCGGTCGCGGGCCTGCTTGGCGCTGCCGCCCGCCGAATCCCCCTCGACGATGAAGAGTTCGGCGCCCTGGGCGGCCGATTGCGTGCAGTCGGCGAGCTTGCCCGGCAGGCGGAGCTTGCGGGTGGCCGACTGGCGGTCGACTTCCTTCTCCTTGCGGCGGCGCAGCCGATCCTCGGCGCGCTCGATAGACCAGTCGAGGAGCTTCGTCGCCTGGTTCGGGGAGGCGGCGAGCCAGTGGTCGAAGGCGTCGCGCAGCGCCGTATCGACAATGCGGGTGGCTTCGGCGGAACTGAGCTTGTCCTTGGTCTGGCCTACGAATTCGGGCTCGCGCACGAAGACCGAGAGCATGGCCGAGCATTGCACCATCACGTCTTCGGCGGTGAGGACGGAGGCGCGCTTGTTGCCGCTGAGTTCCGCATAGTTGCGCAGGCCCCGCAGCAGCGCGACCCTGAGGCCCTGCTCATGCGTGCCGCCATCGCCGGTGGGGACGGTATTGCAGTAGGAGTTCAGGAAGCCGTCACCGAGGCACCACGCGATCGCCCATTCGACGGCGCCATGCGTGCCGGGCTTGCCGGCGGTGCCCGAGAACATGTCCTCGACGATGCGCGGCTCGCCCTCGATGCGGCTCGCGAGGAAGTCCTTGAGTCCGCCGGGGAAATGGAACACCGCCTTGGCGGGCACGTCGCTGGTCGCGAGGCTCTCGTCGCAGCTCCAGCGGATCTCGACGCCGCCGAAGAGATAGGCCTTGGACCGCGTCATCTTGAACAGGCGCGCCGCCGAGAACTCCGCATTGGCGCCGAAAATCTCGGGATCCCGGTGGAAACGGGTAGTGGTGCCGCGGCGGTTCTGCACGCGGCCGACCGTCTCCATCGGCCCGTTCGGCTTGCCGCGGGAAAAGCTCTGCCGATAGAGGGTCTGGTCGCGAGCGACTTCGACCAGCAGGTCGTCCGACAGCGCGTTGACGACGGAGACGCCCACGCCGTGCAGACCGCCGGAGGTCTCGTAGGCCTTGCCGTCGAACTTGCCGCCCGCGTGCAGCGTGGTCATCACGATCTCGAGCGTCGAGCGGCCGGGGAATTTCGGATGGTTTTCCACGGGGATACCGCGGCCGTTGTCGGCGACGGTGAGGTAGCCGTCGGCGCCGAAATGCACTTCGATGCGGGAGGCGTGGCCGGCGATGGCCTCGTCCATGGAGTTGTCGATGACTTCGGCGAACAGGTGGTGGAGCGCGTTGGCGTCCGTGCCGCCGATATACATGCCCGGCCGGCGGCGCACGGGTTCGAGACCCTCGAGCACCTCGATGTCTGCGGCCGAATAGCTGTTGCTGTTCAAGGGACTGGCAGCAGCCTGCGGTGCGCGTTTCGCCGGGGCAGGGGTGGGCTGCGGGTCCGGGACATCGGTGCCGAACAGGTCTTCTATGGCCATGTGACCTCCGCTGGAGCGCCGATTCGGGCGCAGGGTCAAACGAGTACAGTAGCGATTGCGGCTTGCGGGCGGCCCTGTCAACCACCGTGAACAGCAGGCGAACATGGCGCGAGGGCGGCCGGCAGGACCATAATGTTGCCGCAGGAAAGCCGGAACGCCCACGAACCTGAACGGCAGATGAACAAGACTGTCCGGTGATCTTCAGTTGACGGTGGCTATGGTCGCCTTCTGAACGTGGACTCATAGCCACGACACCCCAGAAGGAGTTCATACCATGCCCATGCTCAATACGCTCAAGAAGTCGGGTCGCGCCGCATTGCTGGCTCTGACGCTGGGTGCCGCCACCGTGGGCACCGCCGCCATGCCGACCGCCGTCCAGGCGCAGGAGTTCAACTTCCGGCTCGGGATCGGCAATGACGGCAGCGGCATGTCGTTCAACTTCGGCAACAGCAACGACCGTCGCCATTTCCGTCCGATCACCCGCTGCCTGACCAACAACCAGGTCATCCGTGGCCTCCGCCACTACGGGTTCCGCAATGCCGAGATCCATCGCAATTTCGGCCGCAACGTGGTCGCCGTGATCGCTGAGTACCGTGGCCGCGACTACTCCATGCGGGTCGATCGCTGCACGGGCGAGGTCTACAACGTCCAGCGGCTGCGCAACCATCGCGGCCACCCGGGCTTCCAGTTCAACTTCCGCTTCTGATTGCAGCAGGCGGCGGGGCGACCAGTCAGCACTGCCAGATGCCCCGCCGGTCCCGGCGCTTCGCAAGGAGCGCCGGGATCATTGTTTCCGGCCCGACGTTCCCCCGCATCAACCCCGCAAGGAGACATCGAATGAAGGTCCACAGCATCGCCCGGGCCCTGGTGCTCGGTCTCGCCCTCGCCGGCACGGCGCTGCCGGTCCAGGCGCAGGATTTCCAGTTCCGCTTCGGCTTCGGCGACCGCATGCATCGCCCTGTGGTCTGCATCGAGCTGACCGACCGGCAGGTCCGCAACCGCATCGCGGCGCAGGGCTACAGCAATATCTATCTCAATGCCCGCGACAGCCGGCGGGTGCAGTCGCGCGCGACGCAGGGCAACTGGGTGTACCTCCTCGAGGTCTCCACCTGTACCGGCCGTATCCTTGATCGGCAGCGCCTGCGCCGCGCCTGACGCCGGACTGAATTGAAGCAGCGCGTTCAGACTTCGTTTGCTTCTTCGAAAAGGTTTCTTAAGCGCGTCGCCCTATAGTCCATTCATACGGTTTGTGTGTGGAGTAGCCGTATGCGCGACGCGCCGAAGAACCTTGCGTATCAAGGGTTATACGGCCACTCGCCTCAGTATAGCGGATGGTTGCAGGCCGGATTGAAGAGTTCTGCGTACCGGCTTGCCCATCTCGCTCTGGCCCGACCCCTGACCGTCGGGCTCGTTGCCCTGTTCTTTTACATCGCGTGATGGACAGCAGCGCCGCCCGGCGCTAGATGTCTGTCGTTCGTCCACGCCCGTGATGAGGAGGGGTGACATGGCTTTCCGCTACGACCAGCACCGCTCCCGTGGCCCTGTCCTCGCCCTGCAAACGCGTTTGCAGGGCTGACCGACACGGTCCGGTAGACACGCCTCACGTCTCCGTTCCCGATGGTCCGCCCGGATCGGCCCTGCGCTTTGCATGGCCGGAAGTGCTTCGGCGCCGAGTGCGCCACTGGATCGACGGGACGACATCATGGGCACAATCAGCCTCAACAAGCTTTCCATCATCGCCGGCGCACCGCTGGTCGGCGACCTCACGGCGGTCATCGGCGACGGTGACCGGGTCGGCCTCGTTGCCGGCAACGGCATGGGCAAGAGCACCCTGCTCAGGATCATCGCCGGTACGCAGGAGCCGAGTGCGGGCGAGGTGATCCGCTCGCGCGGGCTGCGGATCGGGCATGTCGAGCAGGACGTGGCGCCGGGCCTCCTCGCGCTCTCTATGCGGGACGCGGTGCTCGAGGCGCTGCCGGCGGCGGCGCGGGAGACTGACGCGTGGCGCGCCGATGTGGCGCTCGACGGCTTCGACACGCCCTACGAGATGCGCGACCTGCCGGTTTCGGCCCTGAGCGGCGGCTGGCAGCGGCTGATGCTGATCGCCCGCATCTGGGCGACCGAGCCGGACGCGCTGCTGCTCGACGAGCCGACCAACCATCTCGACCTCGCCAAGATTCTCGTTCTGGAGCGCTGGCTCAACCGCGAGGCGCGGAACCTGCCGGTGGTGGTCGCCAGCCACGATCGCGCGTTCCTCGATGCCGTGACCAACCGGACGCTGTTCCTCAGGCCGACCGGCAGCCGCTACTTCGCGCTCGCCTATACCGCGGCACGAGCGGCGCTGGCGGAGATGGACACTGCGCAGGCCGTGCAGTTCGAGCGGGAGCTGAAGGAGGCGGGCAAGCTCCGCCGCCAGGCGGCCAAGCTCACCAATATCGGCATCAACTCGGGCAGTGATCTGCTCACCGTCAAGGCCAAGCAGCTGAAGGACCGCGCCGCGCGGCTCGAGGATGCCGCGCGACCGGCGCATCGCGAGCGCTCGGGGGAGATCCGCCTCGACAATCGGGACAGCCACGCCAAGCTGATGCTCGCGATCGAAGGACTGACCGTGGCGACGCCGGACGGCCGGCCGCTGTTCCGGATCGACAAGCTGCATCTGTTCCAAGGCGAGCGGGCGGTGCTGCTGGGGGAGAACGGGACCGGGAAGTCGCAGCTGGTGCTATTGCTGCGTCGAGCGTTTGCGGGTGAGGAGGTGCCGGGCATCCGGATCGCGCCGTCACTGGTGCTGGGCTACACCGACCAGCAGATGTCGAACCTGCCGCTCGACGAAACGCCCGAGAGCTTCATTGCCACCCGTTTCGACGAGCCCGATGCGCGGGTGCGCAGCCTGCTGGCGGCGGCCGGCTTCGCCATCGAGAAGCAGTCGCGCCGCATCGGGCAATTGAGCCAGGGCCAGCGGTCGCGCCTGGGGCTCCTGGCGCTGCGCCTCACCAAGCCGAACTTCTACCTGATGGACGAGCCCACCAACCACGTCGATATCCCCGGCTGCGAGGCCCTCGAAAGCGAAATTCTCGAGCAGCAGTCCAGCGGCATCTTCGTCTCTCACGACCGTCGTTTCGTCGAGACGGTGGGCAACCGTTTCCTCGTCATCGACCGCCGCCGGCTGTCAGAAGCAGAGGGGGCGAATACGTTCTTCAGCCGCATGGTTAACCAGAGCTTGCCATGATCGGGAGAGCCGCAGCCAGCATGGCAACCGGGTGTTGAGAGGGGAGCGCTAGCGTAGGGTTTTTAGCCCCGGGTTTAGTAATGTTTTACACTGTCAGCAGCAGCGTGCCTCCCCTGATCGATGCTCGATACTCCGGTCCCGTCATCGGGCGCTATCTTCTCGCCAGTCGCAGGGGGCGGCCGGAGGGCGCGCAGGTGTTCGCCTGTCGCCTCGATACCATTACCCCCATGACCCTCATTGCAACGGCGCCGGTTTCCGGCGCGGTCGGGGAGGACCTCGACGTCAACTTCGAGCCGTTCGGGCTGCTGCGCGGGCGCGTCCGGCACAGCACCTCCACGGGCTTTGCCATGACCATCACCGCCAGCGACGAGGACCGCTACATCCTGTCGCGCCGGATCGACTTCTACGCACGCAATCCCCCGCTCGAACGCCGGAGCAGCCAGCGCCTGCTGCCGGAGGACCCGCATTCGGTCGTGATGCTGGCCGACGGCACGCGGCGGGCCTGCCTGATCCTCGACATGTCGACGAGCGGTGCCGCGCTGTCGATCGATCTGCGGCTGCCCGTCGGCACGCCGCTGGCGCTGGGGCGCACGGTGGCCCGTGTGGTGCGGCCGACCGATATCGGTTTCGCGGTCCGCTTCCTCAGCGATGTGCCCGAACGCGAGCTGGAGAGGATGCTGCATCTGTAAGGCGGGTCACTTGATGCCGATGCCATATGCGATTGCCCTGCCCCAGCCGTTGAGCGGTCACGGGGCAGGGGGCGTTTCGGCCGTGACCTGCGGAACGGCTGCGCTCACGACCTCAAGGCACTCGTCGTCGCTGGCGATCACGTAGGACCAACCGTCGGACGGCAGGAAGGAGATTACGCTTTCACGCGTCCAGGCGTGATTGCGCACCCGGAAGGTGGTTCGACCGGGACGGCCGCCGCGCGCCTCTGTCTTCTGCCAGAACTCGAGCAGGCCGCCCTCGTCGAGGAGCCGCATCGCCGCGATGTCGGTGAAGGTTACCCGATAGATCGCCTGCGTGTCGCGAATTCGGACCCGGGCGACCAGATCATGGCCATCCTGGTCGGCCGGATGGGCGATCCGGCGAGCCTCGGTGCCGCGCGGTGCATAGCGGACGTCGAGGATGGCAACCGGCGCATTGGTGAACGGCGTCCGCCATTCTGCGAACGCGAACGCGCCGGACCCGAACGGTCCATCCCGACTCGCTGTGTCGTCCCCATCCATCAGGCAACGATAGCATGGGCTGTAGGGCGAGTCCGTCTCCCGGCCGAGACAGCCTGATCGGCCCCGTGGGAGCGCAGGGCTATCGCATAGGATCGTGCACGGGTCTCTCCGCGGTTCCCTTCTCCCCTTGAGGGAGAAGGTGGCGCGCAGCGCCGGATGAGGGGGCGCACAATCC
>VFQR01002628.1_pt1 | contig 11114 bp, 11 predicted proteins | sample 3512321 | NCBI WGS metagenome assembly VFQR01 (sample SAMN10412374, study PRJNA504923) | tailings metagenome | isolation source: Relicate 3 Philex TSF1 revegetated site | place: Philippines: Tuba, Benguet | collected 2017-08-29
AGATAGATACCGCGCGCGTGATCGAGGCGGTGGATCCGGCCAAGGACGTGGACGGATTTCATCCCATGAATGCGGGCCGGCTCGCGACCGGTTTGCCTTCGCTCGTGCCGGGGACGCCGATGGGCTGTGTGATCATGGCAAAGAAAGCGCACGGCTCGCTCGCGGGTCTCGATGCCGTCGTCGTCGGCCGCTCCAACATCGTCGGCAAGCCGCTCGCGCAGCTTTTGATTGCCGAGAGCGCAACCGTAACGGTCGCGCATTCGAAGACGAAGGACTTGAAGGCAGTCTGCCGCCGTGCCGACCTTCTCTGTGTCGCGATCGGGAAACCTGAATTCGTGAAAGCGGACTGGATCAAGCCCGGCGCGACGGTGATCGATGTGGGCATCAATCGCGTGCCCGGCGCGGACGGGAAGAGCAAACTCGTCGGCGATGTCGCGTTCGAAGAAGCCGCAAACGTCGCGGGATGGATCACGCCAGTTCCGGGCGGCGTCGGACGCATGACGGTCGCGTGCCTGCTCGTGAATACGTTGCGCGCGGCGGCGGCGCGGGCGGGGGTTGAGGCGCCTAATCTTTAACTCTTACTCGTCATGCCCAGCCTTGTGCCGGGCATCCACGCCTTCGCAGGAAATCAGCGCAGTAAAGACGTGGATGGCCGGGACAAGCCCGGCCATGACGAAAATAGATTCAGAGAATTAGCTCAGCGCGCCCAGCCGAAGGCGACCTTGTCGAGCACCTTGTTACCGAAGCGTTCGGTGGAGCGCGCGATCGGCTTGCCGCCGAGCGCACGATAGAAATTCATCGCCGGTTCGTTGTCGGAGAGCGCCCAGACCACGAGGCTCGACTGGCCGGACTGGATCAGGTCGCGCTTGGCGGTCGCAAACAGGCGGCTGCCGAAGCCGAGGCCCTGATACTCAGGCTTCAGGTAGAGCTCATAGACCTCGCCGGTATAGGGCAGGCTTTTTGCTCGGTTGCGGCCGTAATTCGCGTAGCCCGCGATCTCGTCGCCGAAGTTCAGGAGGATCACGCGGGAGCCGCGCCGGATTGCCGCATCCCACCAGGTGGGGCCGCGGCGCTGCACGAGCTTCTCGAGTTCCGGGCCGGGAATGATCCCGCGATAGGCGGCGGACCATGCCTCGTCATGCGTTTCCGCCAGCGCTCCCGCGTCTTCGGAGCGCGCACGACGTAGCTCGATCAGGACCGTACTCATGGCCCTAATCGAAACAGGGCTCCGGCCCGGTTTCAAGCACTTCGTTAATAGGAGGTTAACTTATCCAGTAAACCGCGACCGATCCGCAACACCTGTCCCAAAATGAATCAGGCGGCGTTCTCGGCCTCGCGCTTGCGCTCCTCGCGCTTACGGTCGTTCGGATCGAGCATAACCTTCCGGAGCCGAATCGATTTCGGCGTGATCTCCACGAGTTCGTCTTCGCCGATATAGGCGAGCGCCTTTTCGAGAGTCATTCGAATGGGAGGCGTGAGGCGAACCGCTTCGTCCTTCGACTGCGTGCGGATGTTGGTGAGCTTCTTGCCCTTGAGCACGTTCACTTCGAGATCGTTGTCGCGCGTATGCTCGCCGACGATCATCCCGCGATACACCTTCCAGCCCGGCTCGATCATCATCGGCCCGCGGTCTTCCAGATTCCACAGCGCGTAAGCAACGGCTTCGCCCTGATCGTTCGAGATCAGCACGCCGTTGCGGCGGCCCGGAATGTCGCCCTTGTAGGGCGCATAGGAATGGAAGATGCGGTTCAGCACGGCGGTGCCGCGCGTGTCGGTGAGCAACTCGTTCTGATAGCCGAGCAGCCCGCGCGTCGGCACGTGAAACACGAGACGCAAACGGTTGCCGCCGGAGGGACGCATGTCCATCATGTCGCCGCGCCGTTCGGAAAGTTTCTGCACCACGACGCCGGAGTGTTCTTCATCGACGTCGATCACGACTTCCTCGATCGGCTCCATCATCTCGCCGGTCTTCTCGTCCTTCGAGAGCACGACCTTGGGCCGTGCGACCGAAAGCTCGAAGCCTTCGCGGCGCATGGTTTCGATGAGAATGCCGAGCTGCAGTTCGCCGCGGCCCGCGACTTCATACGAATCCTTGCCCGCGCTTTCGGAAATCTTCAGCGCGATATTGCCTTCGGCTTCGCGGAACAGGCGGTCGCGGATCATGCGGCTCGTGACCTTGTCGCCTTCGGTGCCGGCGAGCGGGGAGTCGTTCACGCGGAAGGTCATCGCGAGCGTCGGCGGGTCGATCGGCTGCGCCGGAATCGGCGTCGAAATGTCCGGATGGCAGATGGTGTCGGCGACGTTCGCCTGCGTGAGGCCCGCAATCGCGACGATGTCGCCCGCGCTCGCTTCCTCGACCGGCTGGCGCTCGAGGCCGCGGAACGCGAGCACTTTGGTGATGCGGCCGTTCTCCAGCACCTTGCCGTCACGCGACAGCACTTTCACGGTCTGGTTCGGTTTCACCGTGCCGGCGGTGATGCGTCCGGTGAGGATGCGGCCCAGATACGGGTTCGCTTCGAGAATGGTGGCGAGCATTTTGAATTCGCCCTCTTCCACCTTCGGCTCCGGCACGTGTTTCACCACGAGCTCGAACAGCGGCTGCATTGAATCCTTCGGGCCGTCGAGCGAGGGCGCCATCCAGCCTTCCTTCGCCGAGCCGTAGAGGATCGGGAAGTCGAGCTGCTCTTCGGTGGCGTCGAGCGCGGCGAACAGATCAAAAACTTCGCCCGCGACTACGTTGGCGCGGGCGTCCGGACGATCGACCTTGTTGATGGCGACGATGGGCTTCAGCCCCATCTTGAGTGCTTTGGACACCACGAACTTGGTCTGCGGCAGCGGACCTTCGGCGGCATCGACGAGCACGATCACGCCGTCGACCATGTTCAGAATGCGTTCCACCTCGCCGCCGAAATCGGCGTGGCCCGGCGTATCGACCACGTTAATGCGGATGTCGTTCCAGAGGATCGATGTCGCTTTGGCGAGAATCGTAATGCCGCGCTCGCGTTCGAGATCGTTGGAATCCATTGCGCGCTCGGCGACCTTCTCGTTCGAACGGAAAGTGCCTGCCTGTTGCAACAGGCGGTCGACCAGCGTGGTTTTGCCATGGTCGACGTGCGCGATGATCGCGATATTGCGGAGTTTCATGTTGAGGGTCCGGAAAAGCGTCGCGGGCCCAAATGGCCCGCGGATTCGCGGCCCGTATATAGGTGCGGGCCGGGCCTTGGCAACCGCCGCGCGTGTTAACCGAGCCGCCGCCGCCAGGGCCCTTCGTAATCCTTGGGCCGGGCTGCGCGGACCATCATCATCTCACCCAGATTCTCTGCGGTCAGGAGACCGATCAGGCGGTCCGCAGCGTCGGTTGCGCCGATCGCGGGAGCGCGGCTTTCCTGCAGAACCTTGATCGCGCTCTCGAGCGTGGCGCGGGCGGAAACGGTCGGAATTTCCGCGTCGGTCGCTTCCATGACCGGACATTGCGGACCTTTTTCCTTGAGCGCCCGGATCATGGCGTCGCGGGTCAGCACGCCGCGCAGCTTGCCGCCGCCGTCGACGATGGGGAACTCCTTCTGCGTGGTCTGGATCAGCGCCGTCGCGGCTTCGTCCACCGTGGCCTGCGTCGAGAGCGCGCGGAACTGCGTGATCATGGCGTCGGAAACCAGCGCGCCGCGCGAGACGTCGCGCAACTGCGCGTGGCCGGCTTCCGCGGAAGCCGCGAGAAACACGAAGACCGCAATCACGATCAGCATCGGGTTCATGAAGATTCCGAGGATGCCGAAGAGAACAGCAAATCCCTGCCCGACCATTGCGGCAAGCTCGGTGGCGCGGCCGAACGAGTAACGCGTGGCAAGCAGCGCCCGCAGCACGCGGCCGCCGTCCATCGGGAACGCGGGGATGAGGTTGAACAGCACGAGAAAGATGTTCGCGCCGGCGAGTTTCACGATCATCGAGGTTGCCGGATCTTCGATCTTGGTCAGCGCCTGCACATCGATGTTGGTCGTGCCGAGGTAGGCGATCAGAACGCCGGCAATCGCGACATTCACGAGCGGGCCCGCAATCGCGACGACGAACTCCTGGATCGGTTTTTCCGGAATGCGTTCGAGCGAGGCGATGCCGCCGAAGGGCCAGAGCGTGATGTCCGGCGTTTTCACGCCGAAATAGCGCGCCGCGAAGACATGGCCGAATTCATGCAGCAGCACGCAGAAAAACAGGAGCGAGATGAAGATCACGCCTTCCCATGCGGCGGGGCTACCGCCTTCGCGGTAATAGGCGAACCAGATCCAGGTCAGGAACAGCAAAAACGTGACGTGGATACGAACGGCAGTGCCGGCTACACGGGCGACGGTCAGCGACCAGAGCATGGCGAAGTTCCAGATGTGGCTTCGCTTAAGATAAGGAGCTTTCGCTCTCTTGCAATCAGCCCGCGATCTTGCGGCCGAGCTTGTAAATGCCGAAGCCGATCAGCACGCCGACGGCAGCGCCAAGGCCGAGCACGATGTTTCCTTCGCTGCCCGGGTTCTCCGGGGCTCCGTAGTAGGCAAAAAACAACAGCAACATCGTGCCGCTCAGCGCTGCGCCGACAAGAATGCCGATCAGGCAAACGATGAGACCGATGATCTTGCGCGCAGTCATTTATTTCTTCCGATTGCGGCTCGCCAGCGTGCGCAGGCGAAGCGCGTTCAGCTTGATGAAGCCTTCGGCGTCCTTCTGGTCGTAGGCGCCCTTGTCGTCTTCGAAGGTGACGAGCGTCGAAGAATAGAGTGACTTCGGCGAGGCGCGGCCTGCCATCAGAACGTTGCCCTTGTAGAGCTTCAGCGTGACTTCGCCTTCGACGTGTTCCTGGCTCTTGTCGATCAAGGCTTGGAGCATCTCGCGCTCGGGCGAGAACCAGAAGCCGTTGTAGATCAGCTCCGCATAGCGCGGCATGATCTCGTCTTTGAGGTGCGCGGCACCGCGATCAAGCGTGATCGATTCGATTGCGCGGTGTGCGGCGAGCAAAATCGTGCCGCCGGGCGTTTCATAAATGCCGCGCGACTTCATGCCGACGAAGCGATTCTCGACGAGATCGAGACGGCCGATGCCGTTGTCATGGCCGAGTTCGTTGAGTTTGGTCAGCAGCGCGGCAGGCGAAAGTTTCTTCCCGTCAATCGAAACCGCGTCGCCGCGCTCGAACCCGATCTTCACGGTCGTCGGCTTGTCGGGCGCGTCCATCGGCGAAATGGTACGCTGGTAGACGATGTTCGGCGCTTCGACGTTCGGGTCTTCCAGCACTTTGCCTTCGGAAGACGAGTGCAAAAGGTTCGCGTCGACAGAGAAGGGCGCTTCGCCTTCCTTGTCCTTCGTGATCGTAATCTGATGGTTGCGCGCGAAGGCTAACAAGTCTTCGCGGCCCTTGAATTCCCATTCGCGCCACGGCGCGATGATCTTGATGCCGGGCTCGAGCGCGTAATAGCCGAGCTCGAATCGCACCTGGTCGTTGCCCTTGCCGGTCGCGCCATGGGAGACGGCATCGGCGCCGGTCTTGCGCGCAATCTCGATCTGCTTCTTTGCGATCAGGGGGCGCGCAATCGAAGTGCCGAGAAGGTAGAGGCCTTCGTACTGCGCGTTGGCACGGAACATCGGGAAGACGTAGTCGCGCACGAATTCCTCGCGCACGTCCTCGATGAAGATATTCTCTTCCTTGATCCCGGCACGCAGCGCTTTCTCGCGCGCGGGCGCAAGCTCTCCGCCCTGGCCGAGATCGGCGGTGAAGGTCACGACCTCGCAATTGTAGGTCGTCTGCAGCCACTTCAGGATGATCGAGGTGTCGAGGCCGCCGGAATAGGCGAGCACGACCTTCTTTACTGACTTAGACATTTAACGCTCGTGGTAGGGAGCCCAGTTTCCGGGAGTTATATGCGGCCCATAGGCATTCGCAAGGTTGTCGCATTCGCGCTCGCAGATAGCCCGGGTAGCGCTATTCTGTCGGCAGAATCAGACCTTTCGCGATGGCCAAACTCGATTTCTTCTACGAATTCGCCTCGACCTATTCCTACCCGGCGGCGATGCGGATCGACGATCTCGCACTCGACTACGACGTCGAGGTGAACTGGCGTCCGTTTTTGCTCGGGCCGATCTTCAAGGCGCAGGGCTGGGACACCTCGCCGTTCAACATCTATCCGGAGAAGGGCCGCTACATGATCCGCGATCTCGAGCGGGTCTGCGAAGCGCAGGGCCTTGCGCCATTCAAGATGCCGAAAACCTTTCCCGCGCATTCGCTGCTGCCGGCGCGGGTCGCGCTCTGCTTCAAGGGCGAGATGCGCGCGGCGTTCTCGCGTGCGGTCTACGACGCGGAGTTCGCGCATGGTGCGGACATCGCCGACACCAAAGTGGTCGAAAAAATCCTGAAGGGTCTCGGCGAAGATCCTGCGAAGACGTTCGAGAAGGTGAACACACAGGCCATCAAGGACGCGCTGCGTGCCGAGACCGAGGCCGCACAGAAGCACAAGATTTTCGGTGCGCCGGCGTTCGTGACGGAAGATGGTGAGTTGTTCTGGGGGAACGACCGTCTTGAGATGGCGCTGGAGTGGGCGGCCAGAGATTAATTCTTTGCGCGAGATCTTGGCCGAAGAATCAGTTCCCACGCGCCGGGATCACGCGCCGACGTCTTTCCATCGTCCGGCGCTGCGGCCGGCAATCAGCCAGTAGACGAAGCCCGCGACGATACCGGCGGCAACAAGCCACTGCAGTTCCTGCAGGAGCGGCGCGACCGTTCCCGCGCCCTGCGTGCGTGCACTTACGTCGGTCATGAAATAAGCGAGCGCGCCGATCAGTCCGCCGGCAAGTGCGTAGTACAGCAGCGAGCGCAGCGAGAATATTTCCGCAATCAGGATTGCGACGAACGAAGGCGCAAATACGTAGAACGGCGTCACAATGCCGGCGGCGCTGCCGAGAAACAGGAAGAAGAGAAAGAATTCCGGATTGGTTCTGAACTGGGAAAGTTCCGGCGCGACCAGCCCGTAGGCGACGACGAATGCGGCAACCACACAGGCGACGAGAAATGCAAATGCGATCACGAACGAGCGAAGGAACAGCGCCATCGCTCAGTCCGTCATGGCCATCGCGCGCAGCGCCATGCGCTCGCGGGCGGAGAGCTTCTGTGTTTCCGACTTGAGCTGGCCGCAGGCCGCGAGAATGTCGCGGCCGCGCGGTGTCCGCACCGGGCTCGCGTAGCCCGCGTTGAAGACGATGTCGGAAAATTTCTCGATGGTCTCCCAGTCCGAGCATTCGTACTGCGTGCCGGGCCAGGGATTGAACGGAATCAGATTGATCTTTGCGGGGATGCCCTTGAGCAGCCGCACGAGTTCTTTTGCTTCGGCCGGCGAATCGTTCACGCCCTTCAGCATCACGTATTCGAACGTGATGCGGCGCGAGTTCGACGCACCCGGATAAGTGCGGCACGCGTCCAGCAATTCCTTGATCGGATACTTCTTGTTTAGCGGCACGAGTTCGTCGCGCAGCTTGTCGTTCGTCGCATGCAGCGAGATCGCGAGCATCGCGCCGACATCGTTGCCGAGGTGCTCGATCTCCGGGACGACGCCGGAGGTGGAAACGGTGATGCGGCGCTTGCCGATCGAGATCCCCTGATCGTCGGAGATGGTGGCGATCGCGTCTTTCACGCCGTCGAAGTTATAGAGCGGTTCGCCCATGCCCATGAAGACGAGGTTGGTCACGAGCCGCGGTGCATCGGCCTCCGAAGCGGTGCCTTCGGCGCGCGTCATCCCGGGCCATTCGCCCAGACGGTCGCGGGCGATCATCACCTGCGCGACAATTTCCGAGGCGTGGAGGTTGCGCACCAGCCGCTGCGTCCCGGTGTGGCAGAACGAGCAGTTCAACGTGCAGCCGACCTGGCTTGAGATGCAGAGCGTGCCGCGGTCGCTCTCGGGGATATAGACCGCTTCGATGTCGTGCGGTTTCTCGCCCGGGGTGTCGGCGGGCAGCCGGATCAGCCACTTGCGCGTGCCGTCGGCGGAGACCTGCTCGACCACGACTTCCGGGCGCTCGATCGTGAAGTGCTCCGCGAGTCTGGCGCGCAACTCCTTCGAGACGTTCGTCATCGTTTCGAAATCGCGCGTGCCGCGAAAGTAAATCCAGTGCCAGAGTTGCGAGATGCGCATACGGCGTTCGCGCTCGGGAACGCCGATTTCGCCGAGCGCTTCGGCGAGTTCTGCGCGGTTCAGTCCTACAAGCGAACGTTTCACGGGCATTCCTTGGCGACGCGTTCGAGCGCCTGCGCTACGCCGGTGAGCGAGTACGTGTCGGTCGTGACCGCGCCCTTCACGGGAGCGAGCTTGAGAACGATCTCATCCTCTTTGCGGAGCGCTTCGACGAGTTTCGGTTCGTCGTCGGTATTCTTGACCCACAGGCCGTGTCCTTTCACGAACATCGGATAGTTCGTGCCGGCGGCGCGCAGAATGACTTCGCTGCTTTCGTTGAGCGGAAATCCGGCGACGACGCTCACCACGTTCGTCAGCTTTTCGCCGGGCCGCGTGGTGATGAAGAAGTAAGCCGGGTCGCGCTTCACGTTCATGGGCTCGCGCGATTTCGGCTGGGTGAGCGCGAAGCAGATCTTTGCGGTCTTGTTCACGTAGACGCCCCAGTCGCCGAACTGCGCGACCAGAACCGGCGTGCCGGGCGTGGACTTTTTCTGCTCGGCCTTCTTCGGCTCCGGCTTCGGCGCTTCCTTCTTCTGCGCTTCTTTCTTGTCTGGCGACTTCTTCGGAGCCGATTTTACGGGGGCTTTCTTCTGTTCGTCCTGCGCAGCGGAATGCATCGTCCCGGCGGAGGCCAGAACGGCGCTCATCAGCGCAACCATGACGAGACGAAACATCATTCGAGAATTCCTCTTTTGCCGGGCGGGCTGCTTCAGCCCCCGCGACAAACGCCGCCGCAGCATCTAGAAATAGCCGCCTTTCGGGTCCGCTGCCAAGAAAAGCGCAAAGCGGCCCATTCAGCGCTTCGTTCTGTAGGAACGGAGGCTGACGAAAACATGGCGTGGCGACGCGCCGGCCAGAATGTTGGCAAGGGATGGAGAAAGCGATGAAAGCGGTACTTTGCGTGCGGCACGGGGGACCCGAGGCGCTCGAGATCAGGGACATTCCGGAACCGGCAGCCGGCAAAGGCGAAGTCGTGGTGAAGGTCGCGGCCGCGTCGCTCAATTTCTTCGACACGCTGATCATCCAGAACAAGTATCAATACAAACCCGAATTGCCGTTCAGCCCCTGCGCCGAATTCTCCGGAACGGTGGACTCCGTCGGCGAAGGCGTCAGCGGCTTCAAGCCGGGCGACCGTGTCTGCGGAAACCTGCCGACCGGTGCTGCGCGCGAGAAAATCGTGGTGCCGTCGCGGGCGCTGATTCACGTGCCGCAAGCGCTGGAACTCGAGAAGGCGGCGGGTTTGATCATTACCTACGGTACGACGATCCATGCGTTGAAGGATCGCGCCAAGCTGAAGGCGGGCGAAACGCTCGCGGTGCTCGGAGCTTCCGGCGGTGTCGGCCTCGCCGCGATCGAACTCGGGAAGGTGATCGGCGCGAAAGTGATCGCCGCCGCGTCTTCGCCCGACAAGCTCGAATTTGCGAAGAAGCACGGTGCCGACGAAGTCATCGACTATTCGAAGGAAGACCTGAAGGAGCGGCTGAAGGAACTGACCGGCGGCAAGGGCGTGGACGTGATCTACGATCCGGTCGGCGGGCCTTATGCCGAGCCTGCGCTGCGTTCGATCGCGTGGGAAGGGCGTTACCTCGTCATCGGCTTTGCCGCCGGCGACATTCCGAAGATCCCGCTGAACCTCGCGCTCTTGAAGGGTTGCGACATCGTCGGCGTGTTCTGGGGCGATTACGCCCGGAGGAATCCGGAGGCGAACAAGAAGCATCTCGACGAGATCGTGAGGCTCGCGGCCGAAGGCAAGCTCTCCGCGCATCTCGATGCGCGCTACAAGTTCGATGACGCGGTCGAAGCCTTCCACGCGATTTCGCAGCGGAAGGTGAAGGGCAAGATCGTTCTGGTGCCCTAACAGTTCGTCTGTCGTCCTCGGTTCAGCCAAGAACAGCCACTCGTCGTGGTCATGGCTCCCCGCTTTCGCGGGGAAGACGGTCGTTACTTGGCCGCCTGGATATCGCTCAATGCCGTCCGCGCCGCTTCGCGGTGCTCGGGCTTGATGTGCGCCGCGATCAGCTGAAGGGCCGCCATCAGCACGGCGGCGTCGTCGGTGAAGCCGAGCACCGGCATGATGTCGGGCAGAAAGTCGAGCGGCATGACGAAATAGGCGAGCGCCGCGAGCAGCGTGCCGCGGACGCGCAACGGCGTGTCGCGGTCGAGCGTGCAGTAGTAGGCGGCGAGCGCATCCTCGGCGAAAGGAATTTTCGCTGCGACGGCTTTCATCTTGGGCCAGAACTCGTCGCGCACGCGTGCCGCGTCACCCTTGCGGGTACGGAACTTTCCGAAGAAGGAACCTGCGTCGAAAGCTGCCATGGCTCGCCCCAAGTCGGCGGAATATTCCGCCCAAGCCGCTTAGATGGCCCTGGCGTAGCGGGATTCAAGCCCGCGGCGGCCGCGCAGCGGATAATCGGCCTCGACAATGTAGGGGCCGCCGCCTTGTGATGCGCGCGACGAATAAAGCACGAAGCGGTTGACCGGAAAGCTCAAGGGCCGGAATCCGCCGCGCGTCGCCAGATAGTCCGCAACTTCGAGTGCGGAGACGTCGCGCAGCCGCGCCAGCGTTACGTGCGGCGTGAAGCGGCGACCTTCGGCAGGCAAGCCGATCCGCTGCATCATGCGCTCGTGCTCGGCCTGCAGTTCGATCAGTTCCGGCGAGGGCTGCACCGCGGCGAAGATCGCGCGGGGCTTCTTTCCGCCGAACTGGTCGAGGCCGGTCAGCGTCACGTTGAAGGCGGGGCGTTCGACGAAATCCAGCATGCCCGCGACTTCGTTCGCGGTGGGCTCGTCGATGTCGCCGATAAAGCGAAGCGTGAGGTGGTAGTTTTCCGGGCTGATCCAGCGCGCGCCGTGAATTCCGCCGCGCAGCGACGACAGCATCATGCCGACGTCCTTGGGCACTTCGATCGCAGTAAACAGGCGCGG
>VFQR01002629.1_pt1 | contig 11113 bp, 12 predicted proteins | sample 3512321 | NCBI WGS metagenome assembly VFQR01 (sample SAMN10412374, study PRJNA504923) | tailings metagenome | isolation source: Relicate 3 Philex TSF1 revegetated site | place: Philippines: Tuba, Benguet | collected 2017-08-29
CCAGCCTGGAGCCCAGCTACGTGCTGCGCGCCCTGGGCCGCAGCGACGAACTCGCACACAGCAGCCTGCGCATGACGATCGGTCGCTGGACGACCGAAGAAGAGATCGACTACGCGATCGCGACGATCAAGGAGAACGTCGCCAAGCTGCGTGAACTGTCACCCCTGTGGGAAATGTTCAAGGATGGCATCGACCTGTCGACCATCCAGTGGGCGGCCCACTGATCCGAAGGAGAACACCATGGCCTATTCTGAAAAAGTCGTTGATCACTACGAGAACCCGCGCAACGTCGGCTCCTTCGACAAGGGCGATGACACGGTCGGCACCGGCATGGTGGGTGCGCCCGCCTGCGGCGACGTGATGAAGCTGCAGATCAAGGTGAACCCCAGCACCGGTGTGATCGAAGATGCGCGCTTCAAGACCTACGGCTGCGGCTCGGCCATCGCGTCGAGCTCGCTCGTGACCGAATGGGTCAAGGGCAAGACGCTGGACGAGGCCGCTTCGCTCAAGAACAGCCAGATCGCCGAAGAACTGGCGCTGCCGCCGGTGAAGATCCATTGCTCGATCCTCGCCGAGGACGCGATCAAGGCCGCGGTGGACGACTACCGCAAGAAACACGCGAACTGATCCCATGGCTGTCACGATTTCGGAGGCCGCAGCCCGCCACGTCACGCGTTACATCGCCAAGCGTGGCAAGGGTGTGGGCGTGCGCCTGGGCGTCAAGACCACCGGCTGCTCGGGCCTGGCCTACAAGCTCGAGTACGCCGACGAGGTCGCGCCCGAGGACGTGGTGTTCGAGCAGAACGGGGTGAAGGTGCTGGTCGATCCCAAGAGCCTGGCGTATATCGACGGCACGCAGCTTGACTTCGTGCGCGAGGGCCTGAACGAGGGCTTCCGCTTCAACAACCCCAACGAGCGCGATCGCTGTGGCTGTGGCGAGAGTTTTCGCATCTGACCGCCATCGCGCCCACGCAACCGCCCGGCCCACCGCCTCGGCGGTTTTTCTTTTTCCATGAACCTGCAATCGAACGATTTCCAGATCTTCGGCCTGCCTGAGCGGTTCGCGATCGATCGCGCCGATCTGGACACGCGCTGGAAAGACCTGCAGCGCCAGGCCCACCCGGACCGTTTCGCCAGCGCCGATGCGGCTTCGCAGCGCCTGGCCATGCAGTGGTCGGTGCGCATCAACGAGGCCTACCAGCGCCTGAAGGACCCGCTCAAGCGTGCGGCCTACCTGTGCGAGCTGCGCGGTGCGCCGATCGAGGCCGAGAACAACACGGCCATGCCGACCGACTTCCTGGTGCAGCAGATGCAGTGGCGCGAGGAACTGGACGAGGCCGAGGGGGCGGACGCGCTGGAGCGCATGGCCGATGACGTGGCACTGGCGCGGCGCGAGCGCATCGCCGTGCTGCAGGCCGCGCTGGACGAGCAGGGCGATGCCGCCGCAGCGGCGCGCCAGGTCAGAGCCCTCATGTTCATTGAGCGCTTTGCGCGCGACGTGGAGGGGCGCCTCGATCAACTGGGACAATAGGCGTTTTCCGCTCACGTACGACCGAAGAACGACCCGATGGCGCTCCTGCAGATTTCCGAACCCGGCCAGTCCCTCGACCCGCACCAGCGCCGTGTGGCGGTGGGCATCGACCTGGGCACCACGCACTCGCTGGTGGCCGCGGTGCGCCACGGCGTGGCCGAATGCCTGCCCGACGAGCAGGGCCGCGTGATCCTGCCCAGCGTGGTGCGCTACCTCGATGCGGCCCAGGGAGGCAGTGGGCGCCAGATCGGCTGGGACGCGCTGGCCGCGCAGGTGGACGACCCGCTCAACACCGTGAGTTCGGTCAAACGGCTCATGGGACGCCGCCGTGACCAGGTGGCCGATGTCGACAAGCTCAGCTACCGCGTCGTGGACGACAACGGCATGGCGGTGGTGGACACCGTGGCCGGCCGCAAGACGCCGATGGAAGTGAGCGCCGAGATCCTGGCCACGCTGCGCTTTCGCGCCGAGGACAGCTTTGTCGACGACCTGTTCGGCGCCGTCATCACCGTGCCCGCGTACTTCGACGACGCGCAGCGCCAGGCCACCAAGGACGCCGCGCAACTGGCGGGCATCAATGTGCTGCGCCTCATCAACGAGCCCACGGCCGCTGCCATCGCCTATGGCCTGGACAACGGCAGCGAAGGCGTCTACGCGGTGTACGACCTCGGCGGCGGCACCTTCGACATCTCCATCCTGCGCCTCACGCAGGGCGTGTTCGAGGTGCTGGCCACCGGCGGCGATTCCGCCCTGGGCGGTGACGACTACGACCAGGCATTGGCCGCCTGGGTGTTGCAGCAGCGCGGCCTGCCACCGGCTGTGGACGCCGGCGACCGCGCGCGCCTGCACAAGGAAGCCCGGCGTGTGAAGGAGGCGTTGACCGATGCGGACGGCGCGGTCTTTGCCGCCCGGGTGGCCTGCCATGCCATCGAACTCACGGTCTCGCGCGCCGAGTTCGAGGCCTGCACCGCCGCGCTCACCGCGCGCACCATGGCCGCGGTGCGCAAGGTGCTGCGCGACGCGGGCGTGACCAAAGACGAGGTGAAGGGTGTGGTGATGGTGGGCGGCTCCACGCGCATGCCGGTGGTACGCCGCACCGTGGGTGAGTTCTTCGGCACCGAGCCGCTGATCAACCTCAACCCCGACGAGGTAGTGGCGCTGGGCGCTGCCATCCAGGCCAATGCGCTGGCCGGCAACAGCCGGGACGGCGAACTGCTGCTGCTCGACGTGATCCCGCTGTCGCTCGGTATCGAGACCATGGGCGGCCTGGTGGAACGCATCGTGCCGCGCAACAGCAGCATCCCCACCGCACGCGGGCAGGACTTCACCACCTACCAGGACGGCCAGACCGCGCTGGCCTTGCACGTGGTGCAGGGCGAGCGCGATCTGGTGGCCGACTGCCGCAGCCTGGCGCGCTTCACGCTGCGCGGCATTCCACCGATGGCGGCGGGTGCGGCGCGCATCCGCGTCACCTTCACCGTCGACGCCGACGGGCTGCTGTCGGTCGGCGCGAAGGAGCTCACGTCGGGCGTCGAGGCCAGCATCGACGTGAAGCCCGCCTACGGCCTGAGCGACGAGCAGATCGCCGCCATGCTGCAGGACAGCTTTGCCACCGCGCAGCAGGACATGCAGGCGCGCGCGCTGGTGGAGGCGCGCGTCGATGCCGACCGGTTGCTGCTCGCCACGAACTCCGCGCTCGCGGCCGACGGCGACCTGCTGACCGCCGACGAGCGCACCACGATCGACGCCCTCATGGCCGCGCTGCGCACGGCCGCCACCGGCGACGACGCGGCGGCCATCGAAGCCGCCAGCGAAGCCCTGGCCAAGGGCACCGAGAACTTCGCCGCCGAGCGCATGAACCGCGGCATCCAGCAGGCCCTGGCCGGCAAGAAACTCGAAGAAGTCTGAACCCCATGCCCATCATCAAGATCCTGCCGCACGCCGAGTACGCCCCCGAAGGCAAGACCATCACCGCGCCCGCCGGCACCTCCATCTGCGAGGCGCTGCTGGAGAACCAGGTGAACATCGAGCACGCCTGCGACATGAGCTGTGCCTGCACCACCTGCCACGTGATCGTGCGCGAGGGCTACAACAGCCTCAACGCGCCCGAGGAGGAGGAGGAGGACCTGCTCGACCGCGCCTGGGGCCTGGAGCCGCAATCGCGCCTGTCCTGCCAGGCCATCCTCGCGCAGCAGGACGTGACGATCGAGATTCCGAAGTACACGATCAACCACGCCAAAGAGAACCACTGATGCGCCAGATCATTCTCGACACGGAAACCACCGGTCTTTCCGCCGAGAACGGCGACCGCATCATCGAGATCGGCTGCGTGGAACTGCTCAACCGCAAGTTCACCGGCAACAACCTGCACCACTACGTCAACCCCGAGCGCGACAGCCACGAGGACGCGCTCAAGGTGCACGGCATCAGCAACGAGTTCCTGCGGGACAAGCCGAAGTTCGCGGCCATCGCCGAGGAACTGGTGGAATACCTGCGCGACGCCGAGGTCATCATCCACAACGCGCCGTTCGACGTGGCGTTCCTGAACATGGAGTTCCGCCGCCTCGGCCTGCCGCCGGTGACGCAGATCGTGGCCAACGTGCTCGACACGCTGGTGATGGCCAAGGAGATGTACCCCGGCAAGCGAAACGGCCTGGATGCGCTGTGCGACCGGCTGGGCGTGGACAACTCGGGCCGCACCCTGCACGGCGCCCTGCTCGATGCCGAACTGCTGGCCGACGTCTACATCAACATGACGCGCGGGCAGGATGCGCTGCTGATCGACATTGCCGACGCGGCGGGCGGCGAGGGCGGGGCGCTGGAGATGGTGGACCTGCGCCGCTTCGAACTGCCTGTGCTGCGCGCCAACGAACAGGAAGCCCAGGCCCACGAGACCGTGCTCGCCGAGCTCGACAAGTCGAGCAAGGGCAAGACGGTGTGGCGCCTCGTCGAAAACGCCTGAAAACCTGGCTATAATGCGAGGCTTCCGACGGCGCTGACCCAGCGCCGTTCGGGCGGTTAGCTCAGTGGTAGAGCACTGCCTTCACACGGCAGGGGTCGCAGGTTCGAACCCTGCACCGCCCACCAGAACACGTCCACGCGACAGCAGAAAAGCCACCCTCGGGTGGCTTTTTTGCGCTCCCGATCAGGCCGCCGCGGCCTTGGTGCGTTGCCCCTTGGTCAGCAGTCGCAGCGCGGTGGGCACCACCAGCATCAACACCGCGGCGCTCCACAGGCCGATGGCGATGGGGCTGGCCACCAGGATGAGCGCGTCCCCGTTGCTGATGGAGAGTGCGCGACGCAGGTTCTGCTCCATCATGTCGCCGAGCACGAAGCCCAGGATCAGCGGCGCCATGGGTACGCCTTGCTTGCGCAGCAGGTAAGCCACGAAACCCAGTACGGTCATCAGCATCAGGTCGAACGTGGTGGCGTGCACGGCGTACACGCCCACACTGCTCACGGCCACGATGCCGGGCACCAGCAGCCAGTTGGGCACGCTCAGCACCCGGGTGAACACGCCCACCAGGGGAATGTTGAGCACCAGCAGGATGACGTTGGCCACGAACAGCGAAGCGATCAGGCCCCACACCAGGTCGGGCTGTTGCGTGAACAAGGCCGGCCCCGGCGTGATGTTGTAGAGCGAGAGCGCGCCAACCATCACGGCCGTGGTGCCCGAGCCGGGCACACCCAGCGTGAGCATGGGCACGAACGAGCCGGTGGCCGCCGAGTTGTTGGCCGCTTCGGGCGCGGCCACACCGCGGATGTCGCCCTTGCCGAAGCTGCCCTCCGTGTCGGTGAGGCGCTTCTCCATCGAGTAGGTCATGGCACTGGCGATGGTGGCGCCGGCCCCCGGCAGCACGCCCACCACAAAGCCCACCACGCTGGAGCGCACGGTGCCCCACCAGGTGTGTGCCAGCTCCTTCAGGTTGAAGAGCATGCGGCCGGTCTGCGTGACCATGCCGGTGCTCTTGTGATGCTCCTGCAGCATCAGCAGCAGCTCACTGATGGAGAACACGCCGATCACCACCACCACGAACTGGATGCCGTCGGACAGGTGCACGTCGCCGCCAGTGAAGCGGTAGACACCGGAGTTCGAGTCCAGGCCCACGCATGACATGGACAAACCGATGATCGCGGCCAGCCCGGCCTTCACGGGCGCATCGCCCATCAGCCCCGCGATGCAGGCAAACGCGAAACACATGAGGGCGAAATACTCGGCCGGCCCGAACGACAGCGCCCAGCTGGCCAGCAGCGGCGCAAACAGCACGATGCCGAGCGTGGCGATCAGCGAACCGATGAACGAACTCCAGGCCGATATCGACAAAGCCACGCCGCCCAGGCCCTGGCGCGCCATCGGGTAGCCGTCCAGCGCGGTCATGATGGCGCCCGCGTCACCCGGCACGTTGAGCAGGATCGACGAGATGCGGCCGCCGTATTCGCAGCCGATGTAGACGGCGGCCAGCAGGATGAGCGAGGTCTCGGGCGGCAGCTTCATGGCAAAGGCCAGGGGCATCAGGATCGCCACGCCGTTGATGGGTCCCAGGCCCGGCAAAAGGCCGACGACGGTGCCGATGAAGCAGCCGAGCGCGGCAATCAGCAGGTTGGTGGGGCTGAGCGCGACGCCGAAGCCGTCGAGCAGGTGGGCAAGGATCTCCATGTCAGTTGCCCCCGAGCAGCAGGGCCAGCGGGCCTGCGGGCAGCACCACGTCGAGCACCTTGTCGAACAGCAGGTACAGCGCCAGGCCGAGCACGGCACCGCCGGTGAGGGCCTGTTTCCAGCTCCCGCCATACGCCATGCCCACAGGCACGGCCATCAGCGCGGTGGCCAGCGGAAAACCCAGCCACTGGAACAACAGGGCGTAGACCAGCACCGCGGCGGCGCACACCGCGGTGGGTTTCCAGGGCACGCCCTGAAAGCCTTCGGCGCCCGCACCGGGGCGCAGGGCCAGCCACAGGCCGCACAGGGCCATGCCAGCCGCCAGCAGCTGGGGGAAGGCACGCGGGCCGACAGGTTCGTAGGAAATGGCCGCGGCGTAATCCTGCGCTGCCCAGGCCATGGCCGTGGACGCGACAACACACACCGCGCCGAGGACGCGATCACTCATGGCTTGCTCCGCAAGGGGATGGCGGGGCTGGCTTCAGGCCCCGCAAGAAGCCCGCGGTTGCCCGCGGGCGCCACTTACTTGGCCGGGACGACGTTCAGGCCGAACTCTTCGGCCAGCTTGCGATAGCCGGCCACCTGCTTCTTGACATAGGCGTCCAGCGGCGCGCCGGTCAGGGCCATCGGGAAGAGGCCGCGTTCGTCGCGCAGCTTGTCGTAGGCGGGTGTCGCCAGCATCTTGTTGAAGGTGTCGACCCACACCTTGTAGTCGGCATCGCTGACCTTGGGGCCGACATAGAAGCCGCGCACGATGGGCCAGTCGACGTCGTAGCCCTGCTCGGTGGCGGTCGGAATGTTCGCCATGTCGCCGGGCAGGCGCTTGTCGTTCATCACCGCGAGGATGCGCACCTTGGCGCCGGCCTTGATCTGCTGCATGGCCTCGGCCGCGTCGCCGGTGAACACGTGGATGTGGCCACCCTGCAGGGCGGTGAGCGCCTCGCCACCGCCCTCGAACGCCACGTAGCGCATGGTTTTGGGGTTCACGCCCCCGGCACGCGCGGTGAGAGCGGCTTTCATCCAGTCCTGGCTGCCCACGGTGCCGCCAGCGCCCAGAACCACTTTCGTCGGGTCGGTTTTCATGGCGGCCATCACGTCCTTCAAGCTCTTGAAGGGCGAGTTCTCGGCCACCACCACGGCGCCGTAGTCGGTGCCGATGGCCGCGAGCCAGCGAACGTCGTTCTCGGTGTACCGGCCGAACTTGCCCTGGGCCAGGTTGAGCAGCGAACCACCGGAGAAGGCCACGACGGTGTTGGCCGCGTCCGGCTTTTGCGCGATGACGGTGTTGTAGGCCACGGCGCCGATGCCACCCGGCATGTAGGTCACGCGCATCGGGTCGGCAATGAACTTGCCGTCCTGCAAGGCACTTTGCACCAGTTTGCAGGTGAGATCGAAGCCGCCGCCGGGTTTGGCGGGGGCGATGCATTCGGTCTTGTCCAGCGGGCCGGCGGCGGCGGACAGGGCCACGGCCGACAGGGTGACGGCGACGAACCTGAAAGCGATGCGCATGGAAGTGTCTCCTCGGTGGGGTGAAGGGCTCACACCCGGCGGGGTGTGATGAGGGCACTGTAGAAACCCGGCACTTTCAACGCGCTTTCAGGCTTGGCGTCAAAAACCGCGGGTTAACCCGGTGATTGCGGGGCTGCGGGGGCCGCTGGCAGGGTGAGCACCACCGCCAGGCCACGACCGTCCGCTCCGGTGCCGATCCGCATCTGCCCGCCATGGCGTTGCGCCACGGTGCGCACGATGGCCAGGCCCAGGCCGGAGCCCGGCACGGCGCTGGCCTGGCCGCGAAAGAACCGTTCGCCCGCGCGCGCCAGTTCGTCAGGCGCCAGGCCCGGTCCGTTGTCCACCACGCTGATCCGCACCGCGCCCTCGGGCGCCGATCGAACCACCAGGGTGACCTGGCAGCCCGCGCCGCCATGGCGGATGGCGTTGTGCAGCAGGTTGGCCAGGGCCTCGCGCAGCAGATCGGGTTCGCCCAGCAGGGTCAGCGGGCCGTCGGGCGCGTCCAGGCCCAAGTCGACGCCCTGGTCGCGCGCCGGTGCCCACCACTGGCGCACCAGCGCTTCGGCCAGGGCCACGGCATCGCAGGCCTGGCGCTGTGGCGGCGCGCTGTCGGCACGGGCCAGCGACAGCATCTGGTTGGTCTGGCGGATGGTCTCGTCCAGTTGCTCGCGAATGTTCTCCAGCACTTGGCGCTGGTTGGCCGGTTCGGATTCGCGCAGCGCGTACGCCACCTGGGTGGACAAGGTGCTCAGCGGCGTGCGCAATTGGTGCGAGGCGTCGTCAATGAAGCGGCGCCGTGCTTCGGCCTGCTCACGGTTGCGGTCGATGTGGTGGTTGATGGCCTGCACCAGCGGGCGCACTTCGGCGGGGGTACCGGCGTCGTCCACGGGCGTCATGTCCTGTGGGTCGCGGGCGTCCACCTCCTGGCGCAGCCGGTCCAGCGGGCGCATGGCCCAGGCAATGGCCAGGGCCAGCAGCCCGGTGGCCGCCGCCATCAGCAACACATCGCGCGCCAGCGACTGCAGCACCAGCGCCCGGCGGAATTCGCTGCGAGCCTCCAGCGTTTCTGCCACCTGGATCACCACCCGTTGCGGCGCCGACTGGCCCGCAAGCGGCGGATTGAGCTCGCGCGCGTAGCTGCCCACGCGCACTGGCTGGCCCACGTACACGCCTTCATGAAACTGGGGATGGCCCGACTGCAGTGGCTGCGGCGGGGCGGGCAGGTCGGCACTGCCGATTTCCACCAGCCCGTCCTCGGTGGCCACGCGGTAGAACACCTGGCCCTGCGCAGTGAGTTCGAAGAACTCCAGCATGCGGTACGGCAGTTCCACACCGATGCCACCGCTGGCGGTGGAGATGCTCGAATCGATGGACTTGACCGCGCCCAGCAGCGAACGGTCGTAGGCGGCGTCGGCGGCTTCGCTGGCGGTGCGCCAGGCCAGCCAGAGTTCACCTGCGAACACCGCGCCCAGGCCGGGCAGCAGCAACACGAGGAGAAAACGGCGAATGCTGGCGCGCGCCCAGCCCGTGGCCATCACGGGGTGCTTTCCAGCTGGTAGCCCAGCCCGCGCAGCGTGGCGATGCGAACCGGTGAGGCTTCCAGCCGCTTGCGCAGGCGATGGATCAGCACTTCGATGGCTTCCGGGTTCACGTCCTGCTCGTCCGAGAAGACGCGCTCCAGCAACTCGCGCTTGGACAGCGGCTCGCCCGGGTGCTGGATGAGCGCGCGCAGCACCGCGTGTTCGCGCGGCGTGAGGCTGAGCACCTCGTGCTGCAGCCGGAACTGGCGCGACGTGCTGTCGTAGCTCAACGGCCCGCAGGCAAAGCGCGGATGTTCCTGTCCGCGAGAGCGGCGGATCAGCGCAATCAGGCGCGCTTCCAGTTCGGCCACGTCGAACGGCTTGGCCAGGAAGTCGTCGGCGCCGCTGTGCAGGCAACTCACCCGTTCCATGAGCGAGTCGCGCGCGGTGAGGATGAGCACCGGCAGGCGTTCGTCGGCCTCGCGCAGGTCGGACAGCACGTCGTGCCCCTCCAGCCCGGGCAGGCCGAGATCGAGGATCAAGGCGTCGTACTTGGTGGCCTTCAGGCTGCGCCGAACCAGGCGGCCATCGTTCACCCAGTCGACCTGGAAGTCGTTCTGCCCCAGCGTCTTGACGAGCCAGGTGCCCAGGTCGGTTTCGTCTTCGGCGAGCAGGATGCGCATGGCGCCAGTCTCTCCGGTGTTGCCGCCGCGATCAAGGCGCCGGCACCGCACCCGGCCGTTTCCGTCCGAGTCTGACGCTCAGCGCACCACGTCCAGCAAGCGGTCCAGCCCGCCGGTCTCGATCGCCACCATGGCCTGCTCGCGCACCGCGGGCTTGGCATGGTAGGCCACGGACAGGCCGGCCGCGCGCATCATCGGCAGGTCGTTGGCGCCGTCGCCCATGGCAATGCATTCGTGCGGTTCGGCGCCCAGCAGCGACGCCACCTCGAGCAGGGTGCGGCGCTTTTCGGCGCCGTCGCAGATGTCGCCCCAGGGCTGGTCGACCATGCGGCCGGTGAGTTCGCCGCAATTCGGGCCGCTGGCCACTTCGAGCACGTTGGCGCGCACGAAGTCGATGCCGAGCGTGTCGCGCACGCGGTGGGCGAAGAAGGTGAAGCCGCCCGAGACCAGCAGCACCTTCAGCCCGGCGGCCTTGCAGGCGTTGATGAGTTCCGCCGCGCCGGGGTTGATGCGCAGGCGCTCGACGTAGACGCGTTCCATGTCGGCCACGGTCACGCCCTTGAGCAGCGCCACGCGCTGGCGCAGGCTTTCCTTGTAGTCGGCGATCTCGCCGCGCATGGCGGCTTCGGTGATGGCGGCCACCTCTTCCTTCTTGCCGACGGCGTCGGCGATCTCGTCCACGCACTCGATGCTGATGAGCGTGGAGTCCATGTCGAAGGCGATGAGCTTGAAGTCGCGCAGCTTGAGCGGCGGCGCGAAACCGCGCACGGTGAGGCCGGGGGCGAAGGTCTGGGCGGTGGTCATGCGGTTTCGGTGGGTTTGATCGGTTGGCCGAGCGAGCGCAGCACGTCGCGCACGAGCTGCACGCGGTCCTTCACCTCGGGCAGGGCGCGCTCGATGCGCAGCTTCTCGTTGCCCGCGAGCTTGATGTGCTTGTGCTTCTGGATCAGCTCGATGATGCGCATCGGCTCGACCGGCGGGTTCGGTTTGAACGTGATGGTGGTGACGCCGGGCGCGGCATCGACCTTGACCACCCCGTAAGGCTGCGAGAGCACGCGCAGGCGGTGCACGTCGACCAGCGTCTGCGCCTGCGGCGGCAGTTTGCCGAAGCGGTCCACGATTTCCTCGAGCAGCGCGTCGACCTGGTCGGTGGATCTTGCGGTGGCGAGCTTCTTGTAGAACGAGAGGCGCAGGTGCACGTCGCCGCAGTAGT
>VFQR01002630.1_pt1 | contig 11113 bp, 8 predicted proteins | sample 3512321 | NCBI WGS metagenome assembly VFQR01 (sample SAMN10412374, study PRJNA504923) | tailings metagenome | isolation source: Relicate 3 Philex TSF1 revegetated site | place: Philippines: Tuba, Benguet | collected 2017-08-29
AGTTCCGTCCCGGCCGGCGGCCGCCGGTGCCGGCCGTCGCCGAGGACGTCCCGACCGACGAGGAGCTCCTGCGGATCACGATGCGCGAGTACGTGCGCCGCCCGGAGAAGTTCGTCCGCCTGAGCGTGCGGGCCATGCGCGACCTGGCCGCGGCCACGCAGTCGGGCGGCCTGCGGGCCATCGCCGACCTGATCGCGCAGCCGATGCCGGGCCCGGGCGGTGCGCTGCTGCGCAAGCGGCTGCGCGCCCAGTACGGCCACGACGTCGACAAGCCGCCGGCACTGCCGCCCACGCAGGCGCCGAAGACGATCTTCAACCGGCCGATCACGCCCCACCGCCGGTTCGCCTACACGACCGTGTCGCTGGAGGACGCGAAGCGGATCCGGCGGACCTTCGGCTGCACGTTCAACGACGTGGTGATGGCGCTGTGCAGCGGCACCTTGCGGCGGTACCTCGACAAGCACGACGCGCTGCCGGCCGAGAGCCTCATCGCCATGGTGCCGGTGAGCGTGCGGACGGGCTCCGAGAGCGACACCTACCAGAACCGGGTGTCGGCGCTGCTCGCCGACCTGGCCACCAACGAGCCCGACCCGGTGCGCCGGCTCCGCCGCGTGCAGCAGAGCATGAACGCCGCGAAGGAGAACTTCGCGGCCATCCCCGCCGAGGCGTTGCAGGACTTCACGCAGTTCGCGCCGCCGGCCGTGGCGGCGCGGGCGATGCGGATGTACAGCCGGCTGCGGATCGCCGACCGGATGAACCCGCCGTTCAACCTCGTCATCTCGAACGTGCCGGGGCCGAGCCACCCGCTGTACTCGGCCGGGGCCCGCCTCGAGCACTTCTACCCCGTGAGCACGCTCGTCGACGGCCAGGGGCTGAACATGACGGTGCAGAGCTACAACGGCAACCTCGACTTCGGGTTCATCGCCTGCCGCGCCGCGGTGCCCGACCTGTGGCTGATGGTCGACCTGCTGCACGAGTCGATGCAGGAGCTGCTCGATGCGAGCGCCTGAGGTCGCGCGACGGCCCGCTGCTCAGCGCTCGGCGCGGGAGAGGTCCTCGACCAGCGCCGCGGCCACACGCTCGGCCACCACCACGGTGGGGAGGTGCGTGTTCGCCCGCGGCGCCGCCGGCATCACCGACGCGTCACAGACCACGAGGCCTCGGTGGCCGACGACGCGGCAGCGGGTGTCGACCACCCGCCCCATCGCGCAGGTGCCGGCGGCGTGCACGTAGTCGCCGAGGACGGCCCGGACGGCATCGGGATCGTCCACGAGGCCGGTGGGCTGGGCCCGCTCGCCCAGCTCGCGGAACGCGGGGGTGTCCAGGACCTGCTCCGCGAGCCGGAGGCCCTCGCGCAGACGTGGCCAGTCCCGCTCGTCGCGGAGCATGTCGAAGTGCACCTCGGGATCGACCGTCGGATCGGGCGAGCGCAGCCGCACGACGCCACGCGAGTGCGAGCGCATGAGGGCGACCATGAGCACGCCGAGCTGCGGCATCGACGGGTCGATCGCGTCCACCGGGAGGAGCTGCAGGTCCTCCGGCTCCTCGCCGCTGCTGGCGCGGGCCAGGGTCGCCACGGCGAGCGACCCGGGCTGCGCCGGGTGGCGGACCATCACCGCGTACGGCACGGCGGGGTGGTCGTGGAGGCCCTCCCCCACCCCGGCCACCTCGACCGCCGAACGCAGGAGGATCGCCGGGGAGTGGATGGCGCCGGCGCACACGACCACGAGGTCGGCCTCCACCTCCTCACCGCTCGCGAGGCGCACACCGCGTGCGGTGCGCCCGTCGAGCAGGACGCGGTCCACGAGGCTGCCACCGCGCACCGCCAGGTTCTCCCTCGCCCTCGCCGGCTCCAGGTAGACGTCGTTCACCGAGGCGCGGTGCCCCTCCGCCGTCCGCGTGAGCGGCACCCCGTGCGCGGCGTCGGGGAGGGCGGCGGCCAGCGCACGGTTCACAGGACCCCACTCCCCCGCCGTGGCGTGGTGGAGCCGGAGTGCGGTGCGCTCGAAGCAGGGGCGCACGTCGCGCCAGCCCCAGCCCGCACAGCCGTGCACGCGCTCCCACTCGTCGTAGTCGTCGGGGTGGCCGGGGAGGGCGACCATCGCGTTGATCGCCGACGAGCCACCCGTTCCCCGGCCGCGCAGGTAGCGCACCGGCTCCTGGCCGGGCGCCCGCGTGGCCACCAGCTCGCCCCAGTGGCGGTCGGCGAGCGCGGCGGCGGCGATGAACGACGGCCCGCGCACCTCGGCCGGCTCGTCGGCGGCGCGCACGTCGGGCCCGGCCTCGAGCAGCACCACCTGCGCGTGGGGCGATGCACTCAGGCGGGCAGCCACGACCGCGCCGGCCGAGCCGGCGCCGACCACCACCACCCGGGACGCGCTCACTGCTGCTGCTGCTGTTGCTGCCCCTCCGACCACCGCCTGGCCACGTCGGCGTACATCTGCGGGGTCGGCAGCATCAGCAGCGACGCGCCGCCGTCGACGCACAGGGTCTGCCCGGTGACGTAGCTCCCGTCCGGGCCGCACAGGAACAGCGCCGCGCGTGCGATGTCGTCGACGCTGCCCGGACGCCCGAGCGGCGTCACCTCGTTGAGCGCCGCGATCGCCGCCGGCCTGGCGAAGATGTGGGCGGTCATCGGCGTCTCGATGAGCGATGCGGCGATCGTGTTGAAGCGCACGGCGCGCCCGCCGTACTCCACCGCGGCGATCTTGGTGGCGTACTCCACACCGGCCTTGGCCGAGGCGTAGGCGGCGAGCCCACGGGCGGGGTTGTGGGCGGTGAGCGACGACAGCGACAGGAACGCGCCGCCGCGCCCGTGTGCGGCCATGGCGTTGCCGAAGTGGCGCATGCACGACAGGGCGCCGCGCAGCTGCACGGCGTGCATGGCCTCCAGCCGGTCGGGGGTCAGCTCGGCCAGCGGGGTGCTCTGCTCGAAGCCGGCGCAGTTGACCGCGATCGTGATCTCGCCGCACCGCTCGGAGGCCGTGGCCACGAGGCGCTGCACCTGCTCGTCGTCGGTGATGTCGCAGGCGACGCCCACGCCGCCGATCGCCCCTGCCACCTCCTCCACGAGCGCCGCCCGGCGGGCGGCCACCACCACGCAGGCGCCCTCCCGTGCGAACAGCCGGGAGATGGCCTCGCCGAACCCGCTGTGGCCACCCACCACCACCGCCACCGCTCCCGCCAGCTTGCCCCCGTGCGTCGCCATCGCCCGGAAGTGTACGAACCACTGCCGTGCGAGGCCGGAACGGGCATGCGCACGCGCCGGCGTGGCAGAGTGCGGGATGCCGCTGCCGCCCGCTCGCCACCGCCCGCCGGCCGGCCGCGCACCGGGAGGCGGGGTCCGCGGCCCGCTCGTCCGGGCGCTCGCCGCCGTCGCCGCCGCACCCCTCGCCGCCACGGCGTGCACCGACGGCGGGACCGGCCCGGCAGCTGCCACGGCGGTCACCACGTCCGCCACGGTGCCGTCGCTCCCGCCGAGCAGCACCACCACCAGCAGCACCTCGAGCACCACCAGCACGACCAGCACCACCACGACGACAACGATCCCGCTGGTCACCGAGGGCTCGGCGGTGCTCGTCGCCAACGCCGCCGGGGTGCCCGGCGCTGCCGCAGACCTCACGCGGGCGCTCGCCGGGCGCGGCTTCACGATGGTGGAGCCGACCAACGCCGCGGCGTGGGAGGCGCGGCTGGACGCCACGAAGGTCTACGCCCGCGACGACGTGCCGGCCGCGGCAGCGGTGGCCGACTCGGTGGCGCGCGTGCTGGGCGGTGTGCCGGTGGAGCGGCTGCCCACGCCGCTGCCCATCGCCGGCGCCAACGAGGTGCTCGGCGACACCGCCGTCGTGGTGATGCTCGGCCGCGACCTGGCCGGGCGGGCGCTGCCGGGCACCTGAGCGGCCGTCGTCCGCCGGCCGGCACGTGACGCGGCTCAGGGCGCGTTGGTGGAGGCCGGCAGGCCGACCAGATGCGCCGTGTCGCCGTAGCGCCGCAGGCTCCACTTGTTGGCCTCCACGAGCACGAGCTCGGTCACCGAGGTGTTCAGCGTGTTGACCGTGAACACACCCGTGGGAGCCGTCTTCAACGCCTGGCGCAGCACGGCGTCGATCACGCCGCCGTGGCAGGACACGAGGATCGTCTGGTCGGGGCGCTCGTCGAGGATGCGGCGCACGGTGGCCCCCACCCGGTACTGGAAGGCAGCGAGCGTCTCACCGCCCGGGAAGGTCACCCCGAACGGGTCGGCCTCCCAGGCCCCCGAGCCGAAGCGGCCGACGAAGTCGTCCATGGTCATGCCGTCGCAGTCGGGCCCGGGGTCGTGCTCGCCGAAGCCGTCCTCCTCCACCAGCTCCGGGCTGCCGAAGGCCTCGGCGATGATCTCCGCCGTCTGGCGGGCCCGGGGGAAGTGGCTCGACATGATCACGTCGGGCTCGAACTCCCGAGCCGCCTTCCACCGGTCGCGCAGCCGTTCGGCCTGCTGGACGCCGAGGGGCGAGAGGCCGCTGCAGGTGCGCGGGCCCCCGATCACCCGGGCGACCGTGGAGTTGGATTCACCGTGGCGGACGTAGACGAAGCGGGTCACCGGATGCACACCTTACTTTTCGTTCATGGTGGGCGACCGTTCGCGCGCCCACCTCTACGGTCACCGGGGTGGCTGTGGTCGACCGCATCACGGTGCGGACCCTGGATCAGGCCTGTGGTGCCGGCGATCCCCGGAGTACCTCGCTGCTCGCGAGCGCACACCTCCTCGGCGCCACATCGGTCCGGGCGATCCGCGTGGCGGACGTGTTCTTCGTCCGCGGCCGTCTCGACGACGACGCCCGCGCCGCGCTGGGGGCCCTGGTCGTGGACCCGCTCCTGCAGGTGGGTGAGTGGGGCGACGACGTGCCCATGCCCGGCCGCAGCGGGTGCGTGGTGGTGGAGACGGCGCTGCACCCCGGGGTGACCGACAGCGTGGCCACCGCGCTGCTGGAAGCCGCCGCCACGGTGGGCCTCGACCTCGACGCCGCCGCCTCCGGGCGTCGTTTCGAGGTGGTCTTCGCCGAGGGGACCGACCCGGCGACCGAGCTCGAGCGCCTGGCCACCAGGCTGTTCTCCAACCCGGTCATCGAGCGGTTCGCGCTGGGCCAGGTGGAGCCGGCGTTCCTCCCCGCTGCGGGCACCGGCGATCCGTCGCCGTGTGCCGACGGGAGGCACGCCCCGGCCGTGGAGCACATCCACCTCGAACACCTCGACGACGAGGGGCTCGCCGCCCTGAACGTCGAGCGCGGCCTGGCCCTCGACCCGCAGGAGCTGCGCGCCGTGGCCGCCCACTTCGCCGCGCTCGGCCGGCCGGCCACCGACGTGGAGCTGGAGGCCCTGGCGCAGACCTGGAGCGAGCACTGCGCCCACAAGACGTTCCGGGCGGCCATCACCCTCGACGACGGCACCGCCGTGACGCCACTGCTCGCCCAGCTCCGGGCCTCCACCGAGCGGATCGCCGCACCGTTCGTGCGCAGCGCGTTCGTGGGCAACGCCGGGATCGTCTCGTTCACCCCGGGCACCACCGTGGCGGTGAAGGCGGAGACGCACAACCACCCGTCGGCGGTGGAGCCCTTCGGCGGGGCCAACACCGGCGTCGGAGGCGTGATCCGCGACGTGATGGGGGCCGCGCACCGGCCCGTGGCCTGCACCGACGTGCTCTGCTTCGGGCCGGCCGACCTGCCGGCGGACGAGGTGCCGCCCGGCGTGATCCACCCTCGCCTCGTGCGCGACGGGGTGGTGGCCGGCGTGGCCGACTACGGCAACAAGATCGGCCTGCCCACGGTGGCCGGCGCCGTGCTCCACGACCCCGGCTACACGGCGAACCCGCTCGTGTTCTGCGGGTGCATCGGGGTCGCCGACGAGCGCGAGCCGCTCACCGGCCCGCACCCCGGCGACCGGGTGGTGGTGATCGGCGGGCGCACCGGCCGCGACGGCTTGCGCGGCGCGACGTTCTCCAGCGCGACGATGGACGCCAGCACCGGCGACGTGGCCGGGGCCAGCGTGCAGATCGGCGACCCGATCACCGAGAAGCTGCTCATCGACCTCCTCGAGGAGGCGGGGCACCTCTACTCGGCGATCACCGACTGCGGCGCCGGCGGGCTCTCCTCCGCCGTGGGCGAGATGGCCGAGGCCACCGGAGCCGACGTCGACCTCGCGCTGGTGCCACTGAAGTATCCGGGGCTCGCCCCGTGGGAGATCTGGCTGAGCGAGGCGCAGGAGCGGATGGTCCTCGCCGTGGCGCCCGCGCACCTCGACGAGCTCGGCCGGCTGGCGGCGCGCCACGGGGTGGAGCTCACGGTGCTCGGCGCGTTCACCGGTGACGGGGTGCTGCGCGTGCGCCACGGCGGCCACGTGGTGCTCGAGCTGGACACGGCCTTCCTCCACGACGGGCGGCCGCAGCGGCGGATGCCGGCCGTGCTGCCCCGGCCGGCGCGCACCGACGACGTGCCCCGCCTCGGCGACCCGACGGATGTGCTGGTCGCGCTCCTCGCGCACCCCGACATCGCCTCGAAGGAGCCGGTGATCCGCCGGTACGACCACGAGATCCTCGGCGCCACGGTCGTGCGCCCGCTCGTGGGCGCCGCCGCCGACGGCCCTGCCGACGGGGTGGTCCTCGCCCGCCCCGGCGAGCGCAGCGGGCTCGCCGTGGGGCACGGCGTGAACCCGTGGTTCGGTGCGGCCGACCCGGAGCGGATGGCCCACGCGGTGGTGGACGAGGCGATCCGCAACGTGGTGGCGGTGGGCGCCGACCCCGACCGGGTGGCCCTGATGGACAACTTCTCGTGGGGCGACCCACGCCGGCCGAGCACCCTCGGCGAGCTGGTGGCCACGGTGGCCGGGTGCTGTGCCGCCGCCGAGGCCCACCGGGCGCCGTTCGTCAGCGGCAAGGACTCGCTCAACAACGAGTACCTCGCAGCCGACGGGACCCGGCGCAGCGTGCCGCCCACGCTGGTGATCACCGCCGTCGCGCACGTGCCCGACGCCGACCGCGTGGTGACGCCCGACCTCGCCCGTGCAGGAGACGTGCTCGTGCTGGTGGGACCCACCGGGGCGCACTTCGCCGGCAGCCACGTGGCCCTCCTGGGGGGGTTCGACCACCTCCCCGAGCCGCACCGCGCCGGCAGCGTGGCTCCGCCCGACCCGGGCGCGCCCGCGCGCTACCGCCGGCTCCACGCCGCGCTCGCCAGCGGGCGGGTGCGCGCCTGCCACGACGTGAGCGAGGGCGGCCTGGCGGTGGCCCTCGCCGAGATGGCCATCGCCGGGCGCCGCGGCGTCGACGTGGCCGAGCTGCCCCACGCCGACCCGGGGGTGGCGCTGTTCGCGGAGACGCCCGGGCGGCTGGTGTGCGAAGTGCACCCCGACGACGTGGCCTGGTTCGTGGAGTGCATGGGCGCCGACGACGTGACGGTGCTGGGGCGGGTGACCGACGACGACCAGCTCCGGATCGGTCCGTGCCGCACCTCGCTGGCACGTGCGGTGGCGGCGTTCACGGGTGCGCCGGCCGCGCCGTCTCGCGGCCTGGAGGAGCTGGGATGAGTGCGCCCACCGCGCTCGTGCTCGGCGCGCCGGGGACGAACCGCGACCACGACGCCGAGCTCGCGCTGCACCTCGCCGGCGCGCAGCCGCGCCGCGCGGGGCTGCGCGAGGTGGTGGAGCAGCCGGCGCTGCTGCGCGACGCCCAGCTGCTGGTGGTGGCCGGCGGGTTCAGCCACGCCGACGCGTTGGGCGCCGGCCGGGTGTTCGCGCTGGGCCTCGTGCACGGCCTCGGTGACCAGCTGCGCGCCTTCGTGGCGGAGGGCCGGCCCGTGCTCGGGATCTGCAACGGGTTCCAGACCCTCGTCCGGGCTGGGCTCCTGCCGGGCGCGCTCGGGCACAACGCCGCGGGCACCTTCCAGTGCCGGTGGGTGACGCTGCAGCCCCAACCCAGCCGGTGCGTGTGGACCGAGGGCGTGGAGCCGTTCGACTGCCCGATCGCCCACGGCGAGGGGCGATACGTGCACCCCGACGTCGAGGCCCTGGCGGCGGCGGGGCAGGTGGCCCTCCGCTACGCCAGCGACCCGAACGGCTCCGCCGGCGCGGTCGCCGGCGTGTGCGACGAGACGGGTCTGGTGCTCGGCCTGATGCCGCATCCCGAGAACCACGTCGTGGCCCGCCAGCACCCCCGGCACCGGCGCGAGGGGGCCGAGCGCCCGCTCGGACTGCAGCTCTTCCGGCGCGGCGTCGACCGGGCGGTGGCGGCGTGAGCCGGGCGGGCCTGGCCGACGTGCAGCTCGGGCTGCCCGACCGGCGGGAGGGCAAGGTGCGCGTGTCGTACGAGTGGTCGCCCACGGAGCGGCTGTTCGTCACCACCGACCGGCTGTCCGCGTTCGACCGGATCATCGCCGTGGTGCCGCACAAGGGCCAGGTGCTCAACCAGCTCGCCGCGTGGTGGTTCGCCCGCACCTCCCACGTGGTGGCCAACCACCTCGTCGCCGTGCCCGACCCGGTCGTCACCATCGGGCGCACGGCGACGCCGGTGCCCGTCGAGGTGGTGGTGCCCGGGCACATCACCGGGGTCACGTCCACCTCGTTGTGGCGCCGCTACGAGGCGGGTGCCCGCGTGATCGACGGGCACCGCCTGCCCGACGGCATCACCAAGAACAGCGCCCTGCCCACGCCGCTCGTCACCCCCACCACCAAGGCGGCCGCGGGCGCGCACGACGAGCCGATCAGCTGCGCCGAGGTGGTGGAGCGCGGCCTCGTGCCGGCGCGCCGGTGGGGAGAGGTGCTGGAGGCGGCGCTGGCCATGTTCGCCGAGGGCCGCAGGGTGGCCGAGGCGGCCGGGTTGATCCTCGCCGACACCAAGTACGAGTTCGGCCTCGACGCGGCCACCGGCGAGCTGCTGCTCATCGACGAGGTGCACACACCGGACTCGTCGCGCTACTGGGTGGCCGACAGCCACCACGAGCGCCTGGCCGCCGGCCAGGAGCCGGAGAGCCTCGACAAAGAGGTGGTCCGCCGGGCCCTGGTCGAGCTCGGCTACGCGGGCGAGGGGCCACCGCCGGTGCTGGACGACGAGGTGGTGGCCGCCACGAGCGCGCGGTACGTGCACGCGTTCGAGCGACTCACGGGCGAGCGGTTCGTGCCCGGCGAGGAGCCCGCCGAGGCCAGGATCGACGAGGCGGTGCGTGCGGCCCGGGCCGGCGCGGGCGGAGGGACGGTGGGGCGATGATCGGCGATGACGACACCCCGCGGGAGGAGTGCGGCGTGATCGGCGTGTCCACCCCGCACGGCGAGGGAGTGGCGCAGCTCGCCTTCTTCGGGTTGTTCGCCCTGCAGCACCGCGGCCAGGAGGCCGCCGGCATCGCCGTCAGCGACGGCAGCCGGGCCAGGCTGCACAAGGACGCCGGCCTGGTGGCCAACGTGTTCGACGCGGACGCCCTCGCCCCCCTCGTGGGCTACCACGCCATCGGCCACACCCGCTACAGCACCACGGGCGCGAACGCCGTGAAGAACGTGCAGCCGTTCCTGGTGGAGACCATGCACGGGCCGCTGGCCGTGGCCCACAACGGCAACCTCGTCAACGCGCCGGCGCTGCGCGAGGAGCTGCTCGCACGCGGGTTCGGGCTCACCGCCACCAGCGACACCGAGGTGATGACGCTCATGCTCGCCGCGGCCGGCGGGCACACGTGGGAAGAGCGCATCGAGCGGACGCTCCCGGCGTGGAAGGGCGCCTACTCGATGGTCGTGCTCGGCTCCGACCGGGTGGTGGCCGTGCGCGACCCGTGGGGGTTCCGCCCGATGAGCGTCGGCCGGCTCCCCCACGGCGGCCACGCCGTGGCTTCGGAGACGTGCGCGCTGAGCACGCTCGGGTGCGTCGACATCAGCGAGGTCGAGCCCGGCGAGATCGTCACCCTGCAGGGGGCCGAGCTGCACCGGCGGCGGGCCCTCGCCCCCGCCGCGAGCGGCGCACGGTGCACGTTCGAGTTCGTGTACTTCAGCCGCCCGGACAGCGTGTGGGCGGGGCGGAACATCCACCACGCCCGGCAGCGCCTGGGCGAGGAGCTCGCCCGCGAGCACCCCGTCGCCGCCGACGTGGTGATCCCCGTGCCCGACTCGTCCATCCCCGCCGCCATCGGGTTCAGCAGGGCGAGCGGCATCCCCCACAACGACGGCCTGATCAAGAACCGCTACATCGGGCGCACGTTCATCGAGCCCACCCAGGACCTGCGCGAGCGCGGCGTGGCCCTCAAGTTCAACGCCCTCGCCGAGAACCTCGCCGGGCGGCGGGTGGTGATGATCGACGATTCGCTGGTGCGTGGCACGACGGCCGGTCCGCTGGTGCGCCTGCTGCGCGAGGCCGGGGCCACCGAGGTGCACGTGCGCATCACCTGCCCGCCGATCACCCACGCCTGCCACTTCGGCGTGGACATGGGCCACGACGACGACCTGATGGCGGCCCGCTTCGACGTGGAGGAGATGCGCCACCTGATCGGTGCCGATTCGCTGGGGTTCCTGTCCCTCGATGGCATGATGCGCGCCGTGACCGACGACGTGACCTCCTCCCCCGGCGAGCGGGCCGAGGGCTGGTGCAACGCCTGCTTCACCGGCGCCTATCCCGTGGAGGTGCGCAGAGCCCAGCCGAAGCTCGGCTTCGAGGGCGTGCTCGCCTGATGCGGGTGCTGGTGGTGGGCTCGGGCGGGCGCGAGGCGGCCATCGCCTGGGCCTGCGCCCGCCACGGCCACGACGTGGCGGTGGCCCCCGACGTGGAGCCGATCACCGGCGGCGGCATCGACCTCGTGATCGTCGGCCCGGAGAGCGCGCTGGTGGCCGGTGCCGCCGACCGCTGCGCCGACGCGGGCGTGCCCTGCTTCGGGCCCACGGCGTCGCTCGCCAGGCTCGAGTCCTCCAAGGGCTTCACCCGCGCGCTCGCGAAGCAGCTGGGGATCCCCTCGCCCGCGTTCCACCGCTCCGACCACCACCACGACTCGATCAAGTGGTGGCGCCAGCTCGGCCGGCCGGTGGTGGTGAAGCAGGACGGGCTCGCGGCCGGCAAGGGGGTGGTCGTGCCGACCACGCCGGCGGAGACGGATGCGGCGATCCGCAGCCTGGC
>VFQR01002632.1_pt1 | contig 11096 bp, 12 predicted proteins | sample 3512321 | NCBI WGS metagenome assembly VFQR01 (sample SAMN10412374, study PRJNA504923) | tailings metagenome | isolation source: Relicate 3 Philex TSF1 revegetated site | place: Philippines: Tuba, Benguet | collected 2017-08-29
CCTGGACCCGACCAAGGTGACCCGCACCGCGCTGCAGAACGCCGCTTCCGTGGCCAGCCTGATGCTGACCACCGAATGCATGGTCGCCGAGGCACCGAAGGACGAAGCGCCTGCGATGCCCGGTGGCGGCATGGGGGGGATGGGCGACATGGGCGGCATGGGCATGTAAGCCCTCCTTGCCAGCGACGCCATGCCGGCGTTGCAAGGGCTTGCCGTGGCGCTGCCACTGTCTTCGCCCTTGCGCCTTGGCCTGGCGCCGCTGGCGGCGTCGATGTGGCGCTTTGGCGCACATCGATGGAAACGCCAAAGAAAAAGCCCCGCGAGAAATCGCGGGGCTTTTTCTTTGGCTCGCAAGCACGCCCGGCGGTGCGCTCACTTCAGGCTGTTGGACAGGAAAGCGCGCAGGCGCTCGCCTTGCGGTCGCACCAGCACCTCGCGAGGAGCGCCCTGTTCCTCGATCCGGCCCTGGTGCAGGAACACCACGTGGTTGCTGACTTCGCGCGCGAAGCTCATCTCGTGGGTCACCACGATCATGGTGCGCCCCTGCTCGGCCACGGTGCGCATCACCCGCAGCACCTCCCCCACCAGCTCCGGGTCGAGGGCCGATGTCGGTTCATCGAACAGCATGACCTTGGGCTCCATGGCCAGGGCGCGTGCAATGGCCACGCGCTGTTGTTCGCCGCCCGACAGCTGGGCCGGGAACGCGTTGCGGCGGTGGTGCACGCCCACCTGATGCAGGTAGCGATCGGCGCGCTCGACCGCTTCTGCCTTGCTCAGGCCCAGCACCTGGACCGGGGCCTCGATGACGTTGTCCAGCGCGGTCATGTGGGCCCAGAGGTTGAAGTGCTGGAACACCATCGTGACCTGGGTGCGCAGGCGCTGCAGTTGGCGCGGATCGCGCGCGTGCAGCGCGCCTTGCGCGTCGGCCACGAGGTCGAGCGTCTCGCCGCCCACGGCGATGCGCCCGGCGTCGGGACGTTCCAGCAGGTTCAGGCAGCGCAGGAACGTGCTCTTGCCCGAGCCGCTGGAGCCGATCATGGAGATGACATCGCCAGCGCGCGCCTGCACGCTGACACCCTTGAGCACTTCGTTGCTGCCGTAACGCTTGACGATGCCTTCGGCCTGCAGCTGGATGGGTTGGGACATGATGAAAGGAGGAAGCATTCAGGGACTGAGCAAAGGGCCGGTGCGCGCCAGCGAGGTGCCGGCGATCTTGCCCAGGCGTTTGCCGGCCGAGGCCCAGCGGCTGCCGCAGCGCGCATACAGCACACCCGCAGATCGGCAGTGGATGGCCTGCACGGTGCCGTGCTCGGGATCGACGAGTTCGGCAACGAGCTCACCCGCGGCAAGGCGGTCACCCGGCTGGCGGTGGAACACCACCACGCCGTTGGCCGGCGCGGTGAGCGGCTCCGATCCCGCCAGTGGCGTGGCCTGGCACAGCGGCTCGGGCAGCGTGGGCGCGGGGCCGGCCACCACGCCGCGCAGGCGCAGGAAATCGATCAAGGCATCGGCGTCCTGCTGCGCCAGGAACAGGCTGGTGTCTGCCTCGCCGCGCAGTTCCACCGTGGCGGCGAAACAGGCCAGCGGCAGCGGGTGTTGCGGCAGGGCCTGCCGCAGCTTGAGCCAGATCGCGCTGCAGGCCTCGTCGAAGGGCGAGTCGCCCGATTCGGTGGCCAGCAGCAGCGCACGCGAACGCAGCAAGGCACTGAGTTGTTCGGCTTCCCCGGCCTGCGGGGTGAGCGCATAGACGTGCATCACCGCATCGGCGTCGCAGTGCAGGTCCAGCACCACATCGGCGTCGGCAGCCAGCTGCAGCAGGCGCCGCTTGAGGTCCTCGGCCGGAGTGGCGGCTCGCAGTTCGGCGGCGGCCTGGCGGATGGCCGCGCGCACCAGCGTCCGGTTGACGGCCTCGTCCTTGCCGAGGCGGTCCTCGACCAGCGATCGAACGCGCGCGGCGAGGTCCGCAAAACCGCGGTTGAAGTTCTTGCCGTCCTGCAGCGCAAACCGGCCCTGTTGCTGACCGAGCACGGTCTGCCCCATGCCGATGGGGTTGGCGAAGGGGACCAGCACCACCTCGCCGCGGATCTGGCCCGCGGCATCCAGCGCGGCCAGTTTTTCGCGCAGCACGTGGGCCACCACCAGGGCCGGTACCTCGTCGGCGTGCAGGGCGGCCTGCAGGTAGGCCTTGGGGCCGGTGCCGGCCTGACCGTAGCGCAGCACCGTGAGGGCGCGCCGCGTGCCGGGCGTGTCGCTCAGGAGTTCGATGGATTCTTCGAGCATGGGTTCTTGGGGTGAAGGGGCTCAGCGCGCGGCGGCGGCCGACTGCGGGCGCAGGTGGCGCAGGAATCGCCACTCCAGCAGCTTGAAGCCGCCGGCCAGCGCGAAGGTGAGAACGAAATAGATCAGCGCTGCTGCGCCGAAGGCTTCGACCGGCAGCAGGTAGTTGGCGTAGACATCGCGTGCCACGCGCGTCACGTCGACCAACGTCACGGTGCTGGCGATCGCGGTGGCGTGCATCATCCCGACGGCCTCGTTGCCGTACTGGGGCAAGGCGCGGCGCAAGGCGCCGGGCAGGAGGATGCGGCTGTAGAGCTTGAAGCCCGACAGGCCGTAGCTGTGCGCCGCCTCGACCTCGCCGGCCGGCGTGGCGCGCAATGCCCCGGCGATGATCTCCGTGGTGTAGGCCGTGGTGTTGAGCGCGAAGGCCAGCCAGGCGCAGAACCAGGCGTTGCGCAACAGCACCCAGGCCGCGCTCTCGCGGATCACCTCGAACTGCGCGAAGCCGTGGTAGATCACGAACATCTGCACCAACAGCGGCGTGCCCCGGAACACGTAGGTGAACAACCAGACCGGCCGCGACAACACGGGACGGCGCGACACGCGCGCCACCGCGAGCGGCACCGACAGCAGCAGGCCGGTGGCCAGGCTGATGACCAGCAGGATCAGCGTGACCCGCAGACCCTGGAGGTAGTTGGGAACTTGCTCGATGAGGAGCGCCCAGTCGATCAGGCCCGTCATTTCAGAACTCCACCCGCTTCACACCCAGGCTGTAGCGGGCTTCCACGCGGGCCAGCAAGGCGATGGAAACCGTGGTGATGGCCAGGTACAGCCCGGCGGTCACCATGTAGAAGGTGAAGGGCTCGCGCGTGGCCGCCGCCGCCAGGCCGGCGCGGTGCACCATGTCGTCCAGGCCGATGATGGACACCAGCGCCGTGGCCTTGACCATCACCAGCCAGTTGTTGGCGAAGCCCGGAATGGCGTGGCGCACCATTTGGGGCAACACGATGCGCCGCCAGGTCGTGAGGGCGCTCAGTCCGTAGGCTTGCGCGGCCTCGAACTGGCCACGCGGTATGGCCAGGATCGCGCCGCGGAAGGTCTCGGTCAGGTAGGCGCCGAAGATGAAGCCGATGGTGATGACGCCAGCAGCGAACGGCGGCACGTCGATGTAGCCCCAGCCGCGCGCATCGGCGAGCCGATTGAGCAGGATCTGACCGCCGTAGAAGATGGCCAGCATCAGCACCAGCTCGGGCAGGCCGCGGATGAACGTGGTGTAGGCATTGGCAAGCGTGCGTGCCAGGCGCGAGCCGGACAACTTGGCGGCGGCGCCGATCAGGCCGAAGGCGCAGGCCACGGCCAGCGCACTGGCGGCAACGAGCAGCGTCGACCACAGGCCCTCCAGGATGGCGGGCAGGTATCCGTGCAGCATGGTGGAAAGCAGTTGAAAGGCCGGGCGGCCCCGCGTTCGGGTCCGCCGGCTGGCAGGCGGGCAGAGGGCAGCCGCTTACTGGGCGCCGCTGATGTCGAAGTCGAAGTACCTGGCGTTGATGGCCTTGTACGTCCCATTGGCCTTGATCGCCTTGAGCGCGGCGTTGACCTTGCTGCGCAGTTCGTTCTCGCCCTTGCGCATGGCGATGCCGACACCGCCGTCCATGCCCGAGCCCAGGTGCAGCAGCGCGCCGACCTGCTCGTATCCCTTGCCCTCGGGCTTCTTCAGGAAGCCTTCGGAGGACACCACCGACGAGCCGAAGCCGATGTCGCCACGGCCTGCGGTGAGTTCGAGGTAGACGTCGCTCTCCTTGGCCACCAGCAGGACGTCGCTGCCCTTGTAGTGCTCGGCCACGTAGCGTGCGCGCGGGCTGTTGCGCAGGACGATGATCTTCTTGCCCTTGAGCGAGGTGGCCGAGTGGTCCTTGAAGGCACCGGCCTTGGCGACCCAGCGCGAAGGCACGTCGTAGTACGGGTCGCTGAAGTCGGCCACGCGCTTGCGCTCTTCGCTGATGGTCATGGAGGCCACGATCATGTCGAACTTGCGCGCGCTCAGGGCGGGCATCATGCCGTCCCACTCCTGTTGCACCAGACTACATTCGGCCTTGAGTTCGGCGCAGATGGCGTTGGCGATGTCGATGTCGAAGCCCGTCAGCTTGCCGTCGGGGCCGAGCTGCGAGAACGGCGGGTAGTTGCCTTCGACGCCGATGCGGATCTTGGCCCAGCCAGGGGCCTGGGCGTGGGCGGCGAACGGGGCCAGCAAGGCAGAGGCCAGACCGGCGATCAGCAGCATTTTGCGATTCATGAGATGTTCCTTTCGTGGCGGGGAGTGGGTTCTTCCGGGTGGCGGTTGAACTGAAATTTTCACTAGTGTAAATTCTGAAAACGATGCCGAAACCTGAGGTAAACCCTGTATTCGCCCCGTCCGTCGCGCCGCCGGAGCTGGTGTTCGGGCAGTCGCGGCTCGGGCAGCAGCTGCGCGAACTGCTCAGCGATCCGCAGGCAACGGCCGGCAATCGCGCCATTGCCGACTTCCTGCTGCGCAATCCGGTGCGCGCCACGGCCTGGGGCATCGAGGAGCTCGCGGCCAACGCCGGCACCTCCACCGCGACGCTGAGCCGCTTTGCCCGGGTGCTCGGCAAGAGCGGCTTCGCGGCGCTGCGCGCGGAGATGGCCGAGGCCTTGCAGGACATGCTGGGGCCAGTGGAGAAGTTGCGCAGCGCGGTGAGCAGCGCCGGCGATCCGTTGCAGGCGGTGGCGGGATGCGTGGACGCCAGCCTGGCGAACGCCGGCCGCGCGGCACAGGGGCTGGACCCGGCCACGCTGTCGGCCTGCGCCACACGGCTGGTGCAGGCGCGCGGCGTTTACACGCTCGGCTTCGGGCTCAGCGCGCACCTGGCGGCCATCCTGGCGCTGGACCTGCAGCCCTATTGCCCCGGGCTGATCAACGTGGTCGAGTTCGGTGGCACCGAGGTCGCGGCAGGACGCCTGATGGACATCGGCGCGGGCGATGTCCTGGTGGCCATCTCGCTGCCGCGCTACGCCGACGATGCCCTGCGCTTGACCGGCTATGCGCGCTCGCGCGGTGCGCGGGTGATCGCCATCACCGATTCGCTGGCCTCACCGCTGGCCGCGCTGGCCGACGACACCCTGCTCGCACCGGCACAGCACCCGGTGCTCTCCAGCGGCACCGTGGCCGCCCTGCTGGTGATCGAAGCCCTGGTCAGCGCGGTGATGCTGGGCACGGCCGGCCAGGTGGCCAAGGCGGGCCGCCTGACCGAAGCCATCTCGCGCTACCTCTACACCCCCCCGAACCGCCAGGGTCGTTGAGCCGCACCGCCGGCTCAGAGCTTGACGGTGGACAGCAGCAGGCTGGTCTCCGTGTGGGAGATGCCTTCCAGCAGGCGGATGCGGCCCAGCACCTGATCGAAATCCTCCAGCGACTGGGCATGCAGCTCGGCCAGGATGTCCCAGCGCCCGTTGGTGGTGTGCAGCGCGCCCACCGCGGGGTCGCCCCGCAGGGCTTTGAGGACGTGGTCGGTGCGGTTGCCGTCGACGGCCACCGTCATCCAGGCCCGGATGCGCTGGGCCTGCACCTGGGGCTTGAGCCGCACGGTGTAGCCGACGATGGACCCGTCGGCCTCGAGTTTCGCCAGGCGGTTCTGCACCGTTCCGCGAGACACCTTCAAGCGCTTGGCCAAGGTGGCCACCGGCACGCGCGCGTCGTCGCGCAGTTCGGCGATCAGCTGGCGGTCCAGGTCGTCCATTTGAGCAATTCGCTAATCATGTCTGGCATTTTGATCGATCGGCGATGAGATTTGTGCACTTTTCTGTCTATTCATTGGCGCAGCCGCTCCCGACAATGCCCTGAGACAACACAACAAGGAGCCATCTCATGGTCAATTACCTCGGCGTGGACAGCGTTCGGGAACTCGTGTCGCAGGTGGGCCTGGCGCCGTTCCTGGAGCGGCTGGTGGGCGAGATCGAGGCCGACTACCGGCGCTGGCACGCGTTCGACAAGTCACCGCGCCACGCGATTCACTCGGACGTGGGCGTCATCGAGCTCATGCCCACCAGCGATGGCCGGATGTACTGCTTCAAGTACGTCAACGGCCATCCCAAGAACACCGCCGAGGGCCTGCTCACGGTCACCGCGTTCGGCGTGCTGGCCGACGTGGACACCGGCTACCCGCTGCTGGTTTCGGAGCTGACGCTGACGACCGCGCTGCGCACCGCCGCCATGTCGGTGCTGGCGGCACGCCACATGGCGCGGCCGCAGAGCCGCCGCATGGCACTGATCGGCAACGGTGCACAGAGCGAGTTCCAGGCCCTGGCCTTTCACCACCTGCTGGGCATCCGCGAGTTGCGCCTGTTCGACACCGACCCCGGTGCCAGCGCCAAGCTGGTGCGCAACCTGGCCAGCCTCGGCCTGGCCGGTCTCGATGTGCGCGTGTGCGCCAGCACGGCCGAGGCGGTGCGGGGCGCCGACATCGTGACGACGGTGACCGCCGACAAGCGCAACGCCACCATCCTGCTGCCCGACATGATCGAGCCCGGCATGCACATCAACGCGGTCGGCGGTGACTGCCCCGGCAAGACCGAGTTGCACCCCGACATCCTGAGCCGCACCGACGCGCGCGTGATCGTCGAGTACGAGCCGCAATCGCGCATCGAGGGCGAAATCCAGCAGATGCCGCCCGATTTCCGCGTCGCCGAGTTCGCCGACGTGCTGCAGGGCCGCGCGCTCGCTCGCGCCAGCGCGGCCGAGGTCACGGTGTTCGATTCGGTGGGCTTCGCCCTGGAGGACTTCTCGTCGCTGCGCACGCTGCACGCGCTGCTGCAGCAGCATCCGCGGCTGGCGCGCACCATCGACCTGATCCCCCAGATGCCCGACCCGAAGGACCTGTTCGGCGTGCTGCGCCCGGCCGCGCACAGCACCGTCGGGCAAGCGGCGCATGCGGTGACCGCGTGAAGCACCGATCCATCACCGCCAGCCTGATCGGCGCCCCGACGGACGTGGGCGCCGGTGCGCGTGGCGCTTCCATGGGCCCCGAAGCGCTGCGCGTGGCCGGGCTGCAGGCGGCGCTGGAGAACCACGGGCTGCAGGTGCACGACCTCGGCAACCTGAGCGGGCCGTCCAACCCCTGGCTGCCTGCGGTCGATGGCCATCGGCACCTGGCCGAGGTGGTGGCCTGGAACCGCGCGGTGTTCGATGCCGTGCAGGCCGAGCTCGATGCCGGGCGGCTGCCCATCCTGCTCGGGGGCGATCACAGCCTCGGGCTGGGCAGCATCGCCGCCGTCGCTCGCCACTGCCGGGAACGCGGCAAGCGCCTGCGGGTGTTGTGGCTGGACGCCCATGCCGACTTCAACACCAGCGAACTGACACCGAGCGGCAACCTGCACGGCATGCCCGTGGCCTGCCTCTTCGGCTTCGGCCCGCCCGCGCTCACCGGGCTCGCCGGCGCGGTACCGGCCCTGGGTGCCGACCAGATCCGCCAGATCGGCATCCGCAGCGTGGACCCGGGCGAAAAACGCTTCGTGCACGAGCAGGGCCTGGAGGTGTTCGACATGCGCCACATCGACGAGATGGGCATGCGACAGACGATGGAACAGGCGCTCGCCGGCATGGACGGGAACACCCATCTCCACGTGAGCTTCGACGTGGACTTCCTGGACCCCGGGATCGCGCCGGGCGTGGGCACCACGGTGCCGGGCGGACCCAGCTACCGGGAGGCCCAGCTGTGCATGGAGATGATTGCCGACACCGGCCTGCTCGCCTCGCTGGACATCGTGGAGCTCAACCCCGCACTCGACGTGCGCAACCAGACCGCGGCCCTGGCGGTGGATCTGGTCGAATCGCTGTTCGGCAAGAGCACCCTGGTGCGCCGGCGAGCGGGCCTCAGACCATCAGCGCTTCCAGCTTGATCGCGTCGGCCACGAAGGCGCGGATGCCTTCGGCGAGTTTCTCGGTGGCCATGGCGTCTTCGTTGAGGGCGAAGCGGAAGGCGGCCTCGTCGTAGCGCACGGCGGGGATGTCCAGGGCGCGGGCGGCCTCGGGGTCGAGCGCGCGCGCGAGCGGTGCCTCGCTGGCGGCCAGCTGGGCCAGCAGCTCGGGGCTGATGGTGAGCAGGTCGCAGCCCGCGAGCGCGGTGATCTGGCCCACGTTGCGAAAGCTCGCGCCCATCACCTCGGTGGCCATGCCGTGGCGCTTGTAGAACTCGTAGATGCGCTTGACGGAGCGCACGCCCGGGTCGTTGGCACCGGCCATGGCGGCTTCGTCCCACTGGGCGCCGGCCTGCTTCTTGTGCCAGTCGTAGATGCGACCCACGAAGGGCGAGATGAGCTGCACGCCGGCCTGGCCACAGGCCACGGCCTGCGAGAAGGAAAACAGCAGCGTGAGGTTGGTGTGGATGCCTTCGCGCTCCAGTTGTTTGGCCGCGCGGATGCCTTCCCAGGTGGCCGCCACCTTGACCAGCACGCGCGCGCTGTCCACGCCTTCGGCCCGGTAGAGCGCGATCAGGCGGCGCGCGCGCTCCAGCGTGGCCGCGGTGTCGAAGCTCAGGCGCGCGTCGACCTCGGTGGACACACGCCCCGGGATGAGGCGCAGGATCTCGCAGCCGAAACGCACCAGCAGCCGGTTCATGAGCTCGACCTTGTCGGCCGTGCCGTGGCGCGCGATGGCCTCGGCCAGCAGCGGCGCGTACTCGGGCTTCTGCACCGCCTTGAGGATGAGCGAGGGGTTGGTGGTCGCGTCCTGTGGCGCGTAGGCCGCGAGCTGCTTGAAATCGCCCGTGTCGGCGACGACGGTGGTGAACTGTTTGAGCGCGTCGAGCTGGTTCATGGCGCAATTATCGCGCCCGCTGGTAATAAAATTTCACGCATTCCGTCCACCGGGTTCCACGCCATGCTCGACCGCATCAAGGCCTCCCTGCCCTCGCTCGCACCGGCCGAACAACGCGTGGGCCGCCTCGTGCTGCAGGACCCGCGCAGCTTTGCCAGCCTGCCGGTGAGCGAGCTCGCCGAACGCGCGCACGTGAGCAAGCCGACCGTGGTGCGTTTCTGCCGCAGCATGGGCTACGACGGCCTGTCCGACTTCAAGCTCAAGCTCGCGGGCACGGTGAGCGAGGGCGTGCCCTTCATCCACCGCAGCGTGGACGCCGACGACAAGACGGGCGACGTGCTGGTGAAGGTGGTCGACAACACCGTGGCCGCCTTCCTGAAATACCGCAACGACGCCTCCAGCCACGCGATCGAGCGCGCCGTGGACGCATTGCTGGCCACCTGGAAGAGCAAGGGGCGCATCGAGTTCTACGGCGCCGGCAATTCGGGCATCGTGGCGCAGGATGCGCAGCACAAGTTCTTCCGCCTGGGCATCAACGCCGTGGCCTACAGCGACGGCCACATGCAGGTGATGGGCGCTTCGCTGCTGGGCCCGGGCGATTGCCTGGTGATCGTCTCCAACTCGGGCCGCACGCGCGACCTGATGGACGCGGCCGACATCGCGCGCAAGCACGGGGCGACGGTGATCACCATCACCACCAGCGGATCACCGCTGGCCCAGGCCGGCCACATCCAGCTCGCGGCCGACCACCCCGAGGGCTACGACCGCTACAGCCCCATGACCTCGCGGCTGCTGCACCTCATGGTGATCGACATCATGGCCACCTGCCTGGCGCTGCGCATCGGCAGCGCGAAGCTGCAGCCGCTGCTGCGCGAGATGAAGAACAACCTGCGCAGCAAGCGCTACGCATGAGTGCACGCATCAAGGCGCAGGCTTGATCGATTTGAGTTCGAGAAGCCTGTCGTTCCAGACCCTGCCGTTGCGAAAGTCCCGGTACTCCTGGCGCACGAAGCGGCCAACCGACGGGGCGTACCACTGCACTTGCGCGATCCGGATCGAACCCTGCCATGTCACGCCGTTGATCCACCCGCCGGATTCGATGCGGAAGGTATCGAATGGGCCGGCGGGCGTGTCGATCTTCTCGATCGCCGCGACCTTGTAGCCGATCTCGGCACGCGAGCGCGTCTGGTTGGGGCTGATCGCTTCATACGAGGTCTTCCAGCTTGCACCCACGGTCAGAGGCCATTTCGCCTGGACGATGGCGGGCTCGAACCGGGTGCCGGTACTGCCCGACACAAGCAGGTCGAGATCGCGCGTCATGAGGGCCTCGGTTTCACCGGGTTCTCCCCCCTCGCCACGGGCATGCACGTAGCGAACCACGTCGCCATCGATGGCTTTGGTGGTCACGGTTTCGTCGTAGCGCTTGCGGTCGCTGCGGATGTCGATCGCAAAGACCGCCACCTCTCCCACCTTGGGTTGGGGCTTCAGTGCTCCATCCGCCTGAGCACAAGCCCCGCCCGACAGGGCCAGCAAGAACAACGCAGTCCCGTGCTTGAACATGACACCTCCCGTCCCGGGTTCCAGGCCGCCGGTTTGGGTGCCCTCAAAGAACCCGCAGGCGCGATCTTAGGCAGCACGGGTTGCAGGCGCACGTCCGTTCAGCGCGAGGCGGCGCAACGGAATGCTCAGATCCGCCCTTCCTCCACCGCGTGGCAGGCGATGCGGATGCCACCGAGGTCCTTGAGCACCGGGCGCTCGTTGCGGCAACGGTCGTTGGCGTGCGGGCAGCGCGGGTTGAAGGCGCAGCCGCTGGGCGGGTTGAGCGGGTTGGGCACCTCGCCCTGCACGGGTGTGCGCGCCTTGCCGGTGTCGTGCATCTTGGGGATGGCGTCGAGCAGCATGCGCGTGTAGGGGTGGCGCGGGCTGTCGAACAGCGTGTGCTTGGGCGCCAGTTCGACCAGGCGGCCCAGGTACATCACGCCCACCTGGT
>VFQR01002634.1_pt1 | contig 11091 bp, 8 predicted proteins | sample 3512321 | NCBI WGS metagenome assembly VFQR01 (sample SAMN10412374, study PRJNA504923) | tailings metagenome | isolation source: Relicate 3 Philex TSF1 revegetated site | place: Philippines: Tuba, Benguet | collected 2017-08-29
AAGACCTCCTCCCAAGACCTTCCAAGGCGAAGCCCCGGCCATGCACCGGGGCTTTTGCTTGTCGTGGATGGTCGCCGTGCGGTGGAGAGCGGCCGGGACGGCGGCGCGCGACTGATCCCTTGAGCAGGTGGAGGCGGCCGAGGCACAGGGCTTCGGTGCCGGCGTGGGGCATCCAGGGGACGCGCGGCCGATATCCGCGGCGCGCCCGTCAGGGCGACATTGGACGCGCCTGGAGGCGGATTGAATGACGGGGGCCCCGAACGTCGCGGGCCGCCGTCGTGCCGCCTGGCGAACCGCAAAGCGAAACCGGCGGAGCTTGCGCTCCGCCGGTCCGGAAGGTCAGGCCTTGCGAGGATCAGCGGCGGCCGCCGCGCTGCTCGCAGACGATGCCACCCCAGTAGGTGGAGTAGTGGCATCCGTCGGGACCGCTGATCGTCACGCTGCCGCGCGGACGACGCGGCGTGTCGGGAAGCACCACGGCGTTGGTGATATTCACCTCGGGGCCGCCGCCACCACCACCGCCGCCGCCTCCGCCGCCGCGGGCCTGGGCGAGGCCGGTGAAGGCGCCGGTGAGGGCAAGGGTCAGGGCACCGGCAACCGCCAGCTTGTTGAGGGACTTGGGCATCGTGATCTCCTTCGATCCGTTGGCGCCGCGTCGTTGCGGTCGCTTGCGGTGTCCATGGGTCGCGCCGCCGGGGTGGAAGGTTCACCTGCCATTCACGAACGTCGCAGCGGGACGCGGGGGACAAAAAAACCCCGGCCGTAGGGCCGGGGTCCGCTTCTGCGACGTTGCCGTCGGAAGATCACATGTGGATGGCGCGCTTGTCGACGGCGAGCGCCGCCTCCTTGACCGCTTCCGACATGGTCGGGTGAGCGTGGGTCGAGCGACCGAGATCCTCGGCCGAGCCGCCGAATTCCATCAGCACGACGGCCTCGTGGATCATCTCGCCGGCACCGGCACCGACGATATGGACGCCGAGAACCCGGTCGGTGGCGGCATCCGCCAGCACCTTCACGAAGCCGTCGGTGGCGCGGTTGGCGCGGGCGCGGCCATTGGCGGTGAAGGGGAACTTGCCGACATTGTAGGCGACGCCGGCGGCCTTCAGGTCTTCCTCGGTCTTACCGACGGTGGCGACCTCGGGGTAGGTGTAGACGACACCCGGGATGCAGTCGTAGTTCACGTGGCCCGCCTTGCCGGCGATGATCTCGGCCACTGCGATGCCCTCGTCCTCGGCCTTGTGCGCCAGCATCGGCCCGCGCACCACGTCGCCGATGGCGTAGATGCCGGGAACATTGGTCTTGAAATGGTCGTCGATGACGATGCGGCCGCGCTCCAGCGCCACGCCGACGCCCTCGAGGCCGAGACCCTCGGTGTAAGGACGACGGCCGATGGCGACGAGCACCACGTCCGCCTCCACCGTCTGCGCCTCGCCGCCGGCGGCGGGCTCGACGGTGAGGGCAACGCCCTTCTTCGAGGCCTTCGCGCCGGTGACCTTGGCACCGAGCTGGAAGGTCATGCCCTGCTTGCCGAGGATGCGCTGGAACTGCTTGGCGACCTCGCCGTCCATTCCGGGAAGGATGCGGTCGAGATACTCGATGACGTGAACCTCGGCGCCGAGGCGGCGCCAGACCGAGCCGAGTTCGAGGCCGATGACGCCGGCTCCGATGACGACGAGCTTGCCGGGCACCTTCGTCAGTTCCAGCGCGCCCTCCGATGAGACGATCTGCTTCTCGTCGATGGCGACGCCCGGCAGCGGCGTCACGTCCGAGCCGGTGGCGATGACGATGTTCTTCGCCTCGACCTCGGTGACCTTGCCGTCCTCGGCGGTGACCTTGACCTTGCCCGGCGCGGTGATCATGCCGAGGCCGAAGTGCTGGTCGATCTTGTGCTTCTTCATCAGGAAGGCGACGCCGTTGACATTGGCGTCGACCGTCTCCTGCCGATGAACCATCATCTGCTTGAGGTTCAGCTTCGGCGCGGGGATGTCGATGCCGAAGGCCTTGAAGCCATGGCCGGCCTCGTCGAACAGCTCGGAGGCGTGCAGCAGCGCCTTGGACGGAATGCAGCCGATGTTCAGGCAGGTGCCGCCATGGGTCTTGCGCTTCTCGACCACGGCCACCTTCAGGCCGAGCTGGGCGGCGCGGATGGCGCAGACATAGCCGCCGGGGCCGGTGCCGATGACGACGAGATCGTAGGACATGGATCAGTTACTCCGGAAACGGATGGGCGAAGCGCTCAGAAGCGCCCGCCGGATGCGGTGATGAAGGAGCCGGTGCAGTAGGAGGCTTCGTCCGACAGGAGCCACAGCGCGGCGCGCGCGATCTCCTCGGGGTCGCCGATCCGCTGCATCGGAATGGTCGGGCGGATGCGCTCGACGCGGGCCGGGTCGCCGCTCGCCTCGTGGATGTCGGTGGTGACCATGCCCGGCCGCACCGCGTTGACGCGGATGCCCTCCATGGCGACTTCCTTGGCGAGGCCGATGGTGAATGAGTCGACCGCGCCCTTGGTGGCGGCATAGTCGACATATTCGTTGGGGCTGCCGAGGGTGGAGGCGACGGACGAGATGTTGACGATGGCACCGCCCTTGCCGCCGCGCTTCGTCGACATGCGCTTCACCGCCTCGCGGGCGCAGAGGATCGTGCCGACGACGTTGATGGCGACGATCCGTTCGAGCCGCTCGAGCGTGTAGTCCTCGACGCGGCCGGACTTCGACACGACGCCGGCATTGTTGATGAGGCCGGTGAGCGGGCCCATGCGGTCGGCGGCGGCGAAGATGTGCTCGACATCGACCTCGACCGAGATGTCGCCGCGCACGGCCACCGCCTGCCCGCCGTCGGCATTGATGCGGGTGACGACGTCGGCCGCTGCCTCCGTGTCGTTCGCGTAGTTCACCACGACGCCGTAGCCGTATTCGGCGGCCAGCAGCGCGCAGGCGCGGCCGATCCCGCGGCTCGATCCGGTAACGACGCAGACGCCCTTGGACATGCCGTTCTCCCGGCTGGGCGGCCGGCTCCGCGCCGGCCGCGCCGATCAGAGATCCATCACGAGGCGCGCGGGGTCCTCGAGGCTTTCCTTGACGCGCACGAGGAAGGTCACGGCTTCCTTGCCGTCGACGATCCGGTGATCGTAGGAGAGCGCCAGATACATCATGGGCCTGATCTCGATCTTGCCGCCGATGACCATCGGCCGCTCCTGGATCTTGTGCATGCCGAGAATGCCGGACTGCGGGGCGTTGAGGATCGGCGTCGACATGAGCGAGCCGTAGACGCCGCCGTTCGAGATCGTGAACGTGCCGCCCTGCATCTCCTCGATCTTGAGCTGGCCGTCGCGGGCGCGCTTGCCGAAATCGGCAATGGTCTTCTCGACCTGGGCGATGCCCATCTGGTCGGCATCGCGCACCACCGGGACGACGAGGCCCTTGTCGGTGCCGACGGCGACGCCGACATGGCAGAAGTTCTTGTAGATGATGTCGGTGCCGTCGATCTCGGCATTGACGGCCGGGATGTCCTTCAGCGCCTGCACGCAGGCCTTCACGAAGAAGCCCATGAAGCCGAGCTTCACGCCGTGCTTCTTCTCGAACAGGTCCTTGTACTGGTTGCGCAGCGTCATGACCTGGGTCATGTCGACCTCGTTGAAGGTCGTCAGCATGGCGGCCGTGTTCTGGGCCTCCTTCAGACGGCGCGCGATGGTCTGGCGCAGGCGCGTCATCTTCACGCGCTCCTCGCGCGGAGCATCCTCGGCGCTCGACGCCGGGCGGGCAGCGGCGGGCGCGGCCGCCGGAGCGGGCGCGGCCGAAACGCCAGTGGCGATCGCGGCGAGCATGTCGCCCTTGGTCACGCGGCCGTCCTTGCCGGAGCCGGCGACGGCGGAGGCGGCAACGCCGCTCTCGGCGGCGATGCGGGCGACGGCCGGGCCATTGTCGGCGGAGGCCGCCTTGGCCGGCGCGGGCGCCGGGGCGGCCTTCGGCGCCTCGACCTTGGGGGCTTCAGCCTTCGGAGCCGCCGCCTTGGCGGGAGCGGCCGCGGCCGCGCCACCCTCGGTGATCTGGCCGAGCAGCGCCGAGACGCCGACGGTCGTGCCTGAGTCGGCGACGATCTCCGCCAGCGTGCCGGAGGCCGGTGCATTCACTTCGAGCGTCACCTTGTCGGTTTCGAGTTCGACCAACGGCTCGTCCTGCTTCACGGCCTCGCCGGGCTTCTTGAACCACTTGGCGACGGTCGCCTCGGTGACGGATTCTCCAAGGGTCGGAACGCGAATCTCGGTGGCCATTGTGCAGTCCCTTGCGGGCCTCTCTCATCTCGATTTCAAACGGGCCGGCGCGGCAGCCGCGCCGGGCGGAATTCAGGCGAAGGCTTCGTCCAGGAAGGCCTGGAGCTGGGCATTGTGGCGCGACATCAGGCCGGTGGCGGTGGCGGCGGAGGCCGGGCGGCCGACATAGCGGGCGCGCTTCGACTTCGACCGGGCCGTGCCCAGCACCCATTCCAGATAGGGCTCGACAAAGGTCCAGGAGCCCATGTTCTTGGGCTCTTCCTGGCACCAGATCACCTCGGCGTTCTTGAACCGGGAAATCTCGTGGGCCAGCGCCTTCAGCGGGAAGGGATAGAGCTGCTCGACGCGCATCAGGTAGATGTCGTCGATGCCGCGCTTGATGCGGTCCTCGTAGAGGTCGTAGTAGACCTTGCCCGAGCACAGCACGACCCGCCGGATCTTCTTGTCGTCGACCAGCTTGATCTCCTGGTTCGGCAGAATCTGCGCATCGTCCCACAGCACGCGGTGGAACGAGGTGCCAGCCTCCATCTCGTCGAGCCGCGACACCGCCCGCTTGTGGCGGAGCAGCGACTTCGGCGTCATCAGGATCAGGGGCTTGCGGATCTCGCGCTTCAGCTGCCGGCGCAGGATGTGGAAGTAGTTGGCCGGGGTCGTGCAGTTGGCGACCTGCATGTTGTCCTCGGCGCACATCTGGAGGAAGCGCTCCAGACGCGCGGAGGAGTGCTCGGGCCCCTGCCCCTCATAGCCGTGCGGCAGCAGGCAGACGAGACCGGAGAGGCGCAGCCACTTGCGCTCGGCCGAGGAGATGAACTGGTCGAACACCACCTGCGCGCCGTTGGCGAAGTCGCCGAACTGGCCTTCCCAGAGGGTCAGCGCGTTCGGCTCGGCGAGCGAATAGCCGTATTCGTAGCCGAGTACGGCCTCCTCCGAGAGCATCGAGTTGATGACCTCGTACTTGGCCTGGCCGTCGCGGATGTTGTTGAGCGGCGTGTAGCGGGCCTCGGTCGCCTGATCGATCAGCACCGAATGGCGCTGGGAGAAGGTGCCGCGCTCGCAGTCCTGGCCGGACAGGCGCACGCGATGCCCCTCGTCGACGAGGCTGCCGAAGGCCAGAGCCTCGCCGGTCGCCCAGTCGATGCCCTCACCGGTCTCGATCATCTTGCGGCGGTTGTCCATGAACCGCTGGATCGTGCGATGGGCGGTGAAGCCCTCCGGTACGTTCGTGATCGCCTTGCCGATCTCGACCAGCTTGGCGTGATCGAGGCCGCTCTGGCCGCGGCGCGGATCGTCATCGGTCGACAGGCCCGCCTTGACGCCGGCCCACTTGCCGTCGAGCCAGTCTGCCTTGTTCGGCTTGTAGGACTGGCCGGCCTCCATCTCGGCGTCGAGCCGCTGGCGCCAGTCGGCCTTCAGCTTGTCGATCTCGCCCTCGGTGATGATCTCCTCGGCGACGAGCTTCTTCGAATAGACATCGAGCGTCGACGGCAGGCCGCGGATCTTCTTGTACATCAGCGGCTGGGTGAACGCCGGCTCGTCGCCTTCGTTGTGGCCGAAGCGACGATAGCACCACATGTCGATGACGACGGGCTTCTGGAACTTCTGCCGGAACTCGGTCGCGACCTTGGCGGCGAAGACGACCGCCTCCGGATCGTCGCCGTTCACGTGGAAGATCGGGGCTTCCACCATCTTCGCCACGTCTGAAGGGTACGGCGAGGAGCGCGAATAGCGCGGATAGGTGGTGAAGCCGATCTGGTTGTTGATGATGAAGTGGACGGACCCGCCGGTGCGGTGGCCCTTGAGGCCCGACAGGCCGAGGCATTCCGCCACGACGCCCTGGCCGGCGAAGGCCGCGTCGCCGTGGATCAGCAGCGGCATGACGGCCGTGCGGTCCTCCGGCGGGCAGCCGTGCTGGTCCTGCTTGGCGCGCACCTTGCCGAGCACCACGGGATCGACGATCTCGAGGTGCGACGGATTTGGGGTGAGCGACAGGTGCACCTTGTTGCCGTCGAACTCGCGGTCCGACGAGGCGCCGAGGTGATACTTGACGTCGCCCGAGCCTTCCACGTCGTCGGGGGCGTAGGAGCCGCCCTTGAACTCGTGGAACAGCGCGCGGTGCGGCTTGCCCATGACCTGGGTCAGCGTGTTCAGGCGGCCGCGATGGGCCATGCCGAGCACGATCTCCTTCACGCCGAGCTGGCCGCCGCGCTTGATGATCTGCTCGAGCGCCGGAATCATGCTCTCGCCGCCGTCGAGGCCGAAGCGCTTGGTGCCGGTGTAGCGGATGTCGAGGAACTTCTCGAAGCCTTCCGCCTCGACCAGCTTCTGGAGGATGGCGCGCTTGCCCTCCTTGGTGAAAGTGATCTCCTTGTCCGGCCCCTCGATGCGCTCCTGGAGCCAGGCCTTCTGGGCCGGGTCGGATATGTGCATGAACTCGACGCCGAGCGTCTGGCAGTAGGTGCGCTCCAGAATGCCGACCATTTCGCGGATGGTCGCGAATTCCAGGCCCAGCACCTTGTCGATGAAGATCGGGCGGTCGTAGTCGGCCTCGGTGAAGCCGTACGAGCGCGGGTCGAGCTCCTCGTGGGTCTTCGGCGGGTCGAGGCCGAGCGGGTCGAGATTGGCGTGGAGATGGCCGCGCATGCGGTAGGCGCGGATCAGCATGAGCGCGCGCACGCTGTCGCGGGTCGCCTGCTGCACCTGCTCGGCGGAGATTTCCGTGCCCTTGCCCTTGTCGGCGGCCTTGGCCTTGATCTTGTCGCCGACCGCCTTCTCGATCGCGGCCCAGTTGCCGTCGAGAGCGGAAATCAGCTCGCCATTGGCCGCGATCGGCCAGTTCGGACGCGCCCAGGATGGACCCTCGGCGTTCTTGACCACGTCGCCCCTGTCGTCGCCGAGCGACCTGAAGAAGGCCTGCCAGTCGGCATCCACCGAGGCGGGGTTCTTCTCGTACCGGGCGTAGAGATCCTCGATATAGGCGGCGTTGCCGCCATAGAGGAACGAGGTGAGCGCGATGGTCTCGTCTTGGCGTGCCATGATCCGTTCCCGCAGCGGAGCACCCAAATGGCGCTCCGGTTTACGCTGTCCTTGAACGCCCGGAAGCGTTCCCTTCAATGGTCGAACCCGGCCCGAAGCGGGCCGGGTTTGTGGTCAAAATCAGTCTCAGCGCTTCTTCTTCAGCACATCGACGAGGGTCTTGCCGAGGCGCGCCGGCGACGGCGAGACACGGATGCCCGCCGCCTCCATGGCCGCGATCTTGTCCTCGGCGCCGCCCTTGCCGCCCGAGATGATCGCGCCGGCATGGCCCATGCGGCGGCCGGGAGGCGCCGTGCGGCCGGCGATGAAGCCGACCATCGGCTTCTTGCGGCCGCGCTTGGCCTCGTCCCTGATGAACTGCGCAGCGTCTTCCTCGGCCGAGCCGCCGATCTCGCCGATCATGACGATCGACTCGGTCTTCGGATCGGCGAGGAACATCTCCAGCATGTCGATGAACTCGGTGCCCTTGACCGGATCGCCGCCGATACCGACAGCGGTGGTCTGGCCGAGGCCCTCGCTCGAGGTCTGGAAGACTGCTTCATAGGTAAGCGTGCCGGAGCGCGAGACAATGCCCACCGAGCCCTTGCGGAAGATGTTGGCCGGCATGATGCCGATCTTGGACTCGCCGGCCGTGACCACGCCCGGGCAGTTCGGGCCGATCAGGCGCGACTTCGAGCCTTCCAGCGAGCGCTTCACGCGGATCATGTCCTGAACCGGGATGCCCTCGGTGATGCAGACGATCAGCGGGATTTCCGCGTCGATCGCCTCGCAGATGGCGTCGGCGGCGCCCGGCGGCGGCACGTAGACGACCGAGGCGTCGGCGCCGGTCTTCTCGCGCGCCTCGGCAACCGTGTCGAAGACCGGCAGGCCGAGATGGACCTGGCCGCCCTTGCCCGGGGCGACACCGCCCATCAGCTTGGTGCCGTAGGCAATGGCCTGTTCCGAATGGAACGTGCCGTTCTTGCCTGTGAAGCCCTGCGTGATGACCTTGGTCTTCTTGGTGATCAGAATGGACATTCCATGCTCCTGTGCGACCCGGCTCAGCCGCGTGCGATGAGATTGGTGAGCCAAGGGCCCGCAACGAACGATCCGGCGAAGACGGCCGCGCCGAGAAGGGCGACCCACTTGCCGATACTGCGCTTCTCTTCGAGAAGGTCTGTGATGAAGGTGCCGGCGATGTCGGTCCCGTCGGGGACGACGCGACGGACGAGCCGCCTGACGAAGGCGCTCGGGATGGCGTCGACAGTGCGGCCGACGAAAGCCTCGCCGGTCTTCACCGCGCCGCTTTCCTTGACCGTCGTGTAGGCGCCCGTGGCCTGCAGCCGGGAAAAGGCCCGGACGGCAATCCCGAAGCAGACGAACTGGATCAGTCCCCAGACGAGAATCGCCAGGCCGATCACAGCAATCAGCGCCGTCACCATCCGTCGACCCTCGATACCCGCCTCACGCTACCGAACATCCGAGACGGCGCGCGGACCCGTGAAGGCCCGCGCGCCGGCTTCACGTCACTTCTTGCCCTTGGCCGGAGCCTTGGCCGCCTTGGGAGCGGCCGCCTTCTTGGCCGGAGCCTTCTTGGCGGGAGCAGCAGCGGCCTTGGCAGGAGCCGCGGCCGGGGCCTTGGCGGGAGCCTTGGCCTTGGCCGGAGCCTTGGCGGCGGCCTTCGCCGGAGCCTTTGCCGGAGCCTTGGCAGCGGCTTTCGCCGGAGCCTTGGCAGCCGCGGCCTTGGCCGGGGCCTTCGCAGCAGCAGCCTTGGCCGGAGCCTTCGCCTTGGCCGGAGCCTTGGCAGCGGCAGCCTTGGGGGCTGCAGCTTTCGCAGTCTTCTTGGCGTCCGCCTTGGCGGCGGCAGCCTTCGCAGGAGCCTTGGCCGCGGCCGGAGCCTTGGCCTTGGAGGCGGACTTGGACGCGGTCTTGCTACCCGTAGACTTGGATGCTGCCTTGCTCATTGTCTTCCTCTCTGGTTTTTTGGCGTCGGGCCTCTTCGCCGTAGCCTTCGGGGCTTTCGGGGGCGTTGTGCCGCCGTTGCCGCCGCCTCGAACCGCACTCACGATCTTCTGGGCTGCATCGTCCAGATCGTCGGCCGGGATCACGTTGAGCCCGGACGTGCGGATGATGGTCTTGCCTTCCTCGACATTGGTGCCTTCCAGGCGCACCACCAGTGGCACCTTGAGCCCAACCGTCTTCACCGCGGCGATGACGCCGCGTGCAATGACGTCGCACTTCATGATGCCGCCGAAGATGTTGACCAGGATGCCCTTCACGTTGGGGTCGGCGGTGATGATCTTGAAGGCCGCCGTGACCTTCTCCTCGGAAGCGCCGCCACCGACATCCAGGAAGTTCGCCGGCTCCTCGCCGTAGAGCTTGATGATGTCGAGAGTGGCCATCGCGAGGCCTGCGCCGTTGACCATGCAGCCGATCGTGCCGTCGAGCGCGATATAGGCGAGGTCGAACTTCGACGCCTCGATCTCCTTGTCGTCCTCCTCGGTGATGTCGCGGAGCGACACGACGTCGGGGTGGCGATAGAGAGAGTTGGAGTCGAAGGAGACCTTTGCATCCAGGACCTTGATCTGGCCCTGTTTGGTCACGATCAACGGGTTGACCTCGAGCATCTCCATGTCCTTGGCGACGAACGCCTTGTACAGGATGCCCGCAACCGCCTCGGCCTGCTTGGCGAGATCGCCCGTCAGTCCGAGGGTCTTCGCGATGGTGCGGCCGTGATGGGGCATGTAGCCCGTCGCGGGATCGACCGAGAAGGTAACGATCTTCTCGGGCGTGTCGTGCGCCACCGCCTCGATGTCCATGCCGCCTTCGGTGGAGACGACATAGGCGACGCGGCCGGTCTCACGGTCGACCAGCATCGAAAGATAGAACTCCTTCGCGATGTCGGAGCCGTCCTCGATGTAGAGCCGGTTGACCTGCTTGCCGGCAGGGCCCGTCTGGATGGTGACGAGGGTCGCGCCGAGCATCTGCTTGGCGAAAGCCTCGACCTCGTCGATCGACTTCGCCAGGCGGACACCGCCCTTCTCGCCGGCCGATTTTTCCTTGAACTTGCCCTTGCCGCGACCACCCGCATGGATCTGGGACTTGACGACCCAGAGGGGACCACCGAGCTTCTTGGCAGCGTCCTTGGCCTCGGACGGCTTGAAGATGGCGACACCGTTGGAAACGGGAGCGCCAAACTCCTTCAAAAGCGCCTTGGCCTGATACTCGTGGATATTCATCTGGAACCCTTGTGTCTGGCGGCCCGCCCGCCCGTAAGGTTTCGAGGCCGCTCGACGGGCAGCCGCTCGATTGCGACTGCCGTGGACGCGAACACCACAAAACGCATAAACCGCGATGGTTACCCAACCGTCGACGACAGCATGACGACGGTCATTGTCGCAGTACGCAGACGCGTACACCTACTCGACGCGAACGATCGCTCCGAAAAAGAGCGATTACTTGGCGAGATCGGGGGCGATGGTCTTGCAGGCGTCGACGAGGCCCTTCACCGAAGCGACGGACTTCGCAAACATCTCCTGCTCGCCCTTGTCGAGCTCGAACTCCACGATCTTCTCGACGCCGGCGGCGCCGATCAGCACGGGAACACCGACATACATGTCCTTCACGCCGTATTGGCCGGTCAGGTAGGCCGCCGACGGCAGGACGCGCTTCTTGTCCTTGAGATAGCTTTCCGCCATCGCGATGGCGGAGGCGGCCGGCGCGTAGAAGGCCGAGCCGTTGCCGAGCAGGCCGACGATCTCGCCGCCGCCCTTGCGGGTGCGCTCGACGATGGCGTCCAGCTTCTCCTG
>VFQR01002635.1_pt1 | contig 11090 bp, 6 predicted proteins | sample 3512321 | NCBI WGS metagenome assembly VFQR01 (sample SAMN10412374, study PRJNA504923) | tailings metagenome | isolation source: Relicate 3 Philex TSF1 revegetated site | place: Philippines: Tuba, Benguet | collected 2017-08-29
GACGGTTTTCCATCCAGTGTGCAAACCTGATCGTAGGCCAGGGCCCCTAACTCGGTGCGGGCAACATCACGCAGGCGAATGATTCGGCCATCGGCATCTGTTTTTACAATGATTTCGCCGAACTGCTGGTCATCGGCCAGTCGTCCGACAGTCGTCATTGTGAATTGAAAAACCTGATCACTTGGCGCTGGTGGCTGGCCAATCTGGCCTGCTGCAACCTGCACGTTCTGCTGTTCAATCGCATGCACGACATCGCTGGAGGATAGCCCCAGGGAAGCGAGCTTATCAGGATCCAGCCAGACGCGCATGCTGTAATCGCGACGTCCCAGATAAGTGATATCACCCACTCCCGGCAAACGGGAAAGTTCATCGCGCAATTGAATCGTCGCATAATTGCTGAGGTAAAGGTTGTCGCGTGAATTGTCGGGCGAGTACAGATTGACGATCATCAACACCGACGGCGATTTCTTCTTGACCAGAATCCCGCGGCGGTTGACAAGGTCGGGGAGCACTGGTTCGGCCAGATCCACACGATTCTGCACCAGCACCTGGGCGATGTTTAGATTGCTACCCGGGGCGAATGTCACTGTGAGTGTGTAGCTGCCATCGTTGGCACATTGCGAGGTCATGTAGAGCATGCCCTCAACACCATTGACCTGTTGTTCAATAGGTGATGCCACGGTATCAGCCACGACCTGAGCATTGGCTCCCGGGTAGATGGCCGAGACTTCAACTGTCGGTGGTGTGATCTCGGGGTATTGAGTAATCGGCAGTGTAAAAACGGCGATTCCACCAGCGAGTGTGATCACAATCGAAAGCACACTCGCAAAGATCGGTCGATCAATAAAGAAGCGTGAAAACATGAAAACAACCTGCCGATATCTGTGCTCGAACAATTGACTGGAACTGAATTGGACAATCCTGCCGGCACTTCAATCTTTGAAATGGTCTGAAGAGAACTTATGTATGGCCTGATGACGAACTTCCAGGATCATGGGGGCGAAATCTTTCTTCAATCTTGTCGGATATCGAAATCAGGTTCCGGCCAGACCACTGGGCCCATCGAAAGAATGGTTTGAGACGAATCACATCGAGTACCCACTGGGCTGGCTCGCGGATCTTTGATGATCGGAAGAACTCTGCCTCACTCAAATGTTCAATTACGTAAAAGAAGACCGGCGTCAACAGAATGCCAAAGCAGGTCACTCCCAACATGCCACTGAAGACAGCCACGCCCAAGGTTCGACGCATCTCGGCCCCCGCACCAGTGGCCAGAATTAAAGGGATCACTCCCAGAATAAAGGCGCACGAGGTCATTAGAATGGGGCGTAACCGCAAGTTGCAGGCTTCGAGCGTAGCCTCTCGAATTGTGGCTCCTTCATGGCGTCGTGAACGTGCAAATTCGACGATCAGGATTGCGTTTTTGCAGGCCAGGCCAATCAGCACCACAAATCCAATCTGAGTGAAAACATTGATATCCATCGCGGCATAAGCCACCCCTGTGATCGAACTCAGAATGCACATGGGGACGACCAGGATGACTGCCAGTGGCAAGGCCCAGCTTTCGTAGAGTGCAGCCAGTACCAGAAACACGAAGGCAATTGCCATGTAGAAGACGAACATGCCCGTGTTACCGGCTTGCCGCTCCATGTAAGAAAGTTCCGACCACTCCGTTGCCAGCCCGATCGGCAGCTCTCGGGCAGCCAGTTGTTCGACCATATCGAGCGTCTCGCCGGTACTGAATCCCGGGGCCACATTCCCGTTGACAGTCGCAGCCGGATACATGTTGTAACGCGAGATCACGAGAGGATTGCTGACTTCCTTCAAAGTGCAGACAGCCGCCAAAGGGACCATCTCTCCGTGACTGTTACGAACTTTGATACGTTTCAAGTCCGCCACGTCATTTCGGTAATCAGTATCTGCTTGAACGACCACCTGCCAGGTACGCCCGAATCGATTGAAGTCGTTGACGTATCGCGAGCCCATGGTAGCCTGAAGTGCAGCAAAGGCTTCCTGCAGGGGGACATTCAGTTGCAGACACGCCTGGCGGTCAATATCGGCAAAGATCTGCGGTGAGTTCGTCTTGAAGACAGTAAAAGCCCCTTGAACTTTCCCGGTGGCATTCATCTTCGCGATCAGCTCGTCCGTCCCTTTCTGCAGCTCTTTAAGCCCCAGATCTTCCCGATCTTCAACCATCAGTCGAAAGCCCCCGGCTCGCCCCAATCCACGGACGGCTGGTGGAGGAAAGACACTCACGAGGGCTTCGGGGACATCTTTGGCGAAACTTTTTCTCAGTGATGCGGCAATCTCTTCCGCAGATTGTCCGGTGTGACCTTTCCGATGATGAAACGAATCGAGAATGATGAACATTGAGCCAAAATTTGAACCATAAGAACTCAAAATAAAGGAGTTCCCGGCAATCGAATTGACGTTCTTGACGCCCGGTGTTTTGAGTGTGATCTGTTCAATGCGAGCCACAGTATCACGAGTTCGCCCGGCTGCAGCGGAATCGGGAAGCTGAATGCTGGCAATCAGGTACCCCATGTCCTGCGAGGGAATAAACCCTTTGGGTAACTGATTGAATCCCCAGCCTGTCAGGAAGAGCAATCCTCCATAAACGATGAGTACGAGTACTGGAACTCGCAGCAGTTGCCCGACGAAGCGAGTGTAGAGCGAAGTGGATGTTCGAAATGACCAGTCGAAAGCTGCAAAGAACCAGCCGAACAGGAAGTTAATAATGCGGGTGAGAATGTCTGGTCGGTCGTCTTTGCCTTGCAGAAGAATGGCCGCCAGAGCCGGGCTGAGTGTCAGCGAATTGAGCATGGAAAGGATGGTCGAGATAGCAATTGTCAGAGCAAATTGCCGGAAGAACTCTCCCACAATTCCAGTGATAAACGCACATGGAATAAACACTGAACTGAGAACCAGACCCACTGCCACCACAGGCCCCGCGACTTCGTCCATGGCACGGATCGCCGCTTCCCGAGGATTCAGTCCTTGCGAGATATGGTGCTGGACCGCTTCGACGACGACGATTGCATCGTCCACAACAATCCCAATGGCCAGCACAAGTCCGAACAAGGTGAGGTTGTTGATACTGAAACCCACCACGGCCATAGCCGCAAATGTACCGACAATGGCCACTGGGACAGCAATGAGCGGGATAATGGCCGGACGCCAGCCTTGCAGGAAGACCAGAACCACCAGGGCGACCAGAATGGTGGCATCACGTAACGCTTTGAAAACTTCATCGATTGATTCGCGGATGAACGGTGTCGTGTCGTAGCCGATTTCGTAAGCGAGACCTTCGGGAAAATCCTTCGAGAGCTCTTCGATTTTCGCCTTGATCAAATCAGCCGTTGTCAGGGCATTTGCGTCTGATAGCTGAAAAATCGCGAGGCCAACTGTCGGCTTCCCATCAAACCGGTTGTTGATATCCTGACTGCGGGCACCCAGTTCAACGCGTCCAATATCACGAATGCGAATCAGTTGATCATGATCGGCACGAACGATGATGTCTTCGAAGGCGGTCTCATTGGTTAATCGTCCCACCACTGCCAGAGGAATCTGCCGAGTCGATGAGCCTGAATGAGGGGGTTGACCAATAGAACCCGCTGCGACCTGGAAATTCTGTTCACGGATGGCGTTAACGACATCATTCGCAGTGAGGTTGCGGGTGGAAAGCTGTTCGGGATCGATCCAGACACGCATGCTGTAATCGCGCTGGCCAAACAGGAGCACCTCGCTGATCCCGGGAATTCGCGCGATTTCGTCGCGCAAGTGGAGGAGGGCGTAATTGCAGATATAGAGCTGGTCATAGCGATTATCTGGCGAGTTAATGCTGATTGTCAGGAGGATATCCGGGGCACGTTTTTTTGTGGTGACACCTGTGGCACGCACGACATCGGGAAGCTGTGGCCTCGCCAATGAGACCCGATTCTGCACCAGTACCTGCGCCAGGTTGAGATCGACGCCGGGCTTGAAAGTCACTGTGAGCGTATAGGAGCCGTCACTGGTGCTTTGCGACGACATATAGAGCATTTCTTCGACACCGTTCACCTGCTGCTCAATAGGAGCAGCGATGGTCTGTGCCACAACCAGCGAACTGGCTCCGGGATAATTGCAATCAACCTGAACGGTGGGTGGTGCGACTGCCGGGAATTGAGCAATCGGCAGGCGGAACAATGCGATCGCCCCCGCCAATGTCACAAGAATTGACAGGACGGCTGCAAAAATCGGGCGATCAATAAAGTAACGGCAAAACGGCAAAGGTGGGACTTCCCGTGAGGCTTATTCCACTTTTTGGAATTCGAAGGATCTCTGTCCTGACCGATCAGGAATCATTCAATCTGTTGAAACGACAAACAAAAAATGACGATCCGTCTGGCCCCATGATGCGTTAATCAGTCGCTCGATGATCTGTCGATTTCACTGATCAATCATCAAGGGGTTGGTAGAGCTTCAGGCTGGCCCACAAGAACTTCAGCGCGGACCGGAGGGCTGTCAGTGATCTTTTCTGAGGCATCAACGTAAGGTTTGGGTGTGACGACACTCCCGTTTTTCACACGCTGCAGGCCAGTCACGATGACTCGTTCTCCTGGCTTCAATCCCGATTCGAGGACTCGGAATTTGCCTTCCAGTTTCCCCGTGACAACAGGTCGGGCTTCGACGCGATTGTCGCTGGTGACAACATAGACAAATCGTTCTCCCTGATCAGACGCTAACGATTCCTCTCGAACCAGCAGTGCTGGATGTGGGATACCGATGGGAACGCGAACTCGCACAAACATGCCGGGAGAGAGCAGTTTTTTGGGATTATCAACGATCGCGCGGATCCGCAATGTCCCTGTGGTGGCGGTGACCTGATTATCGACAAAATCAATCGTACCAGTCAGTGAGAATTGCCGATCGTCGGCAAGTGCGATCTGGACTTGAATGGTTTCGTCTCGGGCAGAGCGTATTTTTCCTTCGGCAATCAGCCGGCGGACCTGAAGCACTGTGCGTTCGTCGGCATCAAAATAGGCATAGAGTGGATCCAGACTGACGATTGTCGCCAGAGGTGTGATGTCGGCCTGAACGAGGTTACCAGGGTCAACCAGTCGCCGGCTGATTCGGCCATCAATCGGAGAACGAATCGTCGTGAACTCCAGATTGAGTTTCGCGATATCGAGGTTCGCGCGAGCGGCTTCAAGCTCGGACTTTGTTTCCAGTGCCTGATACTTGGCAACTTCGTAATCTTCTGTCGTGGTCACCTTTTGTTCGATGAGTCGAAACGCCCGATCTTCCGTTCGGCGAAGACGTTCAAGCCGAGCTTCCAGTTGAGAAACCGTCGATTGTGCCTGAGAAACAGCAGCGCGAAAGGGGCGGTCATCGATCTGAAATAGAAGGGCATCTTTGGGAAGATCCGCGCCATCTTCAAACTGGACTTTATCGAGGTAGCCACTCACTCGGGCGCGAAGTTCCACGGTCTTAACGGCGGCCATACGGCCTGTATACTCTTCGTAATTGGTAATCGTTCGTTCAATCGGTTGATCGACATAAACTTCGGGTGGAGGTGGCGCATTAGCGGCGACAGGTTTTTTGCTGCATCCAGAAACCAGGCAAAAGCCAATCAGGATGGCCCAGCCGGCACAATGGCAGCGCTGTGAAAAGTTCAGGAGCATGATGCAATTCGATCTGGAGACATAACGTCTGTTGTGGGGCAGGGAGGAATTGGCGTTTTGTCGATCAACCATCAACTTTTTCATCCGTGATCTGGCAGACCGACGTGTCCATGGAAGCCATCCATTACGCATACTGCTGTGGGTGCTGGTGATCTTGCCACTTTTGCGAAGTCTGCCGCTTGACTCATTGCAGTTTATTCATACCGGACACTCACTTAGAAATTGTATAGCGCGTGCAATCAATTTCAAGAGGTTGATGGTTCGGCATATCTGGATGTGTCGATTCGCAGCATCGGACAAAACTTTGTGATTTTATCAGCATGGTCTGGCGATCATGATGGCATGATGCAGGTGATCACGAGAGCCAGCCAGTGGGCAACTGGTATGAACGGAGTGTCTGAAAACAGGACGATGAGACAAATTCAGGAACTGGATTCGTTATTCAGGAGAGCTGGTGGAAGTGCTGCCGAGGTAAGAACAGGACTCTGTGCCGATTTGTTGGTTCAAAAAGTGAAATTCAGCCGATTTTCGGGAGGTGATTGATCTCCGGGTGAGGTTAAACAAGGAGACCCCCAGTGGGCCTAACTCATCAGGCATTCAGCAATCGATGTAAGTTTCAATTCATCAAACCGCAGATCGCTCCCGAGGCAGATGTTGGCAAAAAAGCCCTTAGAGGGCTCCCAGAAAGGTAGATCGATTTTATGCAACGACTTTGGCCAGTCTGGGCAATTTGTCTTGCGATCTTTCCATCCATGAGCCTGATTCTGGCAAGCGAGAAGCCAGTTGCGACCAGTCCTGCCCTCACAGCTTCCCCAGCCCATCCGCATATCATCGTGATTGTCGTGGATGATATGGGATTGGGAGATCTCGGATGTTATGGCGGCAAGATTCAACCCACACCGGCACTCGATCAGCTTGCCAGCGAAGGGAAGAGGTGGACTCAGTTTTACTCTGCCTCCTGCATCTGTTCTCCCTCTCGTGCGGCTCTTGTCACTGGCCGGTATCCCGGTCGGCATAAGATTACCAGTTATCTGCAGACAAGAGCCGGAAATAAGGCTTGTGGGCAAGCCGATTTTTTGAGCCCTACAGCTCCTTCCATGGCGAGAATTTTCAAATCGATCGGGTATCGAACCTGCCATTTGGGAAAATGGCATTTAGGTGGTGGTCGAGATGTGACCAATGCCCCCAAGTTTGCGGCTTATGGCTATGACCATGCGCAAGGAACATGGGAAAGTCCGGAACCTGCCACTCCTCTGGGAAAACAGTATCCACCCTGGTCAGAACAGTTAGAGCCCGGTCAGGTGCACCGTTCCCGACGAACACACTGGCTGGTTGATCAGACTATGGAGTTTCTGCAAAAAGATCCTCAGCAGCCGGCTCTCATTACACTTTGGCTGGATGATGTCCATGTTCCTTTCAGGCCCAGCCAGGAGCAGTTATCTGCTCTCCAGCCAGACTTGGCTCCTCCAGCCAAGGATGTGACGGAGCGTGATCGCTATCGAGCAGTGATGGCAAATCTCGACACGCAGATGGGAAGATTAATCGAAGCGATACGCCAGAAATCCATGGCGGAAAAGACGGTGGTGGTCTTTATGGGTGACAATGGACCGCTGCCCACCTTCGATCAGGAACGGACCGGGGGGTTACGCGGCTCCAAACTCAGTTTGTATGAAGGTGGAATTCGAGTCCCCTTGATTGTCTGGCAGCCTGGAAGAATTCCTTCCGGTGCAGTGGATGATCGAACGGTTCTCACCAGTCTCGATCTGCTTCCCACGTTGCTTGCCTATGCTGGAGGAAGCACTGGCGAGCAGTTGTTGGCCTCCAATTCCTGGAAGCTCGATGGCCACAATTGCTCAGGGTGTTTCACACAGGCGACGATAACGCCAGGAATTGAAGAGCATCAGCCACGAGCAGATTTCTGGGAATATGGACGTAAGTCCGAAGCGTTCGCCTTCCCGAAAGATGCGGCCAATCGCAGTCCCTTTCTGGCGATGCGAGAAGGCCCATGGAAACTTCTGGTCGATCATGAGGGGCAGCACGCGGAACTGTATCAGCTTGAAATTGATCCGCAGGAAACAACCAACCGGGCATCAGCAGAGCAGGCCCGTGTGGCAGCGATGACTCGCCGATTGCTGACGTGGTACAAGGATGTCTACCAAGTACCGACTCCCTGATAGCGAAGTCAAAAACGGCGAAAGCAGAGTATTCAAGCATCCTCTGCAGAAAACGACGAGCCCGTCGTGTTTTTCGACAGGCGATGGAAAAGTTCCAGACAGGCCTGATACTCACTGGTTTCTGACGGGAGGCCTTGGGCATCGTGAGATTGCAACACCAGATGCTCTGCCCGCTCATAGTTGACCTGTCTGGAGTAACGATCAATCAGTGATTGAACAGACTCCAGGTTGAGCGAATTGGCAATTGGTAAGGGTGAGTTCAACGGATGCCTGGGATTTGACGCAATCAATAACTGCCGAGCCTTGTCGGCCAGATCCAGCCAGCCAGCTCGCGCTGCAGTGATTGAAACCATGAGCAAGAGGCGATTGCGAGGCAGCCATTGCCCCTTCTGGTCTGCCACACTGGCCAGCTTCAGATAATTCCAGCACGCCTGTTCGTGGTTCATCGGGCGGCCTGTATGCTGTACTGGAGGAAGTCATTCACACTGGAGGTGAACTTCCCAAGATCCCGATCTCAGGTCAAGGGGATTCGCAACCCGTCATAGGCCAGTTCCACATGGGGCGGGAGTCGCTTATTGGTCGTTTCGTAATCGAGATGGTGCGAAACGTGCGTCAAAAACGCCCGTTGAGGCTGTGTCAAACCGATGATCTCCAGTGCTTGCGGAATCCCAAAATGCGTGGCATGAGGTGTGTCCCGGAGGGCGTCGATAATGAGCACATCCAGGCCCATAAGTCGCTCCAGACTTTCCTCGGGGATAAAGCTGACATCAGTGCAGAAAGCCACATTCCCAATCCGGAAACCCAGAACGGGAAGTTTGCCGTGCATCAAACGGATGGGAAGGATATTCAGCCCTAAAAGTTGAAAAGGCTCCAGAGAGAGTCGCTCAAACTTGAGCATGGGGACGGCACCCATGTGCAAATCGGGCGGGGGAGGCACAAACGCGTATGAGAAAGCGGCCCTTAGCTGCTGCTCGACAATTTCTTCGCAGTAAAGGGGAATGGGTCGATTGAGTCGGTAACCAAAGAGCCTGAGGTCATCGAGCCCGAAAATATGATCCGCATGGGAATGCGTGTAGATTGCCGCATGGACGAGATCGATCTTCTCTCGAATGAGCTGAATTCGCAGCTCGGGCGATGTGTCGATCAGAAAAAGACCTTCGGGTGCTTCGACCGCAACGCCTGAGCGTGTCCGGCGATTTCTAGGGTTTTCTGAAAGGCAGATCGGACAGTGACACCCAATGATTGGAACGCCATGACTGGTTCCCGTCCCCAGAAGAATCATCGAGCGTTCCACAAACATTTCCCTTGGCACTTAAGCATGGATTTCAACGAGGCAATTGGTAATTCACCGTCACTGTTTGATGAAGTTCAGCGTGCGATTCAAGGGATCAGACGAATATTCAGTTTGAAATCGCGAATTCAGACATACTCGCTGACACCATCCGCCGTAATCAGCAGCAGTCGCGAAGTGAGTGGATGAGTCATCTGGTGATGATCCACAGTCACACGTTCTCGAATTTGTTCAACAGTCTCTTCGCAGGAAAGGCTGACAGCGACGAAAAAATCTCGATTCGGGACACCGACAACACACGACCCACCCAGAAGGAGACGTAATCGCTCGCGGAAAGATTCACTCGCCAGCCGTGCTGCATTATAAGCATCAGGTTTGGTCGGCATGGCGACCGCCGGTCCGTGCTCACTCTCGATAACGGTCATTTCCATCGGGTGGGCCTCAAAATGTCGATCGAGATTTTCCAGCGCAATCGATCGCAGCTCCTCGTAAGTCATCTCCCAGTCTTCAAGCTGTGCTGGCTGCACATACCAGTACGCCTGCTCTTCATCGACAACGTATGTCATCGCCAGATCTGCTGCGAACCCTTCACAGACGAAACCCAGTTCGTTGGCTTCGCGAGTTGCCAGTTGCAAAGGGCCACCTTCCCAGTGATCCGTATCAAACAGTCCTGGCCCGACGGCATTTCGAATCGATTTTTGAGGGTAAAGCATGGGAATCAGCCGATGAACCACGCTTTCTCGTTTGGGACGAAAGTTGCCGGAGGTCTCTTTTTGCAGGTTGACCAGAGTTCCCACGGCGTTTTCAAGAATCGCTTCAAAGTAGTTGGGGCGATGCAGGTACTCGCGGTAAAAATTTACAAGGCTGACGGTGCTCCCTCCCAGATGAATCTGCAGATCACCAGCCTGCTGGCAATTCAGATCGGGATGAGCCTGCCGAATAAAGTCGACAGCTCTGGCAATAAAGACATTCGGTGGATCGCAGGGTGCAGGATTCAGCTTCAGAGTCTGGATCACGACTTGTGCTAACGTCTGAAACTCATGATCAACATCAGTCCCCTGTAACAGTTCTGCGACCAGTAGCAGGTGCCCTTCAGCAACAACTGTGACTTGAAACTTCTGCCAGTTCCCGCGCTCCCACAAACGTTTCCAGAAACTCGCAGGTGGCTGAAGAAGCGTCTCGCCGCAATGCCAGCCAGTATTGTTTCCAGGGTGTGCCGAGCCTCGCACCTGCATGCGGCGGCGGTGCGCGTACTTATCGATGAGCAGCTTTTTAAGTGCAGATTGTGGTTCGCCTGGCTGATTGGACCACGAGACGGTTAACGAGAGTGTCGCCTGGCCTTCTGCAGGGCGGAGCAGGACGTGTCCTTGCCGTTCGATGAGACTCCAACTGGGGGGAAAAGCCAGTTTGTACCACCCGAAAAGGCCGATGTGGGATGTCCAATGTTCTAATGGTTCAGCGTTATCCACGCCTGCTGATCCTTAGCTCAACTTCCAGAAAACGGATGCTACCTTGATTGTACTAATCCGACTGGCTGTCGTCGCAAGAAAATCCGAAATGCGGGAAATGAAGGAGTGTTTCGCATGGCCATGGGGTCACGCAATTCCAGGGGTGGCAGTGTTGTTTTGTATATTTTGTGATTGCATGAAAGTTAAGCGAAGAACCAGCCCATTTGCTTAAGAGATCAGCCATTCTGCATCGGCCGTAGATGCTGCCGTGAAAAATTGAAGAGGGCAAACGTGCGAAAACAAGTTCAATTCTTGCATTTCGCGGGTGTTGTGCCGTTTGTTCAACGAATGGCGCATAAATTGCCCACTGATTAGACAGCCTGCACAGGGGTGAAAGGCTGGCAGTGTAGCCGGGTGTGGTCGTTTGGCTTAACTCGGGCGAGCGCCTACACTGCCAGTCTTTCACCCCTGTTGGCGTTTTGATCCTTCGTTCTCCCGAGAGTTCGAGCTGAGG
>VFQR01002636.1_pt1 | contig 11088 bp, 11 predicted proteins | sample 3512321 | NCBI WGS metagenome assembly VFQR01 (sample SAMN10412374, study PRJNA504923) | tailings metagenome | isolation source: Relicate 3 Philex TSF1 revegetated site | place: Philippines: Tuba, Benguet | collected 2017-08-29
TCACGGCCAAGCGATCAAGGGAATCCTCGATTCACAAAAGGCGCACGACGCTCTAGCTGCGGCAGCGGCCGGTTCTGGTCGTCTCGCTGTCGCCGTCGTCATAGGCGATGCCGATCGATTCGCCGGCCAGCGCCGAAATTGTGCCGGGATACCAGGTGCCGAGTCCCTGGAAATTGCACTCGATCCGCATGCCGATCATCCAGTCATAGGGCCGCACCGCGTCGAGGCTGACCGTCTCGCGGTCGCCGTCGTCGTAGCGGATGGTCACCTGGCGCCCATTCACCGCCTCGATGAGGCCGGGATACCAGTAGTCGCCGCCGCGATAGTTGCCGAGCACCCAATCGCCCGCCGTCTGCGCGCCCGCCGATGTGGCCAGCGCCGCGACAACCGCGCCCGCCAAAACTGTCCTGCGCTTCATGATATCCCCCTGGAGCACAACGCTCCTCGTTCCTCGCCCGGATGGCCAGGCCGCGCGCAGCGTTATCCAAGGGTTGCGGGTCGGGCAAGATGGTGGGGGACGGGGTGGTCGGCAGGGCGAGAGCGCAGTCGCCGGCAAGCAGCCGCTTCCTCTCGCTTCTGCGCAGGCTTTTGGGGGAGAAGGGGCACCTCAAGAGCCATCCTCACGAGCACCTGCATTGCCAATTATCACTTTCGAAACTCAGACTGCCATCGGTCAAGTTGGCGACGATGACGAAGGATAGAGGCCCCCTTTGGCGCAGTGAGAGGCACATGGGGAATCGTTCCAAATAGGAGAAAAGCAACTGGCGGCGCGTTGGAGCGACTATCCGAGCATACTCACAAACCCATACCTCCTCCAAACCAGGAGGGACAAATTGAAGCTGTAGCTCCGGATCATCTTGCTTTGCAAGCTCAATAAGTGCCGGCAGAGGTTGAGTATAACCATCCTCAGAGGGGAAAGCAGTGAACTCCAGCTGTTGGCTTGATGCGAGCAGGGTAATTGCTAGCGTGACTAGAGTTCCCATAACTCCTCCTACCAACGCCGCCCTCACGTCTCCGATAAGCGCTCGCCCAGAAAACAAGTCCCCGCAGCTAGACATCATGACGGGGCAGGAACAGCGAGAGGCCTATGTCGTCAGAAGTCGCCGCGAGCCAGAAGGTTCCAACCTCTCGCGTCCCGCATTCGATTTGACTGTTTGCTGCTTCGACATATCGTAGCACTCCCTCTACCGCCGCTTCTGCGCAGGTACGTAGAATGTCGAAATCTACCAGATCCTTAGTGAAGAAGTCGGCCTCTCCCCGCTCCGCCAGAGGGGATAGTGTCTCAATGATGAGATCTACCAGAGGACCGTACAAGACGCCTTCGAAATCGCCGGCTCGGGGATCCTGCAAAAGTGTGCCAGCATAGATCGCGTAGGCCTCTGTGGCAGCTGCAGCTTGGTCGGCCCCTCGCATCGACGGAGGAACACTGACACGGAATGAACACTCCCCGGTAGGAGGGTTGGCGAGAACCGTTGATGCCAGACGACGATCGTGCTGGAGCGTTGAGCTGAGGCAGGATCGTGTTTCGAACTCGTCACCTGACCCTAAGCTCGATGAAAGCAGCAAACACACGACTACAAGAAGTGGCCGGAAGCTGGTCAACGAGCATTTTCCTCATGGATCGGGCCAATGATCGGCGGCAGTAGTCAACGTCCTTGTCGCTGAGACTGGCACTGCCAAGTTACTTCGAAGGCCTGTGCACCACAAGATGGTAGCTCTACGTCGAAAAGTCCTGTGCCAGCTGCAAACGTTCCTTCGCCGCAATGCACGAGGAGACTGAGGCGGAGACCGACTGTTGATAATGTGGCACGCCCAACGGGAAACCGCTCATCCGCGCCCAGGCTGTTGACAACGCTGCTTTTTCTGGCGCCCGGTGTAGCAGAAGTGTAGCAGCATTTTGTGGTTCAGCAAACGTGTGATCAACCTAGAGCACGTCTCGTGATCGACGAATCGATTGTGAGGTGACGGTGGCGTTGGCGGGTGATTCAACATCCACCTCGATGGGGGGGATGATGGGAAGGGAACTGAGCGGGGATCTTCGTTGGCGGGTTGTGAAGGCTTCGGCTGAGGGCATATCGGCGCGCAAGGCGGCAGCCCGGTTTGGCGTGGGGGTGTGCAGCGCGATCCGCTGGATTGCACGAGCCAGGATGGGTGAACTGGCGCCACGCCCGCAAGGCCGTCGTCGCACTTCCCGACGGGATGCACATGAAGCCTTCATCGTCGGCATGATCGAGGAGCGCAAAGACATCTGGCCTGCTGCCGGTATTTCGGACACCAGGTTAAGCTAACATAGCTCTCTCCTCGAACTCGACGGGGGTGAGATAGCCCAGTGTCGAGTGCCGTCGCCGAGGGTTGTAGAAGCGCTCGATGTAATCGAACACATCCGCCCTGGCGTCATCCCTCGTCCTGTAGACCTTGCGGGCTGTCCGCTCAGTTTTCAGCGACGAGAAGAAGCTCTCCATCGCGCCATTGTCCCAGACGTTGCCCGACCGGCTCATCGAACAGGTGATGCCGTGGTCGGCCATCAGGCGCTGGAACTGCTCGCTGGTGTATTGCGATCCCTGGTCCGAGTGATGGAGCAGGCTGTCGGGCCTGCCTCGGCGCCGAATCGCCATGATGAGGGCGTCGGTCACGAGCTGCGCCGTCATCTCGGCCTTCATCGCCCAGCAGACGACACGGCGGGAGAACAGGTCGACGAAGGCGGCAACGTAGAGCCATCCTTCGGCGGTCCAGATGTAGGTGAAATCGGCAATCCACTTATGGTTCGACACCGAGGCCTCGAAGGCGCGGTCGAGGATGTTGTCCGACGCTGCTGTGCGCTCGCCAGTATCCTTCGGCAGCCCACGGCGGCGTGGCCTGGCCCGCAGGCCGTTCTGGCGCATGAGCCGCTCGATGCGATGCAGACCGCAGGAGAAACCTTCGGCCAGCACGTCGTGCCAGACGCGGCGAGCGCCATAGGTGCGGTCACTGCTCTTGAAGCTGCGATCGATCACCGTCACCAGAACCTCGTCCTGCCGGGCGCGAGCGCTGGGGCTGCGGTTGAGCCAGGCATGGAAGCCCGAACGGGAGACATCCAGCGCGTCGCACAGCCATGCCACCGGCCAGATCCTCCGGTGCTTCGCAATGAAAGCGAACCTCATATCGCTTCCCTAGCGAAGTAGGCTGCGGCCCTTTTTAGGATGACGCGCTCCGCCTTCAGCTTCGCGACTTCCTTGCGCAGCCGGTCGATCTCCTGCTGCTCCGGCTTCATCTGTCCGTGGCCGGGAAAGGCGTGCTGCGGATCGGCACCGAGCTCCCGGATCCATTTGCGCAGCACGTTCTCGTGCAGTTCCAGATCGCGGGCCGCCTGCGCAACCGCAACGCCCCGATCCTTCACCAGTCTCACTGCCTCAAGCTTGAACTCGCGGCTGAACTTCCTTCTCTGCATTCCCACTCTCCAGTTCCGTCAAACACCTTATCTCGGTGTCCACGAAACCGGCAGCAGGCCATTTCATGGCCAACCTCTTATTGAGAACCCCCTAGATAGGGCTCCACCTAGTCAGAGCCAAGGCACTCGCTCGATCGGCGGGCTCGCTGGCCGCATCCCGGCGGGCCTCGGTATCGAATGGAGGCTTGTCAGTGGGAGGGGATGTCAGTCTGTTCCTGTGGCCCTTCCACTGGGGCTCATCAATGTCGTACAGATGTCATTCTCGACCTCAACCGTGGCCGTGCACTGTCAGGAAATCGGAGGATCAATGCGTATCGTCTCGGGCGCTGCCGTCGTCACCGGGTTTCTCGCCATGACCTTTTCCTCGGCCGCTGCATCTCTGCCCGATGGCACCTATCGATGCGAGCTGTATTCCGGGACCATGCTCATGCACCTGGGGGATATTGCGATCAACGGCAACACATATCAGGGCCCTGCCAGCGACGGAAACTACGAGGGCACGTACGAATATGAGCTGACCGACAGCGGCACCATAAATTGGGGAGGACCAATGGGAGGGTTCGACTCTGGCGGAAACCGGATTGTCAGCACGGTGCTCAAGCGCAACGGTGACGACCTCGCGTTCGACGTGATGATTCAGCTTCAAAGCGGCAATTTCTCAACGGTCAGCTGCAGTCGAGAATAGGCTGATGTCCATCACCCGCGCTAAATGCCCGCACGGGACCGACATATCGTCGTACGTCCTGCACGCGTGGCATTCCACCCGCTCGATCATCGTCACGAGTTTGCGCGCAGGATCGGCTCGTAGAGCTCGAAGCGATGCAGCGCGTCGGCTGGGTCATGCACATGCGCCTCGAGGATCTGGCATAGGGCCTCATTTGGCCATCCAGCCGTCACGGGATGAGAGACACGAGCGGTGGCCCGCACCGCCAGCCGTCGGCAGTTTATGACATCAATCGGGCTCGTGCCGGCGAGGGTCTCGAAGAGATCGTCCAAGGCTGCGTCGGCGCCAAATAACACTTCGATCAGGCCGCTTTCGGTGTCCTGCGGCGCTTCGCCGGCGCCTGCGATCCAGGCTTTCGCCCGAGGCCCATCTTCTTGGCCAGCTCCGATCGCGCGGCCGCGTAGTTCGGCGCGACCATCGGATAGTCCCGCGGCAATCCCCACTTCTTACGGTACTCGTCAGGCGTCATGCCGTATCGGACGCTCAGCGCGCGCTTCAGCGACTTGTACCGCTTGCCGTCCTCCAGGCTGACGAGGTAGTCGGGCGTGATCGACTTCCTGATTGGGACGGCAGGAACCGGTCGTTCTACCTTCGGCTCATCAACCACCATAGGTAGTTCAGCGAGAGCTGCGTGCACCCGCTCGATAAGCTGGGGCAACTCGCCCATAGGGACCGGGTTGTTCATGACATATGCGCCAACAACCTCCGCGGCCAGTTCGACCCGCCGTGTCAGCTTATTCAATACCGCATCTCCTTCTCGTGCATGGCAGTTCCTAGCTGTCGCTGGACGGACCGGCAATATCTTCCGAGCAGCATTCCGTTGACGCTTATTGAAAAAAGTCCCTCAGCTCTCCAGTTGAGCCTCTAGCGCCAGTGCCAGCGACGTGATGGTCGCAATCCGCCTCAGATGAGCCACGATCGTACCCACTGCCGGTCGGCGCCAGAGGCCCGCTCGGAGGGCCAACGCGACAGCGAAGGGTCGAGCCCAGCCGACCCTGCCGTTACCGCGAACGCCGCACCCACCGTCACCACGTCCACCGGCGTCGGACCCCGCCGAAACACATGTGGTTTTGACTTAATACTTAGTTCCTCAAATATTGACGAAAAGCGATAAGTACGTCTATCATGAATCTCTGGGGATGAATATGGGCAGGGGAAATCCATGGCTGGCATTACCAAGAATACGTCGTTCACGCTCGACGGCGTCAAGGACCTCAAGATCGGACAGTGGGGCGACTTTCGATGGTGGACGGGCGGCGAGAGGCCTTGGATGGGCGTTCTGGAAGTGGGGCGAGCGCCAGAGGCCCCATTGGGTCTGAAGGTCAACATCAACCTGGCGGGCGACATTTGGGAAGCTGGAATGATCCGCCTCAATATGGGGTCGGAGTTTAGAGTTACCATTACCGACAACGTGACCACGGGCGCCTTTATCGAATACCTTGGCCTCAGCCACGGTTCGAGCACCGTCACACTCAATTTTACTTCTGTCCAATGGATCAAGGGCGGCCGTGGCGACGACAACGTGACGCTGGGCGCCGGCTCCAAGCTGGAAGGCGGCTGGGCTGCGACGACCGTCGATTTAGGTCGCGGCAACAACACGGTCGTAACGGGAAGCGGCTGGGTCGACTCGATCATCTGTCGCATCGGCGACGACACGGTGACGATCGGCAGCGGCGGCGCCAGCTCGGTGATGGTCGGCGCCGGCAACAACACGGTGAAGACCGGGTCCGGCTGGGTCGACGCGATCATCAGCCGCGACGGCGACGACATAGTGCAGATCGGCAGCGGCGGCGCCGGCTCGGTGATGGTCGGCGGCGGCAACAACACGGTGAAGACGGGCACCGGCTGGGTCGACGCGATCATCAGCCGCGACGGCAACGACACGGTCGAGGTCGGCAGGGGTGGTGCCGGCCTGGTGTCGGTTGGCGGCGGCGATGATACCGTGATCTTCAACCGGCTCGACAACCCCAATTGGGGCGTCGGAGCGAACGCCGGTTCCGGCAACGATACGGCCAGCTTCGCCAAGTTCGGCCTCGGCGTGAAGGTGGACCTCTCGGAGGGAGGCGCCTTCGATACCGGCGGCGGGGATTTCTTCCTCTTCGGTTTCGAAAACATCATCGGCTCGGCATTGAACGACGAGCTGATCGGCAACGAGGTCAACAACAAGATCCAGGGTGGCAAAGGCAATGACAAGATTGTCGGTGCCGGGGGTGCGGATATCTTGACCGGGGGCCTCGGCGCCGACGCGTTTATCTACAGGAACCTGGCGGACTCGGCCACCAGCGCCGCAGGCATGGACACGATACGCGATTTCTCGCAGGCAGAAGGCGATCGAATCGACCTCAGGAGCATTGACGCCAAAACGGCGACGGTCGCCGACGACGCGTTCAAATTCATCGGCAAGAAGGCGTTTGCCGGCAACGCTGGAGAATTGCGCTACGAGCAGAAGAACGGCAATACCTTCGTCTACGGTGATGTCGACGGCGACGGTATCGCCGACTTCGGAATCAAGATGATCAGTCACATCGATCTCGTAAAAGGTGACTTCTGGCTCTAGGGTTGAAGCCCAGTCAGTCTGTTGAAGGTCGGCGACAACACAGCTTCCTTGCTGTCGATTCTTGCGATGGAAGCCAGGATGAGCAGGCTTTTCCCGTTGTCCCAGTGTCCCACTGTCCCACGCCCTAGAGATTGGGACAGTGGGACAGCAACTGATCACGTGATCCGCGTCTGAAGTCGGCTGACCTTCGACTTGCTGAGGCTGGTCTCCGCGGCGATCTCCCTGACGCTCAGACCAGCATCCGGAAGCTCCTTGACCCGCTCGGCTTCACGGTCGCGAATTTCACGGAGGGTCCAGTCGGCACCTCCTCCCCGCACTTCCAGTTTGTCTTCGAACGGCTGCGCACTACCGAAGACGCTCCGCGCCTTGCTCGGTAGTCCTTGCGGTAAGGAGTTGGTGTCGCAACCAGACCCTACCGGAAAGCGCCGATGACCACCGCGCTACCCAGCTACACCACGTCCAGGGACGTCACCCTTTATTACCCCCTATCGGCGTGTAATTCTAGGACTACTGTCGACACACTGGGTGCCGAGCACCGGGAGCACCATAGAAGCAACAACCGAGCCTGAAGGACGACGCCAGCTGCCTGATAACCAAGACAATCTATGGTTGCATTTGGCGTGGCAGTATGATATGCTGATCATGCCGCGTGAAGTTGCGGCCACTGGGGACGCCTCCGGGCGTCCCTTTCGATTCCAGCTCTTCAAAAGGACGATCTGCATGAAGGGTCAACCCGCTATGGTGTTGCGCGCCGCCGACATTCGTGCGCTGCTCGGCGCATGCAGCCGCAGCCGCTGGCCGAGGCGGAACCGCGTCATCGCCTTGCTGAGCGTTCACGCTGGGCTGCGCGCTTGCGAGATCGCTAGGCTCGAGTGGCGGATGGTGCTCACGGCCCGTGGCGACGTAGCTGCCGTGCTTGAGCTACCAGGATGGGCGGCGAAGAAGGGCGGCGGCCGCCGCATACCCCTTCATCCCGAGCTTCGACGGGCCTTGAAGCTGCTAGCGGCCGAGGCGGTGAGCCTCGACGGGCCGGTAATCCCTTCCGAGCGTGGCGGCCGCATGACTGCGCGATCGATCGTGAACTGGTTCCGGATCACCTACGCGTCGATCGGCCTTACCGGCTGCAGCTCGCACAGCGGCCGACGCACCTTCATCACCCAGGCGGCCCGGCTTGTGCACAAGGCAGGGGGCTCGCTTCGGGATGTGCAGGAGCTCGCCGGTCACCGGTCGCTGAAGACGACGCAGGGCTACATCGACGGCGACGCCGCCGCTCAGCGCCGCCTAGTGCGACTGCTCTGAAGAACAAATCATGAACTAACCGCGCGCTGGCGCCGCTGGATGGCGCGCTCGCTGCTGGATTTTCAACGGAAGGAGAATGAGATGGGAGGCGAACAGGAAGACGTGCCGGAATATGTCGCGCGCATCGAGGCGTTGCTGGACGACAACGTCGTCAAGATCCGGGAGCTCAACGACGACCTGCGCATCGATCGGCGCGGCGGAGTCATCGTGATCACGACAGGCATTGCCGGGCTCGACGCCTCGACGATCACGCAGATCGTGAAGGAAGTGGCGGCATTCGACCGCTTCACGCCGGACAACGACCCCTATGGCGAGCGCGACTGCGTGGTGATGGTGGCCGCAGGGGTCAAGATCATCTGGAAGATCGACTACTACGACACAAACCGCCGATATCGCTCGCCTGATCCGACCGACCCGACCGTCACCTGCCGGGTGCTCACGATCATGCGCGCCGATGAGTACTGAGGCGCGGCCAATGGTCAGGATGATCACCGAAGCCGCTGCGCTCGCCCGCGTGCTCCTAAGCGCTACAGCAGAACCGGGGAGGGCAGGGAGCGGGGAGGGCGGCGGCGAGGGAGGCGTACAGGCTGACGCAGGCCTCCGGTTAGAGATGAGCGCCGCCATCGCCCGCCGGGACACCCCAGCACTTTACCGCCTCCTGATGGACGGCTTTAGCTTCCAAGGGATCAATGACGCCGCGGCGCGCTCCTTCATTGCCCTCCATGGTAATGCCGACTGGCGTGACGTCGATCGCGCAATGCGCTCCGAAGAAGCGGCATGCCCGAAGCTCACAGCCTTCACCACCTATGTCGGCTGCGGCTACCAGAAGACCGGACCGAACTGCACCAACCCAGCTGCCTTGAAAGGCTGCCTGGTCCCAAAACTTCCGCTAAGGAAGGGCAGGCTCAACGAGCAGGCTATCTCGTTGTACTTGCTGATCCGCGATCGCTGCGGCGGCGACCTCGTCGGCTTCATCGACTGCACCATTGCAATCGCCCTTGAACAGTCGGACCCGGTGACGATCGCCCGCGAGGCAATCTTGGCGGCGTTCACCAGCATCGTCGGGGTGTCGCGCAAGCTCGCCAGCATGATGTGCGCCGAGCTGCTGCTATCAGCGGGCGACTCGCGACCGGCATGGCGGGAGGTGGGGAAGTCGATGGTGGCCGTCGACAGCCTCGTCCATGCCTGGCTGCACCGCACCGGCATCCTCACTGCCTACAGGTCCAGCCACCCGTACGGCACGCGCTGCTTCGGCTTGCGTGGCTGCGAATGGATCATCCGCGACCTGGCGGAGCGTCTCGCGGGCGGCGGCCACGGCCAACCCTCGCCGCGTGAACTGCAACACGCGATCTGGCGCTTCTGCGCCGCCGATGAATTGGCGATCTGCAACGGATGGCGGATCCCGGCTCGCTCGTCCTGCGAACAGTCGGAATGCCCGCTCTGGCAAGGCTGTGCTCGGCTTCCACTCACCCAAGCGCCGGAGGCCGCGTCGTGACCCACCGACCTCAGCCCATTCGGCCGCTCCTGCAGGGCCAGCTCGACGGGCTCTGCGGCTGCTATGCCATCATCAACGCCATCCGGCTGGTGCTGCGGCCGGGTGGCATTCGGTTCAGCGAGAGTGACTGCCGCGAACTCTTCTATGCCCTCATGCTTGAGGCGGATGAGACAGTCGGCGCAATCCACGCTACAGCCTGCGGCATCGACACGAAACCGTTCTGCAAGATCCTGAAGGCGGCGGAGCGGCATCTGCGCGATGAGCACGAGATTGGAATATGCGCGGCTCCTCTCCTCGGCCTCAAAGAGCGGCCGCCGGTGACGCGGACCCTTGCGAAGATCGGCCACACCGTGCGGCAGCCGGGAAGCACCGTGATTGCTTCCTTCGAGGGGCGGCTTGACCATTGGACTGTCATTCGGCGGGTCAGCGACCAGTGGCTCGAGCTGTTCGACAGCAGCGTCTTCTCGCGGCTAAGCGTTGGCCATTGCCGCATGAGCTACGAGTCGAGATCCAGGAACGGCACAGAGCATATCATTCACCCGCGCAGCATCTTCCGGCTGTCGCTGAAGCCGAACGAGTGATCGCGACCATCTGCCGCCTGGCGGAAACGATGGGCCTGACTCCCTCAGACCTGATTTCGGGCGCGACGGGGACATGGGGGAAGCGACTGATGACACTTCACCACCAATGACATCAGTCGGACCGTGAAATGGGGAGGCGGCGTATGGAGGCCGCAGCCTGCTGATCCGGTGCGAAAAGTACACCCTTGTGTTTGTTTCTGTCCTCAGCCCGGCTCGAGCGGGAGCGTGAACGACCTCACCAGCGCCACGAGCTCCGCCTGACGATGGATGCCCGTCTTGTCGAAGATCGAGAGGAGATGGGTCTTGACCGTGCTCTCCTTCAGCGACAGGAGCTCGGCGATGCGCCTGCCGGTCGCGCCCGCGGCAAACATGTTGAGCACCCGCGCCTCGGTCGGCGTCAGCGCATAGATCGCGGCGATCGCGTCGAGCGGCACCGGGCGGGCCTCGAGCGGGGCCACGAAGATGGCGAGCGCGGCCTCCGGCATGAGGTCGGCTCTGGCCGTTCCCCTGTCGAGCGGGAGCATCTCGAGGATGCGCGCCTCATCGTCCTTGCCAGCCAGAGCAATCGCGGTGCGGCGCACGGCCTGCTGCGGGTCGGCGCCGATCGCCTCGCCTGCCGCGGCGAGAAGGCGGGCCTGCATGTGGCGGTTGGCGGCCGCGACTGCTCCGTTCGCGATCGTCAGCAGGCTGCCTTCGCGCAGCAGGCGGTCGCCGGCCAGATTGGCGTGGACCAGCCGGAGCCTGCCGTCGACCATCAGCACCGGAACGGCAAGCCGGTCGAGGACGCGGGAGAGTGTCGACGCCTCGATGGACTTCGCCTCCATCAGCCGCGAGATCGCCACTGATACCAACCGTCCCGGCTTCTGACTCTTTCGTGAATTTGAGGCGTTTGCGCCGTGTGATTCTCTGTTGCCAAAGGAGATTCGGCGATGGGATCAGCGGTGAAGTTGCGGGACGACTATTCGGCGGTGGAGCTTCGCCGTCTGGCTCGTATTGCGAAGGATG
>VFQR01002637.1_pt1 | contig 11083 bp, 14 predicted proteins | sample 3512321 | NCBI WGS metagenome assembly VFQR01 (sample SAMN10412374, study PRJNA504923) | tailings metagenome | isolation source: Relicate 3 Philex TSF1 revegetated site | place: Philippines: Tuba, Benguet | collected 2017-08-29
GCGGCTGGCTGATCTTCAGCCAGATCATGCTGATGGCGGCGATCGTCTTCCTCGGCCTGCAGAACCCCGACGTGTCACCCTTCATGATCGCGGTGGGAGCGGTTCTCGTGGCGCTGGCTTCGGCGACGCAGGACATCGTCATCGACACCTATCGCGTCGAGAAGCTGGAAACCTCGGAGCAGGCCGCGGGTGTCGGCGCCTATGTCGCCGCCTATCGCATCGGCATGCTGGTCTCCACCGCGGGCGCCCTCTTCATCGTCTCCTTCTTCGAGAAGGTGCAGGGCTTCGACAAGGCGACGGCCTGGACGCTGGGCTATATCGTCATGGCGGCTTTCGTGGCCGTCGGCATCGTGACGACGCTCATCGCGCGTGAACCGGCCCGCTCGGCCGAGGCGGCCAGGGTCCTTGCGGGCGAGAACCAGCTGTCGCGGGTCTGGCAGGCGGCGATGGGCGCCTTTTCCGAGTTCCTCACCCGCGACGCCGCCGTCGCCGTTCTCGCCTTCGTCGTCCTGTTCAAGCTCTGCGACGCCTTCGTCGGCGCGATGACCGGGCCCTTCGTCATCCGTGGCATGGGCTACTCGCGCGAGGAATATGCCGCCATCGTCAAGGGTCTCGGCCTTGCCGCGACGCTCGCCGGCGGGTTCGCCGGAGGGTTCGTGGCGCGCGGCCTCGACCTGCGCACCAGTCTCTGGCTCGCCGCCTTCCTGCAGATGGGGTCGAACCTCGTCTTCGCGCTTCAGGCAGTGCTGCCGGCAAGCTACGGCATGCTGGCCTTCGTCATCGTCGCCGAGAACTTCACCGGCGCCATCGGCACCGTGATTTTCGTCGCCTATCTCTCCGCCCTCTGCCAGTCGCCCCTGCACACGGCGACGCAATATGCGCTGCTCTCCGCCCTCTCGGCGGTGGGACGGACCTACATCTCGGCGCCAGCGGGCTTCGTCGCTGAGGCCACCGGCTGGTTTTGGTTCTTCGTCCTGTCCTGCCTCACCGCCATTCCGAGCCTCGTCCTGCTCTGGTGGCTGCAGCGCCGGGGCCATTTCGCGGCGCTGGAGCGGCCCACTGGCAAGCTCCCGGCCGACGACTGATGCTGCCGCCCGCCTTCCGCTCCTCCGGCGATCTCCTTGCCGACCGTCGCTACGACTATGCCATGGCGGCGAAGGCCGACGGAGACCTGGTAGCTGCCGCCGATCTTCTGGCACAGGCGCTCGAAATCGCGCCGCGCTGGGCGGCGGGATGGTTTGCGCTCGGCGAGACGGAACGGGCACGTGGCGCCACCGAGGCTGCGGCCGCGGCCTTCCGGCAGGCCATCGCCTGCGACGCCGACGACGCCATGGGGGCCGGGCTGATGCTGGCGCGGCTCGGCCTGAACCCGCCGGGATCCGCCATGTCGACCGGCTATGTCACGGCCCTCTACGATGACTATGCGCCCCGCTTCGAGCGTTCCCTGCGCGAGGGCCTGACTTATCGCGGGCCGGAGATGCTCCGCGACGCGGTGGCGCGCGCCTGCGCCGCCATCGGGCGCTCTCCGCACTTCGACTGGATGCTGGATCTCGGCTGCGGCACCGGCCTCGCCGGGGAGGTTTTCGGGGCATTCTGCGGCCAGATCGACGGCGTCGACCTTTCGGCGCGCATGGTGGAGCAGGCGCGCCGCAAGGGAGTGTACCGGAGCCTGTCGGTAGGCGATCTGCAGTCGTTCCTCGCGGGGCGGGCGGACGCGAGCGCCGAACTCGTGGTGGCGGCCGACGTCTTCATCTATTGCGCCGATCTCGCGCCGATCATGGGCGACATCGGCCGTGTGCTGCCGCGCGGCGGCCTGTCGGCCTTCACCGTCGAGACCCATGACGGCGACGACGTCATTCTCGGCGATGCGCTGCGCTATGCCCATGGCGAGCCGGCGGTGCGTGCCGCACTGGCGGAAGGCGGCCTGACGCCACTCGTCTTCGAGCCGGCAGCTATCCGGCAGGAGGCCGGTCGGCCCGTTCCCGGCTGGGCGGTCGTCGCCGGGAAGGCATGAGGCGTTGACCTCGGCGGCAATGACCGTCACAGCCTTGTCGCCATGAACTATCGCCACGCCTTCCACGCGGGAAATCCGGCCGACGTCATCAAGCACGCGGTGCTCGCCTTCATCCTCGCGCATATGACGCAGAAGGAGACGCCGCTGCGCGTCGTCGACACCCATGCGGGGATCGGGGTCTATGACCTGACCTCCGATGCCGCGGAGCGGACGGGCGAGTGGGTGGAGGGCATCGGGAGGCTCTGGGCCAAGGATATGCCGGAGCCGCTCGCCGCCTTCCTCGATCCCTATCTCGATGCGGTGGCGCGCCTCAATCCGGATGGACGACTGCTTCGCTATCCCGGCAGTCCTGAGATCGCGCGGCTGACGACGCGCCCCATGGATGGCCTGACCTTCTGCGAACTTCATCCGGAGGATTCCCGAACTCTTGCAGCGCTCTACGCGCGGGAGAAGCGTGCCAAGGTCATCGAGATCGACGGCTGGCTGGCGCCCAAGGCCTTCCTGCCGCCGAAGGAAAAGCGGGGCCTGGTGCTGATCGATCCGCCCTTCGAGCGCCGCGGCGACTATGATCGGCTGGCCGAGGCGCTGGCGAACGGCGTCAGGCGCTTCGCCACGGGTGTCTTCGTGCTGTGGTATCCGGTGAAGGATCCGGTGGAGGTGAAGCGGTTCCACCGGCTGATCGCCGATCTGGCGATCCCGAAATGCCTCACCATCGAGGCGACGTGGCGCGTCGTGGACGGGCAGCGCCTGTCGGGCGCCGGCCTGGTGACCGTCAATGCACCCTATACGCTCGCGCCTCATCTCCGCGCGGCCGGTCAGTTGTTGTGGGACGCCCTCAACGTCCCCGCGGGCCGGCTTCTTCTGTCCGGCGACGCGTCCTGATCGGGCGCCTTACGGGTCGGTGCGCAGGTTCATCTGCTTTCCCGTGTCGACCACGAACAGCGCGAGAGCCGCGCCGACGCCAAGGCCGATGAGGATGATGGCCAGGTCTGCAATGCCGATGTCGATCATCATGACATACCCCTGAAGGCTCGGGTGACGGTCGTCATCCGCGGCACCGGCCGTCGGGGTCAGCGGGCGGCTGACGACTGGGGTATGGTTCCGTGATTTGTGCGATGCAGCAATGCTGCTTTCGTTGTGCTGCAATGCAACAAGAAGATGACTCTGCGGAACTCCTCAGTCCTGCCTGCCGTCGCCCCCGGCGGCCAATGCCCGGAGCGCCACTGTGTAATTTGGATGCAAGAGATTAACGGAGAGTTCAGCCTTCAGCCGCCCGTTCCTCACCCTCTTGCATTCGCCATAGAAGCTCCGCCCCATCTCGCTGAGCCCGCTCTCCTCGAAGGGGATCGCCGGCGGGACGGGCCGGCCGAGGAGCTCGGCGGCAAAGGCGACGACGTCCTCCGCCGGGGCGGGCTCGTCGTCGGTCACGTTGACGATGCCGTCATAGGCCCTGTCGAAGGAGGCGAGGGCCGCCTGGGCAATGTCGTCGACATGGATGCGGTTGAACACCTGTCCCGGCTTGACGATGCGTCGCGCCGTCCCGCGGGCGACGTTGACCAGGGCATTCTGGCCAGGGCCGTAGATGCCCGAGAGGCGAAGGATGGCGACGGGCACGTCGTGGGCCTTTCCATAGGCCTGCCAGGCCCGTTCGGCCCGGAGGCGCTCCAAGCTGCGCGGACTCACGGGCTTCGGTTCGGTCGCCTCGTCGACCCAGGCGCCGCCGTGGTCGCCATAGACGCCGACCGTGGACAGATAGACGACCGCTTTCGGCGGGTGGCTCGCCAGCGCTCCGGCGCAGGCGACAAGCATCGGGTCGCCGACCTCGTCAGGTGGGGCCGAGACGAGAAGATGATCGGTCCGGGCGATAGCGGAGGCGAGTTCAGCCGAAGGCGTCTTCCCGCCGAAGGGCAGGACGGTCACGGCATGCCCCTCGACAGGCGCCGCGGACAGGGCGGCAGCCCTCTCGGGCGACCGCACGGTGGCGGTGATACCGGCATAGCGATCGCCCGAGGCGCGGACCACCGCGCGGGAGGAATAGCCGAGGCCGACAATGAGAAGCTGCGCCATGCGATGTCCGTCGTTTCACTCGCTGCCGCCCGTCAGGGCTTGCCGGGGCGGGGCGGCTGTGGTCGCTGACAATCCCGGAAATCGCCGAACGCCGCCAGTGCCCATGATCCTCGACCGCGCCGCCTTCATCGCCGCCAATACGCGCCTGATGCCCGTTCCCCACGCGCCGGAGATCATGCTGCATCTTGCCGACGAGGCGACGGCGCTGTGGCAGAAGACCGAGGACGAGCTCGGCGAGATCGGCCTGCCGCCACCCTTCTGGGCCTTCGCCTGGGCCGGCGGGCAGGCGCTCGCCCGCTACGTCCTCGATCATCCGGATATCGTCCGGGGTCGACGGGTGCTCGATGTGGCGACGGGATCGGGCCTCGTCGCCGTCGCCGCGGCGAAAGCGGGCGCAGCGCAGGTCACGGCGGTGGATATCGATGCCTTCTGCGAAGTCGCCGTCGGCCTCAATGCGCGTGCCAATGGTGTTCAGGTGACGGCGGAGACGCGCGACCCCACCGGGAGCGACGACGGCTTCGACGTCATTCTCGCCGGTGACATCTGCTACGAGAAGTCGATGACCGAGGCGATGCTAGGCTGGCTCGGCCCCATCGCCGCCTCCGGCCGGGCGGTTCTGATCGGCGATCCCGGCCGCACCTATCTGCCGAAGGACCGGCTCGAGCGGCTGGCCGAGTACGAGGTGCCGGTGACGCGCGAGCTGGAGGATCTCGAGATCAAGCGGACCAGCGTCTGGAGACTGCGACCGGTTCTGTAGCCGGCTGCTCGCAAATGTTTGATCATTCCACGAAAATTGCGGGGATGCGCCATAGTGTCGCCGCTTCCATCTGTAGGCTGTCCAGCATCAACCAGGGAGGCCACGATGAAGCTGACAGCGGAAGTTCGCCCGAGCGCTTTCGAAGCCCGCCCGTTCAAGGTGGTCTTCCGGCGCGCCGACCAGGTTCTGGCGGAGTGGCCGGTGGCGTCGGTGAAGGCCGGCGAGGAGCGCATCGCCGAGACGCTCGGCGCCATGGCCTGTGCCACGGCCTCGAAGGGCTCGCCCTGCCATCTCTCCTGAGGTCGCATTCCGGAAGCAACTGAAACACCGCATCGCCCGACGGATCGTCGGCGCGAAACTGCGGCGGGCGAGAGAGGGGCCGACAACGGCCCCTTTTTCGCGAGATCAGTATGCGCTTCGCCCCCTCCCGCTCCCTGTCGTCTTCCCAGCTGTCCCGTCGCAGCGTCGCGCTCGCCTTCGCCGCGCTGCCGCTGGCCGCCCTTGTCCCGGCGCGAGCCGTCGGGATGCCGGTGATCGGCGCCGACCTCGCCAGGGCGCGCGAGAAGGTCGGAGCCTATGCCGAGCTTCTCGCCGCGAGCGACCAGATGCGCAGCATGTGGCAGCGCTATGCGCGCCTGGTGAATCCCGAGAACGGCCCGACCGGCCGTGAGACCAGCATCAACGGCCTGCACGCGCCCCGGGACGTGGCACGCGAACTCGCTGCGGTTCAGGCCGAGATCGGACGAGGTCCGGCGTTGTCGGAATGCGATCAGGCGATGGCTGCGGTGGTCAGGCTGCACGGCGAGATGGCGCCGCTGGTGGCGGAGGCTGCGGCCTATTACGCCTCGGGCCATCACAAGCAGGACGGCGGCGAAAAGGCGCGCGACTATCACGCCCGGCTGCGCAAGAGCGTCCCGGCCTTCCTTGCGGCCTGCCGCGATGCCCGCTCGGCGCTCGAGCCGGTGCGTGAGGTGGTCGAACTTGCCGAACTCGCTGCCTTCGAGCGTCGCTCCGGCCGTGACGCGCGCTGGCATGTGCGTCATGCGACGGTCGAGGCCCGCAAGATCATGGCGGTCTTCCCGCGCGCCGGCGGCGCGATCGACGTCGCCCGTCTTGATGAGGCCCTCGCCGCCTATGAGCCTGTCGTCGCCCAGACCGAGGCCTTCGGCGCGGCGCATGCGCAATCGATGATCGGGTTCGAGCGCTCGGCCCGCAACTACCTGACGGCGATGCGCCAGGCGCGCGGCCGTGTCATGGCCTTCCCGGCCGAGCCGAAGCGCTGGGCTCCCGAGATCGCCGATGTCGAGGTTCCGTTCCAGGGGCTTCTGACCTTCGCCGATGCCGTGCTCCGCAACCTCGGCTGAGCCTCGCTCGGCCTGCGGCATTGACGCAGAGGCAGACAGGGTGACAGACAGGGGCCAGTTGCACAGCGGGGCCGAGAGAGCGTGACCAATACATCCACCGGTGCGCCTGAACCGGTCGCGCCCGCAGGCCTCCTTGCCCGCTTCTCCGCCTTCTGGGGCGACCATCTCGCGCGGCCGCTGCGCGCCGTCAGGCGTGCCTATGTGCCACTTCTCATGGTCTATTTCGCCTATGGGGCCCTCGGCATCATCGACGTCTCCCGCGACATGTGGGTCAAGGAGAGCCTGTCGCTGTCACCGGCCGAGCTCGCCGGCGTTGCCGTGTGGCTCAGCCTGCCCTGGACCATCAAGATGGTCTTCGGTCAGCTCGTCGACGGCGTCGCGATCCTCGGCTCCCGCCGCCATGCCTATGTGCTGATCGGTGCCTCCTTCACCGCAGCGGGCCTCGTCATCCTCGCCGGCGCGGCTGGCGGCTGGTTCACCCATCTGCCGCCGAACGGGGCCTATGTCCTCGGGGCCGTGCTGATGGTGCTCGGCGCCGTCATTCAGGACGTCGTGGCCGATGCCATGTCGTCGGAGGTGGTCGACCGTGTCGACGCGGAGGGAAATCCGCGGCCCGACGCCGACATCCGCACCGACCTCGCCATGGTTCAGGTGCTGGGACGGCTGGCGCTCGGCGTCGGCATCCTGTCGGTCGCCGGTCTTTCCGGCTGGCTCGCCCAGCATTTTCCGCGCGAGCAGGTCTTTCTCTTCGGCCTGGTGGTGCCGGTGATCTCCGTTACCGGGGCGATGTTCGTCCGCTCCGAGGCGAGCGAGGCGCAGCCGATCGACTGGCGTATCCTCGGCGGCGGACTGGCCTTCGGTGCCTTCGTCGTCGGCACGGCGCTCGGCGAGATTCCCTACGCGCAGGAACTGGTCTTCGTCGTGTCGATGACGGTGGTCCTGACCATGCTGCACCTGGTGACCCGCGACATCGACCCGAAGACGCGGCAGGCGATCGTCTTCGCCACCATCATCATCTTCGCCTTCCGCGCGACGCCTGGCGTCGGCGACGGCTATTTCTGGTGGACGCTCGACGTCCTGAAGTTCGATGAGGCCTTCTACGGAATCCTGCGCCAGACCTCGGCGGTGATCGCCATCGGCGCCATGTGGTTCTTCTCCCGCCAGCTCACCGAATATTCGGTGACGACCGTGCTGTTCTGGATCGCGGTTGCCGGCACCATCCTGTCGATCCCCAACATCGGCCTCTACTACGGTCTCGCCGACTGGACCCAGGCGAACTTCGGCTTCGGTGCCCGCACCATCGCCGTGGTCGATGCCGCCACGACATCGCCCTTCACCGACCTGTCGATGATCCCGATGCTGACCCTCATCGCCTATTATGCGCCGGAGGGGCGGCGTGCCACCTGGTTCGCCCTGATGGCGTCGCTGATGAATCTGGCCCTGGTCGCCGGGCAGCTCCAGACCAAGTATCTCAACCACATCTTCACGGTCGGCCGCGGCGACTATGCCGAACTCGGCAATCTCCTGGTCACCGCGACGGTGATCGGCTTTGTCGTGCCCGTCGCGGTGATCCTGATGTTCCGCAAGCGCGTGTGAGGCGTCATTTCACGCGGCGATAGTCCGACCTCATGAAGATGTGCCAGGACCCATCGGGCTGGCGCACCTGCGAGCGGAACTCGTAGAGATCGTCGTTCTTCCACTCGACGATGTCCTGGTAGGTGGCCGTCGTGCCATCACCGCTGAAGGATGGACCGTCAGCCTGCAGGGTGAGGGTGCGGCCGGCCTCGTCGAGGGTGCCGTCATAGACCCACAGGTTCGGCATCATCGAGCCGACCCAGGTGCCGACATAGCGCCCCTTCGCGGTGTCGTAGCCGACGGTCAGCAGCATGCGGGCCTCGCCGCCGCCGGGCATTGCGCCGGTCCCGTCGCCGACGATCCAGAAGCCGCCAAGCGAGGTGAAGGTCTGCCGTCCCTTGAGTTTCTCCGGCGGCTGGTCGGGGGCGGAGCACTCATGCTCGTACTCCCACGTGCCGATGAAGCGGTTCAGCCAGGCGTGTTCCTTCTGCGGTTCGCCGAACATGTTGGTGCTCCTCGTTTGTTGGTCTTGGGGGGAAGGGGTGAAGGCGTCAGGCTTCCGCCTGGCGCTTCAGGCTGGCGAGCCCGGTCTCGAAATCCGGTCCCACCATGCGCTCGATGCTGAAGACGAGGCTCATCAGCTTGCCGATGAAGGGCTGGGGGCCCGTCATGGCCCAGGTGACCCGCGTGCCCTGGCCCTCCGGCCGCAGCGTGAACTCCGCGACGTTGTGGGCCTCGAAGGGGCGCAGGAAGTCCAGCTTGATGAGGATGCGCTCGAGGCTCGACTCGAGGATTTCCATGCGGCCGGAGCCGATGTCCTTGTTGCCGTCCCAGGCATAGGCGGCGCCGACACCGGATTCCGCCCCCGACAGCGTGCGGGTCATGCCGGGGTCCTTGTTCTCCCAGGGCGACCAGCTCCGCCAGCTGCGGAAGTCGGCGATCAGCGGCTGGATACGATCGGCCGGGGCGGCGATCAGGATCGAGCGCTCAAGCCTGAAGGCGTCCGGCCGCGTCGCGGCAAAGCCGAGGATACCGGCGACGATGAGAAGAATGGCGACGAGGGCATAGGTCATCAGGGTTCTCCCGCGCATGTCGGCTCAGCCCTTGGCGGGCGGGGTGTGGGCGAAGCTCCAGGAATGACCGAAGGGATCGACGATCTGGGCATAGCGGTCGCCCCAGAAGGCGTCGTGGGGCGCCATCACCGTCGTCGCGCCTGCCTTCATGGCTCGGTCGTACCAGGCGTCGCAGTCGTCGACGGTCAGGTGCATCGTGACCGACACGCCACCGGCTCGTGGCGGCGGTGCGAAGTTTGCGGCGGCGAAGCACATTTCCGGGAAGTCGTCATGGAGGAAAACCTGCCCGCCGTTGATCAGCAGCGCCGCATGCATCAGCCGCTTGCCGTCCTCGGCCGGCATGCGCGCCATCTCCGTGGCGTTGAAGGCCCTGACGTAGAAGTCGATGGCCTCGGCACCGCCGGCGACGTTGAGGTGGGGCGTGATCGGATGGGGGGTCATGGCGCTTGTCCTTCTTCGGGGGATGAGGCGAGGGCGGCCGTCTCCTCGCCGGCCGTGCGCTCGAGATAGTCGGCGAGCCGGTCGAGCTTGGCCTCCCACATGACGCGGTAGCGCTCGAGCCATTCCGACGCCTCGCGCATCGGCGCGGCTTCCAGCTTGCAGGGGCGCCACTGCGCCTCGCGGCTGCGGCTGATGAGCCCGGCCTGCTCGAGAACCTTCAGGTGTTTCGATACGGCCGGCAGGCTCATGGCGAAGGGCGCCGCCAGTTCCGTGACCGAAGCCTCGCCTTCGGCGAGCCGTGAGAGGATCGCGCGGCGAGTCGGATCGGCGAGGGCAGAGAGCGTGACGCTGAGCGGGTCGGACGGCATCGGGAGGCATCGCGGCTATAATTAACTTATGAGTTAAATACAGGCTGGATGAGCTCCCGTCAACTGGTCGGTCGCGACAAAGCGCGGGGTGGCGGAGAGGCGACCCGCAGACCGCCCCTCCGTGGCGATCCTGTCAATGGCGGTAGTAGAGACCCGCCACGATGGCGATCGTGAACAGGATCAGCACGACGTTGCGATAGAGCCGGTCCCACTTGTCGTAGCGGGTGGGAGCGAGCTTCAGCACGTCGAACTCCTCGCGCCGGACAGGCTTTGCCGGGGAAGGCGTGATGTCGGTGGCTGTCGCCTCGATTTCCACGGGCGTGCGTGATCCGGCCGAAGCGGCATGAAAAGGAGTCGGGTTGGACATGGTCGATCTCGGAAACGGCCCGGCTGCGCACAGGCGCCGGCGCCGGGGCCTCCACGCGGGAGCACCTCCGGTCGCGGCCGGGCAATGATGACGAATGGGGTGGTGTCAGGCGTCGCGGCGGACTGGTGGCGCGCGAGGCTGAGGCCGCTCCAGGCGACGGGCCTGGCCCACCGGGGCCGCACCGAGGATCGCGATGACACGAGGCGCCGGCGCGTCTGCGAGCGTCGGCAACAGGGCTAGGATCGCAGGATCGATGCCGCCGGGCCCGCGGCGATCGCGCCCGTCGGGCGCCTCGCGACGGAGGATGCGGACTGTGTCGGGCTCGCGCAGCACGACCGGGTCGCCATGAAGACGCTCCCAGCCGGCCGGGCGCAGCGGGTCCTGGGCGATGCCCCGGACCGACAGTCCCGACGAGAGAGCGGCGAGCAGCAGGACACCGGCGAGCGCAGCGCGGCGCGCCCAGGGTAGGGCACGCGTCCAGCGATCGGCGAGGCTGTCGGCCTTCGGGGTCATGGCGGGCTGGTCGTGTGGTCCGGCGGCGGGCAAGAGGCGTCTTGTCGGCAGGGAATAGGGCGGAAATGGGGGCAGCGCGGCGGGGCAGGCGAAGGTGCCGTTTTCCAATCGTCACGATTTCGGCTATGATGCCGTCTCGTGGCGCCACATCTGGCGCGTAGCAGAGAGGATTGGACCCTGTCCACCACAACCCTGCCGGGGCCGGCCGCCAGTGCGCCGCCCACCGGGACATCCACGGGGAGCCCGGCTTCCGAGGACGTCCTGAAACTCGTCCTCGAGACGCTCGAGGAGAACAAGGCCGAAGAGATCCAGGCCATCGACCTGAAGGGCAAGACGTCCATCGCCGACGCCATGGTGGTGTCGTCGGGGCGCTCGCACCGTCATGTCGGCGCGCTGTCGGACTACCTGCTGAAGGCGCTCAAGGAGGCCGGCGTGCGCGAGGTTCGCGTCGAGGGTCTGCCAGCCTGCGACTGGGTGCTGGTGGATGCCGGCGACGTCATCGTCCATGTCTTCCGGCCCGAGGTCCGCGCCTTCTACAATCTCG
>VFQR01002638.1_pt1 | contig 11083 bp, 9 predicted proteins | sample 3512321 | NCBI WGS metagenome assembly VFQR01 (sample SAMN10412374, study PRJNA504923) | tailings metagenome | isolation source: Relicate 3 Philex TSF1 revegetated site | place: Philippines: Tuba, Benguet | collected 2017-08-29
GATGCGTCGTAAGTGTGGCGATCGCCAATTCCTAAGTGTATGGCTGATTCTTGGCCTGTAATTAATCTAGCTCCACGATTACGGGTGAAATAGTTCCACGCCCACTGAATCATCACTACTAATTTGTTGTCAAATTCAATTAAGAAATAAATGTGAATTAATAGCCAAAATACCCAAGCAAAGAATCCTTTGAGCTTGAAGAAACCCAAATCCACCACAGCTGAATTTTGCCCAATCATTGCTAAACTACCGCGATCTACATAAGCAAAGGCTGGCAAGGTTTTACCTGCTAGACGCTGTTGAATTAGTTGGGCAACATATTCTCCTTGTTGCGTTGCTACAGGAGCAACACCGGGTAGTGGCTTGCCATTTTGATGAGAAAAATTCGCCAAGTCCCCAATAACAAAAATATTCGGATATCCTTTAATACTCAAGTCTGGTTCAACGATAACGCGTCCAGCGCGATCGCATTCAACAGCTGTGCGTTCTGTTAGCACTTTTCCCATTGCCGAAGCTTTCACACCTGCTGCCCATAATACCGTTTTTGAGGCAATTTCTTTAACTTCATCCCCTTGTTTGAGGGTGACAATATCATTTTCAATATTGGTTACTAATGTTTTTGTTTGCACAACCACTCCCAAGCGCGTCAGAGATGCTTCGGCTTCTTGTGATAACTCTGGTGCAAATGGTGGCAGAATTCGATCCAGTCCTTCTAAGAGCAAAATTTGGGCTTCTGAGGTGTCGATGTTGCGGAAATCTTCTTTGAGGGTTTGGTTTGCCAATTCGGCGATCGCTCCCGCCAACTCTACACCAGTAGGGCCGCCCCCAACAATCACAAAAGTTAACCAAGCACGGCGTTTTTCTGGGTCGGTTTCTTTTTCCGCTGCTTCAAATGCCATAAAAATCCGGCGACGCATTTCTATAGCATCTTCTACAGTTTTCAAGCCGGGAGCGAATTCTTCCCAGTTGTCTTTACCAAAATAGGAATGCTTCGCACCCGTAGCCACAATCAATGTGTCGTAAGGTATTGCTTCATCCCCCACAATTACTTTTTGTGCTTCTGGATCGATATTATTCACTTCTCCCAACAGCACTTTTGTATTCTTGCTTTTACTCAGTACAGAACGCAACGGCGATGAAATATCAGCCGGAGACAAAGCACCTGTAGCTACTTGGTAAAGCAGGGGTTGAAATAAATGAAAGTTACGTTTATCAATTAAAGTAACGTTTACTGCTGCCTTAGCAAGTGTTTTTGCTGCATAAAGTCCTCCAAAACCACCACCAACAATGACAACTTGATGGGTTGGTTTATTGTCAAGTGAGTTTACCATAAAAAATATTTCTCTGTTTGACCAGTGCTGTAACTATTCTTAACAAATTTGTATCAAAACTGTCATCAGAAATTTTGTGTTGTTTTTTACATTTACTCAATAAGTTAGTTAATTAAAACTCCAGATGTATGTGTGGACACTGGAAAAGAAACTTTTTGTTAACAAAGTAACTTTTATTTCATAAAAATACAGAAAAATATTGATTATGTAGATTTACTGACAATTCATCACGTATTGATGTAAGTTGAAAAACAAAGGGACTCGCGACTAGAGAACTCCAAAAAATAAATTATTCCGGTTAAAGTGTTGACCGTTGATTGTTAACTGTTAACTGTTAACCGTCAACAGTCAATAATCTTCTATGGAATATTTTTTACTTGGAAGTCTCCTAGAGAAAACTTTCTCAACTCCCAATCACCAATCCCGAATCGCTAGTTTTTAGCTACTCAATTTAAGGTACAATCATAAACCTGCCAATTAATGATGCTTGCTGACAGGAGATGCTTCTATGGCCCGGATGTATTATGACGAAGATGCCAATTTAGACCTTTTGGCTGGAAAAACTATTGCTATCATTGGCTATGGTTCCCAAGGTCATGCCCACGCTCTCAATTTAAAAGATAGTGGTTTGAATGTGATTGTGGGACTATATCCGGGCAGCAAGTCAGTTTCCAAAGCCGAAGCCGCCGGGTTAACTGTGAAAAATGTTGCCGATGCGGTCAATGCTGCTGACTTCATTATGATTTTGTTACCTGATGAAGTCCAAAAAACGATTTACAAAAACGAGATTGAACCGAATTTAGAAGAAGGTAATGTGTTAGCCTTTGCCCACGGTTTCAATATTCATTTTGGGCAAGTTGTACCACCAGCAAATGTAGATGTGGTGATGGTAGCACCCAAAGGGCCTGGGCATTTGGTACGCCGGACTTATGAAAATGGGGAAGGCGTACCAGCGCTGTTTGCAGTGTATCAAGATGCCACTGGTCAGGCACGCGATCGCGCAATGGCATACGCTAAAGGTATCGGCGGGACTCGCGCTGGGGTTCTGGAAACTACTTTCCGCGAAGAAACTGAAACCGATTTATTTGGCGAACAAGCAGTATTGTGCGGTGGTTTGAGTGCTTTAATTAAAGCCGGATTTGAAACTTTGGTAGAAGCTGGTTATCAACCAGAATTGGCTTATTTTGAATGTCTGCATGAAGTCAAATTAATTGTTGACTTGGTTGTAGAAGGTGGTTTAGCCAAAATGCGCGACAGCATTTCTAATACCGCTGAATACGGCGATTATACCCGCGGGCCGCGGGTTGTCACCGAACAAACCAAAGCCGAAATGCAGAAAATTCTCAGCGAAATTCAATCTGGACAATTTGCACGGGAATTTGTTCTAGAAAACCAATCTGGTAAACCAGGGTTTACCGCCTTGCGTCGCAAAGAAGCCGAACACAAAATTGAGGAAGTTGGCAAAGATTTACGCGCTATGTTTAGCTGGTTGAAAAAAGCCTAACCAGAATGTAGAGACGTTGCATTGCAACGTCTCTCTCTACAATGATTTTGAAATTACCTACAGATGTGATTTAATGCATAGCACAGATGCATTACCAAACATTATTTTCTTTTGGTTTTGAGATAATCTGCAATGTATTCTCCATAGCGATCGCGCAACATTTGTTCCCGGAATTTGAATCCTAATGTTTTCCCTCTACAGTATGGAGATTTGCACAAGCACTCCAAGACAGCAATTGATTCATATTCAGTGGTTTCGTAGTCCCAGGTAATTTCTTCACCTGCTTCGATATCGCACAAAGCAACGAAGTCATATCCCCCAAACTGATTGTTCTTGACACCAGTATTTCCATAGCAAGAATGGTTAATGACTACAGCAGGCTCATCTAAGTTGACATGCAAATTAAAATCCATCTGAAATGAATAAATTGTTCGTTGGGAAACTTCTTCAATTGGAATACCCACCACGACGGTTTCCCCTTTGACAAATTTCTTTCTAGCAAATACTCCTCGTCCTTTTGCTGTTTCCTGAATAGTCACATGAGAATTGAGCTTTGCAGCTAAAATCGACTCTATTGTACTCATAGATAAAAAATCACTGGATTTAAATTTTTTTTGGCTTCTAAGTTTCAAACAGCGTCTTATATGATGTCCGCCAAATCATCGACAATAAAAAGTTTGTAGTGAGGACTTCAGTCCTCAAAGCTAGGACTAAAGTCCTCTCTGCAAGACGCTACGCGTAGCTTGCTTCCCCGTAGGGGTACACTACGAGCAAACATTTTTTTATTGAATTGAATTAACCGGACATGATATTAGTTAAATTTCACTTTCGAGGTACAACTTTGTTAACTGCTCTGTACCTCGACTTTTGCTTCCGGCTCAATCTTTTCAGGACTTTGACTGAGAACCAGAGCAACTAAGACAAGAATCGCGCCAATTAAACCGCGTATTCCCAAATGCTCTCCAAGTAGCCAAAACGAGAAAATTGTAGCGAACAATGGCTCAAGTGTATAAAGTAAAGCCGTTTCTTCCGCTGAAACCCATTGTTGTGCTAATGTTTGAAGCCAGATGACAGCAGCCGTCGCCAACAGCCCTAAGTACAGAATCACTCCCCAGTGCTGCTGAATGACCTCAAATTGGTGAAGAATTTGCGTGTTATTCCAAAGTAACCCTAGCGCCGCAATGAACAAAAGTTGAACACTGGTGAGTGTCAAGGTAGAGTGACGGGGCGCAACTCGGTCTAGAAAAATGATGTAACCTGCATAGATAAAAGCATCAACGAACATCAACACATCGCCAATTCCTAGTTCTCCTCCTTCCCAAAACATCACACCAATACCAATTACAGCTACTCCAGCAGCTAGAAAAGCTTTCAACGGTACGCGCTGACCACTCAGCCATGCGAGCAACGGGACTATGAGTGCGTTCAAACTGCCGATGAATGCAGCCCGGTTTGCTGGTATAGTCTTTAGTGCAATTGTTTCTATAGCTAAAAACAAGAACAGGAAAAGCCCCAGTACTGTACCATCACGAAATAAAACTGCGTTAAAATTACGTAAATTTACTGCTAAAACCGCAGCTGCTATGACAAAACGTGTAGCAATTAATGTACTTGGTAAAAGGCTGCTAACGATGTCTTTAATCAATGGAAAAGTTGTAGCACTAATTACATTAACAAGGATAAGCAGCATTAATCCTTTGAAACGCAACGTATTTTCAATTTGCATCAAACCATTTGATTCAATAATATTTCTATAAATCCATTTTTAGTTGGGGAAGTTGTAGTCATGTGACTTTCGCAATTTCATGTTTTTTCGATGTTGCAACTAAAAATTAATTCCAACCAAATTGTATCATTTGTTATGCAACATTTAAGATTTGTAAATAAAAAAATTCTATAGTCACAAAATTTCTGTCAGCGAGAAAGTAAGTCCACACAATAAAACAAAACTATGTAAAGAATAATAATAAAGCTAAAACCCTTGCCTATTGCTAACTTGCTGATTGTCTATTAATTTATTTTAACTACAAATTTTGATGCCGACTTAACTGAGGTAACAGTAAAATAATTCTAAATACAAGTAAACCGTAGACCGAAAAGTTTTGCGTTAACATACTCCTAACATTAAAAAATCAAGCATAAACACAGTTAATAAATATAATTAGCTTAAATAACTAAATTTTACTGGGAGATAACTTTGTTTTCTAACCGATATGTGCTAGAAATTATCCTCCGCACCGGAGAACATTTAATATTAGTTGTAATTGCAATGGTGGTGGCGGTATCCATTGGAATACCTTTAGGTATTTTCATTACTCGCCAACCGAAACTCGCTCAACCTATTATCGGTGTAAGTAATGCCATTCAAACTATTCCCAGTTTAGCTATTTTTGGCTTTTTGATTTGGGTACCATTTCTGGGAGGAATCGGCAAAATTCCTGCTATTGTTGCCTTAATTCTTTATGCTTTGCTCCCGGTAATTCGCAACACTTATATCGGTATTAATGGTGTTGAGCCGGCAATTAGAGAAGCAGGACGAGGCATGGGAATGACAGACCGCCAATTACTATTTCAAGTAGAAATTCCCTTAGCTTTAGGCGTGATTTTGGCAGGAGTTAGGGTTGCAACAGTTATTTCTGTGGGAATTGCTACCATTGCGTCAGCAATTGGCGGTGGCGGTTTAGGGGTGTTTATTTTTCGAGGGATTGCTACCCTGAATAATCAGTTAATTTTAGCTGGAGCGATACCCGCCACTTTGATTGCGTTAAGTGCAGATTTGAGTTTGGGATGGTTAGAAAAAAAACTGACGCAGCAAAGAGAAAAAAGTTTTAGTTTTAATCGCAAAAATGCCATTTATTTAGCTATAGTAACGTTACTGATTGGAGGATTAATTGGCTTTACTTATTGGCTGACACCACCAACAATTATTATTGGTTCCAAAAATTTCACTGAGCAAGTTATTTTAGGAGAATTACTGGCTCAACAAATTGAATCCCATACTAAATTAAGGGTTGATAGGCGCTTAAATTTAGGCGGAACTTTTATCTGTCATGAAGCCGTAAAAGCAGGTCAAATTGCTGGATATGTAGAATACACCGGAACGAGTTTTACATCTATTTTAAAACAAAAACCTATTAATAATCCGCAAATAGTCTATCAAAAAGTTAAACAAGACTACAACCAGAAATTTCAATTAGAAGTCATGCAACCGTTGGGAGTAAACAGTACCTACGCCATGATTATTCGAGGTGAAGATGCTAAACGTTTGCAAATCAAAACTCTTTCTGAAGCAGCTAAATATACTCCACAATGGCGAGCAGGATTTGGGTATGAATTTATCGCACGAGAAGATGGCTACCCAGGTTTAGCTAAGACTTATGGTTTCAAGTTTAGTAATCCTCCTCAACAAATGGAGTTAGGATTAATGTATAAATCCTTAGCAGAAAAAAAAGTAGATATCATTGCAGCCAATTCTACTGATGCCTTGATTCCTGTTCTTAAGTTAGTCATTTTGGAAGATGACAAGCGATATTTTCCTCCCTATGAAGCTGTCCCTGTGTTCAATCAAGCAACACTGAAAAAATATCCAGAACTAAGAGCAGCTGTTAGTCAACTAGCTGGTTTAATTTCAACTGAAGAAATTCAAAAGATGAATTATCAAGTGGATAATCAATCTGTTCCTGTTGAACAAGTTGTTAGCGATTGGCTGAAGTCTAAAAAACTGATAAATGAAATGGGAACGTAAGACTTATATTTTATTTTTTAGACTAAAATGGAAATGACAGTTACAATTTAAGATTAATAGTCAAAACAAGTTGAATGGCTAGGGATCGCTTTCACAATGCAGTTAGAAATGCTCTAGAAAAAGAAGGGTGGACAATTACAGCTGACCCTTATCAAGTGAGCGTTGGGGATGTAGATTTTGAAATCGACCTAGCAGCAGAAATGTTAGCTGCTGAACGAGCAGGTGAAAAAATTGCTGTAGAAATCAAAAGCTTTCTTGGAGGGTCAAATGTTTCAGAATTTCATACAGCTCTAGGACAGTTTCTTAACTATAAATTTGCTCTTGAAGAATTTGATCCCCAAAGAAAACTTTATTTGTCTGTTCCGGACTCAATTTATCAATCGTTTTTTCAACGTCGTTTTACACAATCAGTAATCAAGAGAATTAAAATTAATCTACTTGTTTATGATGAAAAAGAGGAGAAAATTGTTCAATGGCAGTAGAACAATATCGTCAAATCATCCAAAATTTAATTTTAGAGCGATCGCAGAGCCAATTTTACCCAGAGGAAATTGAGACTCAAGCCATTTTGGATACTGAGCGCGACCACTACCTTCTATTACATACTGGTTGGCGCAATAATCATCGGACACATGGATGTAGTATCCACCTTGATATCAAAGACGGGAAAATCTGGATACAGCATGATGGTACTGAAATCGGCATTGCTACACTACTGTTGGAACGAGGTATACCCAAAGAAGATATAGTATTAGCATTTCACTCCCCTTATATGCGCCAATTTACTGAATTTGCTACCCATTAATGTTATTAATCGCTCATAGTTTTTCCTGAATCTGCTCAAATACCCAATTGGGAATGGCATGTTCTTTGTCGTAAACATAGTTATATTTTTGCTCTATTTTTTGCCAATCAATTGTAGTGTCTGACAAAATTTCTTGAGCAAATATATCCAAGGCTTTACCTGATAAGTTTTTCTCAAAACATTTTTTCATCATCAAACGACTTTCATCAATTTCGCCAATACATTCAAAAGGTGTATGCTGGGACAAGCCAAGCATTTCCCGAAAAATAGGTAGTAAATCTGCATCATCAAATAGATTTGCTTGAAAAACTGCATCGACAATATCCTGTTTGAAAAAAGCCATTAAGCCTAACCAAACATAGGCGCATTTCGGGCATTTTTTACACCAAGGCTTTTGAATATTACAGGAATGGATTTTTGGTAGAACTTCGGGATATTTACTAAAGTTTTTAAATATCCGATAGTCGTAGATGGGTTGTAAGAGACTGAAATATTTAAAGTTAGATAAGAGATTTTCTCGAATAAATGCGTCTAAAATTTGTTCAGCTTCAAAACCTTTACCCCATTGATGGTTAACTTCTCTACCTAAATCTTCCCAAAACAAATTTCCAGTATTGGCACTTTTTTCATGAGCTAAAGATAAGTAATTGTATCCACCATCCAGCATGATAAATAAGGATTCAAAGATAGAAACTGGAGTTTCGGGTGCAGTTATTCCTGAATTTTCGGGAAAATATAATTGAAAAAAGGAGTAGTCAATAAAGTCATCGTAAATGGAAATTTTATAATTTTTAACTGGATGAACGTGTTGTAAGACTTTACTAATTAAATTATGCTGAATATCAGCTTTACCATAAACGCTATGAGAATATTGCATTGAGGCAAAAGCAATACCTGATTCTTCTAAGATTTTCATGGCGAGAATACTATCTTTGCCTCCGCCACAACCAGCGAGGATGGTAGAGTTATCTCCTAAAATGGGAACAGGATTACTTGTTGCTAAACTCAGCTGTGAATAGATAATTTCTGGTTGCTGATAATCGGTAATTTTATTTTCATACCAATGTTGAGCAAATACGCCTTGGTATATTTTGATAAATAAATCTAAAACAGGCTTTGCTAAATGTTCAGCAATTCTAGAAATATCATAGTATTTAGGGAATAACGAACATAATTTCATGCCTTCAAATAAGGCAATATGAGCAGCAATGCGTTCTATTAATTGTTGAGAATATTTTTTTTGAAGTACAGAAAAAGATATATCGTGATAAAAAACTTTGGTGGAAAATTTAAATTTATCTGCACTGTATATTATGTCTAAATGATGTTCATGAATTAGTAATTCATCTATTTTAATAACTTCTATTTTCATTAGTTTTTTAAGCCCCTGTAAATAACTAGCGATCGCTCCTACTAAAATTAAATCAGTAAAGGCGATCGCTGCTCAAATTTTTCTGAATAAGCATAAAATTAATCAAAGTAAGTAAGCAAGTTTTCTCATTACTTTTAAGATTAGTTAATATTCGAGCTTAGGTACATGCATGGTTTTATTTAAAGATTTTTCTATTTCTGCGGTAATAGCAGGGTTCATCACTGTACTGGTGAGCTTTACTAGTTCTGCTGTTATTGTTTTCCAAGCAGCTGAAACTCTTCATGCCTCACCTAATCAAATTAGCTCATGGATGTGTGTACTCGGATTAGGTATGGGTATTACTTGCATTGTATTATCCCTGCGTTACCGCGTTCCGATAGTGACAGCATGGTCTACACCAGGTGCAGCTATGTTAATTACTACTGCATCTGGGGTACCAATGGCGGAGGCCATCGGAGCCTTTCTGATTTCAGGGGGGTTAATCACACTTTGTGGCTTTAGTGCCTGGTTCGAGCGCATAATTGACCGAATTCCAATGTCCATCGCTTCGGCGATGCTGGCTGGTGTATTACTGCGTTTCGGACTCAATACTTTTATTGCGATGAAGACGCAATTCGTGATGACATTCGCGATGTTATGTATATACTTAATTACACGGCGTATACGGCCGCGCTATGCTGTTATTTTTGCCTTAATCATAGGTATATTTATTGCAGAAGTACAAGGATTGCTACATTTAGACTTAGTCAGCTTACAAATAGCAAAGCCTGTTTTTACAGTACCGCAGTTTTCAATTCCTACACTTATTGGGGTGGCATTGCCTTTATTTGTAGTTACCATGGCCTCACAAAACGTGCCTGGAGTAGCAGTAATCCGTGCATCAGGTTACTCAGTACCAATATCCCCATTAATTGGTTGGACAGGAGCTACAACCTTCGTTTTGGCACCTTTCGGTGCATTTGCTTTGAATTTGGCAGCCATCACGGCTGCTATTTGTATGGGGCGAGAAGCACATGAAGATCCGACAAAGCGCTATGTAGCATCTATCGCTGCGGGTATCTTTTATATCATCATTGGATTGTTTGGTGCTACCGTAAGTGAACTCTTAGCAGCCTTCCCTGAAGAACTTGTCCATGCGATCGCTGGACTGGCTCTTTTAAGTACTATCGGAAATAGTCTTGCAACCGCGGTAAGTCATGAGGGGGAACGCGAGTCTGCCCTCATTACATTTCTTGTAACAGCATCTGGTGTTACATTATTCGGCATCGGGTCAGCTTTTTGGGGTTTAGTTGTCGGTGCATTGTCATTAGCAGCTTACTATTGGTCTGCTAAAACTTGAGAATATATTTCACTATAAACCCGGTTTTGACTCTATGTGGGTTGGAAGTCCCTAGCGTCTCAATACGGTTCGGATAAGCAGTATGAACTTCCCTTGTAGTCTGGGAAAAGGTTAAGGGGTAAAGCATGTATTTGAAACCTTTCCCCCTTCCCCCTTCCCCTTTCCCCCTTCCCCCTTCCCCTTTCCCCCTTCCCCCTTCCCCTTTCCCCTTTTTCTATCCGTCGAACTCACGTTATTTTTAAAGCTTGTATTGCGATTACCACCACATTGTTCCGGGACTACCTTTAAATGGGCCGACAATATCAGCAGTAATCCATCCCCCGTAAAAATCACCCGGTTGAGGCGTTACAAGCTCATCATTGACATAGCAAGCATCCATTAAATTGGCAATAAAACCATAGTATTTTGCAATGGAAACAAAATCAGGGGTGGGGTCAAAATATCGCCAAGCTGCATATTTTAAATACTTTTCACCAACTTTGACATCATAATATTCATAGCGACCTTTCCATTCACACAAGCCTTTTTTCGGTGTTTCAATTAAATGTTCTAGTTTAATGTCTTCGGGTGGAAAGTAATAGGTAGGAGGATGGCTGGTTTCTAAAACTCTTTTACCTTTGTTAGTTTCCGCCAAAACAATTCCATTACAAATTACCCGCAAATGTTTATTAGTGTCTTCTAAAACAGCCGGACGCGGATAATCCCAAACTGATTCTTGACCGGGTTGTGGAGGAATAGGAGTTGGTTTCATCATTGGTTTTTACTATTTTTAATCAAAATGATATAGGAATCCGGTTTGATTCTGAGAACTAATGGTTCATCGCATTAGTTATGAAAGTTTTGTAGTAAGCACTTTAGTGCTTAAAAATCAAGGACTAAAGTCCTTACTACGAACATTTTTTCCCTACAAAATTAATGCGATAGACCACTAGTGGTCTGTCCCATTAATTTTGCGGGGTAATACTCAAGTGTGATTAAATAGCAATG
>VFQR01002639.1_pt1 | contig 11083 bp, 12 predicted proteins | sample 3512321 | NCBI WGS metagenome assembly VFQR01 (sample SAMN10412374, study PRJNA504923) | tailings metagenome | isolation source: Relicate 3 Philex TSF1 revegetated site | place: Philippines: Tuba, Benguet | collected 2017-08-29
GCAGGCGGATCGAACTGAATGGAAGACCTTGCGCCTTCCGGCGCTCCGTCTCCCCGACGGCCAACAACCCGCGTGCAGATGCATCGCGAGACCAAATCGTCATGCCCCCGCAAAGCTTGTCCTTGCACAAAAAAATCCGCTCCCTCAACCGGCGTGTTCACCGGTGGAGGGAGCGGAAATTCGGATGTCGCCGTCAGCTGCCCGGATCAGTCGGTGATCAGGAACGAGCCGTTGTTGGCCACATCGAGCAGCGGGGTTCCGCGGTGACCGGTGACGCTCGGGCTCACAGCCTTGCCGCCCAGCGAGAACGCCAGACCGAAGGAGATGCTGAACTGCTCAAGCGCGGAGCCGTTCGGTCCCGGAGAAGCGGATGCGGGCACCACGTAGTTCATGTTGCTGTACACCGACCAGTTGTTGTTCAGCGGAGCCTTCGCCATCAGGCCGAGCTGCCAGTTGCCCACGCTCGAATTGTCGAGGAGGCCGGCATAGGCGGTGACCTGCGCGCCGGTCGAAAAATTATGCTTCAGGTACAAATTCGCCTGGTTCATCGCGCGAACTTCGCGGCGAACGCCGGGCGCGCCCGCGACCGTGACGGCCGCGTCGTCGGAGTTCAGCCTGTGCGCGCCCCAGATACCGATTTCGGTCGAGTGATTGAACGCATAACCGATGACGCCGCGAACCTGATCGAGCTTGATGTTGTTGGAATTGATACCCCAGTCGTTGACTTCGAGGTGATCGTACACGACGCCCCAGCTGATCGGATCGCGGCCGTACAGCATGTCACCGCGTTTGTAGATGCCGGCCGTAATCATATTGTGCCGTTCCGTACCGGCGGATTCCTGCGTGACAATCCCGAGGCGGCCTCTGAGGTCATAGGTTCCGTGGCTTGCGCCGACCTGGAAGCGAATGGGGGATTCGCCAAAGCCAAAGCCCGTGTTGAAGCCGACGACGCCACCCATGCCGTTGGTCAGCGCGCCATTGCCGCCGTTGATGTTCGTGAGCCGCTCGCCAATCGATTTGTACACTTCGCCGTGGGCAAACACGGTGGTGTTCTCAAGGAAATTGCCCATTCCGGTATCGGCCGGAGCGGACGTCCTCGCCGCACCCGCCCTCGCGGGAGCTGCCGCGCCCGCTCTTGCCGGGCTCTCGGCCCGGGCCGGCGCCAGTGCTGCCGTCTGCGTGCCGAACAGCTTCTTCTGATCGGACGCGCTGATATTATATTTTCTGACGATTTCCTGTTGCTCAGGGGTAAGTGTTACCGCCTTCGCAGAAGTCATCGCACCCGTGAAGGCGATGGCAACAAACATTGAGCGGGCCAGCCGGTTCATCTTTTCCCCCATGACGGAAATTCAATCGACTGCGACGAGCGGTGGCGTCATCAACAGTCAGGTAGCGTACGGAGGAACTCTAATTCGATTCAGCGAGCGCCGGGAACGGGGCAATGATTTAGAAATGATGGATTCTTCGGGAGTGAAACAATCTTCTGAAGGACGTTGCGTTTTGGTCACATCTTTTACGAGCATCGCCGGATGCAGCCGTGCATGTGTCAGCGCGAGCAGTAATTTTTTTTTACGGGAAAGCTGGTTTGAATAAACGGAAATTTATTCCGCATTTTTCCTTCGTGGTTCGGACAAGCCGCGCGGCGAAAACGCTCGCGCGATTCCGGAATTCAGGAGACGGTTTTTGTCGGGGAAGGACTGCGTATAAGAATTGAATTCGAACGATGAAACGTTTGAGCCGAACCGCACGCACGCATACACGCCGTAGGCTGTCCCCGAATTAATTGCCCCGCAGCTCCAGTCACATAGCGCGCTGCAAAACCTCCCTACGCGCAAAACCCACATAAACGTTGCCGCAATGCAGCGTGCGGCTTCTCTCGAACAGGGTTATTCGACTTTTGTCTCACAACTTTCGTAGGGGGAAGGAAATGAGCATCGAAATGTTTGGCCTCGTATGCCTGGTGGCGCTGGTTCTCGGCGTGGGCTACGCGGTCTCGCGCGCCTGAAAAATCCCGCCTCGCGACAGGCGGATCGACCAGTACTCAAACGAAAAATGGCCGGGCAGAAGCCCGGCCATTTGATTCAGACGCGATGGAAACTCAGCGCTGCACGACAACCGTCGTGCCGACCTTCACGCGATTGTAGAGGTCTTCCACATCCTCGTTGACCATGCGGATGCAGCCGGAGGATTCAGCGCCGCCGATGGTCCACGGCGCGTTGGTGCCGTGAATGCGATAGAGCGTGTTGCCGAGATACATGGCGCGCGAGCCGAGCGGATTGTCCTTGCCGCCGGCCATGTGCTCCGGAAGCTCCGGCTTGCGCTTGCGCATTTCCGCGGTCGGGCGCCATTCCGGCCATTCCTTCTTCATCGAAACCTGCGACGTGCCGGTGAAGGCGCGACCTTCCTCGCCGACCGCGATGCCGTAGCGGATCGCCTTGCCGTCCGGCAGGACGTAATAGAGGCGGCGCTGGCTGGTCTTGATTACGACCGTGCCGGGCGCGTGCTTCTCCGGGAACACGACCGTCTCCTTCGGGATGTAGTTCCCGATGGTGACTTCCTGTCCCATGAAATTGGTGAAGCGGATCGGGTCGCGGACCTTCACCTGCCCCGCGGCGGTGTTCTCGTAACGCACCTTTGCGCCGGGCATGTAGTCGTAGGCGCCGTCGCCGAGGCAGCCGCCGAGCAGCGGCGCGATCAGGGCGAGCGGCAAAAGCTTGAGATACCGTGCGAACATTGGGGGCCTTTTTCTGCACATCCGGATTTGGCCGGAAACTAATGCGATGCGCCCGCGCGGACTAGTGCGGAAAAGCCACAGGGTTAAAGCGAAGGGCCGCGATTTACGGCGATTTACTTCACGTTTTTGCGGGGTCCGGCGCGGTATCGGACGCGCCGGGTTCCCTCACCGGCTGACGAGCTGGGTCAGCTTGCCGATGATCATTTTGTGGAACGGGTCGAGTTCGTCGATCGTGACGTGATCGATTCCCGTGGCGGTCAGGTCGTGGTTTTCCAGCACGCCGTTGAAACCGGGTCCGGGCATCGCGCGCTTGCCGAAGCCGTCCTTGGTGGAGAAGAAATTCATGAAGGTGTCGACATTGGCCGGCACCTGGCGCGGTTCGGTGGCATCGAAAATCACGCCGAGCAGCACGGGGATCTTGCGCTCGTGCAACTGGTTCGCCACATCGAAGACGGCGTTGGCGCCGAGCGAATGGCCGATCACCACGACCGGGCCGCGGTGGCCCTTCTCGTAGTTCTGGTTGATGCTCTGCACCACCACCGCCCAGGATTCATAGCCGAGCACCTGCGCGCGATAGCCGTTGGCCTGAAGTTTCTGCGCCAGCGAATCCATGCCGAGCGAATAGATTCCGAATAGTCCGCGCATGAGATACACATGCGTCTGCGCCTGTTTCTGGAAAGCCTCGTCGGCCGGGCGCGGTTGAGCGCCTGCAGGTGCAGCCCACATGAAAAACGCCGCCAGGGCGGCGAGCAGAACGCGCGAAAAGTTCATCTTGATCCCCGTCGCTAAGCGGTTTCCGGACAACCTAACACGCTACTCGCCCAAAAGATGCATGACGATCTCGCGGCGATGCGGGCGGCTGCGGTGCTCGAACACATAGATGCCCTGCCAGGTTCCAAGCACGAGCGCACCTTTCACCAGCGGGATGGAAAGCTGCACCGTGGTCAGCGCCGTGCGGATATGGGCCGGCATGTCGTCCGGGCCTTCGGTGTCGTGGACGTAATGGCGGGTTTCCGGCGCGATGTCCTCGAAAAAGGATTCCAGATCGGTGCGGACATCCGGATCGGCATTTTCCTGAATGAGCAGCGATGCCGAGGTGTGGCGGCAATAGACGGTGAGCAGGCCGGTGCTGATGCCTTGCGCTTCGGCCCAGCGCCGGACCTCGCGGGTGATCTCGATGAGACCCTTGCCGTTCGTCTGTACGGAAATCTGATTTATGGCCTGCCGCATGCAGGCCTTATAGCAAACTCAGACGGCGACTTCGGCGCCATACCAGCGCCGCCGCGCGGCCGGCGTCAGGGCCGCGACCATCGCGTTCTCGTCCCTCTCCTCAGCTTCAACAGTGACAACCTTGAAGCCCTTGAGGATGTTGGCGCCATAGGTGGTGCTGATCGCGACGTCAGTGGCGTCGCGCCCGCGCGCCATCACGATGCGGCCGATGCGCGGCTCGTTGTGGCGGGCATCGAAGGTGTACCAGCGCCCGCCGAGATAGACCTCGAACCATGCGCTCCAGTCCATCGATGCGGGATCCGGCGGAACGCCGATGTCGCCGAGATAGCCGGTGCAATAGCGTGCCGGAATTCCCATGCAGCGGCAGAGCGTGACGGCGAGATGCGCGAAGTCGCGGCACACGCCGCGGCGCTGGTCGAGCACATCATGGGCGGATTTCTGCGCGGATGCGTGGTGGTAGCCGAACTCAATGTGAGAATGCACGAAATCGACAATCGCCTGCACGCGTGCCCAGCCGCGCGGCGTGCCGGAGAATAGCGACCAGGCAACATTCATCAGCCTGTCCGTTTCGCAATAACGGCTACCATTCAGGAACTGCAGAACATCGTGCGGAAGCTCCGCGATCGGGACTTCCTGCGCATCGGGAACAACCGCATCCGGCTGTCCGTGATCGAACACAAGCGCGTCTGTGGAGAAACGGATTTCGCCCTTCGGCGCTACAAGCCGCGTGCAGATATTTCCGAAAGAATCCGCGAAGCGCGACATCGGCACATTGGGAGAAACGATCAGTTCGTCGGCGATCAGCAAATCCTTCGCCCGCGACGGATGCACGTGCAGCATCAACACCATCGGTGTCGCCTGCGCGCATTCGTAGACGAGGTCAAAGCCGATGCGGATTTTCATGAATGTACCCGAACGCGAAAATTCTTCAGGTACAACGCGGTATCATTGAATTCGATCCGTCCGCGAGACGAGAATTTAGGCAGCGCTTGCTCGTCAATGGCTGCCGAAAAACCGGGCAGACTTCCGAATTGCGACACACGGTCGGCGGTTGCGCCAGATCAATTCGCTTTCGCCGGCACTCCCTATCGTGATGACAGGCCGCCATTCGCGGCATCGGGAGATAGGCCATGCACATGGATGCCGGTAAATCGACCCTGTCCACGCTTCTCGTCGCGATCCTGCTGCTGGCGATGACCGCGTCGGTTCTGATCGCGCTCATGCCGAACAAGTTCTGATCGGCGGGCAGCAAACTTCGATTCAAAAAACGGGCGTGCAGTTCGCGCGCCCGTTTCGGCGCGACAAGCTCCGGTAAGACTTTGCAACCGAAGTTGATCGGTCAATAACCCTGACCTTTCAGGAACCAGCCCAACAACCTCCGCGTTTTATGCCCGGATGCCAGGCGCACTGGTATCCGCGCCAGAGCCGCTCCGCGGCTGGCTGGATGGTGTTTCGGTATGCGCACCGTCCACAGCGTTCCCGAGTGCGTGTCTGATACCGCACAGACGGTGTCGTGACGGGCCGCCTATCCTGCATAGGGGCAAGTAAACCGAAAAGTCAGTCCGGCTGTGCCGGAGAACCCACAACGCCGCCTTCCGCGGCGAACAGGAAACGTTTGTGCCGACCGAAGGAGACTGGATGCACGGACCGACCCAATTCAGAAACCGTCTGCTCGCAGCGATGCGGCCGGCGGATTTTGTAGCCCTCAAGCCGCACCTGAAGGATGTGCCGCTCATTCAAGGCACGATGCTGCAGGAGCAAGGCGAGCGGATCGAGTACGTCTATTTTCCGCACAGCGGGATGATTTCGCTTGTCGCGGTGATGAAACAGGGCGAGTCGATCGAAACCGCGACCGTCGGCCGTGAAGGTGCCGTGGGCGCGATGTCGGGTCTTGGCCCGCGTCAGGCTTTCACGCGCGCCGTCGTGCAGATGCCGGGCTTCGCCGCGCAGATTTCAACGCTGAAACTTCAGTCGATCGCCGAGCAAAGCCAGACGCTGCGCGAAATCATCGTCCGCTACAACGAGCTCCTGCTCGCGCAAGTGCAGCAATCCTGTGCCTGCAATGCGCTGCATGAAGCGGAAGCACGGCTTTGCCGCTGGCTGCTGCAATCGCGCGACCGCAGCGACAGCGACATCGTGCCGATCACGCAGGAGTTTCTGGCGCAGATGCTGGGCGTGCGCCGTACCACCGTAACCATGGTCGCAAGCGGACTGCAGGAAGCGGGCTTGATCCGCTACCAGCGTGGACGGATCGAGATCATCGACCGCAAGCGCCTCGAGGAACGTGCCTGCGAGTGCTATCATGTGGTCAGCCGCGAAATCGATCAGTATTTCCCGTCCGGCCCCGTGATGACGCCGGCGGAGTAGCGGCTACGCGCCGAGCTTACCCGCAAGGTCTTCCATACTGCTCGCAGCAAAATCCACCGGCACAGAAGGTGAAGCTTCGCCCTTGCCCGCACCGTGCTCGTTGGGGCGGGCGATGTGCGCGGTTTTCAATCCATGCGAGGCTGCGTGCTGCAAATCGTTGCTGTGGCAGGCAACCATCATGCATTCAGCGGGCGAAAGATCGAACGCCTCGCAGGAAGCAAGATAGACACGCGGCTTCGGCTTGTAGTCTCCGGCGACTTCCGCGCCGAGGATCGCGTCCCACGGAAATCCGTTGCGGCGGGCGAGATCGACCTGCAGCGAAATGTTGCCGTTCGAAACCGGCGCCAGCAGAAACTGCTTCTTGAGCCGGTTCAATCCCGGCGTGACGTCGGCCCACGCATCGAGCCGGTGCCAGCCGAGATTGAGTTGCGTGAGCTGATCTTCCGTCAGTCCCGAAACACCGAAGCGCGGAAGAATTTTTTCCAGATTGTAGCGATGCAGGACGTCGAGTTTGGAGAACGGCACGCGCCCTGCCCGCACCTCTTCCATGGTCGGCTGGTATTCGTCCCGCCAGGCATCCGCGAAAACGGGCCAGTCCAGCGAAAAGCCGAGCGGCTTCAAAATCCGCTCGGCTTCGCGTGCGATACTGGACCGGAAATCGACCAGCGTGCCGAAAACGTCGAAGAACAACGCCTTCGGCAACGCCATGTCGTCAGACGATGTTCAGCGACAGATCGGGCAGACCCTTGATCTTGCAGACGAGGAGATCGCCCTTCTGCACCGGGCCGACATTTTCCGGCGTGCCGGAATAGATCAGGTCGCCCGCCTTCAGTTCGAAGGCTTCGGACAGTTTCTCGATCTGTTCGGCCACGCTCCAGATCATGTGCGTAAGATCGGAGGTCTGCTTCACCTCGCCGTTCACCGAAAGCGAGATTGCCCCCTTCGAGAAGTGACCGGTCTGGGCAACCTTGTGCAGCGGCCCGATCGGCGCACCATGGTCGGCGCTCTTGCCGATGTCCCACGGCTTCTTCTGTTCGCGCATGCCGATCTGGAGGTCGCGGCGGGTCATGTCGAGACCGACTGCATATCCATAGATGTGCTTCAGCGCGTCGGCGGCCTTGATATTCTTGCCGCCGGATTTCAGCGCGGCCACCAGTTCGACTTCGTACTGGTAGTTCTTGGTCAGCGACGGATACAGGTGGTTCGCGACCTTGCCCGGCATCACGACCTGAATGGCGTCGGTCGGCTTCAGGAAAAAGAACGGCGGTTCACGATCCGGGTCGGAACCCATCTCGCGAGCGTGGGCGGCGTAGTTGCGGCCGATGCAATAGATGCGGCGGACCTGGAACTGCTCGCCGCTGCCGGCGACCGGCACATAAACCGGCGGCACCGAGACTACGACTTTGGACGATGCGGCTTTCGCCGGCTTCGCGGCGGGGCGCTTGGCGGCCTTCGCCTTCGACTTCTTTTTCGCGGGCTTCTTCTTCGCTTTCTTCGCCATGGACTATCCCCTGCTTGGCTCGGGCGTCTCTAACACGTTTCGGAATCCGCGACAGCACCCGGCCGCGCGGCAAATGTGAAGATTTCGTGTGAGCCGCATGCGCTGACGGCAAGGCTGGCCTGTTCCCGCGGGGGTAACTCGGCGGCGAATCCGGGACTAGTTTCCCTTTCAGACAAGTGGGCTCGCGCCGTCCCGCATTCCGGCGCCAACAAAAAGAGAGAAGATCATGGTCCTTGGATATCTCGCGAGACTGTACCGCCAGTGGCAGGTCTACAACCGCACCTACGGCGAACTCATGCGCCTCGACGACCGCACGCTCGCTGACATCAGCGTCACCCGCGGCGAAATCGAGGCGATTGCCCGCCACGCGGCAAAGTCGGTGCAGTAAGCCTTTATCATCGTGCCTCGAAACGCCCGCCTTCCGGCGGGCGTTTTCTTTTGTGCGAGCGATACTTGACGCTCCCGCCCCCGGCCTTAACAAAGCCCCATGAAACAGCCGGTTCACATCATTGGCGGCGGCCTCGCGGGCTCCGAGGCGGCGTGGCAGATCGCCCGGCGCGGGGTGCCCGTGGTGCTGCACGAAATGCGCCCGGTGCGCGGTACTGCCGCCCACAAGACGGACGGGCTGGCCGAGCTTGTCTGCTCCAATTCCTTTCGCGCCGATGACAGCGAGACCAATGCGGTCGGACTGCTTCACTTTGAGATGCGCCGCATGGGCTCGCTCATCATGCGCGCGGCCGACGCCAACCAGGTGCCGGCCGGTGGCGCGCTCGCGGTGGACCGCGAAGGTTTTTCCGCCGCTGTCACGGCGGCACTTGAAGCAGAAAAATTGATCGAGATCCGCCGCGAGGAAATCGGCGAACCTCCCGCGGACTGGGACAGCGTCATCGTTGCGACCGGGCCGCTCACTTCGGAAACACTCGCGAAAACCATTGGCGGCAAGACCAACGCCGAGGCGCTCGCCTTCTTCGATGCCATTGCGCCGATCGTCCATCGCGACAGCATCAATATGGACGTCGCGTGGTTCCAGTCGCGCTACGACAAGAGCGGGCCCGGCGGCACCGGCGCCGACTACATCAATTGTCCGTTCGACAAGCCGCAATACGAAGCCTTCATCGAGGCATTGCTCGCGGCGGAAAAAACCGAATTCAAGGAATGGGAGAACGTCCCCTATTTCGACGGCTGTTTGCCGATCGAAGTCATGGCCGAGCGTGGACGCGACACGCTGCGCTTCGGTCCGATGAAACCTGTGGGGCTTTCCAATCCGCACAAGGGTGGATCCTCCGCTTATGCCATTGTCCAACTTCGGCAGGACAACAAGCTCGGCACGCTGTTCAACATCGTCGGCTTCCAGACCAAGCTGAAATACGGCGAACAGACCCGCATCTTCCGCATGATCCCCGGCATGGAGACGGCCGAGTTCGCGCGCCTCGGCGGCTTGCACCGGAACACCTATCTCGACTCTCCGCGCCTGCTCGACGGCACGCTGCGGCTAAAGGCGGAGCCGCGCCTTCGCTTCGCGGGCCAGATCACCGGCTGCGAAGGCTATGTCGAGAGTGCCGCGATCGGCTTGCTGACGGGCCGCTTCGCCGCCGCCGAACGGCTTGGCGAGGAATTGCAGATGCCGCCGCAGACGACCGCCATGGGCGCGCTGCTCGCGCATATCACCGGCGGGCATATCTCCGCCGAGCAGGAAGGTGCGCGCTCGTACCAGCCGATGAACGTCAATTTCGGGTTGTTCCCGCCGATCGAGCAGAAATTCCGTGGGCCCGAACGCAGTGCCGCAAAAAAGCGCGCGATGACTGCCCGCGCCAAGGCCGACCTCGAGCAATGGCTCGGCGGTAGCAAAGCGGACGCGGCATGAGCGTTTCGGCTTCCTCAAGAGATGCGCTGAAGAACTGGCGCTCCGTCGCCGTGCTGAAATCGGATCATTTCAGCACCGTCGAACGCGGTTACTGGCGCGGTCCGAATGGCGAGGAAGAAGCCGTGCTGCGCCGTTTCGATTCCGTGCCGGTCTGGGTGCGTCCGGTGGCCTATCATTTCGGCCGCCGCGAGGTGCGTTCGCTGAACAAGCTCAACGGCCTCGCCGGGCCGCGCCTCCTCGCCTATGGACCGGGCTTTCTCGTGCGCTCTTGGATCGACGGGCTTCCTCTTCATATGGCGAAGCCCGAGAGCGAAAATTCGTTTTTCGCCGAGGCAAAGAAAATGATGTTCCGCATGCACCGTGCGGGCGTGGTGCATAACGATCTCGCCAAGGAACAGAACTGGTTGCGCGACGGAAAAGGCTCGGCGCGGCTCACCGATTTCCAGCTTGCGCATACGAGCGAAAAGCGCGGACGGCTGTTTCGCATCGCCGCCCACGAAGACCTGCGCCATCTCCTGAAGCACAAGCGCAAATACGCGCCGCAGTTTCTCACCGCACGCGAGAAAAAGATTCTGGCAACCAAGAGCCTGCCTGCCCGCATCTGGATGGCGACCGGCAAGCAGGTCTACATTTTCGTGACGCGCAAAATTCTCGGCTACATGGACCGCGAAGGCTCCGGTGCGGATTTCGTGGTCGACGGGCCGCGCATCGCCGCCAGACTGAAAGCGTTCCCGGGTGTCACCGCCTCCGCCGTTGCGTCCTATCCGACGCCGCGCGGTGCAAGGCTCTATGCGTTCGTGGAAGCGAAGGAGCCATTGAAAGAGCGCGACCTGCGCGAACATATTTCGCGCTCGCCCGATGGCCTGCCCGATCCGAGCCTGATCCAGATTGCCTCGCAATTACCGCGCGGCAAAAACGGCGAAGTACGCGAGGAGGTTTTGCGGCTCGTCGCGCTGAACCAGGTCGATCTCATCGAAGGCATCCAGCTCGATCCGGCGGCGAAGGCCGCGGCGGACGAACTCATCGCCGGGCGCCTCAACCGCACCGACAGACGCCTGCGCGAAAGCTGATCAACGCGCGCGCCAGAGAATCCACTGGCGCTTCCATTGCGGAATTTCGATCGCGGTTTTGAACGGCTCGTAGCCCGGCTTTTCCATCTGCCGGAGATACGGCTCAATGAGCGCCAGCGGCGCGAAAACTGCACGGATCGTGCGAGGCAATTTCGTCATTTCATCTTCCGCGATTTTCAGGTGCTCGCGCGTGAATGCCCGCATCTCCGCAAGCGCACGCAGCAACGGTGACGAAGACTGTCCGCGAACGATCGCCTCGCGGTCCGCGCCGGTCGGGGCGTCGCGCTCGAATCGCGTCTCGGCGACGCCCGTGCCGC
>VFQR01002640.1_pt1 | contig 11078 bp, 11 predicted proteins | sample 3512321 | NCBI WGS metagenome assembly VFQR01 (sample SAMN10412374, study PRJNA504923) | tailings metagenome | isolation source: Relicate 3 Philex TSF1 revegetated site | place: Philippines: Tuba, Benguet | collected 2017-08-29
CCTTGGACAGCGTGTAGCTGAAGAAGTCGGGGTTCATGTTCCACAGCTTCTGGTCGAGCAGGTTGACCACCGCGCCCACGCCGTCGCGCGCTGCCAGGTGCTCGTGAAGCGCCTGGGCCAGCAGCACCGCGGCGCCGGTGTTGGCGCGCAGGTGGGTGTCCATGGTGGCGTAGTCGAAGCTGGCAGCGCTGTCGTGCTCGAAGGTGGAGGCGCTGTTGACCACCGCATGAACCGCGCCGAAGTGCGCCACCACCGCGGGCAGCAGGGCGCGCACGCCGGCTTCCTCGCCCAGGTCGGCGAAGAAGGTGTGCGCGCTGCCGGCACGCCCGCTGGCGGCATCGCAATCGGCCGCGGTGGCGCGCGCCTCGTCCACCGAGTGCCGGTGGTGCACGGCCACGTTCCAGCCCGCGCGCGCCAGCGTGAGCGCGATCTCGCGCCCCAGGCGCTTGCCGGCGCCGGTGACCAGCGCGGTGCGGGGCTTGGGGGGCGCAGAGGGGGTGGGGGCGGGTGGGGTCGGGGCCATCGGGGACAATGCGGCGCGTGAGCACCGCACCCGTGAACGAGGCCGAGAGTGTAGCGAGCCCCCTGTCGGCGCGCATCGCCGCGGCCATCCGCGCCGCGGGCGGCTGGCTGCCGTTCGATCGCTTCATGACCATGGCGCTGTACGAGCCGGGCCTGGGCTACTACGCCCATGCCAGCCGCAAGTTCGGCCACCTGCCGCAGCATGGCAGCGATTTCGTCACCGCGCCCGAACTCACGCCGCTGTTCGGCCGCACGCTGGCGCGCCAGGTGGCACAGGCGCTGGCGGCCACGGGCACACGCGAGGTCTGGGAATTCGGCGCCGGCAGCGGCGCGCTGGCGCGTCAGCTGATCGAAGGACTCGCCGAACTCGGCCAGCCCCTCGATGGTTACCGCATCGTCGACCTGTCGGGCGCGCTGCGCGAGCGCCAGCGCGCCACGCTGGCCGCGCACGCCGACCGCGTGCAATGGCTCGACACGCTGCCCGATCGCTTCGAGGGCGTGGTGGTGGGCAACGAGGTGCTCGACGCCATGCCGGTGACGCTGCTGGCGCGCGTGGGCGGCATGTGGTTCGAGCGCGGCGTGGCATTGGCCGATGACGGCGGCGACCGCCTCGCCTGGGCCGACCGCCCCACCGACCGGCGCCCGCCGGTGGACATACCGGGCGACCACGACTACCTCACCGAAATCCACCCGCAGGCCGAAGCCTTCGTGCGCACGCTGGGCGACCGCCTTTCGCGCGGTGCCGTTTTCCTGATCGACTACGGCTTTCCCGAGGCCGAGTATTTCCACCCGCAGCGCGCCATGGGCACGCTGGTGGCGCACCGCGCGCACCGGCGCGACGACGACGTGCTCGGCGCGCCGGGCGAGAAGGACCTCACCGCGCACGTCGATTTCACCGGCATCGCGCTCGCCGCGCAGGACGCCGGGCTGGACGTGATCGGCTACAGCAGCCAGGGCCGCTTTCTCATCAACGCCGGCCTCATCGACCTGGCCCGCACGGCCGGCGTGCGCGAGAACGCCAACCTGCTCAAGCTCGTTAACGAGCACGAGATGGGCGAGCTGTTCAAGGTCATGGCGCTGGCGCCGCGCGCCAGCAGCACGGGCTGGGTGCCCATCGGTTTCAGTGCGGGCGACCGCACGCACCGGCTCTGAAGGGCAGCACCGTGCTCCGCTGGATGATCGTCATCTTCCTGGCCCTGCTGCTGATCAGCTGGGCCACGCCGCTGTTCAAGCGGCTGGGGTTCGGCAAGCTGCCGGGCGACCTGCACTTCAAGGCCTTCGGCCGCGAATGGTTCCTGCCGTTCGCGAGCACCGTGCTGCTGAGTCTGGTGGCCTCGCTGATCGGCTACCTGATCTGAGACCCTTGCGTTCCGGCGGCATGTCCGCATCTGCCCGGGCATGAACGCCGCCACCGCCACCCCCCTGCACACCGTCTGCCCGCATTGCGGCACCACCAACCGCCTCGCGGCCGGGGCCCTGGCCGGCGCGCCCGACTGCGGGCGCTGCCACCGCCCGCTGTTCACCGGCGCGCCGGTGGCGCTCGATGAGGCGGGTTTTCGCAAGACGATTCAAAAGTCCGACCTGCCGGTGCTGGTGGACTTCTGGGCGCCCTGGTGCGGCCCCTGCCGCGCGATGGCGCCGCAGTACGAGGCCGCGGCACGCGAACTCGAACCGCACGTGCGCGTGGTGAAGGTCGACACCGAGGCCGCGCCCGCGCTCGCCGCGCAGTACAACATCCGCAGCATCCCCACCTTGGCGCTGTTCGCTGGCGGGCGCGAGCTGGCGCGGCAGCCCGGCGCGATGGGCGCGGCCGACATCGTGCGCTGGACGCGCGCCCACCTGCCGCGCTGATCCGGCCAGGCGGCGCCTATCATCGGGCGCCATGAGCGCACCCCCCTCCCGAGCCAGCGCCCGCTTGCTGGCCGACATCGGCGGCACCAACGCCCGCCTGGCCTGGCAGGCACAGGCCGGCGCGCCGATCGAAGCCGTCAGCGTGTTGCCCGTGGCGGGCTTTGCGCAATTGCAGGACGCGCTGCGCCACTACCTGGACACGCTCGCGCCCGGCCCGGTGGGCGCGGCCGCCATCGCGATCGCCAGCCCCGTGCTGGGCGACGCGGTGCGCATGACCAACCACCACTGGGCGTTCTCGCAACGCGCGCTGCAGGCCGGCCTGGGCCTGCGGCATCTGCGCGTGCTCAACGACTTCACCGCGCTGGCGCTGGCGCTGCCGGTGCTGCCCGCGGGCCACCGGCGCCAGGTTGGCGGTGGGGCAGGGGATGAGGCCGCCGCCATCGGCCTGCTGGGTGCGGGCACCGGCCTGGGCGTCTCCGGCCTGGTGCCCGACGGGCGTGGGGGCTGGATACCGCTGCAGGGCGAAGGCGGGCACGTGACATTGCCCGCGCAGGACGCGCGCGAGCGCCTGGTGGTCGACGGCCTGGCGCGCCGGCACGGCCACGCCTCCGGCGAACGCGTGTGCAGCGGCGAGGGCCTGCTCGACACCTTTCGTGTGCTGTGCGAGGCCGAGGGTGCGGCGACCCACGGCATCGACACGCCGGCCGCGGTGGTCGAGGCCGCGCTGGCCCGCACGCAGCCGCAGGCGGTGGCCGCGCTCGACGTCTTCTGCGCCTTCCTCGGCGCGGTGGCGGGCAACCTGGCCCTCACGCTGGGCGCGCGCGGCGGCGTCTACATTGGTGGCGGCATCGTGCCGCGCCTGGGGGCGGCGTTCGACGCTTCGCCGTTTCGCGCGCGCTTCGAGGGCAAGGGGCGCTACGCCGCCTACCTGCGCCCGATTCCGGCGTGGGTGATCACCGCACCCGACTCGCCGGCCCTGCTGGGCGCGGCGCGCAGCCTCGACGGCTTGGATTGAGACCGGGCTTGCGGTACGCTGGCCCGCACCGCAACCCGTTCATGGAGGCCGCATGAGCAACCCCCTGCGCACGGTTCTCGTGTTCACCCCCGAAGACCAGGCCTGGCTGCGCCGCATGCAGCTCATCGTGCCCGACTACTGGCGTGGCCACGGCGTGGCGCCGATCCCGGGCGACGTGTTCCGGGTGGGTGGGCGCCAGTTCACGGTGCAGGGCCGGCTGTGGGAGCACGACCTGCAGGGCCCGATGCTGCGTGTCTTCATCGGCTCGGCGCACGCCGAGAGCGATTCGGTGTTCGGCTGAGCGCGCCTCAGCCGTCGTCCAGGTCCCACTCGAAGCCGCAGCGCTTGCAGCACACCGGCACCAGGCGCCGGGCCTCGCCGTCGGCCCGCACCGGGCGCTCGGACAGGCGCAACTGGCCGTAGGCCTGGCAGCGCGGGCAGTTGGCCTGGTTGGCCACTTCCTCGGCGTGCATCAGCAGGTAGGTGTAGCGCTGCAGCGCCCACAGCGTGACGGCGGCCGACACCACCACGAACACCGTGTTGAGGATCTTCTCCGCGCGGCTGGCGCCGTCGAAGGCCTCGAAGCTGGCCAGCAGCGCCACCGCGGCCAGCACCGCCAGCGCCATGTGCGCGTGGCTGGACAGCAGCTCGCGCTCGTACCACTTGCGAAAGCCCAGCCGCCGGATGCCCTCGGCCAGGGGCGGGTTGAGCGGGTTGGATGCGGGCATGGCGGCCTCCGGCGTTGGCGCGGCCATGCATGGTGGCACTGCGCCCGCGGCAAAGCCAGCGCGGCACGCCAATCTTGCGTGCCGCAGTCGGGCAATCCGGGGCGCCGGGGCTCAGTGCTGGGTGGCGACCTGCTGCATCGGGAACGCCGGCGCCTTGCCGGCGCGGTCGGCACCGGCGTAGACGGTGAGGTGCGGGTAGGGAATCTCGATGCCCTCGGCGTCGAACGCGGCCTTGAGGCGGCGCAGGTACTCGCGGCGCACGCCCCACTGCTCCAGCGGCTGGGTGCGGAAGCGGCAGCGGATCACCACCGCCGAGTCGGCCCAGCGGTCGACACCGGCGATCTCCAGCGCGTCCAGGATGCGCGGGCCGAAGGCCTCGTCGGCGCGCATCTGCTCGCCCACGCGGCGCATCACCGCCACCACGGCATCGACGTCCTCGCGGAAGGCCACGCGGATGTCCATCACGGCCTGGCTGAAGCCGCGCGACATGTTCACCACCGTGGTGATGTGGCCGTTGGGCACGTAGTGCACGTTGCCGTCGTAGTCGCGCAGCTGCACGTAGCGCAGCGTCACTTCTTCCACCAGGCCGGCGTGTTCACCGAGCTTGACCACGTCGCCCTGGCGGATCTGGTTTTCCAGCAGCAGGAAGAAGCCGGTGAAATAGTCCTTCACCAGGCTTTGCGCGCCGAAGCCCACCGCCAGGCCGACCACACCGGCCGCGCCCAGGATGGGCGCCACCGAGACCCCCAGTTCACCCAGCACCAGCATGCCCGCGATCAGGCTCACGACCACCGCCACCAGGTAGCGGAACACCCGGCCCAGCGTCTCGGCGCGCTTGGCGGCCTCGCGGTCGTCGAGCCGGCTGGCAATGCGCTGGCGCATGGTGCGGATGGCGCGTTGCAGCACGCCGATCAGCACCCAGGCGGCGATCAGGATGAGGGTGATGCGCAGTGCCGTGGTGGCGGCGCTGCCCAGGCCGGCCCACCAGGCGGCGGCCAGGTCGACGAGGTTTTCGTTCATGCGGACTCCTTGCGTGTTTCCCGGAGGGCGGCGAGGAAGGCCTCGCGCCACCAGTGCACGTCCTGCGTGCGGATGCGGTCGAGCAGTGCCGCGTGGCGCTGCTGCCGCTCGACCAGCGGCATCTGCAGTGCGCGCTGGATGGTCTCGGCCGTGCGGCCGGTGTCGTGCGGGTTGACGAGCAGGGCCTCGTGCAACTGCTCGGCCGCGCCGGCAAAGCGCGAGAGCACCAGCACGCCGGGGTCGGCCGGGTCCTGCGCGGCCACGTACTCCTTGGCCACCAGGTTCATGCCGTCGCGCAGCGGTGTGACCAGCGCCACCGCGGCCGCGCGGTACAGCCCGGGCAGGCGCTTGCGCGCCACGTTGCGGTGGATGTAGCGCACCGGCATCCAGTCGAGTTCGCCGTGTTCGCCGTTGATGCCGCCGCTGAGGCTCTCCAGTTCGGCGCGCAGCGCCGCATAGGCGTCGACCGACTCGCGGCTCGGCGAGGCGATCTGGATCAGCGTGGCGCTGCCCTTGTTTTCCGGGTAGTTCTGCAGCAGGGTGCGAAAGGCCTTCAGGCGCTGCGGCAGGCCCTTGGAGTAGTCGAGCCGCTCCACGCCCACCAGCAGGCGGCGGCGCGCGTACTCGCGCCTGAGCTGCTCGTGCATCTCGCGCGCTTCCTTGCCCTCGGCCAGGGACTGGAACTCCTCGACGTCGATGCCGATGGGAAAGGCCTGCGCGCGCAGCGTCTTGCCGTGGGCGCGGAACTCGTGCTCGCCGAGCACGTCGGCGCCCACCTCGACGCCCACGTAGCGCGAGAAGTGCGCCACGTCGCTGCGGCTCTGCAAGCCCACCAGGTCGTAGGCGAACAGGGAGCGCATCAGCCGGTCGCTCTCGGGCAGGGCGGCCAGCAGCTGCGGCGGCGGCAGCGGCACGTGCAGGAAGAAGCCCATGCGTTGCTCGCAGCCCATGGCGCGCAGCTCCGCCGCTAGCGGGATCAGGTGGTAGTCGTGTACCCAGACCAGGTCGTCGGGGCGCAGCAGGGCCTTCAGGCGCTGCGCGAACAGCCGGTTCACGCGCTGGTAGCCGGCAAAGCCGCCGGCGTCGAAGTCGGCGAGATCGAGGCGGTTGTGCAGCACCGGCCAGAGCACGCCGTTGCTGTAGTTCAGGTAGTGGCTGTCGTGGTCCTCGCGGCTGAGGTCCACCGTGGCGAGTTGCACCGCGCCGGCCTGCTGCAGCTGCAGTTCACCCTCGCCCGGCGTGCCGCCTTCGGTGATGCGACCGCTCCAGCCGAACCACAGCCCGCCCGAGCGCTCCAGCGCCTGGCCCAGTGCCACCGCCAGGCCGCCGGCCGCGGTCTTGCGCGGGTCGGCCACGCGGTTGGAAACGACGACGAGACGGCTCATCAGATCACGCTCTCCCATGGCGCGGACAGGCGCACCGCGGCGTTGATGAGGCCGACCATCGAATACGTCTGCGGGAAGTTGCCCCACATCTCGCCGGTGGTGGCGTGCGTGTCCTCGGACAGCAGGCCGAGCGGGTTGCGCACCGCGAGCATGGCCTCGAACACGGCGCGGGCCTCGGCCGCGCGGCCGGTGCGCGCCAGCGCGTCGATGCGCCAGAAGGTGCAGATGTTGAACGCCACCTCGGGCTTGCCGAAGTCGTCGGGCGCTTCGTAGCGGCGCATGTAGGGGCCGTCGCACAGGTGCGTCTCGAGCGCGTGCAGCGTGGACACGAAGCGCCGGTCCATCGGGTCGATCAGGCCGACCTCGGCCATCAGCAGCACGCTGGCGTCCAGGTCTCGCCCGCCGAAGCTCTCGGCGAAGGCCTGGCGCTCCTCGCTCCACGATTCGCGCAGGATGCGCTCGCCCATGGCGCCGGCCCGCTCGCCCCACCGCTGCGCCTGGTCGGGCAGCTTCAGCCGCAGCGCGATCTTCGCGAGGCGGTCGCAGGCGGCCCAGCACATCAGCGCGGAGGAGGTGTGCACGCGCGCTCGGGTGCGCAGCTCCCACATGCCGGCGTCGGGTTGGTCGAACACGCGCACCGACTGCTCGCCGATCGCCTCCAGGCGTTCGAATTCGTCGAGCCCCGGTTGGTGCAGCAGGCGCTGGTCGTGAAAGGCCTGCGCCGCGGCGAGCACGATGTTGCCGTAGACGTCGTGCTGGAAATGCTCGTGCGCCTGGTTGCCCACGCGCACCGGGCCCATGCCGCGGTAGCCGGGCAGGGTGGCGACGACGCGCTCGGGCAGCGCGCGTTCCAGGCCGATGCCCAGCAGCGGCTGCACGTGGCCGTGGCCCTCGCGCGTGCTGCCCACCACCACGTTGGCAAGCCAGCGCAGGTAGTCCTCCAGCGTGCCCATCTCGGACAGGCTGTTGAGCGCGCGCACCACGAAGAAGGCGTCGCGCAGCCAGCAGTAGCGGTAGTCCCAGTTGCGCTGGCTGCCAGGGGCTTCGGGGATGCTGGTGGTCATGGCGGCCACGATGGCGCCGGTGTCCTCGAACAGCGAGAGCTTGAGCGTGATGGCGGCGCGGATCACCGCGTCCTGCCATTCGAGCGGCAGCGCCAGGCGCTGCGTCCAGCCGCGCCAGTAGGCGCTGGTTTCCTGCTCGAAGCGGCGCGCCGTCTCGCCCACGCCGTCGCCCAGGGTCTCGTCGGGCCCGAGCAGGAAGTTGTGCTCCTGCATCAGCAGGAAGGGCTCGCCCGAGAGCACGTGGCTCACGGGGGCGTCGGTGTAGAGCCGCAGCGTGAGGTGTTCGCCGACGTAGCGGATGTGGTTGCTGCCCGAGGTGATGCGCGGCGCCTGCGCGCCCCAGTCGAAGCGCGGGGTGAGCCGCACCCGCATGCGCGGCGCACCGCGCAGCGCGCGCACCCGGCGCACGATCTGCATCGGCCGGAAGAAACGCCCGCGCGACGCAAAACGCGGCGCGAAGTCGGTGATCTGCAGGCCCTGGCCGTGCACGTCCCACAGTTCGGTGATCAGCACCGCGGTGTTCGGCTCGTAGCGCTGGCGCGCCTCGGCGAAGTCCTCGATCTCGATCGCCCAGTCGCCCTGGTCGCTGTGTTCGCCGCCGAGCAGGGCGCAGAACACCGGGTCGCCGTCGAAGCGCGGCAGGCAGGCCCAGACCAGGCGCGCGCGCGCGTCGATGAGGGCGCTGACGGTGCAGTTGCCGATGACGCCGAGGTTCAGCGACGGCGGGGCGCTCGGGGCGAAGCCAGGGCTCATGTGCAGGTCTCCAGCGCGTGACGCAACCAGGCCCGCAGCGCCTGGGGGTTGGCGCAGCGGTGCTGCGCGCGGGTCGGGCCGTCGCCGACCTTGATGGTTTCGCCGTCGAGTGACTGCACGGCGGCAAACCCGTCCTCGTCGGTGACGTCGTCGCCCGCGAAACAGGGGCGGCGGCCCGCGAAGGGCGCCTCGGCCATGAAGGCCGCGATGGCGCGGCCCTTGCCGACCTGCGCGGACTTGACCTCGACCACCGCCTTGCCGTGCATGAGTTGCAGGTCGTCGCGGCCGGCGAGCGCCTGCGTCAACAGTTCCAGGCAGGCCGGACCCAGCGCGGGGTTGAGGCGGTAGTGCAGCGAGAGCGAGGTCTGCTTGCGCTCCAGCACCAGGCCGTGGTGGCGCGAGGCGAAATCCTGTACCCGCTGCGTGAGGGCCTGCAGGTCAGGCACGTCGGCCAGGCGCAGCTGGCCGTCGCCCACGACGCGCACCGCGCCGTGCTCGTAGGCGCCGGGCCAGCGCCGCGCGGGCAGCCAGCGCTGCAGGTCGTCGCGCGCGCGCCCCGTCACGATGGCCAGGGCGCCATCGAGGCGTTGGTGCAGGGCGTCGAGCAGGGGCGGCAGGTCGTGGGGGACCTGCACGGCGTCGGGGCGGCTGGCGAGTTCGGCCAGGGTGCCGTCGAAATCCAGAAACAGCGCCGATCGCCGGGCCGACAGGGTGGGCAGCGTCGTCGTCATCAACCCGGGACCGTAACCCGCATGAGGGTGTGGGGCAAGCGCTGGCGGATTTGTCGCAGTGCTGCGCTGCGACAAATCGCGGTGGCTTGACAAGCCGCGCGGGGCCTTTCAGGCCAGGTGGTTCAGGCGCGCTGCGCCAGGGCGTTCTGCAGGCAAGCCAGCCGCGCGGCCTGCAAGCGCTCGCCGACATGTGGGCCGCTCAAGCCTTCGGCCAGCGCCTCGCGCGTGACAGCGCCCGCATCGAGCGCCTGCGCGTGCTGCAGCGCCCGCGCCAGCCGGGCGGTCGCTGCGCGCACCGCGGCGCCCTGATCGGGCGCTGTCAGCGCCTCGCCCTCGACGACCCGCAAGCCGTCGAGAAAGCGGGCCGGCTTGCGCCAGGCATCGCAGCGGTTGATGAGACCGAGCACGGCCCCGGCGTCGAGCGCGCTGCACAGCGCCTCGCGCTCGCGGTGCACCATCAGCGACAGATCGCGCGCGTCGTTGGGCACGCGCCAGCGTTCGGCCAGGGCGCGCTGGGCCGCCTCGTCGCGCAGCGCGCTCACCAGCCAGGCCCAGCGCACCGGCAGTGGCGCGGTGGCAAACAGCGCGCTCGATTCGAGGGCGGGCGCCTGCGCGGGGCCGAGCGCGGAGCCCTTGATCGCCTCGAGGCCCCAGGCGGCGAGCAGGCCGCAGTCATCCAGCGTGGCGATCAGCCGGCTCGGGCGCGCCTCCATCAGGCCGCGCGCCACCTCCTGCCACACCCGCTCGGCCACCAGGTGGTCGGCTTCGCCGTGCTGCACCATCGCGCGCATCAGCGCCAGCGTGTCGGGCGCCACCTGAAAGTCGGGCCAGCGCGCCGCGAAGCGCGCCACGCGCAGGATGCGCACCGGGTCCTCGGCGAAGGCCGGTGTCACGTGGTGCAGCCTGCGCGCGCGCAGGTCGGCCAGGCCGCCCCAGGGGTCGATCAAGGGCGCATCGCCGGGGTGATCGGCGTGCGCCTGTGCCACGGCCATGGCGTTGACGGTGAGGTCGCGCCGCGCCAGGTCTTCCTCCAGCGTGACGTCGGGTGCGGCCTGGAAGGCGAAGCCGTGGTAGCCCGGCGCGGTCTTGCGCTCGGTGCGCGCGAGCGCGTATTCCTCGTGTGTCTGCGGGTGCAGGAAGACCGGGAAGTCGCGTCCCACGGGTTCGTAGCCCGCGGCCACCATCGCTTCGGGCGTGGCGCCCACGACCACCCAGTCGCGGTCCGCCTGGCCGGGGGCGGGCCAGCCGAACTCGCGCGCCAGCCAGGCATCGCGCACCGCACCGCCCACCAGGTAGATCTGCATGGGCGCGAGTCTAGGTCAGACCCGCGGGCGTTCAGCGCGGCGCCGGGCCCAGGCGGTAGGGTTCGTCGAAGGCGATGAAGTCGTGCTCGTTCAGTGCATCGTCGATCCAGGCCCGCACGCCGGGCAGGGCGAGCACGCGGTCGATGTAGGCCTGGATGTCGGCCGGCACCGGCAACCCGTACGTGCGGATGCGCGTGCACACCGGGGCATAGAAGGCATCGGCGATGGTGAAGCCGCCGAACAGCAGGCTGCCCGCGGGCTGCGCGGCGAGCAACTCGCGCCACATCGACACGATGCGCTCGACATCGGCGCGCAAGCCGGCCTGGTCGCGCCAGAGCAGCCCACCGACCTCGGGCAGCGTGGCCTCGATGTTCATGGGACAGTGGTTGCGCAGCGCGGTGAAGCCGCTGTGCATCTCGGCGCAGACGCTGCGTGCGCGTGCCCGCTGGCGCGGGTCGGCGGGCCACAACGGCTTGTCCGGGAAGCGCTCGGCGAGGGTTTCGGCGATCGCCAGCGAGTCCCAGACCACGAAGCCGTCATCGACCAGGGCGGGCACCTTGCCAACGGGGTTGATGGCTTTCACCCGCTGCTTGAAGACCGAGTCGGTCTCGAACGAGTCGAAGCGGATCTGGATTTCTTCGAAGGGAATGCCGGCCTGGCGCATCAGCACCCAGGGGCGCATGGACCAGGACGAGTAGTTCTTGT
>VFQR01002641.1_pt1 | contig 11078 bp, 8 predicted proteins | sample 3512321 | NCBI WGS metagenome assembly VFQR01 (sample SAMN10412374, study PRJNA504923) | tailings metagenome | isolation source: Relicate 3 Philex TSF1 revegetated site | place: Philippines: Tuba, Benguet | collected 2017-08-29
TGTCGAGGGCCGAGTTGACCTTCTTGCCCGAGGCCAGACGGCCCTGGATCGTCTCACGCTGCGACGCGATGTTCTGCAGAGAGAGGAGGTTGGAGCGAACGCCGCGCGAGATGGTGATGTCAGACATTGTAGTACCCTTTCCTAGGGACCCCTGCTTCTGAGGGGCAGACGATGACGCCTCCCGTTCCTGGGAGGACCTTCAGTTCTAGAAGGCACGCCGACTGTCGCTTCCGGCTATTAAGAAAAGCTTTTTTCTTTAGTGAGCTTTGAAGCGTTCGAAATGATGGTAAATACGACACAAATATTACTTTGTTTAACAATTGTTAACCTTGACAAATTACTTAAGACACATGATCGAAAGGGTGATTCATGGCTGACCCGGACAACGCTACGCTCTCCATGGGCCCCGCTGCCACGGTGTCGGAGGTGCGCGAGCTCGGCCTTCTCCTCCGCATCGAGGAGGTCGACACCATCGGCAAGAGCATCGCGTTTCTGGTGCAGGAAATCCTCCTGCGGGGCTTCGATGCGGTGAATCACGCCGATCTGGCCGCCCGCGTCGCGCTCATCCTCGAGGCCATGCCGAGCGCAAGGCCCATCGTCCTCGGCATGCAGTTCGCGATCTTCGATGGTGACTACGCCCTCGCCCTCGAGCACGCCCGGCTTCTCGTCGAACGCGAGGCGGCCCTGATGGAGCTTGCCCTGGCAAGCCGCAGCCCGGTCGCGCAGGGCTGACGATCGCCCTCATTCGGACCCAGGTCCTTTACCCTCCGTTTACCATAACCGCCCATCCTTCGTGTCCGGTGCGGACCAGGGGCGAACAATGCGGGTGGTCATTCTCGCGGGCGGCCGCGGAACACGGATCTCCGAGGAGACCGATGTGAAGCCGAAACCGATGGTCGACATCGGTGGTCGGCCCATCCTCTGGCACATCATGCGCCACTATGCGGCGCAGGGCTTCGACGATTTCATCATCGCCGGCGGCTACAAGGCCGACGTCATCAAGCGCTTCTTCCTCGACGAGGTCCGCATGGCCGGCGACCTCATGGTCGATACCCGCCGCGGCAGGGTGCTGCGCTCGGGACCGGCCTTCGACAACTGGCGGGTCAGGATCGTCAACACCGGGCTCGACACCAACACCGGTGGCCGCATCCTGCGCCTCAAGCCTCACCTTGAGGGCACGCCATTCCTCGTCACCTACGGCGACGGCGTCTCCGACGTCCCCATCGCCGATGTCGTGGCGCAGCATCGCGCCCAGGGCCACGTCGCGACCATCACCGCCGTTCACCCCCCCGCCCGCTTCGGCGGCCTCCGCTTCGATGGCGAGGACGTCGCCGGCTTCGTCGAGAAGCCGCAGACCGGCGAGGGCTGGATCAATGGCGGCTTCGCGGTCTTCGAACCGGCGGTCTTCGACTATCTCGCCCTCGACGGCGACGACGGCTCGCTGGAAGTCGCCCTCTACGAGCGTCTCGCCCGCGAGGGCCTCCTCGGCGCCTACCGCCACGAGGGCTTCTGGCAATGCGTCGACACCCTGCGCGAACTGCGCCTGCTGCAGGGACTTTGGGATTCGGGCAAGGCGCCGTGGAAGACCTGGACCGACGAGCCCCTGCGCTCGGCGGCCGCGGCATGAGGCAGAGATGAAGGTTCTGATCACCGGCCACGCCGGCTATGTCGGCTCGGTCGCGACCGCGGTTCTCGCGGAGGCCGGCCATGAGGTCACCGGTCTCGACACCGGTTACTTCGCCCCCTGCCACACCGAGGGCATGGAGCCGGTCGATCCGCCGCGTGTCATCGCGAAGGACGTCCGCCACGTCACCGTGCAGGACCTCGCCGGCTTCGACGCCGTTCTTCACCTCGCCGCCCTGTCCAACGACCCCATGGGCGACCTCGCACCCGAGCTCACCGCGGCCATCAACCGGGACGCCACCATCGCCCTCGCCCGGGCGGCGAAGGAGGCCGGCGTCTCCCGCTTCATCTTCGCCTCCTCGTGCTCGATCTATGGCGCCGGCAACCCCGACCTGCTGCTGGACGAGACGGCGCCCGTCAATCCGCTGACGCCCTATGCCGCGAGCAAGGTCGAGTCCGAGCACGGCCTGCTCGCTCTCGCCGATGAGACCTTCGCCCCGACCTTCATGCGCAACGCCACCTGCTACGGCCTGTCGCCTCGGGTGCGCACCGATCTCGTGCTGAACAATCTCGTCTGTTCGGCGCTGTCCACCGGCGAGGTCAAGCTGCTCTCGAGCGGCCTCGCCTGGCGGCCCCTGCTGCACGTCCGCGACCTCGCGCGCGCCGCCGCCGCGATTCTCGCTGCCAATCCCTCTACGGTCCGCGGCGAGGCCTTCAACATCGGGCAGAACGACGAGAACCACTTCGTCCGCGATATCGCCACCATCGTCGCCGAGGCCGTTCCGGGGTCGAGGGTCACCTTCGCCGAGGGCAACACCATCGACCCGCGCTCCTACCGGGTCGACTTCACCAAGTTCGCCCGCACCTTCCCCGACTTCCGCTTCCTGCATACGGCCGCCTCGGGCGCCAAGGAACTGGTCGCGGCCATGGCGGGACGCACCTCCGCCGCCGACCTCACGGGGCAGCGCTATGTGCGCCTCGCGCGCCTGAAGCACCTGATGGAGAAGGGCGCGCTTGCCGCCGACCTCACCTGGAAGGGCGAGCGCGAGACCGCGCCCCTGACCGCCGCGCGCGACCGCGTGCCCGTTGCCGGTCCCTCCATCACCGAGCGGGAGGTCGAACTCGTCGCCGAGGCCGCCCGCACCGCCTGGTTCGCCAACCACGCCAAGTACAATCTGCGCTTCGAGGCCATGGTCGCCGAGCAGACCGGCCGCAAGCACGCCATCTCCCTCGCCCACTGCACCTCGGCGATCCATCTCGCCCTCGCGGGTCTCAACATCGGGCCGGGCGACGAGGTCATCGTTCCCGAATGCACCTGGGTCGCGACCGCCTCGCCGGTCGTGCAGGTGGGGGCCACGCCAGTCTTCGTCGACATCGACCCCGTGAGCTGGTGCATGTCGCCAGCGAGCCTTGCCGCCGCCATCACCCCGCGCACGAAGGCCGCCATCGTCGTCGATCTCTATGGCGGCATGCCGGACTGGGCGCGGCTCGAGGCCATTGCCCACGACAGCGGGATCGTGCTCATCGAGGATGCGGCGGAGGCCATCGGTTCGCGCTATCGCGGCAGGCCCGCCGGCTCCTTCGGCCGCGCCTCCGTCTTCTCCTTCCACGGCTCCAAGACGGTGACCACCGGCGAGGGCGGCATGCTGGTGACGGACGACGATGCGCTCGCCGAGCGCGTCAACATCCTGCGCGACCAGGGCCGCCACCCGACCTCGCGCGCCCTCATCACCGAGGAGGTCGGCTTCAAGTACCGGATGTCGGCGATGCAGGCCGCCATGGGCATCGCCCAGATGGAGCGCCTCGACGAACTCATCGCCCTGAAGCGCGACATCTTCGCCTTCTATGCCGAGGATCTGTCGGGTGTGCCCGGCCTGACGCTGAACGCGGAGCCGTTGCAGGTGTTCAACTCCTACTGGATGGTCACCGCCGTCCTCGACCCCTCGCTCGGACTGCTGAAGCAGCAGGTGGCGGCCGAACTGGGCGCCGACGGCATCGATACCAGGCCCTTCTTCTATCCGCTCAGCTGGCAGCCGGCCTTCCGCGACCAGCCTTCGGCCGAGGGGGCGCCGGCCCGCAACCCCACCGCCTATGCGATCTCGTCGACCGGTATCAACCTGCCGAGCGGCTACAACGTCACCCGCGATGTAGCCGCCCGCGTCTCGCGCTCGCTGAAATCCATCCTCGCGCGGCACGCCCGCCGCGCCGCCTGACGATCGGACCCGCCATGCCTGCCAGCGCCGCCGCCCTGATGTCGCCCGCCATGGCACCGGCGGCGCGGCCGCTGGTCACCATCGCGCTGCCGACCTACAATCGCGCCCAGTATCTCGACCGCTTCTTCAGCCACCACATCGACGCCTTCACCGCGCGCGGCATCGACTTCGAGATCCTCGTCTCCGACAACTGCTCCACCGACGGCACCGCGGAGATCGTGGCGCGCTGGGCGAAGGACGAGCCGCGTATCCGTTCGGTGCGGCAGACCGAGAACATCGGCGCCTACGGCAACTTCCTCTACAGCTGGCGGCAGGCCCGCGGCGAGTTCGCCATCTGGGTGGGCGACGACGACCTCCTCGTGCCGGAAGTGGTCATCGACTATCTCGGCCGGCTCTCCGCAGATCCCGACCTCGTCATGGTCCAGGCGCCGTGGATGCTGATCGACGAGACGCGCGACAATGCCGAGATTGGCACCTTCTATCGGATCGCCGGCGAACGGTCGTTCCGGCGTGGCGAGCATGCCGCCTGCCTCGACTACCTGCTCGACCACCACATCTTCCCCGAGTGGTTCATCATCCGCACCGACGTGGTCCATGATGTCATTGAGCCGGTGACCGGATTCGTCTTTCACTATTTCGCACATCTGGCGCGAGCCCTGACGATGGGCTCGGTGCTCTTCGCACCCCAGCCCTTCGCCCGCGTCACCGCCATCTCCAAGGGTGGCGTGAACCACTCCGGCAACAGCGAGACGATGGACGGCTGGGACCGCTTCCGCGGAGGCATCGAATTCTTCGCCTCCTTCATCGAGCCGGCTCCCCTCGCCGACCCTGTCCAGTCTGCACAACTGCTGCGCCGGTTCCAGGATTTCACCCTGAAGCGGATGCAGGTCGCCATCAACCTGCATATCCAGGCCGGCAACTGGAGCCACGCCTATCATCTCGACCGGCGCGTCAGGGCCTATGGCCAGCCCGGCTGCCATCCCGACATGCGCCCCGTGGTCTCCGGCCTCTGCGCCATCGAGACGCTCGTCGCCGAGGCCCGAGCGCAGGCGCGGCACCTGCTGGTGCTCGACGACCTCATCGCGGACGACACGCTGGACAGCCTGACGCCGAAGATCCGCGCGGCCATCATCCGCCGCCGCGACCCGCGCGCCGCCTCCGACACGCCCAAGGCCTTTGCCCTCGTCCAGCCGCCGCCGTCCGGCATCGTCGGGCCGAACGACCTGGTGCTCGATCTGCACGCGGCCTTCCGGCGCACACCGCCCTGACATGTCCATCGAGATCGCCGGCGACCACGGCAACAGGATCGTCCTGCGCGAGACGCCATGGGATGCCCGAGCCCTTGGACGGCCTACGCTGGACGTCGCCTCCTTCACCCTGGCGAGTGAACAGGGAACCGGAACCGACGACGACCTCTTCCGGGAGTTCGACGAGGCGTGCCGCGACCGCTCTGCAGGCCTGGTGACGGCCCGCGTCCCGGCCGCCCGCCGCATCGCGGTGGCACGCTTCCAGGCTGCCGGCTTCCGCTATGTCGAGACGGTGCTGCACCTGCGCTATGCGAATCTCGCCCGCTTCGCAGCGCCTTCGTCGGGACGCGCCATCGAGCTGCGCGAGGCGCGTCCGGAGGATGCTCCGGCCCTGATCGAGCAGGCCGCTGGCACGTTCCACTACGGCCGCTTCGCCGAGGATCCCGCCATCGATCCCGAGGTCAACCGTCGCCGCCAGATCGACTGGATGGAAGGCCTGCTGGCCGGCAAGGCAAACGTGCTTGTCGCCGATATCGGCGACAGGCCCGGAGCCTTCATGGCCTACAGAATCGAGGAGGGGGCCGCCGACCTCATTCTCGGCGGAACGCGCGCCGAACAGGCTGTCCTGGCCTATCCCTTCTGGAGCGCCGTGCTCGAGCGGTTGAAGCAGGACGGGGCCCGGCGGGTCGAGACGGTGATCTCCGCTGCCAATCTCGGTGTCATGAACCTCTATGCGCGGCTTGGCTTCCAGGCCCATGAGACCCTGGTCGGCCTGCATTTTCACAGGTCATGACGCGAAACGGGCGCCCGAAGACGCCCGCCTGCCATTGTCGAAGAGGCCGCAGCCGCTACTGCTGGGGCGCCTGCGTATTCTGCTGGTTCAGCAACTCGGTCACCCGGCGCAGCGTCACGCGACGGTTCTCGCGTGACGGGCCCTGCGTCTGCACCTTCGGATATTGCTCGCCATAGCCCTGGGTCGTCAGGTTCTCGGGCGGAATATTGTAGGACTGCGTCAGCACCGCCGCGACCGCCTGGGCGCGGCGATCCGACAGCGACAGGTTGTCGGTATCGTTGCCGACCGCGTCGGTATGGCCCTCGATGAGGAACACCTCGTTCGGATTGGCCGTGATGGCCCGTCCGAGAGCGGCCGCGATGGTATCGAGGCGGCTGACCTGGTCCGGCTTCACCTCCCATGATCCTGCGTCGAAGTTGATCGTATTGACGTCGACGCTGCGGGTATAGGCGCGCACGGTCGGGCTGTGACGAACCTCGTCGAGGGTATAGCGGCGCGGCGGCCGCTGCACCGGCGGGGCTGTCAGCGCCTCGTAGATCACCTCGGGCTGCGCCTCTCCGGCATCGACGATATAGCGCTCGCGCGGGATCGAGTATTCCGGCGGCGGCAGGACGATGATCTGCTCCTCGAAGGTCCGCGCCCGCGGCCGGAAGGAGTTGTCGATCAGGATCACCTCGCGACCGTCGGGATAGCGGCGGATGCGGCGCACCAGCTGGCCGTTCTCGTCGGTCACGGTGATGACGCGCACGCCACCCGGCCGCTCGTAGAACGACACCATCTCGTTGCCGCGACGCTCGGTGCGGAAATCACCGCCGAGATCACGGAAGCGCGCCGTCTCGTCGTGCCGGATGAACACCCCCTCGCCGTCGCGGACGATGGTCCGACCGGGCTCATGGATGACCGTCACACCATCCTGCGTGAACTCGCGGCGGCGCTCGCGGATTTCGTCGACCCGCTCGGCACGCGCGCCCTGGCTCAGCATGAAGCCGCCGATCAGCCCGGCTCCGACACCGATGGCGGCGGCGCCGGCCGGACCGATGCGCGAGCCGCGCCGGCGCTCCGGCGGGCCGCTCGGAGGCTGGCCGCCGGCAAAGCCGCCGGGAGCACCCGGGGTAACCCCGGGGGGCTGGCCCGGACCGCCTGGCCCACGCTGACCGACGGGCGGCGACTGCCCCGGACCGCCGGGCGGCTGCTGGACAAGTCCCGGTGTACCGGGCGCTCCGGGAGCGCCTGGCATACCCGGGCCACGCTGGCCAATGGCCGGCGGTGGAACCGTGCCGGGCGGCGTACCGGGAGGCTGGGCGACACCGGGCGTGCCGGGAGCGCCGGGCGTACCGGGCGTACCGGGAACCCGCTGGCCGATGGCCGGCGGCGGCGTACCGGGAGGCTGCGCGACACCGGGCGTGCCGGGAGCGCCGGGCGTGCCCGGAACCCGCTGGCCGATGGCCGGCGGCGGCGTACCGGGAGGCTGGGCGACACCGGGCGTGCCGGGAGCGCCGGGCGTACCGGGCGTACCGGGAACCCGCTGGCCGATGGCCGGCGGCGGCGTACCGGGAGGCTGCGCGACACCGGGCGTGCCGGGAGCGCCGGGCGTGCCCGGAACCCGCTGGCCGATGGCCGGCGGCGGCGTACCGGGAGGCTGGGCGACACCGGGCGTGCCGGGAGCGCCGGGCGTACCGGGCGTACCGGGAACCCGCTGGCCGATGGCCGGCGGCGGCGTACCGGGAGGCTGCGCGACACCGGGCGTGCCGGAAGCGCCGGGCGTGCGCTGGCCGATGGCACCCCGGGGCGGCGTACCGGGCGGTGTCGCGCCGCCAGGAGGCGTTCCTGGCGGCTGGGCGATCTGGCCGGGTGGCGTTCCGCCGAAGGGTGGGCGGCCATCGGACGGACGAATGGCACCGGGTGTGCCGGGCCGGGTCTGAGCCGGCGAACCGGCGCCCGGCGCGGAGCCCTGCTGCTGACCGACGGAACCGGGCTGGCCTTGCGCGGCCGGCGGCGTCGATCCGCGGGAACCGGGCTGCGGCTGGGCAAAGCCGGCCGGCGGCGGCGTCGGGCGGCCGCCCACGGCCGGCGGGGGGGCCTGCCGCACGGCGGCGGGTGGCGGCGCCTGCCGGACGGCAGGGGGAGGTGCGGCCTGACGGATCGCCGGAGGCGGCGCCTGTCGGACCGCAGGGGGCGGTGCGGCCTGACGAATGGCCGGAGGCGGTGCGGCCTGACGGATTGTCGGGGGCGGAGCGGCCTGGCGCTGGATCGGCGGAGCGACGCGGGGCTGCTGGACGACCGGCGCGCGAGGCTGAACCGGAGCAACCGGCGGACGAACCTGAGCGGGCGGACGCGCCTGCTGGGGAGGCGGGGCGCCCGGACGTGCACCCGGCCTACGAGGATCCGGTTGCTGCGCCTGCGCCAGGATCAGGAGGCCGTCGCCCCGCATCTGCTCGGCGAAGGCGGGAGCGCCCAGAAGCGCGGGAAGGACTGTTCCTGCGAGCAGGGCTCGTTTGATGGCGTGCATGTCTGGTCTCCCCCAAGAGAGGTGCGGTCGGAAGCGAGCCGACCCGTCGGGGCACCATCGCAACGCCGAAACAGGGCGCAATCGCGACCATCGAGGGGCAGGTCAAGGCAATTGCCTTAACGTTGTTCATCTTCAGCCGTTCCCGCCGCAGCGCAATGGCCCGGCGTCAGGGGACGCGACGCGATCAGAGCGGCTTCTTCAGCCATTTCCCGATAACGCCGACGATGCCCTCGCGGAAGATGAGAACGCAGATGACGAAGATGATGCCCTGAACCACCGTGACCCAGGCGCCGAGGCCGGCCAGGAAGTTCTGCATGGAGATGATGACGGCGGCGCCGATGATCGGACCGAAGACCGTGCCCATGCCGCCGACCAGCGTCATCAGCACCACCTCGCCCGACATGCTCCAGTGCACGTCGGTGAGTGAAGCGAGCTGGACGGCGATCGCCTTGGTCGCGCCGGCAAGGCTGGCCAGCGAGGCCGACAGCACGAAGACGGCCAGCTTGTACTGGTTGACGCGATAGCCCAGCGAGACGGCGCGCGCCTCGTTGTCTCGGATGGCCTTGAGAACCTGTCCGAAAGGCGAGTGGATGATGCGGTAGATGAGCAGGACACCGGCCAGGAAGATGCCCGCGACGAGATAGTAGGTCGTCGTGTCGTTGCCCAGCGGCAGGACGCCGAAGAGGTTGTTGCGCGGCACGGCCTGGATACCGTCCTCGCCGCCGGTGAACTTCGGTGCCTGCAGCGAGAAGAAATAGACCATCTGCGCGAGCGCGAGGGTGATCATCGCAAAGTAGATGCCCTGGCGCCGGATGGCGAGCGAACCGAAGACGAGGCCGAGCACCGCACCCGACGCCGTGCCGAGCAGGATGGAGAATTCCGGCGTCAGGCCCCAATGCTTCGCCGTATAGGCGGAGACATAGCTGGCGAAGCCGAAATAGGCGGCGTGGCCGAAGGACAGCAGGCCGCCATAGCCGAGCATCAGGTTGAAGGCGCAGGCGAACAGCGCGAAGCAGAGCACCTTCATCAGGAAGAACGGGTAGCCGATCACCGGGATGAACGGCAGCACGACCAGCACCGCCGCCATGGCGATGAACAAGGTCCGATGCAGACCGGCGTGATCCGATGCTCCGGCCGGATCGGAGGCAGGAGCGGCGATGGTGACCTCGGCCATCAGGCGGTCCTCCCGAAGAGGCCTGCGGGCTTCACGAGCAACACGATGGCCATGATGATGAAGATGACGGTGGCCGAGGCCTCCGGATAGAAGACCTTGGTCAGGCCCTCGATGATGCCCAGGCCGAAGCCTGTGACGATGGCACCGAGGATCGAGCCCATCCCGCCGATGACGACCACGGCGAAGACGACAATGATGAGATCGGCGCCCATGTTCGGGTTCACCGAATAGACCGGCGCGGCGAGCACGCCCGCAAAGGCAGCGAGGCCGACGCCGAAGCCGTAGGTCAGTGTGATCAGAAGCGGCACGTTGATGCCGAAGGCCTGGGTCAGGGTCGGATTCTCGGTCGCCGCGCGGAGATAGGCGCCGAGCTTCGTCTTTTCGATGACGAACCAGGTGGCGAGGCAGACCACCAGCGAGGCGACGACCACCCAGCCGCGGTAGTTCGGCAGGAACATGAAGCCGAGGTTCTGGCCACCGCGGAGCTCCGCCGGGATCTGGTAGGGCAGGCCCGAGGAGCCGAAATAGTTGCGGAACAGGCCCTGTATGATGAGGGCGAGGCCGAAGGTGAGCAGCAGGCCGTAGAGATGGTCGAGGTGATAGAGCCGCTGGAGGAAGACGCGTTCGATGATGACGCCGGTGACGCCCGCCACGATCGGCGCCAGGAGCAGCGAGGGCCAGTAGCCGATGCCGACCCAGTTGAGCAGCATCCATGCGATGAAGGCCCCCATCATGTACTGGGCGCCATGGGTGAAATTGATGATATTGAGCAGGCCGAAGATGACCGCGAGGCCGAGACTGAGGATTGCGTAGAACGAGCCGTTGATCAGCCCCAGCAGGAGCTGTCCGAAAAGGGCCTGTGGCGGAATGCCGATGAGCTCGAACATGGACTGCGAATCCCGGAGAGAAGCGGGGCGCCGGCCAGCGGCGCCCCGGATGCTGATCGGATCAGGAACGGACGAGCGGGCAGGCGTTGGCGCTGAGGGGCCGGAACGCCTCCTCCGCCGGAATGGTCGCCAGCAGCTTGTAGTAGTCCCACGGACCCTTCGACTCGGAAGGCTTCTTCACCTCGAACAGGTAGGCCGGGTGCAGCTTGCGGCCGTCGGCGCGGATGGTGCCCTTGCCGAACAGCGGGTCGTCGGTCGGGTTGGCCTTCATCCAGGCCATGACCTGAGCCGGGTCCTTGCTCTTGAGGGCAGCGACGGCCTTCAGATAGTGCAGCGTCGCGCCATAGACGCCGGCCTGCACCATCGTGGGCATGTTGCCGGCGCGCTGCGGGGCGAAGCGGCGCGACCAGGCGCGAGTGCTGTCGTTGAGGTCCCAGTAGAAGGTCTCGGTGAGCACCAGACCCTGCGCCGTCTGCAGGCCGAGGGCGTGGACGTCCATGACGAAGACGAGGAGGCCGGCGAGCTTCTGGCCGCCAGCGGTGATGCCGAACTCGGCCGCCTGCTTGATCGAGTTCACCGTGTCGCCGCCGGCATTGGCGAGGCCGATGACCTTGGCGCGGGAGGCCTGGGCC
>VFQR01002642.1_pt1 | contig 11078 bp, 8 predicted proteins | sample 3512321 | NCBI WGS metagenome assembly VFQR01 (sample SAMN10412374, study PRJNA504923) | tailings metagenome | isolation source: Relicate 3 Philex TSF1 revegetated site | place: Philippines: Tuba, Benguet | collected 2017-08-29
AACTCCTAACTCCTAACTCCTAACTCCTAACTCCTAACTCCTAACTCCTAACTCCCTACCGAGGCATATACGGGTCTACACTAGCAATTTCAAATTCACAGGCTCTAGAAACCACTTCTGGTGGTAATTTACCAAAGGTAATTAATGGTAAATAAGTGGGATTCGCCATCAATTCTTTTGCTAATAAGAAACCAGTAATTGTCCAAGTTTGATATTTTCTGGCTTGTTTGCCAATCAGTCGCCCCTTCTTACCATCGTAATATTCTGGCCATTCATCATCACACAAACGTGCTTGAGCAATTTCAATTGCTCTTTGGGCAAGATTTGTTCTCTTGGTTTTTATCGCTGCTGCTGCCAACATCCACATTAACACTGGCCAACTACCTGCATTGTGATATGACCAAGGTATATTTTTCGGGTCGCATCCAGTCACAATTCTATATTCTTCATTTTCTAAGGCCGGGAAACAAATTTTCATCGGCATATCTCCCACTAAATCGTCCCATCGTTCCTCAATGAGAGTCATAATTGCTTGTGACTGTTGTTCCGTAGCTAAGTCAGAAACAATTGCCATCAAGTTTCCCACTGCAAAGAAGCGAGTATCTAGCTGTGAGGGGCCAACGTTACCAGCAAAATAACCACCTTTTTTCGGGAGCCATTTGTCTAATTCATAATAGGGAATCGAATCTACATATATATTGAATAAATTGACGGCGGCTTTGCCATATTCTTCACTTTTGAAGCGATAAATTGCATTCAGACGATTAATATCTATCCAATAATGTTGGCGAATGTGGGCACACAACAAAGGCAAGCGATTATCAATGGCGACGACAATATCTTGATTGCCTTGACAAATCAGCAGTTCGCGAGACGCACGCAAGGCAGCGTAAAAGAGAACTTGCAGTTCTAAAGGATGACCGTAGATACCCATACGACGGTCAATCATACAAGCGCCGTCTGGAACTAACAGCGTTGGGTACATATCAAAACGGTTCGCCAAACAAATGTCCATGATTAACCGGATTCCATTTTGGAATTCAGGTCTTTGAGCTAGAGAAAAATCGTCTGTGGCGACTACATAAGCACGCAATAAAAGAATCCACCACAGACAAGAATCAACTGGTGTCACTCTGGCGATCGCATGTTCCCCAAAATCTGCTTCTAGATATTCTTGCCCGTTTTCCGATAACACTTTAAAGCTAGCTGGAATTAATCCTCGACCAGGCTTATAGGCATCTAACGCTCTTTCTTTAGGTTGTAACTTTAAGGTTTCTTCTAAGAAATTGCGAACAATATCTGCTCTACCTTTCAGTAAAAAAATCAGAGCCGACGAAACAAAGTCTCGAATAAAGCACTGGTCATAATTAAGAGCCTCCACTGATAAATCATAAGCAGCTACCGTGCCTACTGGGCGTCCTTGATAGTAGATGATTGTCTTTTCTAGAGCTTGCCACGCTTCTGTTACTTCTTTTGAATCTTCACTTGATTTTAAGTCGTTTAACTGCATCGCCAGAATAACTCCATTTGGGTTGTAATTTTGTGGTAGATGCGTCTTCGTTGATTAATTTTGCTATTCTCAGCATAACAAAAACACATTTTTGAATAGCAAATATCAGTCCGGAATTTGCTTGCATATTAACCAAAAAAGTCGCCGATAAATATGCAACTTTATTGATAATTAATTTCCTTCTAATCAATTATTCTTTCGATGAGTTAAAATTATTCTTCATCGTCAGTAGTAATTTGATTTATCAAACAGTCACATCAGAGATATTTTTAGATTATTTTTGTTTCCGTTTTCGTATCGGAATCTTGGCTTTACCAAACAAAAACATAACTTCAGTGCTGTTTAAGGTTTGCGTGAAGTTAATACTAGTTGCAGTATTTTTACTTAATTAGGATTAGTTTTTAACACTAAAAGGCCACATTATTCCCCTATAAGATAATAATTTATAACGTTTTGTCATAATATGCAAGACAAATCGTCAAACAATTTAATATGTCAATACTTCCCAAGGGTTATATATATCAACCTATGGATAGATGTCTGGCTTTCCTTTTCGCGATGGACGTTTTTCACTTTAGAATCCCGACTTTCTTGAAAAGTCGGGGATCTGATTTCTTGTTTAAGTAACCCTCAAGCTAGGTGAATAGGAGTTGTACCGTTACCGTTAGTTGACGCATTCACAATTGCAGCTTGAGCAGGTTGGGTAGCAAGAACCGCTGTAACTGTAGTAACTTTTGAACTAGATTGTTTAGTTCGTTTTCGAGTAGAGCCGCCAGCCTTGGAATACTCCATACTTTTTTTGCCGTAGACAGTTGCAATTCCACTTAGCATTCTTTGAGACATTTCCGAGAGGGCTTGCTCCATCTGAGTGACTGTTTTACGGGATTCTTCAAGATTGGACACAAGGGTGTTATGAGTTTCTAGGATCGCACGGGTAGTATTGATTAGTTGGTTGTAGGCTTCAATACTTAACCCATGTCCTAAATTCAGATTTTCATCAATGGATTTAAGCGAAGCGAGACGACGTTGGGCTTTGTCAACAGCAGCAGAACCACGAGTTCTTAAAGACATAAGATATCCTTTTTTAACAAGAAAGAATTCAGGAGTCAGGAGTCAGAATACAGGAAAGGTGTTCTGTATGACTGGCGGATAGCGCAGCGTAAAGCCTGCGGCATGGCAACTCTTAGAAACGCTACGCGTAGCTTGCTTAAGAGCAGGGGTACGCTTAGGGCGACGCAGGAGCGTTTGAATAAATGGGTTTAAGTCCCCCACCAAATTTTTAATTTGGTGGTAAACAAGAAAGTGGCGAGTCTAAATCCCCCACTAAAAAGATTGCTGAATTCTGTTAGCGGTAACGGGGCGTTTAGCGCAGTCTGAATTCTGGTTTAATCATCCTTTTTCAAAATAGTAGAGTGTCCTTTTGTCTGAGATGGGTAGTTTTGGGGATTTATTTCATTAATGATTCAACGAAATAATTACTAGGTTGCCTGTGTTTTTACTAATTTTTGATATCAATTTATTGTTTGAGAATAAGTGCAATTCGCAAAAGTAATCACCAAAATAAAAATTGCAGTCGCAAAATTATAAATGTGACTGCTGAAATCATAAATGCAGTCGCAAAATTAGAAATACGAGCGCCAAAATCAAAAATGCAGTCGCAAAATCATAAATGCGACTGCTGAAATCATAAATGCGTAGGCATAGCCCGCCGTAGGCATCGCCAAAATAACATTGTCAAATGAAAACTAGAAGACGGTGTACACACAAGTCCGATCCAGTTTTATCCCAATACGCTTGAGATAAGCGAAAAACCCCTCATGTAGAGACGCGATTCATTGCTTCTAAAAGACTGACACGTTACACAGACAAGGGTAAATCACCGTCTCTACAAAGGGGGTTAACTAAACCGAATTCAACTACTATATCGGATAATACAGATTTTAAATTGCAAAAGTACGAAAATTGGCTTCAAAACCAAATACAAATCCTGTTTTACTTCCCAATTCTGGGTTCTGGATTTTGAATTCTGCTGTAAGTCTTTTTCTCAAATTACTGATAATGCTATTGAAATTTTTGACAGCAGATAGAAATTCACCTGCACCTACTCATGAATGAACAGCCGCTACAAATAGAGACTGGAAGCAGAGCCGAGAATATTGAATTAGCGATCGCTGCTTATAAAGCGGCACTGGAAAAATTAACCCCCACCGCCTCTGGTGAAGAATGGGCAACGACGCAAAATAATCTGGGAAATGCTTACAGTGACAGAATATTAGGAGAACGAGCCGAGAATATTGAATTAGCGATCGCTGCTTTCTCTGCGGCACTGGAAGTTAGAACCAAGAGCGATTTTCCTAAACAATGGGCAAGTACGCAAAATAATCTAGGAAATGCTTACCTTTACAGAATATCAGGAAACAGAGCCGAGAATATTGAATTAGCGATCGCTGCTTTCTCTGCGGCACTGGAAGTTAGAACCAAGAGCGATTTTCCTGAACAATGGGCAAGTACGCAAAATAATCTAGGGAATGCTTACCTTTACAGAATATCAGGAAACAGAGCCGAGAATATTGAATTAGCAATCGCTACTTGTAAAAAAGCACTCGAAGTATTAACCCCCACCGCCTTTGCTGAACAATGGGCAATGACGCAAAATAATCTGGGGAATGCTTACAGTGACAGAATATTAGGAGAACGAACCGACAATATTGAATTAGCGATCGCTACTTATAAAAAGGCACTCGAAGTATTAACCCCCACCGCCTTTGCTGAACAATGGGCAACGACGCAAAATAATCTAGGGAATGCTTATCTTTACAGAATATCAGAAAACAGAGCCGAGAATATTGAATTAGCGATCGCTATTTATAAAGAGGTACTCGAAGTATTAAACTTCACCGCCTTTCCTGAACAATGGGCAACGACGCAAAATAATTTGGGGAATGCTTACACTGACAGAATATTAGGATACACAGATGAGAATTTGGAAAGTGCGATCGCTGCTTATAAAGCGGCACTGGAAATTAGAACCAAGAGCGCTTTTCCTATTGGTTGGGCAACCACGCAAAATAATCTGGGGATTGCTTACCTTTACAGAATATCAGGAGAGCGAGGCGAGAATATTGAATTAGCGATCGCAGCTTATAAAGCGGCACTGGAAATTAGAACCAAGAGTGCTTTTCCTATTAATTGGGCAACGACGCAAAATAATCTGGGAATTGCTTACCTTTACAGAATATCAGGAGAACGAGGTGAGAATATTGAATCAGCGATCGCTGCTTATAAAGCGGCACTAGAAGTTTATACCAAGAGGGACTTTTGCGAACAATGGGCAACGACGCAAAATAATTTGGGGATTGCTTACACTGAGAGAATATTAGGAGAACGAGGCGAGAATCTGGAAAAAGCCATCGCTGCTTATAAAGCGGCACTGGAAGTTAGAACCAAGAGCGATTTTCCTGAACAATGGGCAAGTACGCAAAATAATCTAGGGAATGCTTATCTTTACAGAATATCAGGAGAACAAGCCGAGAATATTGAATTAGCGATCGCTGCTTATACTGACGCATTGGAAGTCTTAACCCACAGTACCTTTCCTGTAGATTGGGCAGATACACAAAATAATTTGGGGAATGCTTACCGTAACAGAATATTAGGAAAACGAGGCGAGAATATTAAATTAGCGATCTCTGCTTATAAAGCAGCACTGGAAGTCTTAACCCCCAGCGACTTTCCTCAAAACCATGCAGAAACTGTGTTAAATCTCGGCAGGTTATACCAAGACGAAAAACAATTTTACTCAGCTTACAATACTTTTTTTGCAGCAATACAAACAGTAGAAGCTTTGCCGGGTGAAATTGTTTCTGGCGAAGAAGTCAAGCGCAAACAAGCAGAAGAATGGAATCAACTTTATCGACGCATGATAGAAGTTTGCCTAAAATTGAAAAAAGATACCGAAGCAATAGAATATATTGAACGTAGCAAAACCCGCAATTTAGTAGAACTGTTAATCAAAGCATCAACAAGTCCAGAAAATTTACCTTTAGATGGCAGCATCAACTTTGAAGAAATTCAAAACTTCTTAGACAATAAAACAGCAATCATCAAATGGTACATTTTTGATAATTGTTTTCGGACTTTCATCATCACCCACGACAACAATAACCCAAGAATCTGGCATTCCACTCGACAAGATTTAGATGACTTAATCAATTGGACAAACAATTATCTGAATGACTACTACAACCCAGAAGACAGAGATAAAATTCAATGGCGAGAACAGCTAGGAGAACGGTTGGAACAATTAGCAGAAATTCTGCATATTGACGAAATTTTAGACCAAGTACCCGAACAATGCCAAAGATTAATCTTGATTCCTCATCGTTACTTACACCTGTTTCCTCTCCATGCTTTACCTGCTAGGCAAAGGTACCTCATTGACTTATTTAATAACGGTGTAGGCTATGCACCTAGTTATCGAATTCTGCGAGAACTCGAACGGCGTCAACGCTCTGATTTTCAATCTTTCTTTGCCATTCAAAACCCCACAGAAGATTTATATCAAGACTACGAAAAAGATTTAGGAGCAGTTGCAGCCATTAAACAACAATTTACTCAACGTCAGATTTTGAAAAAAGACAAAGCTAACAAATCAGCAATTGTCTGTGTTAATGAAAATTCTCCCATCACACTACATCCAGAATTGCTGACAGCTAACTGTGTCTTTTTCTTCTGTCATGGTTACTTTAAATCTGATTATCCCGAAGATTCTGGATTACTATTAGCAGATTGTTTTGTTGATTCAGAGTTAGTTGAGGTAGATTCTAAACGTTACATGCGTGTCTTTGAAGATAAAGTAGTGGACTTAACCAAATGCCTAACTTTAAAAGATATCATTACTCACTTTCAACTAGAAAACTGTCGCCTAGTAACTCTCTCTGCTTGCGAAACTGGTTTGACGGACTTCACAAGCACGAGTGATGAATACATTGGTTTACCCAGTGGATTTTTATTAGCTGGTAGCACCAATGTAGTCAGTAGCCTTTGGACTGTCAGCGCCACAGCTACAGCATTATTGATGATTAAATTTTACGAAGAACTAGAGCGGCAGCAAAATAATATTGTATTAGCTTTAAAGACAGCACAATGTTGGTTAAGAGATACAACAGTCGAAGACTTTCAAGATTGGCTAAATAATTCCTCGCTCAGTTTAGTTTGGCAGGCAGAACTAAATAAATATTTTGCTAATAATTATCAAAATGCCTCAACCAAACCCTTTGAATCGCCTTTTTATTGGGCTGCTTTTTGTACTATAGGTAAAGGAGTTTAGAACATGTCAATTTACAAAAATAGCATCAAAGCTTTTATTCAAATGCTTGATTCTCAATCAAATTTAATTTCGATTTCAGACTGGGAGGAATTGCAGCAAATATCTATTCAGTTACCAGAAGACGATGAGGAAATCTCAGAAATTATAGAAAATTACTTGAAAGCACAATCTTACAGTGAACTTCTAGAAGCTTACAAGCAAAATCTGAAATCAATCAGTGCTGAATCTCCCATTAATGTAGATAGAAACATCGGAATAGGTAATAGTAAATCACAGACTCCAGCCAATCAACCTAGTGAATCATCTAAGCAACTTACAGAAAATGCTATAAAAAATAATTCTCCATCATCTGACAACACGAAAACCAATCAAAAATAGTCAGTAGTAGGTTGGGTTGAGGAACGAAACCCAACATTTGCGGGGCTTTGTTGGGTTGCACTTCGCTTAACCCAACCTACAATTGACTATAACTGACAATACGAAAACCAATCAAAAATCGTGAAGAATTTCAACCTCATCCTCTATGCTTTTCATCTTTGCCACACCTTTACCGATCTTCCCGGCGAAGTTGTGAAAGATGCCGATCTCTTGTGGGAAAATTTGGTGGAAGTGGGTGAAACTTCGCTGACTTCTCTTGATTTGAAAGATTTACGCTCAAGATTAATTTGTTATGAAAATAATACATATAACCCGAAGCGCCAACAAGGAAGAAAAACAGAATGGTTAACTGATGCGGGATTTTTAGATTTGGGTAGTCTGTCCACAACAGAAGGTTTTAAAATTCATGCCAACCTTCAGCCTTTTTTACTTCACGATACCTACGCTGTTGATTTGACTCTCTTTGCAGAATCACCAAACATTTCCATAGATATACCACAACTGCAACACTTTAAACCAAGTTCGCTACTACCATCTCGTATTCAAGCATCTTTAGGACAAACATTATGGATTTATGGAGAAGTAGATCCAAGTGAAGATTGTGATACACTAGCTAAAAAATTTGCCATAGCCTTAGTAGCCGGCACAAATTTAAATCCTGTACCAAGAGAAAAAGGAAAACTATTTGGTAGTCATTTATTTGAATACCAAGCACCCGACCCCGATGAACCAGATAATCCTGCCAAAGAATGTCATATTTTAATAGTCATTAATAATAGTCAAGCTGCAACAGTAACACTTGCAGAAGAAGCTTATGACTGGTTGCGAGATTTACTTTGTATCTACCACAAAATCCTTTACATTTATCAACTAGCGCGTCAAAGCTACCGAGAAGCCAGAATAATTTATAGCGGTCTAGAAGAGAACATTCAAGAATTTAACAATTTGATATCTAAAAATCCAACTCAATTATCTGATTTAAAAAAATTAATGGGAGAAATCCCCAAAAAAAACTTTGATTACGCCAGATGTTTGCAAGATTTACAAATACATCACACAGCAATTAATACTAACATTAATAACTACAAAATTTGTTTAGAGGAGATTCACACTATTGGTAGTGGAAATAGTCCTAAAGCTTGGCAAGATTTTCTGAATAAAGACTGTAAAAAATGGCAACAACAAATCCAAACAGATATTAATTATCTGACTCCAGGTCAAGAATTGTTTGGGCAATTGGTTGATACAATTCGCGGTATAGTAGAAACGGAACAAACCGAGAGCGATCGCTCCTTAGAAAACACCATCCAAATATTAGGTATAGGCTTTGGTGGCGGTGCGATTATCTCAGGCGTAGTTGTCCAACATATTGACAAAATCCCAATACCCCTAATATCTCCGAACAATCCACCTAATCCGTTTTACGCATCTTTAATATTAAGCGTTTTAGCTACATGCTTTTTTATTGGCATAGGTTGGCTGATAACTAAGCGCCAATATTATCCTAGAAAAAGGAACAGTAATAAAGATTAGCGATTTATTGTCAACTTTCGTGCGGTACTCTTAACCGATTAGCACTTTAGCTAGAAATAAACTTCTTGCATGAATAATTTTTTATATCACGCACGAGACAAGAGAGGCGCACAGAAGAGAACGCAAAGTAAGGAGTTTTGCAAGAGGTCTAATTTTTATTGTGAAGTTCATAGCCAGTGAAGGTATTGTAATAAAAGCGATTCCTGGATAAAACAAAAAATTTATATGACCTCAGTTTCTCCTCACAAAAAAGCTAAAGCCTTAAAACCTACTAGCCGTCGCCCTGCGAAAGAACTTTGTAGCGAGTGCGGACTGTGCGATACATATTATATTCATTATGTCAAGGAAGCATGTGCTTTTCTTAATCAACAAATAGGGGAACTTGAAGAACAAGCGCACAGGCGATCGCGCAATCTCGATCACCCTGATGAGTTATACTTTGGCGTTCATCAAGACATGATGGCGGCACGAAAACAGCAACCGATCGCAGGCGCACAATGGACAGGAATTGTTAGCAGCATTGCCATTGAAATGCTCAATCGCGGTTTAGTTGAAGGTGTTGTTTGCGTCCAAAATACTAAAGAAGACCGCTTTCAACCAATGCCCATCATTGCCCGCACCCCAGAAGAAATACTCGCAGCCAAAGTAAATAAACCAACTCTTTCGCCTAATCTTTCGGTGTTGGAACAAATAGAAAAATCAGGGATGAAGCGCTTATTAGTAATTGGTGTTGGTTGCCAAATTCAGGCATTACGAGCTGTAGAAAAACAACTTGGTTTAGAAAAGTTGTATGTTTTGGGTACGCCTTGCGTAGATAACGTGACTCGCGCCGGACTACAAAAATTTTTAGAAACTACTAGCCGATCGCCAGACACAGTTGTACATTACGAATTCATGCAAGACTTCCGGGTTCACTTCAAACATGAAGATGGTTCCACAGAAACCGTGCCTTTCTTTGGCTTGAAAACTAATAAACTCAAGGATGTTTTTGCCCCATCTTGTATGAGTTGTTTTGATTATGTTAATTCCTTAGCAGATTTGGTGGTGGGCTATATGGGCGCACCCTTCGGTTGGCAGTGGATTGTAGTGAGAAATGACACTGGCAAGGAAATGCTGGATTTGGTAAAAGACCAGTTAGATACTCAGCCCGTGATGTCCCAAGGAAATCGTAAGGAAGCCGTACAACAAAGCATTCCCGCCTACGATAAAGCAGTAACTTTGCCAATGTGGGCTGCAAAACTCATGGGTGTGGTGATTGAGAAAATCGGCCCTAAAGGTTTAGAATATGCGCGGTTTTCCATTGATTCTCACTTTACTAGAAATTATTTGTATGTGAAGCGGAATCATCCGGAGAAGTTAGAGGAGCATGTTCCGGAGTATGCAAAGCTTATTGTTGAGCAATATAAGTTACCAGAATAGTCTTTCGCATCTATCTAAATTAGATCTGAGCCTGCTTGCAAAAGCAGGCTTTTTTGTCTATCGGCAGACTCTTATATTAAAATAGTAAAGCTTTGTTTGCAGTTTTGTGCTGAGGTACAATACTTAATATTTAGTAATTATTAGGACTATTTAGAACCTAATCGCTTACGAGCTAGAGTAACTGCTTTGACATTCTCAGTAATTAAAGCTACTTGACCACATAACCCAACTAGATTACCTGTTCTTTCGACTTTTGCAGGATCTTTTTCATCGTATGAAGCCATAGCGAGCATAAAAGCAGTAACAAATACATATCCAAGAATTTTTAGATTATTTACTCCTCTGTTGAGATAAATCATGGCAACAGGGGCAATAAAAAACGTTAATACACCAGCAACGATAGGACTTTTTTCTGCTAGTTCTTCAGTTCTGTTTATATCTCTTTGAGTTGGGAGGAAAGGATTCCAAGGAGAATCTGGGGTTTGATTTTGATTAGAGCCAGTTGCCATTTTTTTTCAGTACTTTTAACAAGCGATTAGTTAACTTGCATACCTTAATAATTAAACAGAAACATCATCATTGGCTTCAGAATCTACACGGTTTTTATTTACAAGTCATTCTCTTTTTTACGTAAAATTACTATAATTTTAGTATAAAAAGTAAATAAAAAATTCGTGTTTAACGAAGGAAGCTATAGGGCAAAATTTTCTTAAGCCTCTTCAACTGCTTTGATCGCCCTTTCTCTTATCCTTAACCTCTGTCATTGTCCTTACTCCCCATTCCCTACTCAGTTGTAACTGCTGGCTTGACGGCTAAACATTAAGTGATACTGTCCGCCTAGTGCCATGAGTTCGTCGTGGGTGCCTACCTCGATAATTTGACCGTGTTCTAGTACTACTACTCGGTCTG
>VFQR01002643.1_pt1 | contig 11075 bp, 10 predicted proteins | sample 3512321 | NCBI WGS metagenome assembly VFQR01 (sample SAMN10412374, study PRJNA504923) | tailings metagenome | isolation source: Relicate 3 Philex TSF1 revegetated site | place: Philippines: Tuba, Benguet | collected 2017-08-29
GGGGCCCGTCGGCCCCTGGTGGGGGAGGTTTGGAGGGGGCAACGCCCCCTCCAAGCGCGCGCCACGGCAACCCCTCAGCCATTCTCCGCGATCGGCTCGTCGGGGTACACGCCGCGGAGGACGTCGTCGAAGTGGCGGCGGACGGAGGCCTGGCAGCCGCAGGCGAGGCGGTTGAGGCCGTCGAGGTCGGTCACGACCAGGCCGCCGCGGTGGGTTTCCAGGATCCCTTGGTGCTTGAGCTGCTGGATGATGCGGCTGACGTAGCTGCGTCCGACGCCGAGCATGCCGGCCAGTTGTTCCTGCGTCATCGGGAAGCGCGTGTCGCCGGTGCGGTCCATCGCGGAGAGGAGCCATTTCGCGGCGCGTTGTTCGATGGAGTGCGCGGCGTTGCAGGCGACGGATTGGAAGACCTGGGCCATGACGCAGTCCGCGTAGCGCGCGAAAAGGTGGCGCAGCGTGAGGGATTGTCCCTTTGCCGCTTCGAGCTCGGCGAGGTCCATCCGCAAGGCCGGGCCGGCATACTGCACCTCGGCGCGGGCGAAGGCGGGGAGGCGCCCCTGGCTGACGATGCCGGCGATGGCGCCTTCCCGTCCGACCAGGGCGGTCTCTACGCCGCGCCCGTCCTGCAGCACGACGCGGAAGGCGATCAGCGTTGAATCGCATGGGAAAAACACGTGCCGCACCACGTCGCCGGGCTCGTAGAGCACCTCGCCGGCGCGAAGCTGGATCGGAACCAGGTGCGGCCGCAGCAGGCCCAGGTCCCGCGGGTTCAGGGCTGCCAGGAGATTGTTGCGCGGCTCCGCGTCGAAATCATGCGGCCGGTGCGGCAACGAGGAGGTCGGCACGGCGTTTCGTCTTCTGTGCATTTGTGGGCAGACAGCACATCGCGCCGGGCCTAGACACCGGCGCGAGCAGACGGATGCCGGAAGGCCATGCAGAGATCAATGGCCGGACCGGGCAAGCCGGCAACCCGGCCTCCGGGCGGATGCCCGCCCGACAGCGCGATCCCCAAGGACGCGATCATCGACTCGATCGACCAGATGATCTGGTCCACGACGCCGGATGGGTTCCACGACTACTACAATCGCCGCTGGTATGAGTTCACCGGCGTGCCGCCGGGTTCGACCGATGGCGAGGCATGGAACGGCATGTTCCATCCGGATGACAGGGACCGCGCCTGGTCGGTCTGGCGCCACAGCCTGGAGACGGGCGAGCGCTACCATATCGAATACCGCCTGCGCCACCGCAGCGGGCAGTATCGCTGGGTGATCGGCCGCGCGCAGTGCGTGCGGGACGCGGAGGGCCGGATCCTGCGCTGGTACGGCACCTGCACCGACATCCACGACCTCAAGGAAGCCGAGGCGGCGCGCGAGCTGATCGCGCGGGAGCTCTCGCACCGGATCAAGAACATCTTCGCGGTGGTGACGAGCCTGCTGGCGCTGTCGGCGGCGGAGTATCCCGAGGCGCAGGATTTCGCCGACGAGGCCGAGGCCCGGATCCGTGCGCTCGCCCTCGCCCATGAATATGTCCGCCCGCACAGCGAGCACTCCGGCCCGCCTGACGGCGCGCGCACGGTGCACGGGCTGCTCGGCATGCTGACCGCGCCCTACGAGACGACGGGCCGGATGCGCATCGCCGTGGAAGGGGCCGATGCGCCGATCGGGCCGGGCGCGGCCACCGCGCTCGCCCTGATCGTGCATGAGCTGCTGACCAACGCCGTGAAATACGGCGCGCTCGGGGCCGAGGCCGGCAGCCTTGCCATCGCGTTGGCCGAGGGAGACGAGACGCTCACCATCACCTGGCGCGAGCGGGGTGGGCCGGCCATCGCCGGCCCGCCGGAGCGCCGCGGCTTCGGGACGACGCTGTCGGAGCGTGTCGTCGCCGCGCAGTTGAACGCGCGGATCGAGCGGGCCTGGGAGGCGGAGGGGCTTTCGGTGACGCTCGTGGTGGACCGCCGCCGTCTCCACCCCTGAGAGCGTGTCTGAGAAGGGGCCGGCGACGACGCGGCGACGGATTTTTTGTGCCGGGCAGGAAGGCGGAGAAGCCGATGCTGGTTGCATCGGCAAGCCGCCTGACGACCCCGGCGCGGAAAAGCCGCGCCGTGGCGCGCCGCAACCCTTCTCAGACACGCTCTGAGGGTCAGAATCCGCGCCGGAAGGTCTTCAGGCTGTTGCCGACGATCTCGTGCAGGATGGTGATGAGCGCGGTCTGCACGCGCTGGGCGGTGCCGTCCACCATCGGCACCTGGCGGGCATAGGCGCCATCGAAGGCGCCCGCAGCGGCGCAGGCGAGGATCATGCGGTCCTCGTCCTCGGCCGAGTGCAGGATCTCCGTCCGGCCTTCGAGCGCGGCGAGCGCGGCGGCGATGCCATAGGCGCCCCAGTTCGAGACGGCGGCGGAGAGCAGCACATCCGTCCCGGTGACGGTCGCGACGCCCTGGCCGCAGGGGCATTGGCAGACGCGGCCGGCGGGCTGGATGTCCCGCACCGCCTCGGCGATCCGGCCGAAGCCGATCTCGTTCCCGCCATCGCCGATGCCCACGGTGAAGCATCGGCGCGCCTTCGCCTCGCGCGCGATCTCCTGCGCATTCGCCATCAGCGTGTCGGGCCGGCCGGTGCCGAGGATGGAGTGGAAGATGCCGGCGCTGTTCGGCCCCGCCTTCTCGACGAAGATCGCGGCCTTGGGATTGAACTTCTCGAAAAGCGCCGTCGCCGCGGCGGCGCCGGCCTCGCGGCCGAGCGGGAAGGTGGACGCCATCGCGATGCCATCGCGCTGCGCGAAGCTCGCCTCGTCCATCACCGCGAGGCCGATGCCTTCGGAGGAGGCGATGACGGGGCCCATGTTGCGCTCCTCCGAGACGTAGATCGGCTTGGCGCCGAGCCCGATCTCGAGCGCGCGGGCGATGGCGGCGGCGCCGGGCGGGCCATCCGTCTCGCCCTTCGGCAGCCAGGGGGCGCTGCCGGCGCCGGTGACGACGAGCACATGGTCGCCGCGCTTCAGCGCCCTGCGCAGCCCATCGGCGGCAAGGAAGGTCAGCGGCACGTCGCCCTGCGCGGCGCGCGCGGCATCGTAGAGCCGGTGCGTCACGCCGCGCGGCAGGCCCTGCCCGAAGCGCATCTCGAGATTCACCGCGCGATCGATGTATTCGCAGGTGATGCGGTCCATGGCGGGGCCCTCCTTCGTCGCGGTGAAGCGATTGCACCGGCGGGGGATGCCGGGAAGGCCGGAAATCGCGCGGGGCGCGATGCCAAGGCGGCATCGCCGGGTCCCGGCATTTTCGGCCTGTTCGGCGCGGCCGGCGCGGCCGAAGCTGCCGCATCGCACCATCCCTCGCACACGGAGACCGGCGATGCGGATCACCCGACGCGGCACGCTTGGCGCGGGCCTTGCTCTTGTGGCGTCGCCTGTGGCATCGCCCGCCGGCGCGCAGGGCGATTTCCCTTCGCGGCCGATCCGCATCATCGTGCCCTCGGCGCCGGGCGGCAGCCTCGACATCCTCTCGCGCCTGGTCGCGCGGCACCTCGGCGAGCGGCGCGGCTGGCAGGTGGCGGTCGAGAACCGCAGCGGCGGCGGCGGCAATATCGGCTTCGACGCCGTCGCGAAATCGCGGCCGGATGGCTACACGATCCTGATCGCCAGCGAGCCGCTGACGGTGAACCCGAGCCTGTTCCCGAACCTGCCCTTCGACCCGCTGCGCGACCTTGCGCCGCTGACGATGATCGCGACGCTCTCGCAGGTCCTGGTGGTGCATCCGTCGGTGCCCGCGCAGAGCTTCGCCGAGTTCGTGGCGCTCGCGCGGTCGGGACGGACGCAGCTCAACATCGGCTCGGCGGGCACGGCCTCGCCGGGGCACATGGCGGTGGCGCAGCTGGTGCATGCCGGCGTGCCGCTGACGCATGTGCCCTATCGCGGCGGCGGGCCGGCGGTGCAGGACACGGTGGCGGGCAACATCCAGGGCGGCATCATGACGCTGCCGGCCGCGCTGCCCTTCATCCGCGAGCGCCAGGTGCGCGCGCTGGCCGTGACATCCTCGCAGCGCTCGCCCTTCGCGCCGGATGTGCCGACGATGGCGGAGGTGGTGCCGGGTGTGGTGGTGGATTCCTGGCAGGCCTTCCTGCTGCCGGCGGGCGTGCCGCCGGAGATCACGCGGCGCCTGCATGCCGAGATCGTGGCCGTCATCAACCTGCCGGCCGTGCAGGAGTTCCTCCGCAGCCAGGCCTTCGTGGCCGATGGCGGGACGCCGGAGGCGCTCGGCGCAGTGCTGCGCGCCGAAGTCCCGAAATGGCGCGAGGTGGTGCGCCAGACCGGGCTGAAGCTGGACTGAGACCCGTCATCCGGCCGCCACAAGGCGCGAGCCGGATGACCAAACACTGACTCATCCGATCGTCGGAGGGCGGAGGCCCCGCAGGGGCCGAGCACCGACGGCGTGAAGCGGATGATGCAACACTGACTCATCCGATCGTCGGAGGGCGGAGGCCCCGCAGGGGCCGAGCACCGACGGCGTGAAGCGGATGATGCAACACTGACTCATCCGATCGTCGGAGGGCGGAGGCCCCGCAGGGGCCGAGCACCGACGGCGTGAATCGGGTGATGCAACACCGAGGGAAACGCAAGGCATGCCGCGCGCGCCGACGATCTTCAACGAACCCCGCATGCAGGCGATGATGGAGCGCAAGGGGCTCGACCTCGTCATCGTCCGGGGCGTGGAGAACAGCAGATACATCAGCGAGTTCTTCCACAATGGCGGGAACCTCGGCTACCGGCCGTTCTGCGTGTTCTACTTCCGCGATCCCGGGAAGAAGCCGGCCTTCGTGGTGCCGGCGGTGGACCTGCATCTCGCGATGACGCAGACCTGGATCGAGGATGTCCGCGCCTATGCGATGGCGGAGTTCTTCACCGACCTCGACGTGCACTTCTACGATGACTTCGCCGGCGCGGCGAAGGCGATCCTGGCGGAACGCGGCGTGAAGGGCATGCGCATCGGGACGGAGGGCGACAACCTCACCTCCGGCTTCCGCCGGCTGCTGGATGAGCTGCTGGCGGGCAACACGGTGGAGGACATCTCCTTCGACATGGAGGTGGTCCGCATGGTGAAGACGCCGGAGGAGGTGCGGCGTCTTCGCCGCGCCACGGAGATCACCGTGCAGGCGCACGAAAGCTTCCGGGCCGCGATCAAGCCGGGCAACACGGACGAGGACCTGCACAAGGCCGCCTGCATCCGCATGCTGCAGGAAGGCGCGAGCGCGGTGAACTTCATCAACATCGCCGCCGGCCCCGCCAACAGCTTCGCCGCGCACGCGCCCTTCCCGCGCGGCTACGTCATGCGGCACGGCGACTTCGTGAAGGTGGACATGGGCGCGCAGGTGCTCGGTTATTCCGCCGATTTCGTGCGCAGCTACTTCATCGGCGAGGCGAGCGAGCGCCAGCAGGAGATCTGGAAGCGCCTCAACGAGGTGCAGGTCGAGCTCGGCCTCTGGCTGAAGCCCGGCGTGACGGGCGGCGAGATCTTCGACCGTGGCTACAGCCACATCAGCCGCTACCTCAACAACTTCCCGCGCGAGTTCCTCGGCCACGGCATCGGCCTCGGCAGCCATGAGCAGCCGCGCATGAACCAGGTGAACCGCACGGTGCTGGAGCCCGACAGCGTGGTCTGCATCGAATACAGCTACTACCATGACGGCGTGCGCCACCACACCGAGGACACCTTCTTCGTCACGGAGCAGGGCATCGAGCACTGGACGAAGGACTGCCCGCGGGAGCTGATCGTCCGGGTCTGAACCCGGGTTGCGCCACCTTCCCTGCCATGCCTAGCATCGCGACGGGGAAGGAACGGAGCGGGCGTGGCAACGGTCGAGCTGCGCGATGTGCGCAAGCGGTTCGGCGATGTGCAGGTGGTCCACGGCGTGGACCTCGCGATCGCCGATGGCGAGTTCGTGGTGCTGGTCGGGCCCTCCGGCTGCGGCAAATCCACCATCCTGCGCATCGTGGCGGGGCTCGAGGAAGCCTCGGAAGGCCAGGTCCTGATTGACGGCGCGGTGGTGAACGAGCGCGATCCGAAGGATCGCGACGTCGCCATGGTGTTCCAGGACTACGCGCTCTACCCCCACATGTCGGTCGCCGAGAACATGGGCTTCTCGCTGCGCTGGCGCGGCGCGGCGAAGGCCGAGATCGCGCGGCGCGTGCAGGCGGCGGCCCAGGTGCTGGACATCGCGCATCTGCTGGACCGGCGGCCGCGCGAGCTCTCGGGCGGGCAGCGGCAGCGCGTGGCGATGGGGCGCGCCATCGTGCGCGATCCCAAGGTGTTCCTGTTCGACGAGCCGCTCTCCAACCTCGATGCCAAGCTGCGGGTGCAGATGCGCACCGAGATCAAGCGCCTGCGGGACCGGCTGCGGGCGACGACGATCTACGTCACGCATGACCAGGTGGAGGCGATGACGCTCGCCGACCGGATCGTGGTGATGCAGGGCGGGCTGGTGCAGCAGATGGGCACGCCCGAGGAGATCTACGACCGGCCCGCGACGACCTTCGTCGCTTCCTTCATGGGCGCGCCGGCGATGAACCTGCTGCCCGGGCGCATCGAGGGCGGCGTGGCGCGGCTGCCGGACGGCACCGCGCTGCGGCTCGACCGGGCGGCGCGGGAGGGCGAGGTGACCATCGGCATCAGGCCGGAGCGGCTGATCTGGCTGCCGCCGGAGAGTTCGCAGCCGGCGGCGATCGAGCGGCCGGCCGCCGTGGTCGAGCCGCTGGGCAGCGAGACGCTCGTGACGCTCGACATCGCCGGGACCGAGCTGCATGCGCGGGTTCCCGCGCGCAGCGTGCGCCAGGCGGGGGAGCCGGTGCGGCTCGCGCTGGAAGCGGGCGATATCCATCTGTTCTCGACCGAGGGTGCGAGGCTGTGACCGATCCGCTGCGCATCCCGCGCGACAGGCTGGGCGAGGGCACCGGCATCGCCGTGACGATCCTGCCCGACGCCGCGGCGATCAGCGCGGCCTTCGCGGCGGCGCTGCTGGCGGAATACCGTGCGGCGAAGGCGGCGGGGCGCGCGACGGTGGTGTTCATCATCCCCGTGGGTCCGGTGGGGCAGTACGACATTCTCGCCGATCTGTGCCGCGCGCAGGCGGTCCCGCTGCACGATCTGCTGCTGATCGGCATGGACGAGTACCTGACGCCGGCGGGCGACTGGATCGCGGAGGATGATCCGCTCTCCTTCCGGCGCCACATGAGGCTGCACCTGACGGAGAGGATGCCGCCCGGCGCCGCGCCGCGCATCGTCTTCCCCGATCCGCATGACCTGGGCGCGGTGCCGCGGCTGATCGCCGAGCACGGCGGCGTGGACGTGGCGTTCGGTGGCGTCGGCATCGCGGGCCATGTCGCCTTCAACGAGCCGCCGGAGCCCGGCGAGACGGTCAGCGCGGACGCGTTCGCGGCGCGCCCGACACGCGTGCAGAGGCTGAACCGGGAGACGCGCACGATCAATGCGGTCACCGCGACGCGCGGGGCGATCGACCTCATCCCCGAATTTGCCGTGACGGTCGGCATGAAGGAGATCCTCGGCGCACGAAAGATCCGGCTCTACATGAACCGGCCGTGGCAGACCGCGATCCTGCGCAAGATGCTGCACGGGCCGGTGACGGCCGCGGTGCCGGCGAGCCTGGTGCGGCGCCATCCCGATTGCGCCGTCACCATCACCGAGGAGGTCGCCCGCATGCCTGGCGCGACGCTCGCGTGATGCGCGTCGCGCTGGTCGGCTACGGCGCCTGGGGGCGGCACCACGCGCGCGCGCTCGACGCCGCACCGAATGCGGAGCTGGTCGCGATCGTCGCGCAGGGCGCGGCGAGCGCGGCCTCCGCCGTGGCGGAGCGGCCGCGCGTGGCGGTGCATCGGGAGATCGCGCCCGTGCTGGCCGACCCCTCCATCGAGGCGGTGGTGATCGCGGCGCCGAACGCGCTGCACGCCCCGTTGGGATTGGCGGCGCTGCGCTCGGGAAAGCATGTACTGCTGGAAAAGCCGATGGCGCTGACGCTCGCGGATTGCGATGCGCTGATCGCCGCCGCACGCGCTTCGGGGCGGGTGCTGACCATCGGGCATGAGCTGCGCGTCTCGCAGCAATGGGGGCGGATGAAGGCGCTTCTGGCTGAGGGCGCGATCGGCGCGCCGCGCCATGCGAGCGTGAACCTGTTCCGCTTTCCCTACCGCACCGGCTCCGGCAGCTGGCGCTACGACCGCGCCAAGGTCGGCTCCTGGATCCTCGAGGAGCCGGTGCACTTCTTCGACCTGTTGCTGTGGTACGGCGAAGCCTGGGGCCCGCCCGTGGCGCTGCGCGCACTGGCCGAGGGCGATCCCGGGATGCCGCGCGCGCTCGCGGTGACGCTGCGCTTCGCGGGGGGGGAATTCGCGACGCTCAACACGGTGGTCGGCGGCTTCGAGCATCACCTGGCCGTCCATGTCATAGGGGAGGCCGGCGCCATGCGCGCCCTGTGGTCGGCGCCGATGGACCGCAGCTTCGCGCCCAGTGCCTCGCTCCATCTGTTCCGCGGCCGTGCCCAGCCCGGCGAGCCCGGCGAGGCGGTGCCGATCGCGCAATCCGGCGAGGTGTTCGAGTTGGTGGCGCAGGCCGAGCAGGCGATCGCCGGCTTCGGCGCCGGCCGCGCGCTGGTGCCGCCGGAGGCCGCGCGGGATGCCGTGCGCTGCTGCCTGCTCGCCGAGCGTTCGGCCCGCGAGGGGCGAGAGATTCCGTGGAACGAAAGGTTGGAACAGGGCTAGGCTTCGGATCACGTCGAAGAAGGAGGAAGGTCCCATGTTATCGCGTCGCACGCTGCTTGCCGCCACCACCGCCGCCCTCGCCGCGCCGGCGATCGGCCAGACCAGGCGCCAGATCAGCTTCCTCACCTGGAACATCATTGATCAGGAACCGCTGATCCGCGGCTGGATCACGAGCTTCCAGCGCGCCAACCCGGGCGCGGAAGTCGAATGGCTCGACAAGAAGGGGCCGGAACTGCCGCCCTTCTACCAGACCCAGCTGGCCGCCGGCACGCCGCCGGACGTGATCAACACGCAGGGCGCGCTGTGGCTGGAATACGCGGCCGGCGGCGCGCTGCTCGATCTCACGCCGCGCCTCGCGGCGGAGCCCGAGGTGAAGAACCGTTTCAACGCGGGCTACCTCGGGAACTGGACGCTCGAGAACAGGAACTTCATGCTGCCCTTCTACATCACGAAGACGCTGCTGTTCTACAACAAGACCATGTTCCAGCGCGCCGGGCTCAGCGGCCCGCCGCAGAGCTTCGACGACATCCTGAGCTTCGCGGGCCGCATGGCCCAGGGCGACGCGACGGGCTTCCTGACGCTGAACTTCGACTGGCTGTTCTGGCCGCTCTTCGCGATGAACGACGTGCAGCTGCTGACGCCCGATCTGCGCCGCCCGGCCTTCAACACGCCGAAGGCGGTGGAGGTGGTCGAGAAGCTGGCGCGGGCGAGCGAATCCGGCGCGATCAACAAGATCTCGTGGACAGGCCGCTGGGTGGAGCCGAACGGCGCCTTCGCGGCGGGGAATGTCGGCATGCTGCACGCCCACAGCCCGGCCTACTTCTTCGTGAAGGGTCAGGGCAACTGGGTGAATGGCGAGACGCTGGGTGTCGCGCATGCGCCGGGCAACTACTCCACGCCGAACAGCCACGGCCTCGGCGTCTCGCGCGGGTCGCGCAACCAGGACCTTGCCTGGGCCTTCGTGAAGCATATCACCGCGGATGCGCAGGCCGGCCAGCTGGCCACGCAGCGCCAGATCCTGACCGGCAACACGCGCGTGGATGAGGCATTGCTGGCCTCGCTGCGCACGCAGGACCCGCTGGTGCATGCGGTGCTGTCCACGCAGATCCAGCACACGGACAGGATGGTGGGCAACTGGCCGATGCCCGCGGATGCGCGGGTGAAGGACGCGTTCTGGCCGGAGCTGCAATCCGCGCTCCTCGGCCGCAAGTCCGCGCGCCAGGCGCTGGCCGATGCGGAGCGGCGCGTGGCGCGGGAGCTGTCGCGGGCGTGACTGGGGCGATGGGCAGCAGGAAGACGCGGCAGGCCCTTCTGGTCATCTGCTTCCTGCTGCCCTCGCTCGCGATCTTCCTGCTCTACCGCGTGATCCCGCTGGGCTGGAACCTGGTGCTCTCCTTCCAGTCCTGGTCGCCGATGCGACCCGCCCGCTGGGTGGGGTTCGAGCATTATGAAGAAATGCTGTTCTACGACGACGTGTTCTGGACAGCGCTGTGGAACACGCTGATCTGGATCGCCGCCGCGCCGGTGGCGATCCTCCTCGCGCTCGGCATCGCGCTGCTGGTGAATTCCGACCTGAAGGGGGCGAGCGTCTACCGGACGATCGTGTTCCTCTCCTACCCGCTGATGACGGTCGCGGTCGGAATCATCTGGCGCTGGATGTATGACGAGCGCGGCGGCTTCATCAACTGGGCGCTGCGCGAGCTTGGCCTCATCGAGAAGCCGCTCGGCTTCCTGCAATCCTTCGACCTCGCCATGCCCAGCGTGATCGTGACGGATATCTGGCAGGTGCTGGGCTTCTACATGATCATCCTGCTGACCGGGCTGCAGCAGATCCCGCAGCATCTGTACGAGGCCGCACGGGTGGATGGTGTGCCGCGGCATGCGGTGTTCCTGCACATCACGCTGCCGATGCTGCGGCCCTCGCTGTTCCTCTGCGCGGTCATCGGGCTGCTCAACAGCTTCACGAGTTTCGACCTCGTCTACGTCATGACCAATGGCGGGCCGGGGCATGCGACGGAGTTGCTGATCACCTACATCTACAAGCTCGGCTTCGGACAGACGAAGTTCGACTACGCGGCTGCCGTGACGGTGGTGCAGTTCCTGCTGCTGCTGGTGCTGACCTTCGTGGCGAACCGGCTCGCGGGCGGCAATGCCGGCGCGGTGGAGAAAGACTGATGCGCCGGCGCTTTCCCTGGCTCCGCCACGCCATCCTGATCGTCGTTTCGGCGGTTATGCTGCTGCCCTTCTACTGGGTGCTGAAGACCGCCATCACCAACGAGAACATCTATGCCTACCCGCCGCGGCTGCTGCCG
>VFQR01002644.1_pt1 | contig 11074 bp, 11 predicted proteins | sample 3512321 | NCBI WGS metagenome assembly VFQR01 (sample SAMN10412374, study PRJNA504923) | tailings metagenome | isolation source: Relicate 3 Philex TSF1 revegetated site | place: Philippines: Tuba, Benguet | collected 2017-08-29
AAGACCACGGCCACGGTGGGCACCGCCCGGGCCGACAGGGCGGTGATGTCGCGGAAGCTCTTCCCGCCGGGGATGAAGATCTCGCTCTGCGTGGGGAGGTCGGCGCCGCCGCTCTCCACGAGGCTGACGAGGGGGAGGCGGTTCTGGGCGCAGATCTCGAGGGCGCGCAGGTGCTTGCGCATCGTGTACGGGTTGCTGGCCCCGCCACGCACCGTCGGGTCGTTGGCGACGAGCATGCACTCGACCCCTTCGACCACGCCGATGCCGGTGACCATCCCCGCTCCCACCGGGAAGTCGGTGCCCCAGGCGGCCAGCGGCGACAGCTCGAGGAACGGGCTCGCGGGGTCGAGCATCGCCTCCACCCGCTCACGGGCGAGGAGCTTCCCCCGTCGCCGGTGCCGCTCCACGTAGTGCGGCCCGCCACCGGCCACCACGGTGCGCAGCTCGGCGTCGTGCGCCATCAGCTGCGCCTGCATGGCCTCGCGGTTGCGGGCGAACTCCTCCGATGCCGTGTTGAGCGCGTCGGACAGGACCGGCACGTCACCGCCTCCCTTCGGCCGCTGCCGGCGACCACGACGGCGTCCGCTTCTCGGCGAACGCGCGCATGCCCTCCGCCGCCTCGGCGCCGGCGAACAGCTCCTCGCTCACGGCCTGCATCTCCTCCCAGCTGCGCTCGCCGCGCAGGAGCCGCTTCGTCGCCGCCACGGCACCGGGGGCGCCGGAGAGGACCCCTTCGACGAGCGTGCCCACCACCTGGTCCACGTCGTCGGCGACGTGCGTGACCAGCCCCATCGACTGCGCCGACGAGGCGTCGAAGGCCTCGCCGGTGAGGAACGGCGCGGCGAGCGCGCTCCACGGGCAGCGCTGCAGGATCGGCACGCTGATGATCGCCGGGGCGACGCCGATGCGCACCTCCGTGAACGCGAACGTCACCGCCCGGTGCACGACCACCAGGTCGCAGGCCGCCATCAGCCCGATCCCGCCGGCGCGCACCGGGCCGTGCAGGGCGGCGACGGTGGGCTGGCGCGCCTCGGTCAGGCGGCGCATCGCCCGCACCATCGGGCCCGAGTCGAGCGCGCCGGAGCCGCCCTCGGCGGCGCGCTCGCGCAGGTCGGCGCCCGAGCAGAAGGCGGGGCCGGCGTGGGTGAGCACGATCACCCGGACGTCCGGCTGCTCCGCCCGGTCCAGGGCGGCGTGCAGGTCGGCCACCAGGGCGCGGGACAGGGCGTTGCGGTTGCCGGGGGAGTCGAGGGTGACCGTGGCGACGCCGCCCCGCACCTCGCACCGCACCAGGTCCCCCATCCGCGCCGACTGTACCCGCGCGCCGCGGCCGCATCCCCGGCCCGTGGTCGCCGTGGGGAGCCGTTCCGCCTCAGCCCGCCGGCCGGTCGGCCGTGATCTCGGCCAGGAAGGCCTCCACCTCGGCGCGGTGGCGGGTGCGCCGCATCGGCGGCAGCGCCCGCACGACGTCCCAGCGGTAGCCGGCCGTGGCGAGACGTGGGTCGAGCACGGCGACGACGCCGCGGTCGGTGGCGGTGCGGATCAGCCGGCCCGTGGCCTGTGCGAGCAGCATCGCCGCACGCGGCAGGTCGATCTGCGCGAACGCCGCGCCGCCGAGGAGCTCGCGGCGCGCCGACAGCAGCGGGTCGTCCGGTCGCGGGAACGGGAGGCGGTCGACGACCACCAGGCTGAGCGTGCGCCCCGGCACGTCGATGCCCTGGAAGAACCCGGCGGTGGCGAACAGGCAGGTCGACTCGTCGTCGGTGAAGGCGCTGACCAGCGCGTTCTTCGGGAGGTCGCGCTGGGTGAGGATCCGGTGGGGCACCCGGCCGCGCACCGCTGCGGCGGCGGCGTCCATCGCCCGCCAGCTCGTGAACAGCGCGAGCGTCCTCCCGCCGGCGGCGCCGACCAGCGCGACGAGCTCGTCGTGCACGGCCTGGTCGCGCTGGGGCGAGCGCGGGTCGGGCAGGTGCACTGCGCAGTAGAGGAGGCCGTGGCGCTCGTAGTCGAAGGGGCTGCCGACGTCCAGCACCTCGGCCCCGGTGGCGCCGCCCTGCCCGCCGAGGCCGACGCGGGCCGGCAGCGACGCGGGGATGGTCGCGCTGGTGAGGACGGCCGTCCGCCGCTGCCACACCTGCTCGGTGAGCACCGGTGCCACGTCGAGCGGCGCGACCTCCAGGCGCGGCTGGTCGGGCGACCCCGAGACGAAGGCCACGGTGGCGGGGCGGGTGCCCAGGCACACGTCGATGTGCTCCTGCAGGCGGCCGGCCAGCTGCTGGGCCCGCAGCACGCGCTGCTTCGCGTCGTCGAGGCCCGTGTCGATGCGCTGGAGGGCCTGCCGCGCCACGTCGAGGCGGCTCCGCCCCGTGACCAGCGCGTCCTGCACGGCCACGGGCAGCGGGTCGCCGAGGCGCTGCCCGGCGAGGGGGGCGAGCACGTCGCGCACCAGGGCGGCCGTCTCGGCGACCGCACCCACCGAGGTGGGGTCGTCGAGGATCCGCCGCAGCGCGGCGGCCGCGGCCACGAAGCGGCCGGGCGAGATCTGCACCCCGACCGTGTCGCTCATCACGTCCTCGAGCTGGTGCGCCTCGTCGACCACGACCACGTCGTGCTCGGGCAGGATCGCCCCGCCGGCGGCCACGTCGAGCCCGTACAGGTGCAGGTTGACCACCACCACGTCGGCGGCGGCGGCTCGCTGCCGGGCCGCCTCGGCGAAGCAGGGGCCGCCCATCGGGCACCGCGCCGCGCCCGGGCACTCGTCACCGCTCACCGTGACGGCTCGCTGCGCCGCCTCGCTCGGCGCCCAGTCGAGCTCGGCCAGGTCGCCCGTCGCCGTGACCCCCGCCCACGACGCGAGGCGCAGCACGTCCGCCTTGGTCGTCACCGCGAGGCCGTCGATCTCGAGCTGCCCCTGTCCCGTCCCGTCCGCCTGCAGCTCCCGCAACCGCTGCAGGCACAGGTAGTTGCCGCGCCCCTTCAGCACCGCCCAGCTGAACGGTCGGCCCAGGTGCTCCTCCAGGAACGGCAGGTCGCGGCCGGCCAGCTGGTCCTGCAGCGCCTTCGTCGCCGTGGCCACCACCACCCGCCGCCCGCTCAGCACGGCCGGGACGAGGTAGCCCCACGACTTGCCGGTGCCGGTGCCGGCCTGCACCACGAGGTGGCGGCCGCCGGCGATGGCAGCCGCGACGGCGTCGGCCATCGCCACCTGCTGGGGCCGGCGCTCGCCACCGTCGACCAGCGCGCCGGCCACGCGGGCGAGGGCGGCGGCGACCGGGGACACGGTGGGGGGTGCGGGAGAGCTCACGCGCCGGCGTCAACGGGCCGGGGTGCGGACGAGGGCGAGCGCGGCGTCGAGCTCGGCCGCGTCGAACTCCGGCCACGTGCGGTCGGTGAAGTACACCTGCGCGCCGACGATCTGCCACAGCATGAAGTTCGACACCCTGAGCTCGCCCGAGGTGCGCACCAGCACGTCGACGGGCGGCAGCTGGGGCAGGTAGAGGTGGTGCGCGATCGTGGTCTCGTTGATGTCCTCACCGGCCCGGCGGGCCGCGGCGGCGGCGTGGACCAGCTCGGCCCGGCTGCCGTAGTCGAAGGCCACGGTGAGGACCATCCCCGTGTTGCCGCTGGTGTCGGCGATGGCCTTGCGGATCGCCCGCTGCACGTACGCGGGCGTGCGCGCGTCGGGCGAGTCGAACGGGCGGCCCATCCACTCCACGCGGACGCCCAGCTCGTTCAGCTCCGCCACCCGGCCGAACAGCTTCTTGTGCAGCCCGAGGATGTGGCGCACCTCCGTGCGCGGGCGGACCCAGTTCTCGGTGGAGAACCCGAACACCGTGAGCCAGCCGACCTCGCGAGCGACCGCCGCCCGGACCAGCGCGGCCAGGTTCTCCTCGCCGGCGGTGTGGCCCTCCGTGCGCGGGAGGCCGCGGCGCTTGGCCCATCGCCCGTTGCCGTCCATGATGCACGCGACGTGCACCCGTCGGCCGCCGGGCGGGGCTGGGGAGGGATCACCTGCGACGATCGCGTCAACATATCGGCGGCACCCCCCGCCGCTCCGGCCATGTCCGGCGGCGTCACCCGAGCGGGCCAACGTGGCGGGCCACACACGCTGTGCGCTCGTGCCGTGGGAGAATGTGGCGATGCGCCGCGCGAGCACCCCCGAGCCCGAGCTCTCGCCGCACGACGGCCTCGACCACGTCATGGTGGTCGGTGGCAGCGTCGCGGAGTGGGGGGAGCTCGACGACGCAGCGTGGCGTGAGCGGGTGCGCGTGCTCGGCACGCTGGCCGAGCTGGCCGGGGCGCGGTGGCTCACCCTGCGTCCCTTCGAGCGGGGCGCGCTCGCCGACACGGCCCGACCGGTGCACCACGAGGTGGTCGGCGTGGGCGGCTGCAGCGTGATCGTCGACCCCACGCCGGACGGGCGGGAGCGCCTCGTCGTCGCCCTGCGCAAGCTGGCCGAGTCCGACCAGCTGAGCGAGCCGGCGGTGGCGGCGGCGCTGCTGGCACCGGCCACCCGCGAGCCCGACCTGGTGCTCGTGCTCGGCACGCCCGACCGGCTGCCGTCGTCGCTGGTGTGGGAGCTCGCCTACGCGGAGCTGGTCTACGTGCCGGTGGCGTGGGCCGACCTGCGCCCCGAGCACCTCGAGGAGGCCATCGTCGCCTTCCACCGCCGCCACCGCCGCTTCGGCGGTCTCGACTGACGAGCTGCCCGCCGTGGGCGCGCCGCTCTACCGCGACACCGGGGTGGTCCTGCGCACCTACAAGCTCGGCGAGGCCGACCGGATCGTCGTGGTGCTCACCCAGCACCACGGCAAGATCCGTGCCGTGGCGAAGGGGGTGCGCAAGACGATGTCGAAGTTCGGCGCCCGCCTCGAGCCGTTGTCCCACGTGCAGCTGTTGCTCTACCAGGGCCGCGAGCTCGACATCATCAGCCAGGCGGAGTCGGTGGGCTCGCTCGCCCCGCTCGTCGGCGACCTCGACCACCTGACCAACGGCCTGGCCATCGTGGAGGCCGTCGACCAGATGACGCCCGACCGGGAGCCCGTGGGCCACCTCTACCGGATGCTGGTCGGCGCGCTGCGCACCGTCGCCGAGCGCTCGGGCCCGCTGGTCGTGCCGGCGTTCTACTGGAAGCTGCTCGCCGCCGAGGGGGTGCGCCCGGAGCTGGACGAGTGCGTGCGCTGCGGGGTGGCCGAGGGCCTCGTGGCCATCGACGTGGTGGAGGGCGGGGTGCTGTGCCGGTCGTGCCGCACCGGCGTGCCCGTGAGCGCCGAGGCGCTGGAGGTGATGCGGATGATCCTCGGCGGTCGGCTCAACGAGGCCCTCGACCTGCCGGCCAGCCGTGTGACGCACGAGGTGACCGCGCATGCCACCCGTGCCCTGGAGCACCACCTCGAGCGGTGCCTGCGCACCGTGGCCATGTTCGAGACCGGCTGACGCCGGGTGTTCGAGACCGGCTGACGCCGACGGCGGCGTCGGCGGTCAGTCGGTGGGCGAGCCGAACAGGCCGCGCTCGAGGTCGGCCACCGCCTGGTGCAGCTCGGCGCGGGTGTTCATCACGAACGGCCCGTAGCGGGCCACCGGCTCGCCCAGTGGGCGGCCGGTGAGGACGATCACCTCGCTCGGCTCCTCGGTGCCCGCCGGCGCGCCGGTGATCGTCAGGCGCTCGCCCTCGACCACCGCGAGCACGCCCTCGTCGACGGCGGTCCCACCCACGCTCACGCCGCCGGTCATCGGGTAGACGAGGACGGTGTGCCCGTCCGGCAGCGCGGTGGACGCGGAGGCGCCGGCGCCCAGCGTGACGTGCGCGTACGCGATCGGGGTCCTGGTGCTGCCGGGACCGGTGAGGCCGAACAGCGACCCGGCGATCACACGGACCACGGTCCCGTCCCCCTCGCGCCGGGCGACGGCGTCGGCGCGCAGGTCCTGGTACGCCGGCGCGACCATCTTCTCGGCGGCCGGGAGGTTGACCCACAGCTGCAGGCCGTGCATGCGCCCGCCGTCGCGCCGGGCCGCGGCCGAGGGCCCCTCCTTGTGGAGCACGCCCGATCCTGCCGTCATCCACTGGGTGTCACCCGCGCGGAGCAGGCCGTGGTTGCCGAGCGAGTCGCGGTGCTCGGCCTCGCCCTCGAGGAGGTAGGTCACGGTCTCGAAGCCGCGGTGCGGGTGCCAGGGCGTGCCCGCGCCGCCGCCCGGCCCGAAGGCCACGGGCCCCATGTGGTCGAACAGCAGGAACGGGTCGAGGTGGGACAGGCCGGCGGTGGGGAAGGGCCGCCGGACGACGAACCCGTCCCCCTCCACGGCCCGCTGCGCCGGGACGAGCCGGACGACGCGGGCGTCGCCGGGCGCCGATCCGAGGGTCGTGCCGGCCGCCTGTTCGTCGGTGTGGTGCGATGTCATGCCGGAGTGAACGCTTGAGCACGCAAGTAATTCCCGGCGCGGGAGGTGCACCCGTAGCCTGTGGACCCGTGCCTGCGACCGACCTCGACCAGATCGTCAACCTGTGCAAGCGGCGCGGGTTCGTCTACCCATCGGCCGAGATCTACGGCGGCTTCCGCTCCAGCTACGACTACGGCCCGCTCGGGTCGTTGATGCTCCGCCACGTGCGCGATGCGTGGGTGCGCACCGTGGTGCAACAGCGCGACGACGTGGTGCTCATCGACGCCGCCGTGCTGGCCCCACCCCAGGTGTTCGAGGCCAGCGGCCACCTCGCCAACTTCAGCGACCCCTTGGTCGACTGCACCTCCTGCAAGCAGCGCTTCCGCGAGGACCACCTGGAGGACCGGGACGTGTGCCCGAACTGCGGCGCACGCGGGAGCTTCACGGAGGCGAGGGCGTTCAACCTGATGTTCAAGACCTATGCCGGCCCGATCGAGGGCGCGGGCGCCGAGGTCTACCTCCGCCCCGAGACGGCGCAGGGCATGTTCGTCAACTTCGCCAACGTGCTCCAGACCAGCCGGAAGAAGCCCCCGTTCGGCATCGCGCAGGTCGGCAAGAGCTTCCGCAACGAGATCACCCCCGGCAACTTCATCTTCCGCACCCGCGAGTTCGAGCAGATGGAGCTCGAGTTCTTCGTGCCGCCCGCCGACGGCCCCCGCTGGTACGAGTACTGGTGCGGCGCCCGCCTCGACTGGTACGTCGACCACGGCATCCCGCGGGAGATGCTCCGCCTGCGGGCACACGACGACGACGAGCTGAGCCACTACTCGGCGGGCACCGCCGACGTGGAGTTCCTGTTCCCGTGGGGATGGGGCGAGCTGGAGGGCATCGCCCAGCGCACCGACTACGACCTCACGCAGCACGCGCAGCACTCCGGCCAGCGCCTCGACTACTTCGACCAGGCCTCCAACGAGCGCTACGTCCCCCACGTGATCGAGCCCGCCGCGGGCGTGAACCGGGCGATGGCGGCGTTCCTCCTCGCCGCGTACGACGAGGACGAGGTGGGCGGCGAGGCCCGCACGGTGCTGCACCTCCACCCGCGCATCGCCCCCTACAAGGTGGCGGTGCTGCCGCTCAGCCGCAAGGAGTCGCTGACGCCGCTGTCCCGGCGCGTGTTCGCCACCCTCGCCGAGCGCTACATGGTCGACTACGACGACACCCAGTCGATCGGGCGGCGCTACCGCCGCCAGGACGAGGTCGGCACGCCGCTGTGCGTGACCGTCGACTTCGACTCGCTCGACGACGACGCCGTCACCATCCGCGACCGGGACACCACCGAGCAGGTGCGGGTGCCGGTGGCCGACGTGGAGGCCGAGGTGCGGGCCAGGCTCGGGTTCTGACCTGCGCCCTGCAGGAGGCCGACGCGCAGCGCCCGGCACCGCCGGATCGCCGTTTCTGGTGCGCCCGCCCGGGGTGCCGGGCAGTACCGTCGGCGGCCATGTCCGACCAGACCGACACCGGTACCGCCGACCCGCGCGTGGCCGTCATCGCCCGCATCCCCGCCGCCCCCGGCAAGCGGGCCGAGCTCGCCGCCGCGCTGCAGGTGGCGCTCGACACCGCCGCCGGCGAAGCAGGCACCACGTACTACATCCTCCACGAGGACGCGAAGGACGCCGACGCGCTGTGGATGTACGAGATGTACGCGGGGCAGGCCGCGCTCGACGAGCACATGGGCTCCGACGCGTTCAAGGCGCTCGGCCCGGCGATCGGCCCGTTCCTCGGCGGGCGGCCCGAGCTGACGTTCCTGCGCCCCGTCGGCGGCAAGGGCGCCTGACGCCGCGCGACGCTCGCACCGCATGGCCACGTACCTCGACCGGATCCTGGCGCGCCACCGCGAGCGCGCGGCGGCCGACGCCCGGCCGATGGAGGCCCTGATCGACGAGGCGCGCGCGGCGCCGCCGACGCGGGGCTTCGCCGCGGCGCTGGCGCCTGCGCCCACGCTGCACGTGATCAGCGAGATCAAGCGCCGCTCGCCGTCGAAGGGCGACCTGCGTGCCGGGCTGGACCCCGTGGAGGTGGCGGCTGCGTACCAGCGCGGTGGCGCCTCGTGCCTGAGCGTGCTCACCGACGAGGAGTTCTTCGGGGGCTCGGCCGACGACCTGCGCGCCGCGCGGGCGGCGTGCTCGTTGCCCGTGCTGCGCAAGGACTTCACCGTCTCGCTCCGCGACGTGTGCGACGCCCGCGCGATGGGGGCCGACTGCGTGCTGCTGATCGCCGCCGCGCTCGACGACGCCGAGTTGGCCGACTGCCACGCCCTCGCCGTGGAGCTCGACCTCGACGCGCTGGTGGAGGTGCACGACGAGCCGGAGCTCGACCGCGCCCTCGCCGTCGGTGCCACGCTGGTCGGCGTCAACCAGCGCGACCTCGTCACCTTCGAGGTGGACCACGAGCGGGCGGTGCGGATGGGCGCCGCCATCCCGGACCCGGTGGTGAAGGTGGCGGAGAGCGGTGTGCGCCACCGTGACGACGCGGCCGCGCTGCACGCGGCCGGCTACGCGGCGGTGCTGGTGGGGGAGACGCTGGTCACCTCCGCCGACCCCGCGGACGCCGTCCGCCGGCTCCGTGGCGAAGTACCGTGACCAGCGCATGTTCGTGAAGATCTGCGGCATCACCAACGAGGACGACGCGCTCTTCGCGGTCGCCATGGGGGCCGACGCCGTGGGGTTCATCTTCGCCCCCTCCACCCGCCAGGTGGCCGCGCAGCAGGTCTACGACATCACCCGCCGGCTCCCGCCGGAGATCCTCACCGTCGGCGTGTTCCGCGACGAGCACCCCGACCGCGTGGTCGACACGATCCACCGCGCCGGGCTCAAGGCGGCGCAGCTCCACGGGCACGAGACGCCGGCGATGGTCGAGGACGTGGCCTCGCGCGTGCGCTGGGTGATCAAGGTCGTCGAGGGCGGCAGCGCCGACGCCGCGAGGGCCGACCGGTTCGGGACCGACCTGGTGCTCGTCGACGCCCCGGGAGGCGGGTCGGGCAAGGTGTTCGACTGGAGCTCGTGGGACGACCTGCCCGAGGGCCCGCGGTACATCCTCGCCGGCGGGCTGCACCCGGACAACGTGGCCGAGGCGGTGGCCCGGCTCGACCCCTGGGGCGTCGACGTCGCTACCGGCGTCGAGCGCGAGCCGGGCCGCAAGGACCCGCTGCGGGTGAAGGCGTTCATCGAGCGAGCCCGCGCCGCGGCACCGGCACCGCACATCGGCCCCGACGAGCTGCCCTACGACTGGGCCGACGAGCTCTGAGCAGCGACCGCCTCGACGAGCCACGACCCGATCCTGCCCACCCCCACCTTCGAAACGGAGCACCGCAGCGATGACGACGATGGCCGAGCCCTCCGCCTCCGGGCGCTTCGGCGAGTTCGGCGGCCGGTACGTCCCGGAGACCCTCGTGCCGGCGTGCATGGAGCTGGAGGAGGCCTTCCGCGACGCCTGGGCCGACCACGGGTTCCGCGACGAGTACCGCCGCGTGCTCATCGAGTTCGCCGGGCGGCCGTCGATCCTCACCGAGTGCCGCAACCTCGGCGAGCAGCTCGGGCTCCGCCTGGTGCTGAAGCGCGAGGACCTCAACCACACCGGTTCGCACAAGATCAACAACGTCCTCGGCCAGGCGCTGCTCGCCAGGCGGATGGGGAAGCGGCGCCTCGTGGCCGAGACCGGTGCCGGCCAGCACGGCGTGGCGAGCGCCACGGCGGCGGCGCTGTTCGGGATGGAGTGCAAGGTGTACATGGGCGCGGTCGACGTGGACCGCCAGGCCCTCAACGTGTTCCGCATGCGCCTGCTCGGGTCCGAGGTGGAGGCCGTGCACAGCGGCAGCCGCACGCTGAAGGACGCGGTCAACGAGGCGATGCGCGACTGGGTGGCCACGGTCGAGCACACCCACTACTGCCTCGGGTCGGTGATGGGGCCGCACCCGTACCCGTGGATGGTCCGCGAGTTCCACCGCGTGATCGGCGACGAGGCCCGGGAGCAGTGCAGGGCGCTGTTCGGCGGCGACCCGCACGTCGTCGTGGCCTGCGTCGGCGGCGGTTCCAACGCGAGCGGCATCTTCAGCGGCTTCGTCGACACCGACGCACGGCTCGTCGGCGTGGAGCCTGCGGGCGGGGCGGCCGTCGGCCGGGGCGTGCCCGGCGTCGTCCACGGGATGCGCAGCTACCTCATGCAGGACGAGCACGGCCAGGTGCAGGAGGCCCACTCCATCTCCGCCGGCCTCGACTACCCGGGCGTGGGGCCCGAGCACTCCTACCTCGCATCGATCGGTCGCGCCGAGTACCCCGCGGTCACGGATGCCGAGGTGGTCGAGGCGTTCCAGCTCCTGGCCCGCAGCGAGGGCATCATCCCCGCGCTGGAGTGCGCGCACGCGCTCGCGTGGATCGTGCGTGAGGCACCGGAGCTGCGAGGGCGGACGGTGCTCATGAACCTCTCCGGCCGCGGCGACAAGGACGTGGCCCAGATGATGGAGCTGCTCGGATGACGGTCGCCGCCGTGGGTGCGATGGAGGCCGTGCTGCGCGAGCGGCGGGGAGCGCGGCGCAAGTTGCTCGTGCCGTACCTCACCGGTGGCCTGCCGGGCTGGGAGCAGGCGCTGCGCGCGGCCGTGGCCGCCGGCGCCGACGCGATCGAGATCGGCATCCCCTTCA
>VFQR01002645.1_pt1 | contig 11071 bp, 11 predicted proteins | sample 3512321 | NCBI WGS metagenome assembly VFQR01 (sample SAMN10412374, study PRJNA504923) | tailings metagenome | isolation source: Relicate 3 Philex TSF1 revegetated site | place: Philippines: Tuba, Benguet | collected 2017-08-29
TCTGTTCGTGGCAGCCAAGCTGGCCAAGGCAGGCATTGGAGAAATCACCCGGCATCTGTGGCCGCTGATGGTGGCCACGGTGGCGGTTGTTTTGCTCATCACCTACATCCCGTGGCTCTCGACCTGGCTTCCGCAGTTCATTCTGTCGCTGTGATCGGCATCAAACGTCCGAGGACCCGAACCATGCTGGCCTTGATCGTCGAGTTCCAGATCCACGCCCAATACATCGAGGCCTTCGCGCAGGCCATGGATGAAAACGCGCGCATCTCTCGAGAGTGCGAGCCGGGCTGCCGTCAGTTCGACGTCTGCCGCGACCCGGACAACCCATCTCTGTTCTTTCTTTACGAGCTCTACGATGACGCGCAGGCGATCGAGGCTCACCTGCGCAGCGATCACTTCAAGCACATGAACCATGTAACGGCGGCGTGGGTGGCCGACAAGCGCGTGCGAACCCTGCGCAGGACCGCACCATGAGCCTGAAAATCGGCTGCATCGCCGACGATTTCACTGGGGCGACCGATGTGGCCAACAACCTGGTGCGCGCCGGCATGCGGGTGGTGCAGACAGTTGGCTTGCCGAGCGAACCCGTGGGCGATGCCGATGCCGTGGTGGTCGCACTGAAGTCGCGCACTGCTCCGGTTGAAGAAGCGATCAGCGCATCGATCGAAGCGGCGCGGTGGTTGCTCGATCAGGGGGCCCGGTTGCTGTACTTCAAGGTGTGCTCGACTTTCGACTCCACACCCCAGGGCAACATCGGACCGGTCGCGGAGGCCCTCGCGGACCTCGTGGGCGCTGCCTTCGTCCCTGTGGCGCCGGCCTTTCCTGTCAACGGCCGCACGGTGTTTCAAGGTCACCTGTTCGTGGGAGATCAGCTGTTGTCCGAAAGCGCGATGCGCTTTCACCCGCTCACGCCGATGACCGATGCCCATCTGGGGCGCGTCCTGCAGGCGCAGTTGCGCCGATCGACGGCGGGCCTGGTGACGCACGTGCACCTCGGCGAGGGTGCTTCCTCATTGCTGGCGCGAGCAACGTCGCTCGCGCAAGCCGGAAGCCGGTTCGGCATCGTCGATACCGTGGATCAGCGCGATCTCGCTGTCCTGGCTCAGGCCTGCGCACAGGCGCGCTGGCCACTGGTGGTCGCGGGCTCCGGCCTGGCGCTCGAACTGCCCGTCGCATCGGGTCTGCTTCGAAAAGACAATGCGGACCACCTGCCCGCTGCGCAGGGCAGCACCGCCATTGTGTCGGGCAGTTGCTCGGCCACCACCAATGCGCAAGTGGCCGCCTTCCTGGCCCAGGGTGGCGAGGCCTTCGCTGTCGATGGCCTGCGACTGGCCGCAGGCGAACATCTGGCCACACAGGCGATCGAGTGGGCGCTCCCGCGACTGGGGCAGCGACCAGTCCTGATCTACGCCACCGCACAGGCCGACACGGTCAAGGCGGTGCAGCAATTGCTGGGTGCCGACCGGGCCGGTGCGCTGATCGAACAGACATTGGCCGACATCGCCCGGGGGCTGGTGCAGCACGGCGTGCGGCAATTGGTGGTCGCCGGCGGTGAAACGTCGGGCGCCTGCGTCAATGCCCTGGGAATCCGGCAGTTGCGCGTCGGACCGCAGATCGACCCCGGCGTGCCTTGGTGCCATGCCATGCCGCTGGGCATCCGGATCGCGTTGAAGTCGGGCAACTTCGGCGGCAACGACTTCTTCCAGCGGGCGTTCGAGGTGTCATGACCGACCACGCCAAAGAGCGCGAGGCCATATGTGAGATCGGTCGCAGTCTCTTTCTGCGCGGATATGCGCATTCGAGTGCGGGAAACATCAGCGTTCGTGTCGATGATGGCTACCTCATCACCGCAACCGAGGCCTGCCTGGGTCGCCTAGAACCCCAGGAAATCGCCTGGGTGGACGCCAGTGGCCTGCTGCGGTCGGGATCGAAGCCCAGCAAGACGCTGAACCTGCATCGGCGAATTTACGAGCACGACCGGTCGGCAAATGCAGTGATTCATACCCACAGCACGCATCTGGTAGCGCTCACGTTGCGGGGTGTCCATCATCCGGATTGCGTGTTGCCGCCCATCACTCCTTACCAAGTGATGAAGGTGGGCCCCGTACCCTTGATTCCCTACACGGTGCCGGGCTCGCAGGAGGCCATCGCTCTGGTCGAGCGTCAGCTTCAAGAAGGGCGATTCCAGGCTGTCCTGATGGAGCGCCTGGGGCCCGTGGTCTGGCAGAAATCGCTGCAGGCCGCCACCAACGTGCTCGAGGAACTGGAAGAAACCGCGCGTCTGTGGCTGTTGAGCCAGCAGGGCGCGAAGAAGTTGAGTCGGGAGCAGGTTCGCGAGTTGTGTGCGCGCTTCGGTATTCAATGCGGCCAATGGATCCAATAGAGAGACCAGGGAGAGCGGTGACGTCTGTAGTCGCCTTGTCCCTATGTTTGGTTAGGAGTGGCGACTGAACCCGAGTGGCGTCTGCTCACTTGTGGACTGACTTTTGGCGGTGTTCTTCTCACCTCACGACAGCCGCGAATGCATGACTCCGTTTATTCAGGAGGTCGACGTCGAGTGCAAAGTGGGTAGTTGCATCCAGAAGGTGGCACCCGCGTTCGGAGAAGCCTCGGCCCAGATCCGCCCGCCGTGTCGCTCAACGATGCGGGCACAGATCGCCAGACCGATGCCAAGACCCGGGACGCTGGGGTCGCTGTGAAGCCTTTGGAATAGACCGAAGAGTCTGGGCGTCTGCGCCATGTCAAAACCGACGCCGTTATCTCGCACGAAGTACGCTTCTTTCCCCGGGTCGTAGCCCACGCGAACGCGTGGCGGCTGGCGATCGCGTGCGTACTTCCACGCGTTGTCGATCAAGTTGCGCAAGGCCTGTTTGATCAACGTGGAATCGCCCAAGGCCGTAGGCATCGCATCAAGCTCCAAGCTCACACCTGCCGCGGACAACCCCAGCTGTAGATCTATGTCCATGGTCAACGCACGCATGTCGATGCTCTCTGTGCGAATCTCGGCTCGAACGACAGCCAGAACGTCCAGCATCTCGGTCAGCATCTGCCCCATGCGAGCAGATGCATCAACGATGCGAGATAGCGATCTGGCACCCGATTCACTCAGGTTTCGTGTCTCGCCGTCCAACAATACGACTGCAAAGCCATTCACGGACCGCAACGGCGTTCGCAAATCGTGGGCGATCGAATAGGCGATCGCCTCCATGTCGCGCAACGTACGCTCCAGGCTCCGTGTCCTCTGCGCCACCAAGCGTTCGAGGTCCTCATTGAGTGTGTTGAGCGCCTCTTGAGCCCTTACCCGCTCAGAGATGTCGATGTGTGTGCCGGACATGTACAGCGGCTTGCCATCGCTGGTTCGTTGGTGCACGCGCCCGCGCGTGTTGATCCAGACCCAGTGCCCGTCCTTGTGCCGCATCCGAATGTCGCACTCATAGAACGGAGTGAGTCCAGCCACATGCGCGTCTCGGGCGACATTGGCCCTCACCAGATCCTCCGGGTGAACCAGCCGCTCCCAGGTGGCATTGCTTACCTCGCCCAGCTCGTCCAGTGCGTAGCCCACCAACTCTGCCCAGCGATGGTTGATCGTGAGCTCGGCGGTCTCCAGGTTGTTTTCCCAGATGCCAGGACGCGTCGCCTCCAGTATCCAGGCCAGGCGCTGCCGTTCGACGGTCAACTCCTGCTGAGCCTTCATGTACTGGGTCACATCGGTGATCGTGCGTACCGCACCCCCCTCGGGCAGAGCGCGCGTTCCAACTTCGAGGTATCTGCCATCGCGCGTCTTGCGCAGGTACATCTGAGGTGCTTCGACATCGCCCTCCGCCCTCACATAAGCCCGGCCACCAAGGTCCACCAGTTCAAAGTCTTCGCCAAAGTCGCCGCGAAGCGACAGGAACTCGGATACCTCAGCATGGGTGGGGCGCGACGCCATCAAGGACTCGGGCACGTCCAGCAACTCCAGCAAGCGGCGGTTGTAGAACGAGATGCGACTGTCTGGCTCGAGTTTGGCTAGCCCTTGGCCCATGCTGTCCAGGACGATCTTCAGGGCGCGCCGCTGGGTTGTGAGTTGCTCGGTGGCTTCTGCCAGGCGATTCAAGGTGCTGGCGCGCTCGCTGTGCCCGCGCCAGGCCAGCAGCAGCTGGGCCGCTGCCCGCGTCAGTGGCTCGAGAAAGCCCAACTCATAGACGACCGCCCCGGGATCAGGATGTTGCAGACCAACCAGCCCCACAAGGTCCGACTGGAGCTGCAGGGGCACCAAAACCATGGGATCACGACTGTTCGAGTCTCGGGTGAGTACTGCGTGGCAAGCGTGCCCGTCTTCCAGCACCACGGCCCGGCCCTGTGACAGCAGTTCGACGGCTTTGCGGTCGTCAATCCTGAAAGGCTGTGGGTTCCCCGTTGCGCTCAGCGAAACGCCTTCTAGGGCGTGGGTGGGCGTGTGCGCAGAAGACACCTGGAGAGTGATCTCGGCGAGAAACGAAGCGGACGGTCCGACCACTTCACCGAGGCTTTCCAGCAGGCGTGCAAACACTTCGGTCTTCCCATCGGAAGTGATGTAGAGGCTGAGCACACTACTTACTGCCTGCAAGAGCTTCTGCTGGCGCGCCAGAACCGAGCGGGCAACGTGCTCTTCGGTCACGTCGGCCACGTGGCCATGCCACAACACAGAACCGTCGTCACGCCGCCGGGGAGAGGCCTCGAATCGAAACCAGCGCTGAGCGCCCGATGGAAGACGAATGCGGTAGCGCTTGCGCATGTCAAGTCCGAGCTCCGCATGGCGATCCAGATCTTCGAGCAGCTGCGCGCGATCGTTCGGATGAATGCGTGAGAACAGGACTCTTGGGTCGGTCTTGCTCTCGTGTGGACCGAGTTCCAGCATCGGTACGGCGGGATCGCTCATGAACGTGATCTCACTTCGGCCATCGGGCAGGCGTACAGCCTGGTACATCAGGCCGGGCACGCACTGCGCGATTTCGGTGAGCAGATCGAGCTGAACCTGCAGCGCATGGCTGGCATTCGCAAGCCCGGTAGTCGTGCGTTGCAGATCCGTTCGTACAGCCGCCTCCTGCGAGGCCTCCGTCAGGCTGACCACCAGGAGCTCCGTGCCTTGTGCACGCAGCACCCGTGTTCGGATGCGCACCATGCGCTTGTTGTCTCCGGCGGCGCGCAGCGCATGGATGCGATCGAGATCGTCCCGATCGGCCAGAAAGCGGTTGCGTTGTTCAGTGTCGCGCCAGATGCCCAGCTGGGTCGACGTACTTCCGAGCGCTGCAGCACGCGGGATTCCCGTCAGTGCACACCACTCGTCGTTGACCGCGAGGATCAGACCGTCTGACAGGCGCGAGACAACACATGCCACCGGCACAAGCGCGAACACTTCCTCATAGGTCGCAGACAAGCCGTGCGAGCCCGGCGCTGCTTGAGGTGCTTCGTCGGGGGAGCCGGGCTCGTTGTTGTTGTTCGACTTGTCGGGCCGGGATGACATTCTTGGGGCCGCTTTTCCTGAAACCACCGCGAAACACCGCTGGTGGCAAACCGACCCCCTGATTCATTGGACGTATCTGCAAAGCAGTATGGCCAAAAAGCTCATTCTTTTGTATGAATTCTTGCTGTATACATACCCGATGCACACAAAGCTCGTGAGCATCGCCGAACGCTTGTAGACGCGTCTGCCGGGAATGTTCGAGTCGCGGTGACGGGAGGCTTGGAACGCAGTTCTGGCCTGGCCAAGCCCGAACCGGTCGCCCGAACGAGAAGCATGGCCAAGACTGTTCTAGCCCGCCAGCTTCGGAAATTACGAACCTAAAGTCTCTTTAACTTCGCTTCCTTGACGATCGACGAGGGTGGACAGTTCAGACGTTCCGTGCGGCGAAATGCGAAGAGGCCTCAGCCATCCTTGCCGCCACCCGATCACCATCGTTCACCGGCCGACCCGGCCACCAGGAGGTATGTCATGAAGCTCGTCTTGTGGGGCGTGTTCGCGCTGATCGCTGTGCTCTGGACCGGCAGCGCTGCGCTTTTCGCCCAATTGGCGCAGTGGTCGGCCGACGGTCTGGCCAGTGGGGGTGGCGCCTCCGCGGGCGCAGTTGCAGCGATGGCGATGCCAGCTTGGTTGGCCCCGTGGATCGATGCCGCCACATGGGCTGCTGCGCAGCAAAGCCTGGGGGCGGTGTTGACCAGCTTCTCCGCAATCCTGCCCAGCCTGGGCGGGATCGTCGGCTGGATCGGCCCGGTTATCTGGGCGATCTGGGGCATGGGCTTGCTCGCTTTGCTGGCGCTGACGCTGGCAGGCACCTGGGCCATCCATCGCTTGCGTTCACCCCACTCGCGTCGAGCGCAAGCGCTCTGAATCCGACGCATCCATTCCTTTTCAACCCACGCTTCAGGAGATCCATCATGCGCAGCTACCCCCGCAACAGCCCCTTGGCCGCCGCACGCGTGCTGGCGCTCATGCTCATCGCCGACGGCAATGTGTGTGCCTCGGAGATTCGCGTGCTAAGGCAACTCGACGCCGAGCAACGATTGGGTTTACCCGCAGGTGGGCTCGATGTCGTGCTGCGCGATCTGTGCGAGGACCTCATGATGGGCGGCCAGTGCACCGGCTCTTTGCTGGCCAGCCTGGACGCCCAGGCGCTGCGCGGCTTGATGGACGAGGTCTCCAACCCGCGACTTCAAGACGAGGTGATGTCACTGGCCCAGGCCGCGGCAAGCGCCGATGAACACTTCGCGGACGCAGAAGCGTTCGTGCTGGGCGCAGCCTGCCGGTACTGGTCGACTTCGCCGTCGCGGCTTCAACCCGCCGCGGGCGCGGCTTGATCCGTTTGGCTCACGTCTCGCCGACAGGCGCCAGCTTGCGCGCCAGGGGGTGGTGCAGACCTCGGCGCGAGCGGATGGCGTAGATGTCCTCGCGCACGTCTTCACAACGCGCGAGCAGCCGCATGCCACGCAGCAGCAGCAGATCGCGCGCCCCGAGACGACTCACCGGGAACACGCCAAGGCCTTGCGCGGCAAACACGGCCATGAGCGCGCTGTCTTCGAACTCCCCAGCGATGCGGGGGCGCAACCCCTGCTGATCGAACCAGCGATCCAGCGCCGCGCGCAGCACCGCGTGGCCGGTGGGCAGCAGCACTGGCAACTCAGCCAGGCACGCTGGAAAATCCTTGGTCGCGGCCCGACTGACCAGGGTGCTCGGGCCATACCAGTCCACGGGTGACGATGCCAGCCGCTCGCTGGCGAGCCGCAGATTGGGGTTGTGCGGTGCGGCCTGCCCCGCCAGCACCACGTCCAGGTGGTGCAAGGCCAGTTCAGAGCGCAGTTGCTCGAACTCGCCCTCGTGAATGACGAGCCGCAGGTTGGGCGTCGCCAGCGCAGGGCCCAGCACGGCATGGGCGGCGAGCTTGGAGATGCCGTCCGACAAGCCCACGGCCAATCGCACCGCCTTGTGGCTGGCGGCCTCCTTCACTTCGCTGGGCAGGGCCTGGCCGATCCGGAAGATCTCTTCAGCACGCGCAAAAGCGGCCTCGCCCGCTTCCGTGAGCACAAAGCCTCGCCCCTGCGGTTTGAGCAGCTGGTAGCCCAGCGATTTCTCCAGCTCCTTGACCTGCGCGCTGATGGTCTGTACCGCCATGTCCAGGCGTTCGGCGGCGCGGGCGAACCCGCCCTCCTTGGCCACGACCCAGAAGTAGTGCAGGTGACGGTAATTGAGGGTCATGGGGCGTCTTGGCAATCAACAGTTCGGAAAAACCGAACCTCGCATCACTTTATCGCTGCTTCGGCAAAAGCCGTTGCAAGCCGACGATCGGTGTACCCCATCACCATTGCGTACATCCCATGGAATTCCTCACCACCCTCTGGCTGGGTATGCCGGCCTGGATCTGGTTCAGCTTCATTGCCGTCGTGCTGGCGATCCTCGCTTTTGACCTTGGCGTGATGAATCGCGAAGCGCACGAGATCGGTGTACGCGAGAGCCTGAACATGTCTGCGCTGTACATCGGCCTGGGTCTGGCCTGGGCCGCTGTCGTCTACTGGATCTACTTCACCTACTCGGGCAGCAGTTCGATCGACCCACAGATCGCGGCCGCTGCAACACCAGGCGAGCGCGCCTGGACCGCGGTGCAGCTCTATGTCACCGGCTACCTGGTCGAGAAAACCCTGGCGCTGGACAACGTCTTCATCATCTCGATGATCTTCACGTACTTCGCCGTGCCGCGCGAGTACCAGCACCGCGTGCTGTTCTGGGGCATCCTGGGTGTCATCGTGCTGCGCGCCCTGATGATCGGTCTGGGTGCGGCCCTCGTGATGGAGTTCGCCTGGGTGATGTACTTCTTCGCGGTCATCCTGATCGCCACCGGCATCAAGATGCTCGTGATGATGGACAGCAAGCCGGACATCTCGAACAACCCGGTGCTCAAGTTTCTGCGCAAGCACCTGCGCGTCACCGAGACACTGCATGGCCAGGCCTTCTTGGTCCGTCAACCAGACCCTCGCACGGGCAAGGCGGTGCTCTGGGTCACGCCCCTCTTCCTGTGTCTGGTGCTGGTGGAGATCGCAGATCTGGTGTTCGCGATCGACTCGGTGCCCGCCATCTTTGCAATCACACCGGACGCCTTCATCGTCTACACCAGCAACATCTTCGCCATTCTGGGTTTGCGTGCGCTGTACTTCGCGCTGGCTGCTGTCGTGCACCGCTTCCACTACCTGAAGTACGCGCTGGCCCTGGTCCTGATCTTCATCGGCGCCAAGATCTTCTTGGGCGACTGGCTGTTCGACGGCAAGGTGCCCGCGGCGCTTAGCTTGGCGATAACTGCGGGGCTGCTCGCGGGGGGCATCTTGTTCTCGCTGTGGAAGACCCGCGGCGACGAAAAGCCCGCACAGTGCGAGGACGCGACCCGATGACATGTTGTTGCCCTGCAGGCGGGGCGGTGGACGCAAGCCCAAAGACATCTGGTGTGATTGAGCGTCCGCCCCTGCTTCAGTGCCTACCTAGTTGTAGTTCGCGAAACATTTCGTGGGACGGGGGACTCATCTTGAAGGTCCGCCTTGCGCCCCGCTACCCACGGGCAGCTCAGTGTTCGTTGCCTCTATATGACCGGGTCTATGGTGGACATCGGAACGATCGCTCAAACGAATTCAAGCAACACGACGACCCGCAAGAAAGCTCAGGATGGCGAGCGCTTGAACTGCAGCCACCGTGAGCAGAAAGGTCGTAGTGCTTGTACCCAGTTGCGGGCTCCCACTGAGCGAGACGCTCAGCACGTAGCCAAACATCGCTGGCGCAAACGCATAGCCGGTCTGCGCCATCGCAACGATCAACGCCACGACGCGCGGCACCTCCTCCACGGAGAACTCCTCTTGCGCAATCAGCGGCGGCAGCGAGGTCGCGTTGCCGATACCCGAACCGAAAAGCGCCACACCCAGCAGGATCCATGCGCTCTGCCTCTCTTCCACGCAAAGCAGAATCATCGAACCGGCCAGCTGTACGCCGTAGCTCAACGCAGCAACGATCCGACGGTCAGCATTTGCCTGTAGCAGCCAAGCAACGAGCATGCGACCAGCGATCGCGCAGGCCGTCACAAAGCCCATGGCCAGCCCAGCAGCTTGCGCACCCACCGCCGGAACCAGCACCGTGAACAGATGCGCCAGCAAGCCAATTTGCGCGAACAGGCCGACCGACATTCCTAGCGCAAGACTCAGGAAGCGACGGTCGCGCCAAAGTGAGTGGCCGCGCGGCGCTTGTTCCTGTGACGGCGCCAAGCTGGGCGCTGCGGAACCCAGGCCTTCGCCATCCGGGCCTTGCCCCAGCTGCTCAGGCGTCCTGGAGAATACGGAGGTCGAGAGCAGTGACATAACCGTCACCATCACCAACCCCATGAAGAAAGCGGCGGAGGTGAAGCCGAGCTGGGCAATCAGCAGCACCCATAAGGGCGAAAACACGACGCCACCAATGCTCGCTCCGTTGTATGCCTTGGCCAATGCCATTGGCCGGTTGCGCACGTACCAGGGTGCAATGGCCGCATTGACCGCAACGGCGCCCATCGTTACCCAACCGGCACCGCTCATGAGCGCGCTAACGTACAACTGCCAAGGGAACTCGGCAATGGACCATCCCCATACCCCAAGGGCTGCGCAAGTCGATCCCGCCAGGGCTGTCGGCCCGACACCATAGCGACGATGCAGCGAAGGCAACTGCGTGACTACCAGTGCTCCGAATAGATAGTGCACGGTTACCGCCGCCGATACCAGTATCAGCGACCATCCGGTGCGATGAACAACGTTGTGTAGAAAGATGGATGGGCCGTAGAAGCCAAAGCCCCAACCAAACATGGCCATGACGAAAGTTGCGCGTACCACCTGTGGCCCGAAGAACACAGTTGTGATATGCGCTGGATGTTGCCAAGGTCGATTCATGCCGCGATCTTGCTGGCCACAAAACGATTTGTGATTCGACAGCGAACGAAGTGTTGCTGGCGCGACTCTCGGCATACCGCTCCGGCCAATACAAGGCACCCGAAGGCCAGCAGCAGCGACCGGTTGCCTGGGTCAGAGCCACGCCTCGATCGGTTGCAAGCCTGACCGTCTGGAGCTTGACTTCGCGGTCGAATGTTGCTTTTCTCTCCATGAATCCACCTTCGATATCAGCCACATACTGAGGACCGACATTGACGCCTGATGACATCGACATCCACGAGCTGCGCCAGGGCATGCGCTTGGCGTTGGACATCGTGATGGCGCATCGCATCACCAAAGGGCTCTCTTTGGACCGAGCCAAGGTGACAGGGATCCGGGAGACGATGGAGTCGCGCGTGCTCCAGGCGCTGGAGCACGTCGACCAAGAGACCATGCCCGCGGATTGGTCATGGCAAGCAGCAGCGGAGTCATTGGCCATTCAAGTGGCGCTGGAGATCGTCCAGAGCCAGAAGAACGAGCCGCCCGACACCTTGCTCTAGATACGCATCTGAATCTGGTGGCTTGCTTCTCGGATCTGGTGACGGGCTCAAGCGGAGAACCGTCCTTCATCCGCCTCGATGTCGTTTCCTGCTTCCTCCTGGGGGCCCATTAGAAGCTCATCGAA
>VFQR01002646.1_pt1 | contig 11071 bp, 7 predicted proteins | sample 3512321 | NCBI WGS metagenome assembly VFQR01 (sample SAMN10412374, study PRJNA504923) | tailings metagenome | isolation source: Relicate 3 Philex TSF1 revegetated site | place: Philippines: Tuba, Benguet | collected 2017-08-29
GCCGCGGCCAGCAGGATCTTCTTATAGTTCTGCATGCATGTTGCTCCGTGTTAGCGATTGCTGGACATGAATTGTTTACAGCGTGCCGATTGCGGGTTGTCAAACACCTGGGCGGGTGGCCCCTGTTCCTCGACCAGGCCCTGGTGGAGGAACACCACCTCGCTGGACACCTGGCGGGCGAAACTCATTTCATGGGTGACCAGCAGCATGGTGCGACCTTCATCGGCAAGCGCGCGGATCACGTTAAGCACTTCTTGTACCATCTCCGGGTCCAGTGCCGAGGTGGGCTCGTCGAACAGGATCACCTTCGGCTGCATGGCCAGGGTGCGTGCGATGGCCGCACGCTGCTGCTGGCCGCCGGACAGCTGGTTGGGGTAGACGTGACGCTTGTCGGCGATGCCGACCTTGGCCAGCAGCGCCTCGGCCACCTCGATGGCCTCGGCCTTGCTCTGGCCGAGCACGCGGCGCGGCGCCTCGATGATGTTGTCGAGCACGCTCATGTGCGGCCACAGATTGAAATTCTGGAAGACGAAGCCGATTTCGCTGCGCAGGCGGTTGATCTGCTTGTTGTCGGCGGCGACCAGGTCGCCGTTCTTCGCGGCCCTGAGCTTGAGCTCCTCGCCAGCGACGAAGATCTGCCCCTGATGCGGGTTTTCCAGCAGGTTGATGCAGCGCAGGAAGGTGGACTTGCCGGAGCCGGAAGAGCCGAGAATGGAGATGACGTCGCCGTCTTTGGCCGTCAGGGAAATGCCCTTGAGCACTTCGAGGTCGCCGTAGCGTTTGTGCAGGTTGCGGATTTCCAGCGCGGGCGTCGCCTCGGCCATGGGGTGTGATCCTCTTCTTCTTCGAAAGCGCTCCGGCGTGCTGCGGGCCGTCCTGGCTGGCGGCCAAGCTAGCATAGCGTTTCCGTGACCGCCAAGCCGTTTGCTGGCCTATGGCTTGCTCTGCGGTCAGGGTGTCGCCTGGTTACAGCAGGTTGTCGCGCAGATGCAAAACGAGCCAATCAATGTACGTCGTTCAAATACAGCTCGACCATGTCGTCGAGGCTTTCCTTGACGAGGCGCCAGTCTGGCATGGATTGGTCGAGCAGGCGCCAGAAGGCTTCCGAGTGATTGTGCTCGGCAAGATGGCAAAGCTCATGCAGCAGGACGTAATCGATGCATTCGGCAGGCGCTTTCACCAGATGCGGATTGAGCGTCAGCGTGCCGGAGTGCGAGCAGCTTCCCCACTGTGTCTGCATGGTCAGCAAGCGTAGCGCAGGCTTGCCCGTGACCCATGGGGTCTGTGCAATCAGGCGCTCTAGGCGTTGATTGAACTGTTCGCGCGCGCGCTTCTTGTACCAGTCGAACAGCAGCTCGCGCACCTTGTCGGGGCTATTCTGGCGCAGCGTCACGCACAGCATTCCGCGCAGCAGCTTTACCTGTTGCGGCGCTCGCGGAGCCTCCTGCACCTTCAGTGGATAGCGTTTGCCCAGGTAGAAGTGAGTCTCGCCGCTGACGTACTGGCGTGGGCGAACCTGCAGCAGGCGTTCACGGATGGGCTGCAACTGCTCCCAGATCCAGCGAGCCCGATTGGCCACTCCCCGGTGGATCTCTTCGTCGCTGGCGGTCTGCGGCGCCAAGACCTCGACCTGGCCATCAGGCTGCACCTTGATGGTCAGTTTGCGTGTGGCACGAGCCAGCCTGCGCACCTGGTAGCAGATGATTTCGCCGCCATAGTGCAACTGGCTCATCAGCGTTTGCGCGTCCCGGCACGCACGATCTGCACGACCTGCTCCACCAGCGCCTGCACGCTATCCATGCCCATTCCCAGGGGTTTGAGGGCCAGGAAGTACAGAGGGAGAAGCTGCTGGCGTATCGACGCTTCGATATTCAACGGGTTGATGGAAAACTCCCGCACGGCCTGATCGACGATGGCATCGGTCTGTTCGGCCAGCGCCACCCAACTCTCGTCAGTCGCTGCCTGTTGCTCCGCAAGCACCAGTTTGAAGGCGCCGTAATAGGCCTGTACGTGAGGGTTGCCGCGTACTTGCTGAGGTAACTCGTCGAGCTGGCGTTGTTGCACCTGTTCATCGAATGACTTGAACAGCAGGTACTGCTTGAGCGGATGGTCGAACAGCGCATCGGCTTCTGCGATCACCTGGCGCAGCAGTTCGGAAAAGCGCTTTTTCGCGTAAGGGTCGTCCAGAAGCTGATCGATTTCGCGGGTCACGCGGGTCTGGATGATGTCCTTCTCGTTGCGCGCTTTTTCGTCGCTCCAGTTCTCTGGGTGGTGCGAGCCCATTTCTCCCACCAGGTAGGTGCCCTTGGCTTCACGCACATCGATACCCAGCACGTGCTTGTCCATGAGCTTTCTCACCTGCACGGCGTACTCGTCGTAATCCACCGTATCGCCTGTGATCTGCTTGAGGCGCTGACGCAGGTTGGAAAGCTGCTTGACCGTCTCCTTGTATTGGCGGCGGGTGTTCTCGCTGACGCTTTTGTCCTGAAAGAACGCCTGCGATTGCAGGGCAATGCTCAGGCAGCCGGCAAACTCGCTGAGCAGCGCATAGAAGTCATCGCGCGCCTTCTGCCGGCTATCGACCTGCACGCCATCGCGCTCTTCCAGACGAGGCAGCAGCACCGCCAGCATCTGCTCGATATCCTGGGTGTTCTTCACCTCGGCGAAGATCGCCCACAGGCGCTGATAGAGATCCGGCAGCTTCTTGTACTCGGTGCTCATCGGGCTGTAGAGGCCGTCCAGGTCCTCGATGCTGTAACCGCCCTGGGTGCGGGTCGCCAGATCCTGGTACTTGGCGATGGTGATATCCAACTCGCCAAGGATGCCGCGATAGTCGATCAGCAGGCCGTGTTTCTTGTGCGGGTGCAGGCGGTTGACCCGCGCGATGGCCTGGATCAGGTTGTGCTGCTTGAGGTTCTTGTCGATGTACAGCACCGCGTTGCGCGGCTCGTCGAAACCGGTGAGCAACTGATCGATGACGATCAGCAGGTCGGGGCCATCGTCTTCGGCGAATGCCTCGATCATGCGCTGCTTGTAGGCCGTGCCGTCCTCCTTGCCGACATGCTTGTCCCACCAGGCCTGCACCACCGATTTGCTGTCCTCGTCGCTGTCGCTATTGTCTTCGCGGCTATCGGGGGCGGACATCACCAGCACCGACGAAACCTGGCCGATCTCATCGAGAAACGCCTTCAGGCGAATCGCCGATACGCGGCTGTCGCAAGCGACCTGGCCTTTCAAGCCATCGGTGACGTGCTTGCTGAAGTGATCGCTGATGTCGTGAGCGATCAGTTCCAGGCGCCCAAGTGCCTTGTACAGCTCACCCTTCTTGGCGAACTTCTTCTTCAGGTCGGCCTGCTGGGCGGTGCTCAGGCTCTGCGTATGGCGCTCGAACCAGCTGTCGATGGCGCGGTCGTTGACGTCCAGTTCGAGGCGCCGCTCCTCGTACAGCAACGGCGTTACCGTGCCGTCCTCCACCGCGCGCTGCATTGTGTAGGCATGCACGATGGGGCCGAACTTGTTCTGCGTCTTTTCATCCTGCAGCAGCGGCGTACCGGTAAAGGCCACGAACGCGGCATTGGGCAGGGCAAGGCGCATCTGTGTATGGTTTTCGCCGCCTTGAGAGCGATGCCCTTCATCCACCAGCACGATGAAATCGCTGCTGTCGTTATGGCACTCCGGCAGTTTTGCCGCCGAATTGAATTTCTGGATCAGGCTGAACATCACCCGCGCCGACCCTTTGCCGATTTGCTGGGCCAGATGGCGCCCGGATTGGCTCAAGGCCTCCTGCTGGTCACGCGCGCTCAGCGCGCCGGCGCTGGCGAAGGTCTTGCTCAGTTGCGCTTCCAGATCGGTGCGGTCGGTGATCACCAGCACGCGGCAATTCTGCAGCTCCGGGTGGAAGATCAGTGCCTTGGTCAAAAGCAGCATGGTGATCGACTTGCCCGAGCCGGTGGTGTGCCAGATCACCCCGCCCTGACGCGCGCCACGCGCATCGCGTTGCTGAATGCGCTGGATCAGCGCGCGGATGCCGAACACCTGTTGATAGCGCGCGACGATCTTGCCGTGTTTGCTGTCGCTGTAACTGTAGAAACGCACCAGATCGAGCAGCCGATCCGGGCGGCACAGGCTGATCAGCAGCTTGTCCTGCTGGCTGGCCAACAGGCCGCCGGCCAGCCATTGCTGATACCAGGCCAGGCTGGCTGCCGGGCGCTGAGCGAAGATGGCTTGTTGTTGCTCGGCATCCAGCGGGCGATTCTTCAGCTCGGCGAACGCCACTTCACCGATTTCCTCCTCGCGCCAGGCGGCCCAGAACTTCTCCGTGGTGCCTATCGTGCCGTAGCGGCCGCTGCTGCCATCGATCACCAGCAGCAGTTGGCTGAAGGCGAACAGCTGCGGAATCTCGTCGGCGCGCTGATTGCGCAGCATCTGCGAGATGCCCTGTTTGATCAACTCCTTGCCGTTGCTGGCATCTGGTCGCTTGGCCTCGATCACCGCCAGCGGGAGGCCGTTCACGTAGAGTACGATATCGGGAATACGCTGGCCGATACCGCTGGCGCAGCCCACGCCCAGCTCTTCGGTGAAGTGGAAGCTGTTGTTGTCGAGATCCGTCCAATCGATCAGCGCGATGGTCGGGTTGACCTTGTTACCCGCCACGAAATCGCTGACCCCGATGCCATACAGCAATTGCTCCGAAAAGCGCTGGTTGGCCAACTGCAGGCCCTCGTTCAGCGCGGGTTGGCCGATCTCGGCCACCAGCTTGTTCAGGGCAGCTTCACTTAGCCGGTGCTCCACGCCCGCGCTGTGAAAGCGCCGTTTGGCCAGTTCGGCGCGCAGCACCGGGGTCAGCACCACGCGCTCCTTGCTGCCGCGCATCTCTAGCGCTTGGCTGGGGCTCAGGTAGGTGAAGCCGAGGTTGGCCAGCAGAGCCAGGGCGGGGATCTTGGCGCTGTACTCTTCCTGAAAGCGTGGTGAGGCGGTCACAGCACTATTCCTTGTTCTGCCAGCCACAGGCGACCAGCTGCGCTGGTGACATAGGCCTGCTGTGGGTGGTTGATCACTTCGGGGTACAGGTATTCCAGCAGGCCTTGCTGCTCGCGCAGTGGGTTCAGGTGGCCGGTTTTCAGCGCCACCACTTGGCGATTCAAGTGCCTGGCCAATTGCTCCGCGTTGTGCGGGCGGATGCTGCATAGCCAGAGAATCAACGGCCAAAGTCTGTGCTTGCGGGCCTTGGGTGAAAGTGTTGCCAGTGCTGCGAGCAGCGGTTCGGGTAGCTCGCCGGCATCAGGGGCGAGGTCACTCGTATTTACCCTGAGGTCACTCGTATTTACCCTGAGGTCACTCGTATTTGCGTCGAGGTCACTCGTATTTGCTCCGAGGTCACCCGCATTTGGCTCGTCTGCGCCTTGCTCCGGGAACAGCGGCAGGCCCGGTAGCTCGGCCAACTGGTAGTAGGTCGCCGGCCCCGCGCCACCTTTTACCAGCAGACCGCGTTGATGATGCAGGCGCCCCAGAATCTGGCTGGCGGCCAGGGTATCCAGATCGCTGATGGCGCGTAGCGCCGCGTTGTCCACTGCGCCGGTTTCCGCCGCCAGCAGCAGCGCCTTGGCTTCGTCGGCGCTCAGGTGCAGATGGCTGAACTGCTGCAGCCAGCGCAACTGCTGCTCGCCCAGCAACTGGTGCAGCAGGTAAATGGCAGTGAACTGGTTTTCCAACTGATGGCTACTGAACACCGGCGCGGTCAGCCCCAGTTCTTGCAGCAGGCGGCGCATGGTGCGGATGCCCGTGCCTTTGGTTTCGGCAAAGTCCAGGTCATACAGCACCGCCGCGATGATCGGGTTGCGCAGCTGTGAGCCCATTTCGCCGAGCAGTGCGGTGGGCTTGAGCGAATAGCCGGCATTGCGGATTTCCAGGCGATTGCTGTAACGCACCACCAGCGTCGGCTGGTTGACCTGATAGTCGCGGTGCATCAGCGCGTTGACCACCGCTTCGCGGATCACCTTCTGCGGTAGCAGCGGCTGGTCGGAGCGCTGGGTTTCGCCTTCGCGCAAGCGGAAGTGGCGCGGCATGTCGTCGAGGATGGTCGCCTCCAGGCGGACGATCAGGCGCAGCAGCGGCTCGCGAAAATCCTGGGTGGTGGCGAAGCGTTGTTCAGGGTCTTCGACCCACTGCGTGCCCTGGATGCGTACATAGTCCACCCGCACGGCTGGCAATAGGCGGCGCAGCGCCAGCGGCTTGCCCAACAGCAGCAGGCCCGCCACATTCGGCCGCCAGTGCCCGTCGATGCGCTTGACCAGATTCAGCGCGCGCAGCATTTCCTCGTCGCTGGCCAGTAACTCCTCGGCCTGCGGGCGCACACGGGCGCGTAGCTGTCGATACAGGGCGATGGCGCCGTCATCGAGGTCATCCCACTCGGCGTCCGGCAGGATCACCTGTTCGAAGCTCATGCCCGACTTGGCCAGCAGCAGCGGCTCCAGCTCCTGTTGCGAACACTCGTAGTCACCGTTCAGGCCACGTCGCCATACCCCGGTCTTGCGCTTGTTCTTGCTGTCGTACTTGCCCTTGAAGATGCAGGGTTTGGCAGCTGCATCCAGCTCCGGCACGTACAGCGCCACCACGCGCTGGCCATCGATCAGCGCTGTCTGGCTGTGTATGGCGATGGCTGTCTCGAACTGCTCGCGGCAGTTGCCCTGAATCTCGTTCAGCAGCTTGTCGACATCGGCGACGCCCTCGACCCAGAACTCGGCGTGCGTTGCGTCCGGCTCGCCTATCCCCAGCAGCAGATAACCACCGCCCAAGCCTGGTTCATTGGCGAAGGCGCAGATGCTTTGCATGATCGAGGCGCCGGCCTGGCTGGCGCGTTTGGCCTCGATGCGCGGGTGCTCGTCGAGCACGCGCAGTTCGGCGAGCAGGGACTCAACGCTTTGCATCAGTGCTCACAGCCTCCGAAAATGGCGGCGGCAAGACGCAGTGGCGAGCGGGTGAGGGCGCTGGAGAGCTGCATATGGCTTCCTTGCAGAGGTTTGCCAGACGATACCAGAGGCGTGATAACGCGGCATCGTTGGTGCTGATCCTCAGTGCAGGCAGCAGTGCTTGAACTTCTTGCCGCTGCCACAGATGCAGGGCTCGTTACGCCCCGGCATCTTGGCTGAGTGCACGGGAGCGTTTGCCGGCCGGGCGCTGCGCTGAGCCAGCCAGTAGGCATGCAGGACGCGGGCGGCGGGTTCGATGCCGGCGACCAGGGCCTGGTGTTGTTCCAGGCTCAGTTCGTCGAGCTTGTCGAAGTTGGCTTCGCGACCATGCAGGGCGATGGCCTCCAGATAGCTGGCCTGCGGCTGCGGCAACTGCGGCCATTGGCCCAGATCGACGCCACGCATATAGCCGAAGCACCATTCCTCGATCACGGTCACGGGCTTGCCCTGGTGTTCGTTCTCGTAGAACAGCGCGGTGAAGTGCTCGGGTTGGGTCATCAGCAGGCTGGCGATATCGTTCATATGGCGCAGCAGCAGGCTCAGCACGGTCTGTTCTTCATCACGGCTGGCAAAGGTCGGCGGCACGCCGCCCCACAGCTCCGACAGCCAGGTGCTGGGCATCACGGCTTCCGGGCCGGAAACCAGCGCGGTAAAGAAGCCGTCCAGTTCGGAGATACCGAGCACCGAGTCATCGTTGCCGTGATCCAGCAAGGCGGCGTCGAGCAAATCCAGCTCTTCCGGCGTTAGCGGAGTGTCGTGCATCAAGCCTCCATCGATAAGGCATCAGCGATCAGTGTAGGAGCGGCTTCAGCCGCGAAGCGTTGCCCAGCATACCGCCACGCCGAGGGCGCAAGCCGCGTGACGATCAGCGTACCGATCACCCGAAGCGCTACGGCATCCAGCATTGGCGGACGGCGCCATGCCCGGCAGCGTGGTTGGCCGCAAGCCTGCTCGGTGGGTTACGGCGCCTCTAGCCTGGGGGCCGGCTGTTCGCCCGCGCCAGGCGCCTATCCCACCCTACGGATCGGCGCTAGATCCTCTTCCTCGTCGTCCAGGCGCACCCGGCGTTTGCCCGTCAGCAGTTGTTGCATCAGGGCCTTTTTCTCCAGCTTAAGCTTGGCCAGCTGGGCTTGCAGGTTGGTGATTTCGGTATCGGCGGTGGAAAGTACCTGGGCGATTTTTTTTTGTTCGGCAAGGCTGGTAGGTATGTTGATTTTTTCTTTTAGGAACAAAGAAAAATTGAATGTCAGTTTTTCAATGTGCACGCCGTAGCTGGATAGAAATGCCAAGCGCCACATTGCTTTAGTCCTGCCGAGCCAGCTGAAGAAGTTGATGTCTAGCTTTGTAGGATCTTTCGCTATTGTGGCGATATACGAATCTGAAATATGGTGCTTATCAAATTCATCAGTAACCAGGCCCATTGCACCATGGGTGACTTGCATTTTTGATATCAGGAAGTCGCCTGCTCGGGCTGTATTCATCTTCTTTGTCAGTATTTGGCTGCCAGCTAGAACCTCTCGAAGAACAACGCCTTCTGCGCGCCGTTTAACGCTTAGAAGTCGATATTGAGCCTCGTCATCCCATATAACTGGGCGTTTAACCTCTTTGATGATGTTGCCTATTTCAACTTCGTGCCATTCGCCTTCTGAGTTTGGAAAGCGTGCAGTGCCAGTAAGCAACTGCTGCATCAGTGCTTGCTTCTGCTGCTGGCTATTCGCAAGCAGGCGCTCGGTGGTAGCGATGGCTTTGTCCCAGGTGGAAAGGATTTGGGCGATCTTGGTTTGTTCGGTGTAACTAGGCGCCAGAATTTTCAGTTTCTTGAAGTAGGGAAGGCCAATGGTTTTGATGGTTGAGCCAACAGCTTGGCGCTCAAATTCGGGCTTCATCATCTGCAGCCAGTAATATAGAAACCAGCTGTGCAATGTATGCCGGTTGTCGCACTGCCACGCCATGAAGTGTTGGCTCACAGCCATTGGTGTAGCCAATACCGCGCTTTTGCCAACGCCAGCATCACGAGAGAGTACCACTGTCTCGGCTGGATAAAGTACAGCGGAGGAGTTCTGTAAGCCCTCTTCGGATATCTCTTTATCCGTTGCGTATATGTAACCGTTATCCAGTTGCGACGAGTCTGCTAGCGAAATCCACTTGATGCCGCCATTCCAATAACTCGATTTGGATTTGTCCGGTGTATGGCCACTGCCGCGTTTGGCGATGTTATCGAGTAGGTCAAAACGCCAGCCAGCTGGGATGGGGCTCTTAGTTTCCATAACCCAGCTCCATCAAATACCCATCCATCTCCCTCTTTAGCTCCAACAGCTCTCGCTCCAACTCCTCACGCTCAGCCTTAATTGTCAGCAGATCGATCTCTTCCTCTGCTTCGAAGGTATCCACATAGCGCGGGATATTCAGGTTGTAGTCGTTATCGCGGATGCGCTGCAGCTCGACCCGTTCTGCGTAGCGAGGCTGATGCTGGCGGGCGCGGTAGGCGGCGACGATGCGCTCAAGCTGTTGCGGCCCCAACTGGTTCTGGTTCTTGCCGGCCACGAAGTCGCGCGAGGCGTCGATAAACAGTACGTCGTCACCGCTCTTGGCCTTGCGGAACAGCAGGATGGCGGCCGGGATACCGGTGCCGAAAAAGAGTTTTTCCGGCAGGCCGATCACGGCGTCCAGCAGGTTTTCTTCGATCAGCGCCTGGCGGATCTTGCCTTCGCTGCCGCCACGGAACAGCACGCCGTGCGGCACTACCACGCCCATGCGGCCGCTACCCGGTTTCAGCGTTTCGATCATATGCAGGATAAAGGCGTAGTCGCCTTTGGTCTTCGGCGGCAGGCCGCGCCGGAAGCGGCCGAATTTGTCGCGTTCGGCCTGCTCGATGCCCCACTTCTCCAGGGAGAAGGGCGGGTTGGCCGTGACCACGTCGAAATGCATCAGGCCACCGCTGGCATCCAGCAGCTTGGGGTTGCGGATGCTGTCGCCCCATTCGACCCGATGGTTGTCCTCGCCGTGCAGGAACAGGTTCATTCTCGCGAGAGCCCAGGTAGCGCCGATGGACTCCTGGCCGAACAGCTCATAGACGCGCGAGCCGGTCTTGCTCAGCACCTTGCGCCCGCACTTCATCAGCAGCGAGGCCGAGCCGCAGGCCGGGTCGCAGATTTGATCGCCCGGCTGTGGGTCGAGCAGTTCGGCCAGCAGGTCGCTGACCTGCGGCGGGGTATAGAACTCACCGGCGGTCTTGCCGGCGCCGGCGGCAAAGCGCGAAATCAGAAATTCGTAGGCGTTGCCGATGATGTCCAGATCGCCGATGCGCGAGGGGCGCAGGTTCATCCCCGGCTGGGCGAAGTCTTCCAGCAGGTGGCGCAGCAGGTCGTTCTTGCTCTTTTCCTCGCCGAGCTTGTTGGCGTTGAAGCTGATGTCCTGGAATACATCGCGCAGCTTGCTGCTGTTGGCGTCTTCGATGGCATGCAGCGCCTTGTCGATACGCTCGCCGTTGCCGGGCAGGTGGCGGTTCTTGTGCAGGCTGTAGAAGTTGGCCGACTCGGGCAGTACGAAGCGCTCGGTCTTCATCATCGCGGCGATCAGCGCCGGCTCGTTGCCGTACTTGGCCTGGTAGGCCTCGTAGTGATCCTGCCAGACGTCGCTGAGGTATTTGAGAAACAGCATGGTCAGCACGTAGTTCTTGTAGTCGCTGGCATCCACGCTGCCGCGGAAGGTGTCGCAGGACTTCCAGATGATGGCGTTGATTTCGTCCTGGCTGATCGGGCTATGGCTCATGGGCTTCTTCTTGACGGCATCAAAGGGTTGGGCTGGCGTGCGTAGTTGCGCGCAAACGGCGTTGAGCTTCGATAGTGAGTGGCGCCTGGCAGGGCCGTGCGAAGGTGTGCAGGTTGCGGGCCAGGTCGCGAGGGGAGGTGGGCGTCTGATCGTACATGGCAGCGGGCGTCCCTGAGGTTGACGATGCTGTACACGGCGCATGGCAGAGGGGCTGCCATTTTCTCCAGATAGAAAAAAGGCTCACATTGCTGTGAGCCTTTTTCGAATGTGGTGCCCAGGGACGGAATCGAACCGCCGACACGGGGATTTTCAATCCCCTGCTCTACCAACTG
>VFQR01002648.1_pt1 | contig 11069 bp, 12 predicted proteins | sample 3512321 | NCBI WGS metagenome assembly VFQR01 (sample SAMN10412374, study PRJNA504923) | tailings metagenome | isolation source: Relicate 3 Philex TSF1 revegetated site | place: Philippines: Tuba, Benguet | collected 2017-08-29
GATGAGGAATAGGCTCTTGAGCAGGGAGCTCTTAGCTGGGGGGAAAGATTTTTCATTCTCCCCCTTGCCCCCTGCCCCCTGCCCCTCTGCTTCTTGTGCCCAATTCCCCATGCCCAATACCCAATGCCCTATACCCCACTCCTACCAATCAAAGTAGCGATCGCTTTAACTAATTCTTCTGGTTCGATGGGTTTGGATATGTGCTTTTGAAACCCTGTATGAAGTGCTTGTTGCTGGTTGATTTCTCCTGCATAAGCAGTTAAAGCGATCGCCTGAATCTGTTTGTCTTGCTCTGTCTGCAATGCTTTAATTTGGCGCATCAGCATGTAGCCGTCTGTTTCCGGCATCCCAATATCGCTCACCAGAATATCCGGTTTTAACTGTGCCAAGGCTTGTAGTGCTTCTAATGCGGATGCCGCAGTAGTCACTTTTGCTCCAGCTTGTTCTAGTACGAATGTGTGGAATTCACGGGTATCTATGTCATCGTCTACAACTAAGATTTGGATACCTGTAAGAATTTCATCTGCGGGGGAAGCATCGGAGGCAGTAATGTGAGTGTCTTGTTTCCCACTCAAATCTTTTTTCATTAGTGGTAGCCTGACTGTAAAAGTAGCTCCTTGGCCTTCGCCTAAACTTTGTGCCTGAATTGTTCCTCCATGTAGTTCTATCAAATGACGGACAATTGCTAAGCCTAACCCCAAGCCACCAAATTTTCGGGTTGTGGTGCTGTCAGCTTGACGAAAATATTCAAACACATGAGGAAGGAATTCGCGGCTGATCCCCTTGCCTGTGTCGCTGACGATAATCTCAACTTGAGTGTCGATACGCTGGAGTTGAATATCTATTTTTCCTGCTTCGGGAGTGAATTTAACAGCATTCGACAACAAATTCCAAATTACTTGTTGTAAACGACCGGAATCACCCAAAACTTGCTCTACAGATGTATTGAGGGTTTTATGAATTTGAATATTTTTCGCTTCTGCTGCTAAACATACTGTCTCCAATGCGGCATCAATTACATACACTAGGTTGACAGGAAACATGTTGAGGTTGAGCTTGCCTTGTAAGATGCGGGAGACATCGAGCAAATCTTCAATCAGCTGAGCTTGTAATTTAGCATTACGCTCAATGGTGGCGATCGCCTTTTTGAGTGCGGCTGAGTCAAACTCACGAGTCTGTAATAAATTTGCCCAACCCAGAATCGGATTCAGGGGCGATCGCAATTCATGGGAAAGCACCGCTAAAAACTCATCTTTGATGCGGTTGGCTGTTTCGGCTTCGGTTCTGGCAGCTTGCTCAAGTTGCAGCAGGCGATCGCGTTCTGCTTCGGCTTGTTTGCGTAAGCGCAGTTCCTCGTAGACATCACTGACATCTGTAACAAAAACTGATACTCCTTCGCTATTGGGATAAATGCGATTCTCAAACCACCGATTCCATCTCGGATAAAAGTATTCAAAGCGAACCACAGTCTGTTCGGCGATCGCTCGATGCACCTGGGTATAAAATTCACTTCCCACCACATCTGGAAATATTTCCCAAATAGTCTTACCGAGCAACTCTTCCTGGGAAAAACCCACAACTTCTGCTACCCGCTGATTGACAAAGGTGTAGCGACACTCATAATTCAAGACAAAAAACTGGTCTTGGATACCAGCTAACACCGTCTCCAAGTATGCTTTTGCTACCTCCGCTTCCAACCGTAGCTCTTGTTCTCGTTGCATTGCCTCCTGTCTCAGACGAGCCATTTTTAAAGCTGCTTCTACCCGTGCTAACAATTCACGGGCAGAGAACGGTTTAATCAAGTAATCATCAGCACCGGCTTCTAATCCTTCCACCCGTGCCTCTTCTCCTGCTCGTGCCGACAACAAAATAATCGGCACTTTTTTCGTCTGGCGATCGGTTCGTAATGCTTCCAACAATCCAAAGCCATCTAAGGAAGGCATCATCACATCCGTTAGTACCAAGTCTGGTAGACGCTGCCGAATAGAATTCAAAGCAGCTAAACCATCCGGCACTGCTTCCACTTCATAGTGCTGGCTTAACAACCGCTTGACATAATCGCGCATATCAGCATTGTCATCAGCTACGAGAATGCGGGCAGGGGAGACAGAGGAAGAATTTGTATAGATGTAATCTTCTTCAACAACTTCTCCCCCTGCTTCTCTTCTCCCCCTGCTCCCCCTGCTCTCCTCTTCGGGTAACCAACGCAGAGCTTCTTCTAAATAAGGTGCTGCACCTAAGGCGGTTGAAGTTAAGGTTCGAGTGGCACTAATCCGGTCTGGAGGCAAATGAGCATACCCTGTAGGAATTAACACAGTAAAGCAACTGCCTGCCCCTAGAACACTGGTTACTTCGACTATTCCACCATGCATTTTCACCAATTCTTGCACAAGGGACAATCCAATTCCCGACCCTTCAAAAGTTCGTCCTTGCGCTCCTTTGACGCGGTGAAATCGTTCAAACAGGTGGGGGATTTCTGCTGCTGGGATACCGATTCCGGTGTCTCGCACCGACAATTCTACGAAAGAAGCGGGGGAAGAGGACGCTCTTACGCTCTTACGCGGTGACGCGGAGAGTATTTGTGATAAATTTCCTACTTCCTCATGTCTGGGCATACTTGTATTGTCTGCCCATAGGTCAGAGCATCCCCCCATCTCCCCATCTCCCCATCTCCCCGTCCCCGCCTCCCCGTGTAAGAGCGTAAGAGCGTCCCCGTGTAAGAGCGTAAGAGCGTCCTCTTTCTCTACCGACTGCAAACTCAGCACAATTTTTCCTGCAAAGGTGAATTTGAATGCGTTAGACAGCAGATTAAAAACAATTTTTTCCCACATTTGGCGATCTACATACACTGGTGCCGACAGGGGGGGACAATCAACTGATAATTGCATTCCTGCGCGTTCGATCGCTGAACGAAAAACACTAGCTAGTTCGGCGGTGAAGGTGGCAAGGTCGGTGGGTTCGTATACAGCTTGAACTCGTCCGGCTTCTATACGCGAGAAATCTAGCAGGCTATTGACTAGTTTCAATAAACGCAGTCCGTTACGTTGCACCATTTTTAACTGCTCTTGTTCGTTGGCTGGTAACAGACCACCACAATTGGCTAATATTTCTTCTAGTGGCCCCAACATCAAGGTTAATGGGGTACGGAATTCGTGGCTGACGTTGCTAAAAAAGATAGTTTTGGCGCGATCGATTTCTGCTAAAGCTTCGGCGCGTTTGCGCTCTTGTTCGTAAGCCTGGGCGTTGGCAATGCTAGCTGCGATTTGAGCTGCAATTAATTCGATGAATCCTCGATAATTGTCGTCGAACAGCCTGAAGGGGTTTAAGCCAGCAATTAAAATGCCAGCTTTGCCTGTTTGACCAGATGGTGCAATGGGTACAGTCACTGCTTGGTGTGGCGAACGCTGCCAGATGCCACAAGGCAAGCTACCAAAATCCGCTTCTAAAATTTCAACTAGTTTTGTTTGATGCGTTGCCATGACTTCTGCAAAAGGCCAAACTGCATCAGCATCAAGAGCAACTGTTTGTGGAACCGCGATGTGGTTTGGCTGAATGCGGCATGTTCTGGCGAGAAAAACTTGTTGTTGGTCTGGATCGACCAAATAAATCATTGCAAAGGGCAAGTCATAAGGGTTGGTTTCCAGACAACTCGCAGTCAGCGTACAGGCTTGATCGAATGTCCGTGCATCTGCTGTCCTGGTTGCTAACTCGCGTAATAATTTTAATTGACGCTCGCCAATGATGCGTTGTGTGTCGTCTGTGTTGGCGCAGATGATCCCACCTGTTTCGCCTTGATCGTTGGGAACCGGACTATAGGAGAAAGTATAATAAGTTTCTTCTGGGTAGCCGTTGCGCTCCATAATCAGCAGTAGCGCTTCGTCGTAAGTGCCCTCGTTTTTGAGCATCGCCGATTCTGCTCGCGGCCCGACTTGATCCCAAATCTCGCGCCACACATGGGAAGCTGGCTGTCCCAGTGCTTTTGGATGTTTGCCGCCAATAATAGCTTTGTAAGGATCGTTGTAAAGATTAATCAGTTCGTCGCCCCACCAAACAAACATTGGTTGACGAGAAGTCAGCATAATCCGCACCGCAGTTTTCAAACTCTGCGGCCAATGCTGTGCTAGGCCAAGGGAGGTTTTCGACCAATCTAGTTCTCGCATCCGCGCACCCATTTCACCCCCACCGAGAAGAAAATTACCGTCGGCGTTGCTTGCTGACGTTGACTCATTTTTCATTGGTTCGTCTCGGTTAGTCATGGGTCGGGTACTAAGCTACAGTTGTGGTCATCTGCTAGTCAAAATCCTCTTCTGGTATAGCCAAAAAAGTCTTGAGTGGGTATTGTGACTCCGAACTGGGCACGATAAAACAAGCCTACTCTTCTTTTCCAAAGGATGTTGCTTGGAGAATTTTACCGCGATCGCCTAACTCATTGAGTCAGGTACTAATACGCTGCATTGCTAAGGCAGAAGGTGTTGCACGTTTATTTTCCAACGGTTTATTGTTGCAAAAGTGACACCAAACTCGGCAGCAAACTTTTCTTGAGACAGATTTAATTCTTGCCCCAGGGCACGAACTAGCTTCCCAATATTGGATTGTTTTCCCACAAGTAGGACTTTACTGTGAGGCATATAAATCAAAGTTTATAATGCTCTATATATCTAATGTTTTAGGACAGAGTGTTGTTTGGCGTCAATTATTCTTGAGATAGAGATTGTAATTTCCGGAGCTTTTTCCATTCGCTAGAATAGACGAGCTAATTTAGTGCGATCGCTCCCCAAAAATTCGATGACAAAACTCATCAACAGCCATATCAGGCATATTTTGTAAATTCTCTGAGCCAGAATTAGCAAGTAAAATCAGCTTTATTTCTGGCTTGATGATTTACTTTGTGTAATTCACTCTCCTGGAAATCTATCGCTACTCACCAATTATTTTGAGCAATTTATTCAGATAAATTACCATCAATTTTATTTATCTTTTTAAAAAACAATAATATTTGATTATCTCAACCAACATCTTTACGATATAATTAATACAAGCTTGAAATTTTACAATAAATTTCTGAATCAATATTCATTTATCAAACAGCAATATTGGCGTCAATCAACTTTGGATTTTGGATTTGCGATAGCTAGCTCCCGCCTTTGTCTTCTCCCAAGGGGAGACGCACTCGCCCTCCAGCGTCTTGAAATCAGGGGCTTGAAACCTTTTTTAGATTCTAGATTTTGATTTTAATCCAAAATCGAAAATCCAAAATCTAAAATTGTCTCAGTCAGTCGTCATAATTCAGTTGGGTATTCTGTACGACTGGCGGATGATTCAATCAGGTTTATAAATTTACTAACCATAATGGGCATGAAATTTTTCCAAATTACTGTAGTGTTGTTAGTACTTTTGAGCAACTTAGTAGTTGCTTCTCCCACTTGGGCAAAAACAGCACCTTCCTTAACTAACAGTCCTGAATACTTTGAAGTCGGTCAAAAAGTCATTTGGCTTTATAAAGCTCGCGGCGATTCTGCCGATATCCAGAGAATTCCCGCAGAAGTCGTCAAACTAGGTTCCAAGGAAGTGCAAATCAAAGTGTACAAAAACAAAAACGAATTTGTGAATCGTTGGGTAAATCCAAACAAACTAGAAAATTTACACAAATCAAAACAAAAATAGCTGTTGAGGAGTAACCTTTTCAAGGTTATCCTCAAAATTATGAACACAAATTTTGACCAAAAACACGCTATTATTACTGGCGGTTCTAGTGGAATTGGTAAAGCAACAGCGCAACTGTTAGCTAGCGAGGGCGCACATATTTCAATTATTGCTCGCAGCCAAACGAAACTGGAAGCTGCAAAAGCAGAGATAGAAGTACTAAAAGTGCATCCAAATCAGCGCGTTGTTGCCATTTCAGCAGATGTAGCAGATCGAATTCAAGCCCAGCAAGCTATCAAAACAGCTATAGACCAAATCGGGTTTGTTAATTTATTAATTACCTGTGCTGGTATCGCCCAGCCCGGTTATTTTCAAGAACTCTCAACAGAGATTTTTGAACGCACCATGGCAGTCAATTACTTTGGCTCACTTTACTGCATTCAGGCAGCACTACCAGCTATGGAACAACAACGACAGGGTGATATCGTACTCATCTCTTCTGGTGCCGGCTTGATTGGTATCTATGGTTACACGACCTATAGTCCTACCAAGTTTGCCCTACGGGGTTTAGCGGAGTCCCTGCGCGGCGAATTGAAGTTGATGGGAGTGAACGTCTCGATTGTTTATCCTCCCGATACTGACACCCCACAACTTGAGGAAGAAAATAAAACCAAGCCTGTTGAAACGCAAATGATTACCGGCACTGCCAAGACTTGGAGTGCCGAAAAAGTGGCTTTTGAGATTGTACGAGGAATTAAGAAAAAATCATTCGTAATTACTCCCGGACTAGAAATGACATTGCTTAGTAAGCTTCACAGTCTGCTAGCTCCTGGAATTAACTGGTATATGGATTGGATTGTTGGTAGTATGTAGTACATCGAAAAATTTTTAAATGCTTATCAGGCTCAGTTTTCATGTTAAGTTGACACCAATGCCACCCCATAAAAATTAATTGAATATTGTTTATTTGTCAGTTCCTACTCGTTTCTCACTCTAAGATTACCTAATTTTTTCCGAACCACAGAGGCACAGAGAACACAGAGAAAAAAAGGGGGAAGAGAGTAATTTAGTTTTGGAGAAAAGACCAATGACTAATCGAGCAAATCAGGTTCTTCTCGGACAATCCTTTCGTAAAGTGGTTGGAAGCTTAACCACCCACTTGTGGGCGATCCGACTTGGCTGTGTGTTAAACGAGCTGTGTCGTGTTTAATAATATTGGGTCTACCAGCGGCTTCTGCCAAGAGTTGTGCTTGACACGATCGCTCTAAGCTAATGTACCAAAAGGCAGCTTCGTCTACCGTATTTCCCACAGTTAAAATACCGTGGTTACGCAGGATTAGAGCTTTATTTCCTGACAAAGCTCCGGCAAGTCGCTTCCCTTCTGAAGTATCTAATACGACATCTGCATAGTCTTCAAATAATGCATGATCTTCGTAAAAAGCACAAGAATCTTGAGTCAAGGGGTCAAGCAGACGACCCAAACTCGACCAGGCTTTGCCATAAATTGAATGGGCGTGTGCAGATGCAATCACATCAGGTCGAGCCTGATGAATTTCAGAATGGATGCTGAAACCAGCTCGATTTACCTCAGCATCACCTTTAACCACCTCACCTTCTTTATTAACCAAAATCAGGTCAGAAACTCGGATATGACCGAAGTATGTCCCCAATGGATTGATCCAGAAATGGTCTGTAAACTCAGGATCGCGGGCTGTAATATGACCTGCGATCCCCTCACTGAAGCCAAGGCGACCAAACAAGCGAAAGGCAGCTGCTAGGCGTTGCTTGCGGTGCAGGCGTTCATCTTCAACTCGCTCGAATATTGGCAGTTGCGGTCTATTGTACTTGGGCATGTTTTTCCTCTTCCTCATTAATCTAAGTCAGTCGCCATAAATATTCCTCATAACTTCGTTAATCTTTACTACCTTTCTCGCTATCAGTAAAATTTTCCTTGCAAGCTTGTTGGATAATTAATTCAGCCTGCTGTTGTTGATTTCAAATTGTCATAGTGGTTTTTGGATATTGTTAAAGGACTAACAGATATGACACATTATGTTTGCGATTTATATGGCAATACAAACTGGAATCTTCCAATACAAGAAGTCACTGCTAGAACATTCAATACAGAACAAAAAGCAGAACAATGGTTCAAAAACAAGTGTTCTGGTAACAGTATTGAATTTAGTGGCTTCCATGACACTGAACGCTACGTCACCAACTGGGTTTCCTGCAACGGTAAAGAAGTTGGTGAAATCACTAAACGCCCTAGTTCCAATGAATTCTAATTAGAAATTTAGAAAATTGTTTCTAATAGTCACTTTTCTTCATGAAATTTAACGCTATATTAAATGACACTTATAGACGGACAGTTAATACGAGAACTAGCGATCGCTCCTCTAAAAAAAACTGCGAGTTATCGCCGCACAGGTTTGTCTTTGATATCGGTCTTTAAATCTAGTTGCTGATGGTCTGAGCTTTTGGTTTTGTCTGTTTTCATGAATCTAGGACATACCCAATTACTAGATATTGTAGGCCATCCCCTCTGTAGAGCTTCTGGACAAATAGTTTGCAGTGTGAACTTACAATCAATCAGTTGCAGTCCAGCTTTCTGTGCTTGTGTTAATCCTTGTTGAACAATAGATTTATTTTCAAACTCAATAATCTGATGACATTGAACACAAACAATATGGTGATGATGGGTAGAAATAGTGTTAAGTTCATAATGTTTTTGAGCCTGTGCCAATTCTACTTCTCGGAGAATCCCCATCATTGTCATGATTTTAAGGTTGCGATAAACTGTAGATAAACTCATCCCCTCCCCACGTTCAAACAGCAACAAATGTACTGATTCGGCATTCAAATGACTACCTATAGGGAGAGTTTGAAAAATCTCAAAAATTAATTGGCGTTGAGGAGTGAATCGATAACCTTGAGCATTTAATTTGGCTTTTAAGGCTTTGAAGTTATCCATAATTACAGCTTTCTCAAGAAAATCTTTCAGTGCTGGTAAAACTGCTAATAAAACTTGTGTAAGACAAGCCTGTTATTATCCAAAAGTATTAATGAATCCCAGACTGTACGCGCCACAAACTGGCATAAATTCCATCAAGTGCTAACAAATCCTCGTGCTTACCCTGCTCGACAATTTGACCACGATCCATGACATATATACAATGACTATGGCGAATTGTAGACAAACGATGAGCGATCGCGATCGTCGTCCGATTTTGAGTAATCATAGCCAGGGACTTCTGAATAGCTGCTTCCGTTTCATTATCCACCGCAGAGGTCGCCTCATCTAAAATCAATATTGGTGGGTCTTTGAGAATAGCACGCGCCATGGCAATTCGTTGTCTTTGTCCGCCAGATAGCTTTTCACCTCGTTCGCCCACAATACTATGTGGACAACGGGAAGGGTTTTTATCTGGTATTGAGTTAGCATTGGAAATTAAGTGTCAGATGGAATGTTGGAAGTAAGTGGAGATGGGAGACTATGGCGAATAATCTGGAAATTGATGACACATTGATCCAACAAGCCTTGATGCTGGGCGGACATAAAACTGAGCAAGCAGTTGTTGAAGAAGCGTTGCAGGAATATGTGCAGCGACGCAAACAATTGAAAATTTTGGAACTGTTTGGTGAGATCGACTACGATCCAGACTACGACTATAAACAGCAACGGCGAGCAGGATGAAAGTTGTTGTTGATACCTGTGTTTGGTCGTTGGCTCTACGGCGAAATAGAGTTGAATTGGAATTACCTCAAGTTCTGAGCCTGCGGGAACTGAAGCGCGGTAAGCGAAGCTATGCCTTTAGGTTTGAGCATAGATTTAGGGTGTATCAACTAAGTACTTAAATAAGTCATCAACTATTGCATTGATTGACAAGATATTGTCCCAGTGCCAGTGTAATCCGTCTACAAAATAGACCTGATTTTGTTGAACTGCCTTGAGTTGTCGCCACAAAGGTTTTTGCCGGAGTTTTTCTAAAGCCTCCTGAGCACCTTTTTTCCTCCAAGATAGTATGAACAGAGCATCGCCATCAATCTCAGGCAAGCGTTCTTCAGAAATATTGATTGGATAGGAAAAATCTCCCCTTTCTACTATTGGTCGTTGTAATCCAATATCATTTAACACTATGCCCGAAGGATGACTTCCTCTAATAACGTATATTTCGTGATTCGGAGATACACTAGCAACTGATACCTGCATCTGATGACGGTGGTCACCTAAAGCGCGTTTAAGTTTTTCAATACGCTGCCAATATTCGTCCATCAACTGCTTACTATCTTTTTCCTTATTCAGCATTTTGGCGAGTTCCTCCAGTTGTACCTTCCAAGAAGGTGCTGGAGAGTGATTCATTGCAATCGTAGGTGCAATAAAAGATAGTTGCTTATGAATCTTCTCCAACTCAGAGCTAGATATAATTAGATCGGGTTTAAGCAACAAAATTTTTTCTAAATTTGGTTGAGATGTATCTCCCAGCAACTCAATGCCATCCATTTTGTCTCTGAGATATTCTGGCAAAGGTTCATTTGCAGTATACGTAGTCGCAATTGGTTTAATACCTAATGCAAGCGTGTTGCCTAAATTTGAGTATAAAGTGACAATTCGTTGAGGATTAAGAGGAATACAAGTCTCTCCCATTACATGTTTTACGACTCGACAGTTTTCTGTTAACGGCTTTGAACTTGTAAGACTATAGCTAATAATTCTATTACAAGCCAAAGTAAATACAAACATTAAAGCACCCAATAATAATAACCGGGCAAGGTGATACAGAAGTTTTTTCATGAATGGCTAATTCTGTTTGAAGCATCATCTATAGAAATCCGATTTGATTTCTGAAATTACTTGCGTAGTCAGGGAACTCTTAACAGGGAACAATAAAGAAGGCTCGTGGTGATCTACTGGGTTGTTTCAAAACTCAAATATGAGTCCTATAGTAAGCAAGGAGTATGTTTAATTAATTTTTACAACTAAAAACTAAAAGTAGATAAAGTTAAATAATTAAACATATCCAACTACTTAAAACTCCCAACTAATAGAACCGATAATTGTAAAAGGCGCACCTCTTTGAACAAATAATGAACCATCAGCGGCTTTGAAATAGTCTGTATTAAACAGATTACGAATATTAATTGCTGCGTTAAAACGATCTCTACGGTAGTAGATTGCCGCATCAGTACGCAAGTAGTGAGGAACTGTAAATGTGTTCTCTAAATCACCTTGCCGTTCACCTATATAAAATAGCCCCAGACCCACTCCTAACCCTTTGAGACTGCCCTTCTGAATTTCATAGGTTGTCCAAAGACTGGCTTGATTCTCCGGCACATTAGATAATCGATTGCCAACAGGAATAGAATTATCCTTCTGGAGTTTGGACTAATTTGGATTCAACCAGCAATTAAGAGAACAGCAAGACAAA
>VFQR01002649.1_pt1 | contig 11063 bp, 13 predicted proteins | sample 3512321 | NCBI WGS metagenome assembly VFQR01 (sample SAMN10412374, study PRJNA504923) | tailings metagenome | isolation source: Relicate 3 Philex TSF1 revegetated site | place: Philippines: Tuba, Benguet | collected 2017-08-29
GATTGCCGCCTGTCAGTTGGCGTTGCAGGTTAGAACCCGTGAGGCATTCCCAGAACAATGGGCAGGAACGCAGCACAATCTGGCACTTGCTTACAGCAACCGCATTCGGGGTGACCGTGCCGATAACCTGGAACAGGCGATCCGTGCCTATCAGTTCAGCCTGGAAATCTATCGCCCTGAATTATTTCCAAACGATTGTCGGAGAACAGCCCGCAACCTCGGCAACCTCTACTTCGACCAACAACGCTGGATAGAAGCTACCTCCACCTATCAGGATGCATTGCAAGCCGCAGAAACCCTTTACCAAAGTGCCCTCTTCCTCGACAGCCAAGCTGCCGAACTCTCCGAAACCAGCGACCTCCATCACCGCGCTGCCTACACCCTCGCAAAGGCAGGGGAACTCCCAACCGCCGTCCTCACCCTAGAGCAAGGACGTGCCCGTGGCTTAAGCGACACCCTGGCACGGGAACGCGCCGACCTGGAACAACTCCAAACTACGGCTCCCGATGTGTGTACCTGCTATTATCAAGCCGCCACCAAAGTCCGCCAATTGGAAGACCAACAGCGCACAATTAGCACCCTCTCCACCTCTGATCGCCACGGCATCACTCCTGACTATCTGCGCCAACAAGTCGCCCAATCTCACCAAGAATTAACCCTCGCCATTGCTGCCATCCGCCAAGTACCCGGATACACCGACTTCCTCGCTGCCCCCGATTTTACCGATATCATCAGCGCCCTCCCCCACGCTACGCCATTAGTCTATCTTGTCACCACTGCTGCGGGGGGGCTTGCCTTAGTCGTCACTCCACAAATCGGTACTACCGGAATTCCTACCGCTACCGTGCATTCTCTCTGGCTCAAAGACCTGTCTCAAGCCTTCCTGTTGGAACTGCTCGTCGGTGCTTCCGATACTCTCGGCGGCTGGTTCGGTGCCTACAATCAACAACAAGAAAACCGCCCCGCCTGGTTTGCTGCCATCGACCAAGGCACTGCCCAACTTTGGGAGCGCCTCATGGCTCCCCTCCTCAAACACTTGACCGCTCTAAACTTCCAGAAAGCCATCCTGATTCCCACCGGATACTTAGGGCTGCTTCCCCTTCATGCTGCTTGGACGACGGATGCCACCACACCTACGGGAAGATACTATGCCCTCGATGCTATCCACTTCACCTATGCCCCCAACGCCCACTCCCTCAAAGCCGCCCAGACCATCGCCAGTCGCATTAAACCGGATTCTCTCCTTGCCATTGATGAACCCAATCACAGCAGAGCCTCCCCCTTGCCCAACTCCCAACGGGAAATCGACACTGCCATTGCCACCTTCCCTCAGCACCAGCGCCTACGCCATGCCGAAGCTACCAACACCGCTGTCCTTGCTGCCCTGCCTCACCACACCGTCCTGCACTTCTCCTGCCACGGCTTCGCTAATTTGACAGAACCTCTTAACAGCGGACTAGCACTGGCAAACAAAGACATCCTCACTCTACGTGACATCTTTAGCCTCAAGCTGACGGGCGTGCGGCTGGCTGTCCTCTCTGCCTGCGAAACGGGCTTACCTGGCACCGCTCTCCCCGATGAGGTGATCAGTCTCCCCATCGGCTTGCTCCAGGCAGGCGTTGCTGGAGTAGTCGCCTCTCTCTGGTCTGTCTCCGAAATTAGTACGATGGTTCTGCTAAGTCGGTTTTACACACTCTGGCGTAACCAGCATTTTGACCCATCACAAGCTTTGATAAAAGCCCAACAATGGCTCCGAAATGCTGAACCGCGTGATATAGTTGCTCATTGTGAAACATTCATTCCCGAACTTGCATCCAGAGATGGGGCTTTATATCGATCGCTGCGATTGGATTTCTCGCATTCCTATTACTGGGCAGCTTTCAGCTACATGGGAGTTTAAAAATTATTCCAACCCGTTACTTACTGAAGCGACCATGACTGATAATCTCTCAATTTTAGAAACTGCTCTGGCTATTCGTCCCAACCTCTCCGAATTACTGGACACTGAAGCAGGAGAACAAATTTCTCAACAACTTGACCAACTCCTACAACAGGCTCAAGCTGGAGACTCCGTTGAGAATTCCATCTGGGACTTACTGACACACACAAGAACCACTCGCAACTGGGTAACGCAATTCCAGCAAACGAATGCAAATCAAAAAGGATCAAATAAACCACCTGGTAATATATCTGAAATTCCTGCACCTAAATTTAAATGTCCTCGGTGCGACTACACTTGGTCACGTAATCACATCGGTCGCCCCACTCCTCTGTGCCCCACTCACAATGTTCCCCTTGAACCCCTCGAACCCGCTTAACCATAACAATACAATACTCACAACCCACGCACCCCAAACGGCAATGGTTCAAACTCCCACTTACCCGTCCCATCCTTTGCCGAATTCTTCTGCTTCACTGTTGATAAACTCTTCAGTTGGCTAACGGAATAGCCTAAGCTCTATCAACTCTCTCGGTCGCGCCATGTCTGCAAAATTCCTTGAAAGCTTTGGCAGTAAACTCACTGAACAATGGGTTGCCACTTTGCTCACCCCTGCTTTTTTCTTCTGGGCAGGGGGAGCTGCCGCAGGACTACAACGCTTTGGCTGGAAACCTGCCAGCACCTGGTTCAAGCAACAACCAGAAACCTTGCAAATTGCTCTTCTCGTTGCGGGCTTTTGCTTGATTGCCGTTTCTGCCTTCGTAGTGCAACGCTTCGATTTGCCCGTCCTGCGATTTCTAGAAGGCTACTGGTATCCTTGGCTGCGTCCTTTGCGTCATTGGTTCATTGTTAGAGAAGCGAAACGCAGTCAACGGATTGATGATCGCTGGCAACAACTCGCCCGGATTGACTCCGCCAAACTCTGCGACGAACAGCGCGATGAATTTGTTCAACTTGACTGGCAGCAACTCCATTTGCCCCTACCCAATCAACTCATGCCCACCCGCCTGGGCAATATTCTACGTGCCGCCGAACAGCGACCTTTGCAAAAATATGGATTAGATACCATCGTCTGCTGGTCACGCCTTTGGCTTCTCCTCCCCGATGCCGTCAAAAAAGACTTGCAAGAAGCCCGCGCCGAACTCAACACTGCTGTTCGGGTCTGGCTTTGGAGTATGCTATTTATCTTCTGGACAATTTGGGCCTGGTGGGCTGCTCCGGTGGGCATCATTTCTGCTATCTTTGCTTATTACTCCTGGGCGCTTGATGCCGCCAGAAATTATGGTGAACTGATTGAAGCCACTTTCGACCTACATCGCCATCTGCTCTATCAATCCCTGCGTTGGGGCTTGCCTCCCGATCCGAATGAAGAACGTCGTGTGGGAAGACAACTGACCGAATACTTGTGGCGGGGCTTCTGATTCCAATAATAGGGGCTGGACACTTTTCATCTGACGAATAAATTTCACTTTCTGAAAACCCACAGCGAACTTGATACAGCCCCGTTCGGGCAACAGCGATAGGTAGCATTGGCTCTCACTCATGCTTTCTCCGCTTGCCTTTCAAATTGTAATTAAGAAATGTCTTCACGAGTATTGCTTAAAAAGTATGGTCAGAGAAATGTTTCCCTGACCATGCTTTTTAATCCCAGCCACTTTGTACTGGCTGCGATGGCGTTCCGCCCAGCGTAGCTGATCGCACCATATTCTTAAATTTTGTCAAATGTCCATCAAACAATAGCTTAGTTGTGCCTGTAGCCCCGTCACGGTTTTTAGCAAGGATGATCTCTGCAACTCCTCTGTCTTCAGTATTTGGTTCGTAATATTCATCACGATATAACATGATTACTTTGTCCGCGTCCTGCTCAATTCCGCCGCTGTCACGTAAATCCGAGAGCATGGGGCGTTTGTTATTACGGCTTTCTACTGCCCTTGATAGTTGCGAGAGGCACACTACAGGTGTTTGTAACTTCATCGCTAAACGCTTGAGTCCCCGTGTTAGCTTTTCTATCTCATTGTTCCTGTTACCGCCGCCGTTGCCATCCATCAGTTGCAGATAATCAACGACGATTAACCCCAAATCACGGCGCTCTTGTGCCATGATTTTACGACACTCAGTCTCAATGTAAGTTAATGGCGGATCTGGGCGGTCATCGAGGTAAATAGGTAGCTCTGATAGCGTACCAATGCCCCGTGATAGTGATTCCCATTGTGTGTTAGAGATGCGTCCTGATTTCAAATAGCTGCTTTCTATGCCTGCCTCACTTGAAAGCGCTCGCATGGCGATTTGCAATTTAGACATTTCTAGACTGAATACTACAACTGGAAAGCGATAAGCAGACGCCAGATAAAAAGCTATTTGAGCCGCGAACGCAGACTTGCCCATCGCCGGACGACCCGCAACGATGACTAAATCAGTACGATTAAATCCAGTAGTTATTCCATCAAGGTCATAAAAGCCTGTGGGAATCCCAGGTAAAACCTTACCTTGGCTGCGGTCTTCAATATCCTCAAACAGATTAATCACCACATCGCTTATGTGGCTAGCCCCGGCAGTATTAGACGATCGCTGCAACTCATAAATAAAGTCCTGTAATTGTTCAAAGGCTTGCTCTAAGGGCGTTTCTTCATTGGATTTGTGCTGCAACTCAATTGCAAAGCTTCCCAGTCTACCCAGTTCCCGGCGCTTCCATTTTTCCACAACCACAGCTGCAAGGGCATCGATGTTAACTGCTGATACTGTAGAGTCAACCAACGATGCTAGCTTGTTTCGCCCGCCGATAATTTCTAATAAATCATTATCAGCTAAATAGTTCGTGACCATCAGCAAATCTGTGGGCAATTCTTGGGCATTGAGTCTCAGGGCTGCGTTGTAAATCCGGCTATGTGCGCTGATATAAAAGTGATGCGGCTTCAAAATGTCGCGCACACGTTCTATGGCTACGGGGTCAAGCAAGATGCCCCCAAGTATCGCCTCTTCAGATTCAATGCTTTGTGGTGGTAGCTTATTAGCTGTTGTGGCAAAAGGAATTACGTTGTCATCATTGGCGTACATATTAATCTTTGATTCCCGTGAAGTGTAAATTTTTATAGGTATAAGCTAGGCAAAGAGATGCCGTGGTGTGATAGTCGTTCCATCCACAAGAAGGGTGTAGGGGGTAGGGTTTAGAGTGTAGAGAACGCCATCAAAAAATTGAGGGGCTTGTATCGTTTTTCTTTTCCTGCGATCGCCGCGCTGATTATGGGGCAAATTCTCCCCTACACCCCACTCAGCCACTCAGCCACACCCTGAGGGGCTTGGTCAATCGGGAATATCTACAAATCTCTCAGGAAACTTGGCACTTGCCCATTCGTACCATTTGGCAGATACTTTATGCTTGCAAAACTTAGATAGTCCCTCAGAAAGGAGCATACTGTAGTAGTGATCGTGCTTCCATGCCTCCCAGCTGGGAAAATCGTAGCGCTTACGCTGTTTCTCTACTTCTGCGGGGTCATCAGCGAAGTTGTTAATTTTGCGCTTTAATGTCCTGCAAGCCGCTTTCCATTGCTCAAATAAGCAAAGTACCTCTGTACTACCTTCATCTTGCTTAGAAAGCACTGTACTCACGTATGGGGCAACGCTGTTAATGTCTTTGCCCTGCGTTCGCTGATAGGTCTGATAGTAAAGCAAGAAATCGACTTCTTTAATTGGGTCTGAGCTGAAAAATAAGCTTTGAGAATGGTTCTCACGCGCCGCGCCGGAATTTAGATCCTCATAAGTCGATTGGTCGTTAGTTGCAGAGACTTTCTCAACGTTAACAGCGTAGTGATTATCTTGAAGTGCTTTGTCCTGGTCAGTGGCTTTGCTCCTCTTTTCCTCTTTTTTCTCTGTCCCTCCAGTGATCGATTGAGTTAATGTTATTTCTTTAATATTATTAGAGGGCTGAAACGTATGCTGTAAAAGACTTTCAGCCTGCACCCCATCCATTTTTGGCACTATGCCATCCATTTTTGGCACTATGCCATCCATTTTTGGCACTATCGGTCGCTGCGTATCATTTGCATCATCCATTTTTGGCATCATGGATACTGTAGCTGCATCTGTATAATTTATACAGTTATTTTTTTGTACTACAGATAAGTCTTTCAGCAGTAATGCGCCAACTTTTACGGGGTCAACGCGATAAAACTTAGCTGCATTGCCCTTGTTCTTTTTTAGTTGGCAAGAAATTACGTAGCCTGATTCCTCAAGTCCCAGCAACAAACGTTGAATACTACGTTGTGACCCTAGCGCCGGATATGTGTTTTCCCACTCTTTGTAAGTGGCGCTAGTCCACCATTCCCCATCATGAAAGTAGCCATGCTTGTTGAGTCTGGCATTGCTCAAACACCAGCTTTCAATGATTTGGATCAATAAAGCTTGGTTAACACCTACTACGTTTGCTACGCTCCAATAGAGCTTAGTATATGCAGGTTCATAACCGTGAGTAAGTCGATAAGCTGTAATCGGGCTTGCTGCAGTCAGCGTTGTATTTGCCTGTGTAGTATTCACTTGTATTACCTCGAAATTTTCTAGGTTTCGGGTAACTCCTCATCTTGCAAACTCGCGCCGCTAAGTTATTATGGTTATAGCGAGCGCGGTGTACCCAGTACCAAGAAGTGTCCAGCCTCTTATTGCACTAGGAGTTACCCGGCGTGTTTAAATCAATAGAAATCCAGCCTCCGCTGGTACGCATCCCCTCTAGTTTCTGCTAGTGGGGATATCCGTTTTGAGGAGAGATGCTAAATTGTCTGCGCCCTCTCAGCTCTCGTTTGCCCTCTCCAGAACTGCCGCGTTTTATATCGCCGCTTCCTTCTGGAATCTCGACTAAGACTTGTTTTGAAAGACTTTTGCATTCCATTTTTCCTAAGTACAAAATTTGTTTTACGCGATCGCTTAATCTTCGCTCCATTCCAACAACTCACCGGGCTGGATTTTATAGCAGTCACAGATTTTGTTAAGCGCTAATCCATTAGGTATTTGCTCAGGATTGTCATATAAGTTATAAACAGTCGTTTTGCTTAACCCTGTGCGCTCACTGAACTCATAGCGCGTAATTTTGAGCTTTTCGTCAATAAACCTCCTTACTGTGTTGCGAACTGGCATAGAAATCCGTCTGGTAATAACAGACTCCTATTAAAGCATCTTATAAGGGATGTTGTTATATACAGTTTTGTTTAATTAAAATTAGCTTGCTATTAATAGCTGTCTTGTATTAGTATAGCCATTGTAAGGCTCAAAAGACAAGGGCAGTCAAAACAGCCAAGGGCTGACAAAGGTTTCACCCACAACGGCTTAATGACCGCAAGTATCCAAAAGTCTTGCACGGCAAATATTTTCAAAACTTTAATAACTACATAGAGCGGTAGTCATTCCGCTCACTAAACTTGATGCTTGCATTCATCAGGAGTTATTTATCAATGCGAGTCAGTATTAGACAGCCATTGCAGCCATTTATTAATGCAAAGGCTAAAGAATTGGGTGTTGATGATGCTGGTGAAGTGGTTAACTATTTGCTTTTGCAAATTATGTCAAACAAAGCCACAACCGAACCCGTACAGACACAGACTAAAAAGGCTTAAACGATGGATATCAATTTACGCAATTTAGAAGCAATCAACGAACTACCTCTTGAGAGAACAATGCTTAATCAAAATCAAAGAAGAAGGTTAGAAGCAATAGATCGCTGGCTTAGAGAAATCCGAGATTCAGAACAATTCAGGCAACTGGAATACTCTCCAGATTGTACTCTCGGAGATGCGATACAAGCAGTAGGCGAACTACTTGACGAACACGAACCTTATGATTACAAGCCCTCAAATTTTACTAATGACCAGTGGCATTCATATCTTGAACAGAAGCCAGTAATGCATATTCGCCGCGTAATTCCTTGGCGTAAAAAGATTAACTCATTCATACTTGATGCAGCGTCAGAAGTAGCAATTCTGAGCTTACTAACAACAGGTTTTATGGTTGTTGGTACTATCTTTTGTCACGGCATTGACCGCATTGAGGAAAGCAAAGGCGAGGAATATCAACCTACATGGATTTACAATGCCAAGATTTTTGAAGGAAGCGCGATTGCATCTATCGCGGTCTTCCTGGGTGCAAGCTTGACCGGTGCGTGTGCATCTGGAGACAAGAATGATGATTGAAAAAGAGCTTGTGGGATGCGTTACTCTGTTGACCCAGAGTAAAACTTATTGGATCGATGGAACGCTGTACAGATATTTAACAAGCAGCGATAGTATCAGACACACACAATATTATTTCCGTCCTTTACCGCGTCAGTCTAAGACTGCTGACTTAAAGCTCAATCGTGACAAAGTACTGAGGCGTTGTTACGAAATTCCGAGCTTATATAAACAGCACACAGCAGAGATCACAAACACGAGTGTGCAGTTGAGTTTGTTCTAACATGAGGTACCATCTAGTACCGCGCAAAACATCCAAAGGCTTTGGCACAAGCGCGTCAACTAGTCCAAAAGGGGCGTATACGTAGGGATAAACGAAAAAATGTCAGTATGTCTTAAAAGCTGACAAGCCTTGTTATTACGTGGTTATAGCCTCTCAAAACTCCAGTCTCACATTTGTCTAAAGTCCTAAATCCAAGGTTATTGATAGTGCCTAGCTAATTTGGCGTATCAGGATAACTGTTTCTAGCTAAATAAGCCTGTCAAATAACCTGAATCTCCGGATAGTCGGTTAATTCCATACACACTTAAGTAATAAAACAGGTTTAATGTGGCAACAAAACAATATGTAGCTAAGTACCGCAACCTCAAACAGACTTACGAACGCATCACAGAAAAAGACATTTCAGATATCACTTGGTATCGCACAGTTGCATCCTTGAAACAATATTTCTCGCTCTCCATTGAATCAACGAATGCTCAAAGCGTTGTTGAAACCTATGCTCATTTGAAGCGCAAGTGTCCAGCCTTTTCTTTTAGAACTTCTGATTTTACCTCTCGCTGGCAAGCCTTTAAACACTTCTATGATGCACAATTCGTTCAATACACAGGTCAGCAATTCCTAGCCGTGCTTGCAGACTATCTAAAAATCAACCTTGGCGACGTACCCCGCAGCACTCGTTATTACTGGTTTAGTCAAGCCGGACTATCTTTTAAAACCGAAAACACTTACCACAGCAAAGATTTAGCCCTTGTTGCGTTCGTCGCAGCTAAGTGGGCAATTAATAAGCGTTTGCAACCACTGAAATCTGCTGAACCAAAAGTTTTAACACTAACTAAATAAGGAGCAATTACCATGTCTGACAAATTTACTAATAACGTCCGCGCTCGCTTGTACAAACAGGGCTATCAAGGATTCACTAAGGACGATTACACATCGGCAGCGATCGCTGTCGAGTGCGATGACCTTGACAATCCCACCAAAGAACAATTGAGCCAAGCTGTTGACTATCTCAAAGCCAAAGCGACAAGCCAATTATCAGTAGCTGATGAATCCGTTGAAGAAAAATTTCTAACCCAAGTAGAGAAAGAACAGGCCGAGACTGAACTTGAAACAGGTGCGCTCGCGGTTGCCCCTCAAGATGTAGGTGAGATGATTGTGAATCAAGCCTCACAAATGGGTGTAATACTTTCAGAGCAGCAAATCAATGACATAGCTGATAGCGTTGACACCTCAGCCAGCACTTTTGACGAAATTCTAGAACAAGTAGAAACAGCACTACTGGCTTATGCTGACTTCTCGGCCAATCAAGTTGACGCAAAGATTGACCAGACGTTGACCAGGGTAAAAGAGCGCGTGGTTAATCGTCATGAACAAAGCAGAGACAAGCTATCCCTTGGCTTAACAGGCATTAGTGCGGCTTTGGAGGCTAGCCGTAATCAAACTAAAAGCCAACTCTCAGGCATCCTCGCAAGGCTCAACGCGGCTCAATAGCGATGACTTGACACTGCTTGAGTGCTTGGTAATCTGCTCTCGTCAGATGAGCTACTTCTCAAGAATTGCTGTTAGTTTAACTGCACTCGCTGCTGTGATTTTGCCCTTGCATTACTGGGTATATCTGCCACTGAAAGAACATTTAAACTATCAGCAATATCTCAAACGAAAGTCAACTATAGAGCAATATGTAAGGCGAATGGAGTATCACTGCACTCAAATCTTTACCCCATCAAAAGAGTATCGCTGTGAAAAATTCAATGAAGCTAAAGAATCTGGTAACTTCCAAATCACGCCACCTAGAGCGCCAGTTAAAAAATAAATTTAATGCATCTACTAACTTAGTAGTCAGAGCATTAACAGGTGATAAATCAGCATTGAAGCTGATAGGACAAATGGGTAATGACGGAGCAAAGATTAGTGAATTTGCCCCACAGGTTAGAGAGCAAATGTTAGCTGCTATCAAAGGAACTGAGGATTTAAATGTAGTCCTGAGCGACATCTACAGACAAGCTGGTGTAAGCGGTGAGAAGATTGAAAGAGCAGTGCAGTCAGCAATTTTAGCTGACACTCATCTAGCAAATATCCTAGAAGAAATGAAGCTTGATTTCGCTTCATCCCAGGATAAAGAAACCCTACGCCATCAACAAGCTTTCATACACATCAAACTCAAATCATGGGTTGAGAAACACATGATGCAAGTTGATGGCGAATATAAGATGTTGCAGACAGAATTACAGACCGATATTAGACAACAAACAATTGACCTGCAACATGATAAAGAACTGGGCAAGTATTACTTAGAAATGGGTGATAACGCTCGTGATGATTTCAAACCGAAAAAACAATATGTAGGTCGTTCGATTGTACAAAAAATTAAGGATGCTCTAATAGGCTTTTGACAGTACCAGCCCGACAGCCACCGCATAAAGTTACTGTCGGGCAAGTAAATATCTTGGTGTTAACATGACATACGATATTGAGTCCGGTCAAGAAGAAGTAATCAGCGAAATCGCCCCAGATACGCCCTTACCCAAAGACTTAATAGAACATCTCCAATCGCGCAAACAACACCGTCAAGATGTTATCACTACAACTGATAAATTGACTCGATTCTTCGTCGGCTGGTCGCTAAATTCAACAGGATTCTTGATAGCTAAATATCTATTAATAACTGGCGGTGGCGTTAACTTGTGGC
>VFQR01002650.1_pt1 | contig 11062 bp, 12 predicted proteins | sample 3512321 | NCBI WGS metagenome assembly VFQR01 (sample SAMN10412374, study PRJNA504923) | tailings metagenome | isolation source: Relicate 3 Philex TSF1 revegetated site | place: Philippines: Tuba, Benguet | collected 2017-08-29
CCTCATTTGTGATGACGACCGGCGGTGCGATCTCTCGCCATCAGATGTTCTTCGATCTCGCGGGCAAGGACGCGCAGCTTTCGGTGCAGGGGGCGACCCTCCTGCGCGGCAGGCAGCATGCCGACAACACGATGGTCGCCGATCACATCAAGGGCGGTTGCGTCGGACGGCAGCTGTTCAAGACCGTGCTCGACGACCAGAGCCGCGGCGTGTTCCAGGGCCTGATCATCGTGCGCCCGGATTCGCAAAAAACGGACGGCCGCATGATGTCGGCGGCCCTCCTGCTTGGCGACGACGCGGAGATGGACAACAAGCCGGAACTGGAAATTTTCGCCGACGACGTGCAGTGCGGCCACGGCGCGACGGTCGGCGCGCTCGACGAGAGCCTGCTGTTTTATCTCCGCGCGCGCGGCATCCCGCGCAAGGAAGCCGAAAGCCTGCTGATCCAGTCCTTCGTCGGCGAAGCCATCGAGCATGTCGAAAACGAACAGGTTCGCGGCGCGCTGCTGCAGCGGGCGGGCGAGTGGCTGGCGGGACGCGGCTGACATGAACATGCACCCCGCCGTTGCCAACGGATACGACGTGGAGCGGGTGCGGGCGGACTTCCCGATCCTCTCGATGGAAGTCTATGGCAAGAAGCTCGTCTATCTCGACAACGCGGCCTCGGCGCAGAAGCCGAAGCAGGTGCTCGAGCGGATGCGCAAGGCGTATGAAAGCGAATACGCCAACGTCCACCGTGGCCTGCATTATCTCGCCAATGCCGCGACCGAGGGCTACGAAGGCGCCCGCGAGACGGTCGCGAAATTCCTGAACGCCAATTCCTCCGCCGAGATCATCTTCACGCGCAACGCCACCGAGGCGATCAACCTCGTCGCCGCATCCTTTGGCCTTGCGCATATCGGCGAGGGCGACGAGATCGTGCTCTCGATCATGGAGCATCACTCCAACATCGTGCCGTGGCACTTCCACCGCGAGCGCAAGGGTGCCGTGCTGAAATGGGCGCCGGTGGATGCCGACGGCAATTTCCTGATCGAGGAATTCGAGAAGCTGCTGACGAAGCGCACCAAGATCGTCGCCATCACGCAGATGTCGAACGCGCTCGGCACCATTGTTCCCGTCAAGGAAGTGATCCGCATCGCGCATGCGCGCGGAATCCCGGTGCTGGTGGACGGCAGCCAGGCGGTCGTGCATCTGCCGGTCGATGTGCAGGACCTCGATTGCGATTTCTACGTCTTCACCGGCCACAAGCTCTACGGGCCGTCGGGCATCGGCGCGCTCTATGCGAAGAAGAAGTGGCTCGACGAACTGCCGCCGTTTCTTGGCGGCGGCGAGATGATCCGCGAAGTGACCGAAGAGAACGTCACTTATGGCGAGACACCGCACAAATTCGAGGCGGGCACGCCCGCCATCGTGCCGGCGATCGGACTTGCGGCGGCAATCGATTATGTGAACTCGATCGGCAAGGAACGGGCCCGCGCGCACGAGGACAAGCTCCTGAAGCTCGCGACCGACCGGCTCTCGCGCATCAACAGCATCAAGATCATGGGCAACGCCCGCGACAAGGGCGCGATCCTCGCTTTCGAGATGAAAGGCGCGCATCCGCACGATGTCGCGACCGTGATCGACCGCACCGGCATCGCCGTCCGGGCGGGAACCCATTGCGCGCTGCCGCTGCTCAACCGCTTCGGCTGCACGGCGACCTGCCGCGCCTCGTTCGCGATGTACAATACCGAGCAGGAAGTGGACCTGCTTGCGGAAGCGCTCCTGAAGGCGCAAAAGATGTTCGCATGAGCACCGAAAACACCACCCCGGTCGACGCCAACAAGCCGAAGATCGAATCCGCGATCCCGGCGGAAGAACTCGCGCGCCTGACCGATGACATCGTGGCCGGCCTCAAGTCGGTCTACGATCCGGAAATCCCGGTCGACATTTACGAACTTGGCCTGATCTACAAGGTCGACATCGCGGACGACCGCGCCGTCACCGTCGACATGACGCTGACGACGCCGAACTGTCCGGCCGCCGTAGAACTCCCCGGCATGGTGGAGAATGCGGTCAGTTCCGTGCAGGGCGTTGGCCCGGTGAAGGTGAACGTCACCTTCGATCCGCCGTGGGACCAGAGCCGCATGTCGGAAGAGGCACGCCTCGCCCTGAATCTCTGGTAGGGATTCCTACGGAGTAGCCGCCCTGCTAGCTTCATCCGGACTTTGATTCGGATGGAACCCACATGCGCTACACATTCGCCGCTCTGGCCGTCTTTCTGATCGCTTGCTTTGCCGCGTCGGACGCGCAGGCCCAGCAGAAATGCAAGGACGGAACATCGGCCACGATCACCGGCACGATTGGATCGATCCAGCAGTTCCGTCCCGAGCCCGGCGTGAACATCTGGGTGCTCAAGGGGCAGGGCAAGCTGGGCGGCAACTGCTTCGTCGAGCAGGTCTGGGGCAACGGTGCTGCACCGGGCGCATGCACGGCCGGCAAGAAATTCTCCGCCACCGGCAAGGCGCTCGACGCCGACAGTTTCTGGATGCTCCAGTCGAGCAGCATCACCTGCAACTGAGACATTCCTGCCCGTTGCGGGATGCGGGTGGCGAAACCATATTGGTTTGGCTAGGATAGGAATATGAGCGAAATCCGCGCCAAACCGTCGATCCTGACCGTCACCGATGCCGCCGCAGCCCGGGTCCGCGAGATCATTGCGGGTGCCGGAAAGCCGGTTGCGGGCGTCCGCCTCGGCATCTCAAAGGGCGGATGCGCAGGCATGACCTACGTCATGGACCTCGCCGAAACCGCCGCCCCCGGCGACGAAGTCGTCGAGGCAAATGGCGTGAAGGTGCTGGTCGATCCGAAGGCGATGCTGTTCCTGTTCGGCACCGAAATGGATTACGCGGTCGACAAGATGTCGGCCCGCTTTGTGTTCCGCAATCCGAACCAGACCGATGCCTGCGGCTGCGGTGAATCCGTGACGCTGAAAGCGGCCAAGCTCGAAGCCTTCGACAGCCGCGCCTGACAGGTCTTGTCGCTCGACGATCCCAATTATCTCAACGAACTTTTCTCAGCCTTTGGCCGCGTAAGCGTTCGCCGCATGTTCGGCGGTGCGGGCGTCTTTCGCGACGGGCTGATGTTCGCACTGGTGGCTGACGGCGAACTGTTCCTGAAGGCGGACGCGAACACGCAGCCTGCATTCGAAGCCGAAGGCATGCAGCCTTTCACCTACGGCAAGGGTGCGAAACGCGTGGTGATGTCCTACTGGCGCATGCCGGAGCGATTGCTGGACGAGCCCGATGAACTCGCAGACTGGGCGCGGGATGCGTTCAAGGCGGCCCAGCGTGCGGCTTTGAAAAAGCCCGCAACACGAAAATCACCGGCGAAAAAGCGGAAGTAGATCAGGCGACCTTGGCGTCGCCGTCGGTGTCGAGTGCGGTTTCGGCGACCACGCAGTTGCGGCCGGCATGCTTTGCCGCATAGAGGCAGTTGTCGGCGCGCTCCAGCAGCGAAGCGACGGTGTCGCCCTTGTGCCAGGTCGCGACGCCGAGCGAGATCGTGACGCGGCCGAGGGTTTCGCCGGTCGAACGGCGCATCAGTTCCTTGCCCATCACCGCGCGGCGGATGTGATCCGCCACGGTGACGGCCGCGGTGAGTGCGGTCTTCGGCAGCAGGACCACGAATTCCTCGCCGCCGTAGCGGGCGGCCACGTCCTGGCCCTTCACGTTGTTCTTCATCGCCATGGCCACGAGACGCAGCACCTGGTCGCCGGTCAGATGGCCGAACGTGTCGTTGAATTTCTTGAAATGGTCGATGTCGGTCAGGATCACCGAGAGCGGCATATCCTTGTTATTGCATTCCTCGATCATCTTCACGATCGAGTTCTCGAAATATTTGCGGTTCGAAAGTGTCGTGAGCGGATCGGTGAGCGACTCCGTCCGGACCACCTCGAGGTTTTCCTGCAGCGTGCTGATTTCCTGGCGGGAGTCCGTAAGGCGCTTTTGCAGCGAGCTGTTCGCTTCTTCCACTTCCTTGGTCGCGCGGACGAGCGTCTCGACGATCATGCGGAGCTGTTCGCGGTCCGCATTGGAGTTGAACTTCTCCTTCACGTCGGCGAGGGATACAGAGAATTCGGTGCTCGAGCCGATGGCAGCGTCGATCATCGACATGACCTGCTCGATTTCGCCGACAATCTGGTTGCCGACTTCGTCGATCTTTTCGCTCAGGCGGAGCGGGGACAGGTGCTTGTCGTAAATGCGCGCGAGATCGGCTTCGGCGATACGGCCCTCACGGGCGAGCGTATCGTTGATGTCCTGATTGAGCGCCTGATTGTGACCGGTCGCGTAGGTGTACCAGATCTCGAAATTGCGCGGAGACGCAGCCTGCTTCAGGGCGCGGATTTGACCCATCGCCGTGTCGGCATAGCCGAGCGTGCGTGAGATATCGTCCTGATCGTTCATACTAAACAAGCGCCGCTGCCGGCCGCTCCCCTTCCTGGGGTCCGAATCCGTCCCAACCGCCTCAAATGTAGAAAACCCCTATGAATGAGGGGTAAATTGTTGCGAGTTTCCCAGATAAATATTGGGTTTTTCCGCCCAATTATTCCGCTTTCACCGGCACAGGACGCAGCAAAAAGGCCGGCAGGTGCGACGGTCCGTCGCCGGAAGCGTCCTCGGAGCGTTGCGGCGAGCGTTTTTTGGGCTGAACTGACCTGTCTGGTTCGTTCCTCGTACGCTCCTGACGCGCCTGTCGCTCCGGGCGGCCCGAACGGCGCCCCTCGCGGTTGCGGGACGGTTGCGGAGCATGCCGCTCTTCCGCCGGTTGCGGATCGGCGGGATCGGACATTTCGCGTTTGGGAATGTCCTGTCCGATCAGCTTTTCGATGGCGGCCAGCGATTTTGTATCGGCACCCGATGCCAGCGTAATCGATGTGCCGGTGCGTCCGGCACGTCCCGTCCGCCCGATGCGGTGGACGTAATCTTCCGGATGATGCGGGACGTCGAAATTGAAGACGTGGCTGACTTCCGGAATATCGAGGCCGCGCGCGGCGACATCGCTTGCGATCAGGAGTGTGACTTCGCCCTTGCGGAAGGCTTCAAGTGCCGCCATGCGCGAGCGCTGGTCCATGTCGCCATGGAGCGCGATAGCGCTGAAACCGTGCTTGACCAGCGAGCGGTGCAAGGTCGCGACTTCGGTCTTGCGATTGCAGAAAATGATGCCGTTCTTCAGTCCTTCTTCGCCGCGGATCAGGCGGCGCAACACATCGCGCTTCGCCTTGGGGTCGGAACGGGAAGAAACCACCGATTGCGCGATGGTGGCGCTGGCGCTCGCGGGCTTGGAAACTTCGACGCGAGCAGGGTTGGAGAGAAACGCGCTTGCAAGCCGGGTGATTTCCGGCGGCATGGTCGCGGAGAAGAACAGGGTCTGGCGCGTGAACGGCACCAGCTTCACGATGCGCTCGATGTCGGGAATGAATCCCATGTCGAGCATGCGGTCCGCTTCGTCGATGACGAGCAACTCGACGCCCGAAAGCAGCAGCCGTCCGCGCTCGAAATGATCGAGCAGGCGGCCGGGGGTGGCGATCAATACGTCCACGCCGCGCGTGAGCTTGGCGTCCTGATCGTCGAACGAAACACCGCCGATGAGCAGGGCCACGTTCAGTTTGTGATTCTTTCCGTATTTGTCGAAGTTCTCTTCGACCTGTGCCGCGAGTTCGCGGGTCGGCTCCAGCACCAGCGTGCGGGGCATGCGCGCGCGCGGGCGGCCCTGTTCGAGCATCGTCAGCATCGGCAGCGTGAAGGCCGCTGTCTTGCCGGTGCCCGTCTGCGCGATGCCGAGAACGTCGCGGCGCGCGAGAACGTGCGGGATAGCCTGTTCCTGAATGGGGGTCGGGGTGGTGTAGCCGGAATCGGCTACGGCTTTGAGCACTTTTGCGCTCAGTCCAAGCGTATCAAAAGACATGAAATTCCGTTTTTGCGCACCGATTTTGAAGTTCGCTCGGTGCTGGTCAGCGGTGCCCCCGGTTGCTCGCGCGGATCGCGAGCCAGCTCTCAGGCCGGCGCTGGGGCATGCAAGGATTTGCTTCGCCGACGCGGGGAACATAGGAGTAATGCCGGGTAAGTCAATGCTTTGGCGCGCATATGCCGCGCTCTTTGCGCGCAAGGCTTAAGCAAGGTGAACATGACGGATCGATTGCCGTTTTTGATGATTCCGGGCCTGAACTGCTCCGCGCTGCTCTATGCGAACCAGATCCCGGCGCTGGAACAACTCGGCCCCGTTTCGGTTGGCGACCACACCAGGGACGACACGATCGAGGGCATGGCGAAGCGTATTCTCGCCGCTGCACCGGCCCGGTTTCATCTGATCGCGCTCTCGATGGGCGGCTATGTCGCGTTCGAAATCCTGCGGCAGGCGGCTTCGCGCGTCGGCAAAGTGGCGCTGCTCGACACCTCGGCCCGCGCGGACCTGCCGCAGCACTCCGAACGCCGGCTCAAGTTCATCCACATGGCGGAAACCGGAAAGTTTCCGGAGATCAACGACACGCTGTTTCCGCTGCTTGTGCACCCTGATCGCAAGGAAGATACGGCGCTGCGCGCGATCGTGGACAAGATGGCGGAAGAAACCGGACCGGAGGCGTTCATTCGTCAGCAACGAGCGCTGATTTCGCGGCCGGATTCGCGGGCGTTCCTGCCATCCATCAACAACGAAACGCTGGTCATGGTCGGTGACAGCGACAAGCTGATCCCGCCGGAGCAGTCAGAGGAAATCGCGTCGGGCATTCCGGGTGCGACCCTGCAATTCGTGAAGGACTCCGGACATCTGCCTGTCCTCGAACGCCCCGAGGAGACAACCGCGGCGCTGATCGCGTTTTTCGGCCGCTGAATACCGGCACCGCCACACGCTTTACCGGTTCATTAACGCTGATTGCAGCAACGCACCGTATTGCCGTCCGGCAGCCATCCGGCAAAAGGCCGAAAGCCGCCCGATTAACGGTCGTTCAAGTCCGCTTTGGTATGCCGGGAGCAGTAATCCGGCGTGGCCGAAGCAGGTGGCATGAAATTTATCGCTAACAAATGGTTGTTGCGTCTGTACGCGATGGCAGAGCCCGTCACGATCCTTGGCATCGCCATGATCGCGATGATCTGGGCCGGCATCGCGCATCACCTGTTTTCCGAACATGAGAGGGCGGTGCACGTCAACACACAGGAGACGAGCAACCTCGCTCGCGTGCTCGAAGAAAACCTGACGCGCAATATCCAGAACATCGACCGCAGCCTGATCTTCCTGCGCACATCCTGGACCAACCTGACCTTCGAAACCGACCTTGCCCGCTGGGCAAACGAGACAAGGAACCAGCGCGAGGTCGAACTGCAAATCTCGTTCATCGACGCCGAAGGCATGCTACGCGCATCGAGCCTCGGGCCGATCCTGAAGCCGGTCAATCTCAGCGATCGCGAACATTATCTCGCGCATCTTGGACACACGCGCGACGAGCTCTTCATCAGCAAGCCGGTCGTGGGCCGCGTTTCCGGAAAATGGTCGATCCAGTTGTCGCGCGCGATCCGCGAACCGGACGGCAGGCTCGCGGGCGTGATCGTCGGATCGATCGATCCGTTCTACTGGGCGAGGGTGTTCAACGCCGTGAACCTCGGCAAGGGCGGTTCGGTACGCCTGTTCGGCAAGGATGGCGTCGTACGCGCTTCCAACGGCGTCGATGGCAAGGAAATGGGCCGCTCGATGTCGGAAACGCCCGTCTTCCGCCGCGCCCATGAACGGCCGATCGACACTTATCTGTCCGGCGGTGCGTTCGACGGCACCAAACGCCTGATTTCCTATCGCGCTTTCAAGGAAGCGCCTCTGGTCATCATGGTCGGCGTGAGCCAGCAGGAAATGTTCGCGACCTACAATCGCAACCGGACGATTTTCTCGATCAGCGGTACCGCGCTTACGCTCCTGATCCTGTATGTGATGTGGTACGGCATACAGCGCCAGAAAAATCTCGATTCAGTCCGCGCCAAGTGGCGGGCAAGCGAGGCTGTCGCGAGCGAAAAGTCGCGCGTGCTCGGCATTACCCTGGAGAACATCAACCAGGGGATCATGATGATCGATCCCGAGGGGAATGTCGCCGTCACCAACAAGCGGGTGCAGGAACTTCTGGAGTTGCCGGACCGCCTGATGGCGCCGCGCACGAAGCTCTCCGATATTCTCACCCATATGTGGAACCGGGGTGAATTCGGCGAGAAGGGCGAACAGCTTGACCCGAGCATCCGCAGTCTCGTCCGTTGCGGGATCAGTTCGGAGGCAGTGCCGCTCTATGAGCGCGAGCGGCCGAACGGAACGGTACTGGAAATCGCCTCGCACAAGCTCGATGACGGCAGCGTCGTTCGCACCTTCACGGACATCACCGAGCGCAAGCGCATCGAACAGCAGATTGCGCATATGGCGCATCACGACAACCTGACCAACCTGCCGAACCGCGTCCTGCTCAACGACCGGCTGGAACAGGCGTTCGCGCGCATGAAGCGGCAGAAGTCGGGTTTTGCGCTGTTCTGCCTCGACCTGGACGGGTTCAAGAAGGTCAATGACACGTTCGGGCATTCAGCGGGCGACCTGCTGCTGAAGGAAGTTTCGCAGCGGCTTGCCAAATGCGTTCGTGAGGTCGACACCGTCGCGCGCATCGGCGGCGACGAGTTCGTGATCCTGCTGGAAGACACCACGGAAGAGGCACAGGCAGTCGTTCTGGCGGAACGGATCAAGGCCGCGACCGGAATGCCGTGCTCCATCAACGGCAACGATGTTATGGTTGGCACATCGATCGGCATTGCGATGGCGCCGCGCGACGGCACCGACGCCGCCGAACTCATCCGCAACGCGGACAAGGCGCTCTATCGCGCGAAATCCAAGGGACGAAATCTCTTCAGCTTCGTGAATGGCGAGAAATACGCCGTCGTGAAACCGAAAGGGATGTCGCAAGTCTCTCCGATCGAACCCATGGAGCCTGCCGAGGACACCGTCGATCTCGACGATATCGCTCCGCTGTCGCCGGAGCTGATCGAGCAGTCGAAAAAGAAGACCCGGGCCTGAGGCTGAGCGCCGGACTATTTGCCCGGATCGAGCTGGCTTTCACGGGCGACGCGTTCGTAGGTCTCGCCCACATGCTTGATCCGGTAGCTCTGCTCGTCGCCCTCGAGCGGCAATACCCGCACCACCGTATAGATACCTGTCGCACCTGGCCGGCTTACCGCGGCCGCCGTGAAACGCACGTTTTCGCCCACGCCGTACTTGCTCGTCTTCACGCCACTCTCTCCAAAAAAACGCTCAAAGGGCAGTGTTCGCCTCGCACCCGCGAAGCGAGCCAACCCCTTAAAAACCTTGTGACATATCTCAGACTAGCAGATTTTGGTGGCAGGTGCGAAGAAAACGGTCGCGGCTTTGTTAATGCCCGGTCCTTGAATTGGGCGCAATTCGCGCATACCTATGCCTCTATCGAAGTTTCGGCCGAACGACTTGGCCCCTGCGGTCCTCGAGACCAGGATACGCTGACGACCTTCATCCAAAACTCGATGACACCGGGGCTGCGCGCTTTGTGCTGCTCTTAAATGACCTAGGTTGAAGAGGACTATCCAAGATGGCTACCGGGACCGTGAAGTGGTTCAACTCGCAAAAGGGCTACGGCTTCATTCAGCCGGATGAAGGCGGCAAGGACGTGTTCGTGCACATCAGCGCCGTCGAACGTGCAGGCCTTTACAGCCTGAACGAAGGGCAGAAGGTTTCCTACGAAGTCGTCCGCAGCCCGAAGAACGGCAAGGACGCGGCCGAGAACCTGAAGGCCATGTGATCCAAGTTAGCGCGGGGGTTTACTCCCGCGCTCGCCTGACTGCAGCGCGTCAGCCGCGGATGTACCGGCGGCGCAGCGCAGCCAGGCACCCAATCCCTGCACGCCCTCTCTCGAATTTTCGGGAGGGGGTTTATTTTTTATGAGCAGGCGCTGCTGACATCGGCGATATTAGCGAAGCTTTTTTCTGGAGAATTGAATGAAGCTCGATCTGTCGTTCTTCCAGCGAAACAATTTCGTCCTCAACAGGAATTTCACACTCGATGTGTCCGAATTTCCGCTCTGGAACCTTTCGTATTCGCTATACGGCGAAGACTTGATCCTGCGCGGGCTGTTGAAGCAAAAACTTCGCGAAGGCCAGCCCGGGTTTTACGTCGATCTCGGTTGTTGCGACCCTCGCCAGGCATCGAACAGCTACCTGTTCTATCGCTACGGGTGGAGGGGCGTTTGCATCGACGCAAATTCGGAGTTCAAAGAGGCATTCGCCGCAATTCGTCCGCGCGATACGTTTGTGAATGCGCTTGTCGGCGAGGCGGGGCGCTACTTCTGGGCGGAGTGCAAATCCAATCTTGGAATGAGTCGAATCGCGACAGCGCCCGAACAATTCGGCGACGACTACGAGGCGCCGGTCGCCATGAACGCGCTCCCGCTGCGCGAAATTCTTGACCGGCATGTACCCGCGGGGACGCAAATCGACTTTATGTCTGTCGATCTCGAGGACAGCGAACTGGGTGCCTTTAGTTCCAGCGACTGGAAGAAATATCGCCCGAGCTTCATGCTCGTGGAGACGCACGGCATTGAGTTGCAAAATACAAATACTTCCCCGGTATTGAATTTCCTGCGCGATCAGGGATACGCGCTCACCGGAATCGCTTCGGGCAATGCAATTCTTGCCGACAATCGCGGTTAACCCATCTTCCTGCGCACGCGCTCGTCGAAGCGGTCGACATTGACGACCACCCGGTCGTGCCAGCCTTCGCCGATGAGGTCTTTCTCGTCGTGCGCCTCGACTTTGAAGCGAATGGTCCGGCCCTCCATCCCGATCACCTCGGCGGTGGCGCGCACCTTCATGCCTACAGGCGTGGCGGCGACATGGGTGACATCGAGCAGCGTGCCGAGGCTCTGGTGGCCGGCCGGCAGATGTTTTTCGGCGGCATCGAGGGCGGCGGCCTCGAACAGGTTGATCATCACGGGGGTGGCGAGCACGCGGATCAGTCCGCTGCCTACGCGCGGCGCGGTGTG
>VFQR01002651.1_pt1 | contig 11061 bp, 6 predicted proteins | sample 3512321 | NCBI WGS metagenome assembly VFQR01 (sample SAMN10412374, study PRJNA504923) | tailings metagenome | isolation source: Relicate 3 Philex TSF1 revegetated site | place: Philippines: Tuba, Benguet | collected 2017-08-29
TTCCGCGTCGAAGGCCGTATGCGCCTCGCGCAACGGCGCGAACAAGGCCTACCCGAATTCCTGCGAGGCCGAGAACGACGGCGCCATGGTGCTTACCTTCGGCACCTGTCCGCAGGCCTGCACGCGCGAACTGAAACCGGTCTGCGCCGTCAACGAAAAGGGGATGCGCGCGGAATTTTCCAATCCCTGCGTGGCGCAGGTCGCGGGCTCACGCGTGCTGCATCCCGGCAAGTGTGTGGGCACCACCGGCTGCGCGTCGGATGGTGTGCGTGTCTGCGCCTACGACGTGCGCACGGGGAAGGGGGAGACCTTCTCCAACCAGTGCGCGGCGGAAATCGCCAACGCCACCTTCCTGCATCGCGGAAAATGCGATGCGCGCTGGCGCAAGCTCTGGAACAAGTTCCGCGGCAGCGCGCAGGCGGCGACGCCCTAGCCCTCCGAAGCGAGGTTGGCCGCGGCCGGCTTGCCGCCAATCGGGCGCACCGGGGCATCTTCGAGCACCTTTTCCGGCGGCACCACCACACGCGCGTGCATGTAGATCCCGTAGAGGATCATGGGCAGCGCGACCGCGCCCGTGGTGATGGCGGTCGCCTCGTTCGGGTGCAGCAGCACGATCAGCGACAGGATCGCGATCATACTTCGCAGCGCTATGTCGACGCTGGCGCGTTTGTGGATTCGTCCGAACATCGCGAAGGCGACACCGCTCGTGCCGATCAGGACGAGTGCGGAATCCATCAGCTGCATCCAGCCCGGATTCACGACCATGTCGGAGCGCGTGAAGATGGCAAACGTCATCAGCGTGATGGGCGCGCAGATTTTCAGCGCCTCCCACATCGTCTTCATGAAGGATGCTTCCGCGATGCGCGCCGAGACCGCCGCCGTGAGCGAAGTCGGCGGGGAAACCTCGCCCCAGACCGAAAGCAGGAAGACGAAGAAGTGGGCAACCCACGGATTGATGCCAAGCTCGACCAGCGGGCGGACGATGACGACCGCGCCGATGATGTAGGTCGCCGTCGGCGGCAGGCCGGCGCCGACCAGCCAGCCAAAGAGATAGGCCATGCCGATCATGGCAATGATATTCCATGAGCCGAGATCGATGAGGGCCGCACCCATGCGGTTGATGAAGCCGGTCACGGTGAACAGGCCGATCATGATGCCGAGCGTGGCGAGCAGGAGCGTCAGGTATGACGTCATGTCGGCATGGGTCTCGATGCTGAGGCGGATATTGCCGAACAGCGTCTCGTCCTTCACCAGCGGGTCGTCGAGCACGTATTTGAAATAGAGAAACAGCCCCATCAGCGCGAAGAACATGAAGCCGGACGTGAAGAGGGCGGCGCGCAATTCGCCCATGCCCTCCCAGCCGAGGAGCAGGATCAGAACGACCACCGCCAGAAAGAAGATGCTGGTTTTCAGCTGCTCGTACACCGGCACCTTGGGGGCGGCGATGGAGTCATGCGGGAGCAGCCTGACGCAGAGAAGATAAACGGCGAGCGCGATGCAGGCGTAATAGACGATCGCGAGCGCGAAGCCGCGCACCACCACTTCCCAGTAGGGCACGCCAAGGAATTCGGACATCAGGAAGGCGCCGACGCCCATCAGCGGGGGCATCAACAGGCCGCCCATTGAGGCGGCGGTTTCCACGGCGCCTGCGAACGCGCCCGGCACGCCGTAACGCCGCATCAGCGGAATGGTGATACTGCCGACGACGATGGCGTTGGCGGAGCCCGAACCGGAGATCATGCCGACGGAGAGCGAGCCGAGCACGGCGGTTTGCGGCACCATCTGGCGCCTGCGTCCGGCGAAGCGGCGCATGACGTTGATCATTGCGCGCTGCGCGCCGAAGCCGTTGGCGGCGGCGGCGAGCAACAGAAAGGCTGCGATCAGCGTCAGCGCGAGCTGGCCGTAAATCCCGTAGATGCCGGTGGAGAATTCGACCGTGCTTGAGGTCACGACGCGATAAAACGTCGTGCCCGGATGCCAGAAGAAATCGGCCGGGCTCAGATAGCCGTAGAGCGTATAGACGACGAGGATCGCATTCACCCAGAACAGCGTCGGGTGGGCGAGGCGGGACAATTCCATCACCAGCAGGAACATCAGCAGGCCGACGATGAAATCGTGGCGCGTGTAGGATCCCTGCCGGTAGATCGCGATTTGTTCGAAGTTCTGCCAGAAATACCAGAACGCATAGACGCAGATGCCGACGTAGAACACGACGATGATCTTGTTCACGAGCGGCGGGAGGAATTTGTAGAGGTCCGCCTCCCGGTACATGAAGAGGATCTGGAGGATCAGCGTGATCGACAGGACGTGCGCGACGAGTTCCTGCGGGCCGCCGGAGCCCGTGTAGAAATACCAGCCGAGCCAGACGAGCTGCACGACCGAGAAAAAGAAAATCAGGTTGCGCAGGCTTGCAAAGCCGCGGATCGCGTCGTTCATCCGTATTCCCCCACTTCGCGGCGTGCTTCTTGTTTTGATGTCCGCTTCACCGCGACTGTATCGCGGCTTGCGTCAGGAGCATTGGCCGGACGCGCGTTCACGCCCCTTTTCCCCGGCGGCAAACGCTACATGCATAAAATTCAGGCTCCGGGGCGGAAACTTCGCATGTCCGCGAAGCGCCGCCCCGAAGCTGTTCAATGCCGGATCAGCTCTTGCCGTCCGCGATCTTCCACTTGTCGTTCCACGCCTTCTGTTCCTTCAGGAACTTGGCGAGGCCGGCATGTACCGGGATGCTCGGGTTGGCGTTGATGCCGGCGACCTGCATGCCGACGAAGTCCTTCGCCATCGGGCCGAAACCGGCGTCCACCTTCACGAGCGCGTCGCGGTTCTTGTAGAAGGCGCTGATGAGCTTGTAGACGACGTCCTCGGGCATGTCGGCGCGCATGTTGTAGCCGAACAGGATCGGCACGCCTTCGATGTTCTTGACGCCGACGTCCTTCGAGAACGCCTTCGGATCGACGTTCTGGATCGACATGCCGGCCGCCTTCAGCTTGGAGACTTCATCCGGGCACGGATTGACGACCTTCACGTCCATGCGGACTTCCGTTTCCTTCCAGTACGGAGCGAGCGAGGCGCCCGAAGTGGTGTAGGCAACGGAGCCGACGATCGTGCCGCCCTTGAGCGCGTCCGACTGCGTTTTCGGATCGATCTGAACGTGCTTGAAGTCGTAGCCGAGCGCCTTGAACATGCGCTGGAAGTTCAGCCAGTTCATGAAGCCGGCGGGCGTGAAGAACACCGGCTTGCCGCTGAAGTCCTTCAGGCACTTGAAATTGCCGGCCTTGTCGGCGGGCACGGCCATGAAGGATTCCATCGGATAGGCGTACCAGGTGTGGACGAGACGTCCCTTGCCCGGATTGTAATCCTTGAAGCCGCCTTCGCCGTTGTAGATCTGGGTCATGCCGACGTCGGCCGTGTAGCCGATCTCGCCGGTGCCATCCATCGCGGCTTTCATCGCGGCGGTGGTCGCCGGATACGGATTGACGGTGATGGTGTATTCGCCGCCGAGTGCTTCCTCGGCGATCTTCACCATGGATGCGGCGACCTTGTAGCCGTACGAGTCGACGCTCGAGGTCGACCAGCGGATCGACTTGCGCTCCTGTGCGTCGGCGACGTGCGTGGCCGATAGCGCGAAAACCGCGGCCAGTGCCGCCGCGGAAATCGTGTAGGTCAGTCTCGTCTTTGACATAGAACTTCCTCCCTTGGATTGATCTTGGTCTGTTTGCACGAGGCCGTCCGTTGGCGCGGACCGGCATCGCGGAAAATCGGCGGCTGGAACCGGAAAGCCGTTTTCAGAATGGCCGGAAGCGATGTCCGCCAAGCGGACATGGCCAGGCCGCGTTTCCTCCTCACCCACTCGAACGAACCTGGACGGCCCGGAACTGCTTGAGCAGCATATATTTTTATTTATTTGAGCCTGTCCCTGTTCACGATGTCAATGAAAACCGGGCGGCGTCTTGCGCGAGGAAATTCAGGCGTCCGGCTGGATTTGGTTTGCTGCATTGCAATCCGGAGCGGATCGGCGGAACACGCATCCGGCCCGATCACGGAAGCTTTTGATAACCAGAGGAAAACTGCCGCTTTTTGCCACTTGACGGGTCCGGGCGCGGGTGGTGCTTAGACGCCGCCCGATCGAGCGGAATTTCATTCCGCCGAAACCCCAAACAACACAATGGGCAATAGCTCACATGACGCCCGGCAGGGTTCGGGCGGAGGATGTCTTTTCAGGAGACTTAAATGCGCAAATGGCTTCTCGCGGCTGCGGCGATCTATTCGATCACCGTTACCGGTGCCGCGGCCCAGGGTTTTCCGACCCGCAACGTAACGATGGTGATTCCTTTCGCCGCCGGTGGTCCGACCGACACCGTAGGCCGTCTCGTGGCCGAGGCCATGAGCAAGTCGCTCGGCCAGACGGTGGTGGTTGAAAACGTCGCCGGTGCCGGTGGCACGCGCGCGGCAGGCCAGGTCGCCAAGGCGCCGGCCGACGGCTACCAGATCCTGCTGCATCACATCGGCATGTCGACGGCGCCGACGCTCTATCGCAAGCTGCCGTACAACGTGACCACCGATTTCGAAACGATCGGTCTCGTCACCGATGCGCCGATGTCGCTGATCGCGAAGCCCACGATGGAAGCCAAGAACTTCGCCGAAGTCCTCGCCTATGTGAAAAAGGAAAAGGACAAGGTGAATTACGGCAACGCCGGTGTCGGCTCCGCCTCGCATCTTTGCGGCATGCTGCTGATGTCCACCATGGGCGTGCAGTTGAACACGATCCCGTACAACGGCACCGGCCCGGCCATGACCGACCTGCTCGGCGGCCAGATCGACCTGATGTGCGACCAGACCACCAACACCACGTCGCAGATCAAGGGCGGCAAGGTGAAGGCATATGGCGTGACGACGAAGGCACGCGTGAAGTCGCTGCCGGATCTTCCGACCCTCGACGAAGCCGGTCTCAAGGGCTTCGAGGTTGCGGTCTGGCACGGTCTCTACGCGCCGAAGGGCACGCCGGCCGATGTCGTGCAGAAGCTCTCAACCGCGCTGCAGGCGGCGTTGAAGGACCAGAAGGTGATCGACCGCTTCGCGGATCTCGGCACCGAGCCGGTTCCGCAGGCTGAGGCGACATCCGCCGCGCACAAGAAGAAGCTTGAGTCGGAAATCGCGCGCTGGCGCCCGCTCATTCAGGCGGCGGGCGTTTACGCCGACTGATACAGTAAATACACTGAACCGGCCGGGTTGGCGCCAACTAACCCGGCCGGTGTTGCGTAGGGGGAGGGGTGTATGCCGGGGCTGATCAAGAACCCGAAAGATTTTTTTGCGGGTATCCTGTTTCTGCTGATCGTTGCTTTGTTCGCGTGGGGATTGCGCGAGCTGCCGATCGGCAGCGCGTTCCGTATGGGCCCGGGTTACTTCCCGATGGTGCTCATCATCATCCTCACCGGGCTTGCCATTGCCATTATGATCAACGGGCTGCGCGCCAAGGGTGAGCCGCTTGGCATGATTCCGTGGCGCGGGCTGATCCTGATCACCGCACCCATCGTGTTTTTCGGCGCGACGCTGAAGGGGCTCGGACTTGTACCGTCGCTGGCGATCACCGTTTTCGCGACCACGCTCGCGAGCCGTGAATGGAATATTCTCTACGCCGTCGGCACGACGGCTGTTCTGGTCATCTTCAGCTGGCTGGTGTTCGTGAAGGGCTTGGGGCTGCCGATCTCGCTGTTCGGCCCGTGGGCCGGCGGATACTGAGGGGAAAACGATGGATCTCATTTCCAATCTCGCCCTCGGTTTCGACCAGGCGCTCACGCTCAACAATCTTTTCTATTGCTTCATCGGCGTGCTGCTCGGCACCGCCATCGGTGTGCTGCCGGGCCTGGGGCCGGTCGCGACCATCGCGATGCTGCTGCCGATCACGTTCGGGCTGCCGCCCGTTTCCGCGCTCATCATGCTCGCGGGCATCTATTACGGCGCGCAATATGGCGGCTCCACTACGGCGATCCTGATCAACCTGCCCGGTGAATCGAGTTCGGTGGTCACGGCCATCGACGGCTACAAGCTCGCCCAGCAGGGCAAGGCGGGCCTTGCACTCTTTACCTCGGCGGTCGGCTCGTTCTTCGCCGGAACCGTCGCGACCTTCCTCATTGCAGCCTTCGCACCTCCGCTCGCGGAGGTAGCGTTGAAATTCGGACCAGCGGAGTATTTCTCACTGATGGTGCTAGGGCTCGCGGCGTCCGTGGCGCTGGCGCACGGTTCGCTCGTGAAGGCGCTGGCGATGGTGGTGCTCGGCCTGCTGCTTGGCACGATGGGCCAGGACCTCTACACCGGCACGCCGCGCTTCAACTTCGGCCTCACCGAACTCGCCGACGGCATCGACTTTGTTGCCCTGGCGATGGGCGTGTTCGGCATCGGCGAAATCATTCGCAACCTTGAAGACAGCGCGCGGCGGCAGGTCGTCGTGTCCAAAATCCGCGAACTGATCCCGTCGAAGGAAGAAGTGAAATCCATCATCAAGCCGATCCTGCGCGGCACCACGATCGGCTCCTTCCTCGGCATCCTGCCGGGCGGCGGATCGATCCTGGGCTCGTTCGGCGCCTACACGATCGAAAAGCGCATCGCGAAGGATCCGAGCCGGTTCGGCAAGGGCGCCATCGAAGGTGTCGCGGCACCCGAAGCCGCCAACAATGCCGGCGCGCAGACTTCGTTCATCCCGATGCTGACGCTCGGCATTCCCTCGAACCCGGTGATGGCGCTGATGATCGGCGCCATGATCATTCAGGGCATCGTGCCGGGTCCGAACGTCATCAACGAGAAGCCGCAACTGTTCTGGGGCATCGTCGCCTCGATGTGGGTCTGCAATCTGATGCTTCTGGTGCTGAACCTGCCGATGATCGGCATGTGGGTGAAGCTGCTCACCGTTCCGTATCGCGTGCTGTTCCCGGCGATCATCGCGGTCTGCTGCATCGGCGTTTACTCGGTCAGCAACAACCCGTTCGACGTCTACTGGATGGCGATCTTCGGGGTGATCGGCTACTTCCTGATCAAGCTCGATTGCGAACCGGCACCGCTGCTGCTCGGCTTCGTCATCGGCCGGCTGCTGGAGGAATATCTCCGGCGCGCGATGCTGCTTTCCCGCGGCGATCCGTTCGTGTTCTTCCAGCGGCCAATCAGCGCGGTGCTGATGATCCTCGCGATCCTGGCCCTGATCATCGTGCTGATCCCGTCGGTCAGCAAGAAACGCGAGGAAGCCTTCCGCGAGGAGAACAAATAAGCCGCCCGTTCCGGGCGGCTTGGCTGGACACGGGCAGGGGGGATTGCTACATGACCCCCGCTCCGGCGCCTTGAGGCCCGGTGCAATCCCATGGCGGGCGCATAGCTCAGTTGGTAGAGCAGGTGACTCTTAATCACCGGGTCCTAGGTTCGAGTCCTAGTGCGCCCACCAATCTTTTCCGCCGAAATTTGTGCAGTCAAATATTGCAAACGCGGCGCGACAAGGCGTTGCTTTGGAAATCGGCTGCTGTTCCGGGATCGTCAGAAAAAAGCAGCAACCTGTTTTCGAACAGGCTTTGCTTAGCGAGGACAGTTTTTTACCCGGCGCTGTAATCCAGACGCCGGCAATCGATGTCAGCTTCTCTGCTCGACAACGCAGTTGATCATATCGTTCTTGCCCTTGATGGCACCTTCATTACGGATGCCGTCAAACCAGAAACCCTGGCCAGCATAACGGTAGCCAACTGTCATCGGGACAAGACGGAAATAAGCGTGCTTGCGGGGTGCCAGTACGAGGTAACCGGTCACCAGTTCGCCTTCGTCGCTTACAGCCTTGGCGAGAATGGGGTAGCTGCGCCCGTTGTCGCAATTGAGCTGAATGCCGGTTTGCATGTCCGCAACCTTGATGCCCTTGCGGCCAATGTCGGCGGCATTCGTTGGCACCGCAAAAAAGCTTGCCAGCAAAACTGCCAGAGTTGCTGCAATGCAATAGCGTTTTGCGATCATGCGCCCACCCCTAAGCTCTTTCCCCACGCAATCATTGCACGCGTTTCGAGATGGGACAAGGTTGGGTGCGTACAGGGGTTGTGCATGTGCCCGCTTGCAAAGCAGCAACAGTATTAAGGTGAATAGTTGAAATCGCCTAATCCGTCAGCACTACAGCTTGTGGTTGGGTTAATCATCTCTTAACTTTTGGATGCGGCTGGGGGTGAGGGCTCGCCCCAATCATCGAGCTTTTCGTTTGAGTAGGGCTGACGTCCATGAACGCGCCAATAAAGCTTGCCCAGGCTAGTGGGAACCCGACGCCTGTCAAATTGGTGAAAGTTGAGAAGCCAGCCGACGGGGTGGCTGTCACTCTGCAACTCAGTCACGACCAGTCGGTACGGCTCGATCTGTCCGGCATCGCCAATGAACGCATTGTCATTGTTCGCGTTGGCGAACGCGCCATCATCCTTTTCGACAATGGCGCGACTGTCGTACTCGATCCTTTCTTCGATTCACTCCGCCGTCCGCTCGCCAATATCGATTTTGAATTCTCGCCCACGCGCATCCTGTCCGCCGATGAAATCGCGGCCATCGTACCGTTCTCCGACGACCAGTCGATTCTGCCCGCAAGCGGCGAAAACACTCCGCGCGAAGCGGGCGCCAATTTCAACGATCCCTCCGTCACTCCGATCGGTCCGATTGTACTCAACCAGTTGCTTGGTCCCGAAGAACTTGGCACCGCCAATATCGATCCTGAACGCGGCAATTTCCTTGAAAACCTGATCCCGACCCAGACCGATGCGGTGGTCGGCGGGTTTGTGGAAGAAGAGCATCTCAAGAACGGCATCGCCAACAGCCCGCTCCAGATTTCCGAAGGCAACGATGACGGGAGCGGTGAGGACGACGACGATACGGATACGCCCGAAGATTTCTCGCTGACCACCAACAAGATCGAAGGCAACGCCGGCAACGGCCAGTCGCTGCAGAACCTGGCGTCAGGCGGAGACGGCTCTCTCACTTTCTCGCTCCTCCCGGTAAGCGGCCAGCCGGTTACAACCACCGCCGGCCAAGCCGTCTTCTCGAAGGATGTGCAGGTCTTTTTCCACGTCTTCGACGGCACCCACATTATCGGGTTCGCGAATGACGATGGCAGCCAGAGCGGCGGCTTTCCCACTTTCAACGGCGCGATCAACAACAATTCGGATGCCACCGATTACGGCACCGGCCCCGACCGTATCGTCTTCGAACTGATCGTAAACCCGGACGGCAGCTGGACCTTCACGCTGTTCGACCAGCTCGATCATGTTTTCGGCGATGGCATCGAAGGGATCATGTCCCTCAACTTCACGCCGGTGATCCTGGCGACGGATGCCAATAACGACGAGTTGCCGTTCACCGGCAATGCTTTCGTCGTGCGTGTCACCGACGACATGCCGATTGCCGACGGTAAGCCCGCTGTATTCCAGATCGACGAAGACGATATTGCTACGCCGTGGTCGCTGGGATCGAGCCCGTTTCAGGGCAACACGGAGATCAACGGCTTCGTCAACCCGGCGCTGGTCACGGGCAATCTGTCCGGCATCTACAAGATCGGCAGCGACGAGCATCCGGAAGAGACTGAATCGCCGCGCGCACTGTTCCGCTTCAGCGCGGACATCATCGCGAAGATGGAAGCTCAGGCGCTCTACTCGAAGAATTCGGTGGAGCCGGCCAGCAATAACGGCATTCCTCTGACCTATTCTGTCGGGACCGATCCGGGCGATCCGGACTGGCTCGTGCTTACCGCCTCTGAACCCGACGAGGACGGGGCGGCGCCCGATACGGGCAACATCGTGTTCGAGTTGCGCCTCAACCAGTATACCGGCGATTTCGAATTCCGCCTGTTCGACGAACTGATCCATCAGTTGCCGCCGAACGGCACCGATGCCGACGAGAACACAATCTTGCGTTCGGGCGCGAGTGCCATCGATTTCGGCGATGTTATCGAGGTGCTCGATTTCGACGGCGATCCGGGCCTGCTGACCGGCCAGTTCCTGATTCAGGTGATCGACGACATCCCGCAGGCGATCATTATCCTCAATCATCTCGGCTTCGTGCAGCATGACGAAACACCGGGCGTCCAGAACATCCTGAATCTTTCATCGCTGGATCTTGCCGACGCCGATACCAATAGTGCCACCGTCAAGGCGCTGTTTGCGGCGCTGGAAACTTCCGGCAATGTCGGCGACGACCCGCATGTCAGCGGCGACACCAACGGTGCGGTTCCGGGCAACGGTGCGATCGGCTACGCGCGCAGCACGCTGCCGGTTGTCAGCAGTCTCATCACCGTTACCGGCGCCGACGCGCCGCCCTCCAGCCAGATTTTCTCGATTCAGATCGTGGGCGGATCGGGCATCGATTCCGGCCTGACGCTCACCGATGGAAGCCACATCAATCTTGTGCAGGAAGGCAATCTCATTGTCGGCCGCGTGGCCGATCAGCTGGGCACGGAAAATTATGTCGGTCAGGCCGCCTTTGCGATTGCGATCACGCAGGATGGCAACCTGAATCTTGCGCAGTACCTTTCGCTGAAGCATCCGGATTTCCCGGCCGAACACGATGAAAGCATTTCGCTTGCAGGCAAGATCGAGGCCAAGCTTACGGTCATCGACTCCGACGGCGACATGGATTCCGACACTGTCCAGATCGGCGCGCAAATCCGCTTCGACGACGACGGTCCCCGTGTCGATGTTCGCGATCAGGCTTCCACCGCGGAGCTGAACGCGCTCAAGACGGTGCTCGACGAGACGCTCGGCGCCGACCGCTACAACACGACAGAAGCGACAGACACGGACCAGACCGACGATGGTCCGAACAACACGCTCCCGCTCGTTCCGAAAATCGATCCGGATTCTGCGCTTGACGCGATCGGCACCCGCACCACCGCGCTAAGCGGCGGTCTCGGGGTTCTGTTCAATGTGTCGATCAATTTCGGTTCGGACGGCCCGCTGCCGGGCTCCAGCCTGAACGGCGATGCCACCTTCGGCTTCAACGTCACCGGGGAAGGCAAGACCAACCTTGTCGTCACACGGCTCGACGGCACGCCGCTGGAAGGCATCA
>VFQR01002652.1_pt1 | contig 11057 bp, 9 predicted proteins | sample 3512321 | NCBI WGS metagenome assembly VFQR01 (sample SAMN10412374, study PRJNA504923) | tailings metagenome | isolation source: Relicate 3 Philex TSF1 revegetated site | place: Philippines: Tuba, Benguet | collected 2017-08-29
GACTTGATGCCCTTGGCCAGGTCGCCCATCAGCCCGCTGATCTTGCCGCTGCCGAACAGCAGCAGGATGACCAACAGCACCACAAGCCAGTGCCAGATGCTGAACGAACCCATCGCGACGCCTCGATCCCGGTGAGGAGGGCGGCGGACCGGCGCCGGCCCCTCCAGATTGCCAGAGGGCCCGAGAGTAATCCGCCGGACCCTGCCACGCAAACGCACATGGCCCGCCGCGCGGCCGGACGCAACGGGGGCGAGGGCGAAAACCGGCCTCCGCCAGGGGCCGTGCCGGCATTTCCGGAAAATTACGGATCACCCATCTTGACTTGCCTCCGCGGCGCCGCCATCTCGCCGCCGATCCGGGCCCCTCTGGCGGACCGGCGGAAGGGCATGTCCCCCGCCACCGCGATGTCGGATCGCATCGCAACGATGCCGGGCCCGGTGTTGCGCATCGGGGTCGGCCGTGTCTGGGAGATACGGTCCACCATGGAAATCCTCGCCGCCGAATGGATCGGCAAGCCCATCTGGATGTGGGCGGGCTTCCTCGGCATCGTCATCGCGCTCCTCGCCTTCGACCTCGGCGTCCTCAACAAGGAGGACAAGGAGATGGGCATCGCCGAGAGCCTCTGGCTTTCGGCCTTCTATATCGGCTTCGCGATGCTCTATGGCGGCGCGATCTGGTGGGCCTTCGACCGCGGCCTGATCGAGACCTCGGATGGCCTGCATGCCGGCGTCACCTACTTCACCGGATTCTTCATCGAGAAGGCGCTGTCCATCGACAACGTCTTCGTCATCAGCCTGATCTTCACCTTCTTCGCCATTCCCCGGAAGTACCAGTACCGCGCGCTCGTCTGGGGCATCATCGCGGTGATCGTGCTGCGCGGCATCATGATCGGCGTCGGCGCGGCGCTGGTGCAGGAATACAGCTGGATCCTCTACATCTTCGGCGCCTTCCTGATCGCCACCGGCATCAAGATGCTGGTCGTGCCGGAAAGCGACCCGGACATGGCGAAGAACCCGGTGGTGCGCTTCTTCCGCAAGCACATGCGCGTGACGGACGAGCTGCACGAGCAGAAGTTCTTCGTCCGCAAGCCGGACCCGGCGAAGGGCGGCCGGATCGTGATCTGGGCGACGCCGCTGTTCCTCGCGCTGGTCGTGATCAACATCGCCGACCTGATCTTCGCGGTGGACAGCGTGCCGGCGATCTTCGCGATCACCACCGACACCTTCATCGTCTACACCGCGAACATCATGGCGATCCTCGGCCTGCGCGCGCTCTACTTCGCGCTCGCAGCGATGGTGCACCGCTTCCACTACCTGAAGTTCGCGCTGGCGATGGTCCTCGTCTTCATCGGCGGCAAGATCTTCTGGAACCAGATCGTGGGCAAGGTGGACCCGGCCATCTCGCTCGGCGTCACGCTGGCGATGATCGCGGCCGGCATCGCCTACTCGCTGTGGAAGACCCGCAACGAGAAGCCGGAGCCGAAGATCGTCGCGGCGGAGTAAGCCAGCCGGCCAGCCGCCCTCCGCACCGGGAGGGCGGCTGGCACCCTTCACACCAGCACGATATCGGCCGCCGTCAGGGCCGGCGCCGCGGTCAGCATGGCAAGCCGCACGGTCGCCGCCCCACCAAGCCCGTCCGCGTCGAAGAACAGCACCCCGGTCGCCGTGTTGTAGGTGAATTGCGGCACGCCCGCCGCCGAGGTCGCGGTGTTCGCGGCATGCGCCACGAAGTTCGCCGCGTCGAGCGCGCCGGCCGCCAGCCCGCCGAAATTGGCGGCCGCCATGGCCAGCACATCCTGCCCCGGCGCGAAATCCGCGATCCGGTCCACGCCATCCGAGGTTGCGTTGAACAGGAAGCGGTCCGGGCCCGCGCCGCCCGTCATCGCATCCGGCCCCGGCCCGCCGACCAGCGTGTCCGCCCCGTCGCCGCCAAGCAGCACATCGTTGCCGGTGAAGCCGACCAGCAGGTTGTCCATCGCGTTCCCCGCGATGCGGTTGGCCAGCCCGTTGCCGAAGCCGTTCAGCGCCGCGCCGACCAGGTTGAGGTGCTCCACATTCTCGCCCAGCACCCAATCGACGAAGGAGGACACCACATCCACCCCAGCGACGGCGTCCTCGATCACCATGTCGCCGGCATGGTCCACAGTGTAGCGGTCGCTGTTGCCGCCGCCGGCCATGCTGTCGGCGCCGGCGCCGCCGTTCAGCACGTCGTTGCCGCCCTGCCCGACCAGCGTATCCGCCGCGCCGCCGCCGGCCAGCACGTTCGAGCCCTCATTGCCGATGATCAGGTTCGCCAGCCCGTTGCCCGTGGCGGCGATGCCGCCGCCGCCGGTCAGCGTCAGGTTCTCGAGCCCCGCGCCGAGCGTGAAGGAGACGCCGGAGAGCACGAGGTCCACGCCGCCGCCACCGGCTTCGGAGACCGCGTCGCCGAGGTCGTTCACGACATAGACGTCGTTGCCGAGGCCGCCCACCAGGCTGTCCGCCCCGCCCGCGCCATCCAGCGTGTCGGCGCCGTCCAGGCCGCTCAGCGCGTTCGCGGCGCCGTTGCCGGTGATGGCGTTGTCGAGCGCGTTGCCGGTGCCCGGCAGCGGGGCGCCGGCCTGGATTTCCAGGTTCTCGACATGGTCGGGCAGGACGTAGCTGCCGGCGAAGGCGGCCGTGAGGCGCACCGTATCGGTGCCGCCGCCGGCTTGCTCGGTCACGACATCCGCGGCCTGGCCGACGAAGTACAGGTCATCGCCGGCGCCGCCGATCATCGTGTCGTTGTCGCTCAGGCCGTTCAGCGTGTCCGCGCCGTCGCCGCCTTCCAGCCGGTCGTCGTTGTTGTCCCCGCGCAGGCTGTCACCGCCCGCCCCGCCCAGCAGCGTGTCGGCGCCGAGCCCCCCGTTCAGCGCGTTGCCGCCATCATTGGCGACCAGGAGGTTGGCCAGATCGTTGCCCGTGCCGGTCAGCGCCGCGCCGCCGAGCAGCACCAGGTTCTCGAAGGCCGCGCCGAGCACATAGCTCGACCCGATCCGCACGGTGTCCACGCCGCTGCTGTCCACCAGCGTGTCGCTGATGTCGGCCTCATAGACGTCGTTCCCCGCCCCGCCATCGAGCCGGTCCGCACCGCCGCCGCCCACCAGCGTATCGGCGCCGTCAGAGCCAGACAGCGTGTTCGCGCCACCATTGCCGGTGCCGGTCAGCGACTCCGCGCCGAGCAGCAGCAGGTTCTCCACCTCGGCCGTGAGCGTGTGGCTGACGGTCGCGTTCACCTGGTCGATGCCGCCGCCGGATTCGAAGACGAGGTCGCCCGCGGCATCGAGGATGTAGAGGTCGTCGCCCGCCCCGCCTGCCAGGCTGTCGGCGCCGTTGCCGCCATCCAGCGTGTCGGCGCCGTCCCCGCCAACCAGTGTGTCGTTGCCGAACACGCCGCCGAACAGCTGGTCATTGCCGCCGGCGCCGAGCAGCACGTTATTCGATCCGTTGCCGGTGAGGATGTTGTCCAGCGCATTGCCGAAGGCGCTGATGGCCAGGCCCGAGCTCTGCAGGCCGTTCTCGACATGGTCCGGCAGCACGGCGTTGTCGTAGCGAATGTCGAGGAGGTCGGTGCCGCCATCCGCCAACTCCACCACCACCGTGGTGGCAGCGAACGCCACGAAGATGTCGTTACCCGATCCGCCCTCCAGGCGAACCAGCCCGGCCGAAGCGTTGAGCGTATCGGCGCCGGCCCCGCCCCGCAGCGTGTCGGCGCCGCTGGCGGCCTGCAGGGAGTCGTTGCCATCGCCGCCGTCGAGCAGGTCGTCGCCGAGATTGCCGTCGAGCGTGTCGTTGCCGTCATCGCCGGCGATCGTGTCGTTGCCGCCCGCGCCCGTGATGGAGTCGTTCCCGCCGCCACCGCTGATGCTGTCCGCGAAGTCGGTGGGGGGGCCGGACACGCCGTCGTTGATGAAGGTGTCGGTGATGAAGTCGTTGCCGGGGGTGCCGGTGATGTCAGCCATGTCGTTCCCGCGCCCCCGAGCCGTGGTGTCTCCGCCGAGCCTAGCAGCATCCGTGCGGCTGGCGAGGGTGCCGCGTTCCGGATCGTACCGAGTTCGGCGGTCTCAGCTTTCCGGCTTGATCTCCAGGCGGCGGATCAACGCGCCCCAACGCTCGATCTCCGCGCGCTGGAAGGCGGCGAACTCGGCAGGCGTCGAGCCGGCCGGCTCGAAGCCCGCGGCTTCCAGGACGCGTCGCTGCTCCGGCTGGTTGAGCGCGACGCGGCATTCCGCGGCGATCCGCGCCGCACGATCGGCTGGCGTGGTCGCCGGGCCGAACAGCCCGATCCAGGCCACCACCGGCTCCATCGTCGCGCCTGCCTCGCGCAGCGTCGGCACGTCCGGCAGTTGCGGGATACGGTTCGGCCCCGTCACCGCGATGGCGCGCAGCCCGCCTTCCCGCACCTGGCCCGCGACGCCGGCGAGCGGCGCCATGTACATCTGCAGCCGCCCCGCGACGAGATCGAGCACCGCGGCCGCGACGCCGCGATAGGAGATGTGCTCGGCCCGGAAACCCTCGCGCGCCGCCATGTCCTCGGTGGCGAGGTGGGAGAGCGTGCCCGGCCCGGTCGAGCCGTAGTTGAGCCGCCCGGGATTGGCCTTCGCATGCGCGATCAGCTCCGCCAGGGTCCGCGCCGGCACGGAGGGGTGCACCGCCAGCACGAAGGGCAGCCGCGCCAGCAGCGAGATCGGCGCGAGATCCACCGCCGGGTCGAAGGAGAGGTTCGGGTTCAGTACCTTCGCGGTGCTGCCGGGCCCCCCGATGGTGACGCCGAAGGTGTGGCCGTCGGTGCCGCGGGCGATCGCCTCGGTGCCGATATTGCCGCCGCCGCCGGCGCGGTTGTCCACCACGAAGGGCTGGCCGAAGACCTGGGCGAGATGCGGCGTCACGGCGCGCGCGGCCATGTCCGGCGTGGAGCCGCCGGGGAAGGCGACGATCACGCGCACCGGCCGGTCCGGCCAGGCGGCCTGGGCTCGGGACGCGGCCGGCCAGGTGGCGAAAGCGGCAGTGGCGGCGGCAAGGCCGCGCCGGGTGAAGCGCATGACGGAATCCTCCCGAGGCTTGTGCTGAGCCCAGTCTGCCGAAGCCGGGTCCGGCGGCCAAGCTCAGCGCGCGGCGGCGTATTCCAGCCGCGGATGCACGAAGCCCCGCGCGGGCACGGCGGTGGTGCCGAAATCATTGATCCGCGGATACCAGACGCGCACCAGCGACCAGTCGTTGCGGGGCGAGACATCCATCACCCGCTGATCCGTCGCGATCCGGCCGCGCGCCGCGCCGGAGGCCCAGTTGGCGTGGTCCACCAGCACCTCCCGGCTGTTCACGACGCGGGAAACCACCGCGAGATGCCCGCTGCGCATCCTGGCGGTGCGGTTGATGACGAGCACGCTGCCCGGCTGCGGGGCGCGACCGCGCGCATAGCGCCCGCTTGCCGCATCCCACCAGGTCCAGGCATCGCCCTGCAGATCGATCCCCGACCGCGCCCGCGCATAGGGCACGCAGGAGACCGGCTCGCTGATCCCCGGCGGCGGGGCGCGATGCGCCACCTGGCGGGAGGTCCCGCAGGCGGCCAGGGCCAACAGAGGCAGCATGACAAGAGCGCGCCGCATGGCGCTGATATAGCCTGGAATCCGCTCGCCTGGAACGCTATTTCAGCGGGTGAGCAGGCCCAGATGCCGCAGCAAGGCCAGGCCGTAATCGGTGTTCATGTGCACCTCGTCGCTATCGGGCTGCGCGGCGTCCAGCCCCTCCACCAGCCGCTTCGCGCCGCGGGTGAATTCGGCCCGGGTCAGCACGCCCAGTTCATCGAGGCAGGCGGGCGGATAGGGCATGACCGACGTCATGCCGTGCGGCGCGCGCGCCACCGCCCGCGCCATCGCCGCCTGGATCGCGCGCAGTCGCGCCAGCCGCACCGGATCGGGCTCCCCCGCATCGCCGAACAGGTCGCGGAACCCGCGGTAGCGGTGCCACGCGGTGCTTAGCGCCGGCTCGCCGACGAAATGCACGGCGAGCTTTGGCGCTGCCGCGGCGATGGCGCGGCCGAGCGACGGCGCCCATTCCCCGCACCAGGACGCCGCCACGGCGCCGTACACGGCCGGGCTCGGCGGCGGGAGTTGGCCCGGCGGCAGGTAGCGGAACACCGAGAAGGGCGAGCCGCCGGCCACGATGTAGAGCGCGTCGTAATCGGCCAGCACCACCTTCTCTCGCCCGCCAGAGGTCCAGGCGAAGTTGCGCGCGATGCTCGGCTCAGTCGGCACCACGGCGCCATCCTGGATCAGGCAGCGCGCGAGCGAGTCGCGATGCGAGCCGAAGGTGTCGGCCGCGACCTCCGCCAGCACGCCATGCGCGAGGGCCGCTTCAAGGCCGAGTTTCACCGCCGCGAGATGCGAATTGCCGAGAAAGCAGATGCGCGTCATGGCGCGCGTCACTTGGCGAAGGCTTCAAGCAGCGCTTCCTCGCATTGCACGTCTTCCGCCCCGGCAGAGGGCTTCGGCGCAGCGGCGGCGGCCGGCGCGTGTTCGGCGAAGAACTGACGCATGACGACGTTGACCCCTTCCTCCGTCACGCTGCGAAGGTTGGCCGCGAAGAACACGCCGCGCGCCGCCGGGTTGGTAACGATCTCGTAGGAGGGGAAGTAGTCCACATCCGCGTGCGCGGCGGCAAGTTCCCCCACCACGCTGCGCAGCACCGATTTGGAATAGGTGGTCGCAGCCAGCACATGCGCCCCGCTCGCTGTCGCCGTCAGCGGCACCGGCGACACGGTGACCAGGCAGCGCAGAGGCTTGCCCTTGCGCAGCCGCTGCGCGAGCGCCCGAAAGGCCTCGAAATCCGCAAGGATCTCGGCGTGGCGGAAGTTGCGAAAGGCGTGGCGCGCCGCGTCGAAGCGGCCAGCGATGGTGCCGGGCGCGGTCGGGAGTATGGTGCCATCGGTCTTGTCCTCCCAGGCTTCGGTCAGCCCGAAGGTGAAGATGAACAGGTCCGTCCGCGTGAAGAGCTGCCGCACGCGGGTGAGGTGGAAGGCGCGGTGTTCCTGCACCTGCTCCGGGCTGTCGAGCCCCTCGGGCTCGACCGCCGGGCGCAGCGCGTCGAAGAAGCGGCCATCCTTCTCCCAGGCGATGTCGGCCGGCTTGCGCTGCCCCATCGCCTCCTGCAGCAGCTGGAGAAGCTGGCGCGTTGTGTAGAGATTGCCGTAGCGGGCGGAGTAGGTGGAATAGCCGAATTCCTGGTGCCGGCCTTCGGGCAGCCCCGGCGGCGGCGGCTCGGTATCCAGCACCTTGTAGCCGTTGCGGCGGAGGAAGCGCGTGATGTGCTGCGCGAAGCAGCTTCCGGCCGCGCCGATCTGCCATTCCGGCGCGATCGGCCACTTCTTCCGGTAGATCCCGCTCGGCGCAAGCGGACTGACCTCGCCAACGCCGCTGCGCCAGAAGGCGGTGCGGGGAAGCCCGGCATAGGGGTTGGAACTCACGCTGCTCTCCTCACGCCGCTCGCGCTGCAGGCACTGCGCGCATCCTGCCGCCCGGCAGCCCGCCCGGCACCGCCGCCGCGAGATCGGCCGCCGCCAGCAGCTTCGGCCAGTCGAGCCCCGTCGCCACGCCCATGCGCCGGAACAGCCAGGCCACGTCCTCGGTCGCGACATTGCCGGTCGCGCCGGGGGCGAAGGGGCAGCCGCCCAGGCCGCCGGCGGCGGAATCCACCACCGTGCAGCCGGCCTGCCACGCGGCCGCGACATTGGCGACGCCCATCCCGTAGGTGTCATGCCCGTGGAAGGCGATGCGGTTCGTCCCGTCCGGCGCCGGCCAGGATCGCACCGCATGGCGCACGACCCGGGAAACCTGGTCCGGCGCCGCGTTGCCGGTGGTGTCGCAGATCGCGATCTCGATCCAGGGATCGAGTGCCACCACGCGTTCCACCCAGTCGAGCGCGTCGGCCTCGGGCACCACGCCCTCGAAGGGGCAATGGAAGCAGCAGGACAGGTTGAACCGCACTTTCATCCGTTGGGCGACCGCGTCGCGGACAATGCCGGCGAGGTCGGCGAAGCTGTCCTCGCGGGTGCGGTTCACGTTGGCCTTGTTGTGGCTTTCGGTGACGCTCATGAAGAGGCCGACGCGATGCGCGCCGGCATCCCGGGCGAGTTCGAAGCCCTTGCGGTTCGGCGCGAGCACCGTGCATTCCAGGCCGTCCAGCATCAGCGCGGCCTTCAGGACCTCGCCGGTATCGGCCATCTGCGGCACGGCCTTCGGGCTGACGAAGCTGCCGATCTCCATCCGCCTGAGCCCGGCGGCATGCAGCGCGCGCACCAGCGCGATCTTGGTTTCGGTGGGCACGAAGGGCCCGATGGATTGCAGCCCGTCGCGAGGCGCGACCTCGCTGATCGTCACGGCGGTCACGCGCTTTCTCCTCCGAGCAGCTCGCGAAAGACCAGGTCGTTGTGCGCGCCAACGGCCGGCGCCGTCCAGCGCACCATCTCGGGCGGGCTCACGCCATCGAAGCGGAAGGGCGCGGCGGGGTGCAGGAGTTTCGTGCCGAGCAACGGGTCCTCCACCTCCATCACCGTCTGGCGCGCGCGGAAATGCGGGTCCTCCGCGCAATCCTTCATGTCATAGAGCCGCGAGACCGGCACCTCCGCCGCCTCCAGCCGCCGCTCCGCCTCGGCGGCCGGGAGCGTGCGCGTCCAGGCGCCGATCGCGGCGTCGATCTCGGCGACATGCGCGCAGCGCCCGATATTGGTCTGCAGCCGCGGATCGGTGCCGAGATCCCCGCGCCCGATCGTCGCCATCAGCCGGCGGTAGATCGCATCGGAATTGCCGCCGATGCAGAGCCATTTCCCGTCCGCGCAGAGATAGGTGTTGGTCGGCGCGGCGGTCGGCAGCGCGGCGCCCTGCGGCTGCCGCACCCAGCCGAACAGCCCGTATTCCGGCAGCATGCCCTCCATCAGCGAGAAGACGGAGGAAACGAGGTCCACATCGATCACCCGCCCCTTCGCGGCCGGGTCGGCCTTCACCGCCCAGGCCGAGCCCAGCACCGCCATCGCCGCGTAGATCCCCGCGATATCGTCCGCGATGGAAACACCGCAGCGCGGCGGCGGATGATCCGTGACGCCGGGTGTCGCGGTGAGGTGGCGGATGCCGCCCATCGCCTCCCCGATCGAGCCGAAGGCGGGCTTGTCGCGATACGGCCCGTCCTGCCCGTAGCCGGAGACGCGGGCGATGGTGAGCTTCGGGTTGATCGCCTGGAGCACCTCCGGCCCGAGCCCGATGCGTTCCAGGTAGCCCGGCCGGAAATTCTCGATCAGGGCATCGGACCGCGCGGCGAGCGCCTTCACCTTGGCGCGCCCCTCCTCTGATTTCAGGTCGAGCGAGACGCAGAGCTTGTTGCGGCCATGGATGCTGAACCACACGGCATGGCCGTTCACCTGGCTGCCCCAGCCGCGATGCGGATCGCCCTCGGGGGGTTCGATCTTGATGACCTCGGCGCCCATGTCGGCCAGCATCCGCGCGGCGAAAGGGCCGGCGATGTAGTGGCCGAGCTCGATGACGCGGAAGCCGTGGAGCGGGAGGGGCATTGGCATGGTGTTCCTCGGTGGGCCGGGCATCCGCCGAGGATAGACAAGTGGCGGGCGCCGAGGAGCCCGACCCGCGAGGCCGGTACGCCGACGCCGCGCGAGCGCGCGGACGGGGCTGCGCAGATTCTTGCCGAATCGGTTTCGGACAAATTCGCCCGGGTGGGAGGGGGGGTGCGGGCGGGGCAGCCTTGGGGGGGTGCGCGCGGGAGAATGCGCGGAACGGCTTCGGACAAATTGCCGGCCGGCCCGAAGGAGAGCGGGCGCGGGCCGGGCGGGGTGCCGCGGTGGCGAGGTGTGGTGGGGTGCGGTGGGGCACATCGGTCGCAGTGTATCAGTATTTATTCCTAATTTCCAGGCAGTCGGCTATCCGGCATCCGTCCCTGTCGAGAGGGGCGCGGCGCGGGCGGAACAATGGCCGATCGCGTCTTGCTTTCGCCCAGCTGGACGGCCAGTTATGCCCATCTGGTCGCAGCCGAGGGGCTTCGGGTGATGCTGACGGATTACGACGCCAAGGCCGTCGCGGAGGTCATGGGAATCGGCTTCCTGCGCAGCCCGGCGGGCGGAGGCGCGCGACCGAAGGCGGCGTCGCGGCAGCGCCCCGAGCGGTTCGCCTTCACGCTCGACGATTCCGTGCTGCGCGTGGTGGAGGCCGGGGCCGAAGGCGGGGCGCAGGCACTCTCGCCGCCCTCCTCGGCGCTGATCGAGAAGGCGGTGGCGCTCGGCCTGCCGCGGCATGCGCTGCGGCATGTGGCGGAATCCCTGGCGGGCGGGGACCGGAGCCGGATCGCCCGGCTGGAATGGGGCGTGGTGCCGCGGACCACCCTGGAACGCCGGGAGGCGCAGCTTTCGCCGGAGGAGAGCGAGCGGACGGAGCGGGTGGCGCGGCTGTTCGTGCAGGCGCGCCGCGCGCTTGGCACCGAGGCCGAGGCGCGCGAGTTCATGACGACGCCGCACCCCGAATTGGACGGGCGCAGCCCGCTGGATGCGGCGCGGACCGACCTCGGCACGCGGCGGGTGGAGCAGATTCTCACCGCGCTCGAATACGGCCTTGCCCTCTGAGCTGCGGCTTTGGCGGATCGTGACGGGGCCGCACCCCGTCTGGTCCGGCGAGGGGGCGCGGCTGTTCGGTCAGCGGTGGAATCCGCGCGGGATGCCGGCGATCTATTGCGGCACGAGCTTCGCGATCTGCCTGCTGGAGGTGCTGGTCCACGCGAACCGGAAGTCGCCGCCAAGCGGCGCGCGCTGCGTGGAGGCGGTGGTGCCGGAGGATGTGTCCCGGGAGGTGTTTCCGGCGGCCGCGCATCCCGGCTGGGATGATCCCTTCGATGTGTCGGTGGCGCAGGAATTCGGGCGGACGTGGATCACCGAAAGGCGGTCGGCGCTGCTGGTCGTGCCCTCGGTGGTCACGGGCGGGCGGGACGGGAATGTGGTGGTGAATCCGGAGCATCCGGATGCGGGGCGGATTGTGGTGGGGGCGGAGG
>VFQR01002653.1_pt1 | contig 11056 bp, 10 predicted proteins | sample 3512321 | NCBI WGS metagenome assembly VFQR01 (sample SAMN10412374, study PRJNA504923) | tailings metagenome | isolation source: Relicate 3 Philex TSF1 revegetated site | place: Philippines: Tuba, Benguet | collected 2017-08-29
TTGGTGAACAAGGAAGAGAAATGGATTATCAAATCTGGTGTGGCCCGGCTATGGGTAGCTTCAATGACTGGGTTAGAGGTTCTTATTTATCCGATCCGAAAAATCGCCATGTAGTTGATGTTGCTAATCAAATTATGACTGGAGCAGCGTTTTTATACCGGATTCAAAGTTTAAAAATTCAGGGTTTACAAATGCCTGCTTCCTATAGTGAATATCGCCCAATTCAGTTTTAATAAAGGAGGAAAATCAGATGAATACTGTTCAAATCGATCGCAGAATTCCGAAAATTCAAAATAGGCTTTTTGAGCAAGCACATAGTCATGCTTTGGAGTTAAAACCCATTGCTATAGCTATGAGTAAACAAGGTATTCAAGGAGAAAAGCTCTATTCCCATCCTGGAATGCTGCCTTTACCCGTACCAGTTTGTGAATATCTACATTCTTTTAATCGTCGCCAAAAGGCAATTTTATCAGCAACTTTCTTTGCCAATTTTTATAAGTACGTCGCCAATAGTGAATATCATTCTTTGATATCTAATATGAGTATTGCTGAGAAAGTATTTGCTCTTTACTCAGACGAATTTATGATTCTTCATCAGGAAACTAATGAAGAAATGGATCATATTTGGTCTTTTAGAACCGTATATCATATGGTCTGTCGAGAATTAGGAATTCAAAGTTCCTTTGATGAGCCTAGTTTTTTCTATGGAACTGTTGGCGTCATACCCCAATCAGATTTTGAAAAATTCGAGACACGTTTTACTTTTGATGAAAGCTTTTATGGAATTTTGTCTAATCTGCAAAAAGGAAAAAGCTTTCTGCAAAAAATAGTGGAAGAGACACAGCAGCGAGATAAAAATTTCACATATCGAGTTTTACGGTTTCTGATTGGGGATGCCATGAGAATGCTACCCGCCGAAAAAGTCCAAGAAAGTGGCTTGGGTGGTTTTACTTTGTTGTATAGGTACATGGCTAATGTGGAATTAAAAAAAAGCGAAGCATATTTATTTGATTCTCCTGAAGATTTTGATTATGAACCATTAGCTGTGGAATTGAATCAAGGTCATTTAACAGATGAAGCACGTCACTACACGACATCTTTTGAGTTAGGGGTAGAATTGTATAAAGTAGCTCCTCCAGAAGCTCAAGATTTTGTGAGACATTTTCTACAGATAATTGTGGAAGACTATATTAATGCTAGTTTCACCACTTATTTAGAGAAATTAGATCTTACGGCCCAAGGAATGTTATTGACTGATACTAGAATTGGGCTGAATTCACTGCGTATGTCTCTGCACCATAAAGAATTAGCTGATAAACAGGTAGATATAAATCAACTAGTTGATTCTTGGAGACAGCTAAGTCCAAAATGGCGAAATATTATTGGTTACATGGAACAAAAAAGTTGGCAATACAAATCTCAGCAGCTAGAGCGTTTGATTAAAGAACTGGGATTAGAATTAAATAAAACTAAATTAGGTAATCGCTATGAGCGTTATCAAGATGCTCTGGCAATTAAAGAAATTCAAAAACTTGTGGAAGTTGCCTAATGATTGTCACAATTCAAGAGTCAGAATTTCCCTCGCAGAATATAGCAATAATATTTAGATAGATTACTGGAAATTTCTGGCTCTTGATTTTTTAGTGCTAAATCGTTTAACTTTTTTCAGAATCAGGGTAAATCTAGAAATGAGAGTGTCTGTTCATTTTGAAGATGATGATAAAACTGTACAAGTCGAAGCAAATCAGCGTTTAACTAAGATTTGTGACGAACATCCTAGTTCAATTTTTTTTGGTTGTCGTAGCGTTGCTTGCGGAACCTGTCTCATCGAAGTTGTAAGTGGCATAGAAAATTTAGCTCCTGTGATGGATGAGGAGCAGATTTTACTTGATGTGTTGGCTCCAGATAATCCCAACATTCGCCTAGCTTGTCAATGCATAGTGCAAGGTGATATTCAGATTCGGGTAGCGAATTAGCCAAATACATACTTGACAACAATTAAATAGGTGTATTTTTTTGAGCATCAATAAATAGTGCCCAAATTAGATAAAAAACAATAGCACAAACTCAATCTTTCTCGTAAATTTAAAGGTGTGAACATGAGTCAGTCTACTCCTGAAACAATTAAAAAACAGTCTTATACCGCAGAAGAAATTCAAGCTTGGATAGTCTCTCATATTGCAGAGCAATTGGGAGTCGAACCTCAAGATATAGATGTGCGACAGCCTTTAGATAGTTATGGTTTAGAGTCAGCACAAGCAATGCTTCTTGTGAGCAAAGCCGAGAAATTATTTGGTTTTGAACTATCTCCAATTTTATTATGGCATTACCCCACCATTGAAACATTATCTCAGCGCTTAGCCGAAGAATCTAAAGCTTCACAGTCAGAAATTTTTGAAATTTAAACTTCAAAGCTCTTCTTGAACTGATATCAAAAATAAAAATGATTTACAACAGAAAGCTGGGACGCCTTGAAGAGGCTATGGAAATTTTAAATAGCCGTGCTAAAACCTGGAACATAGTAACTATTAGCTGTATTAATGGGCTAATTTATGAAGAAACTATGAGACAGGCTTTAGAGATGATTCAGTGTCGCCATCCCCGTCTGAATTGTCGAATTGTGCGTTTGAAAAATAGTCTCAGCTTTCAAAGTCAAGGAACAGCAGATATTCCTTTACGCCTGGTGAAAGTGTTAGATAAACACCAGTGGCAAGAAGTTGTTTCTGAGGAAATGAATCAGAAAATTGATAGTAATAAACATTTACTACGAGTGGTAATTGTGCATGTTTTAGGTGATAGCAAAATCAACTATTTACTGACAACAATACACCATGCGATCGCAGATGGTTTATCATGTATTCAACTTCACTCAGAAATTTTAACTTTTTGCCAAAAAATCGTCTCAGGCGAACAAATTAATTCAGTGACTAGTTTAACTCCACTTCCGCCCATTGAAGAACTAATACCTCAATGGGCTAAGGGATTGAAAGGTAGGATAAATAGTGTATTTTTTTTGTTGCAGCTTGGATTAAAAGAACTTTGGAACCGGCCAAAAACATTAGGCTTTGAAAAGTATGCGCCTATCGCAAAGCGTAGTTCCAATATTATCCACAGACAATTTGACCAAGAATTAACTCATAAATTTGTAAATTGTTGTAGAGAAGAAAATACGACAGTACATAATGCGTTATGTGCTGCCATGATGTTGACTGTGGCTAAAACAATAAATAAAGGTCAGAGAAAAGATATACGAGTCAATTGCTTATCATATCTTGATTTAAGGAGACATTTACAACCTCAAATTAGTGAGAAAAATCTAGCTATTTTAGCCTCTTCTATCATGCAATTCCACCTCATAAAGCCAAACAGTTCCTTTTGGGAACTAGCTAGAGAAGTGAAACAACAGTTGGAAGCTAGTCAAAAGCATGGCGAACTTTTTAAAATGATTTTAATTGCTAAAAATCTGATAAATCTTTGTTGTATTTATCCAAAAAAAATAGCCGCCACCGTATCTGTTTCTAATGTTGGTAAAATTAATATTCCCACAAATTATGGTAATTTTGAACTCGAAGAAATCAGTTTTATCAGTTCTAATTGTCTTTTTGCAGGTGTGTTTTCAATTCATGTTTCCACATTCCAAGGAAAAATGCTTTTGAATTTTGCATTTTCTCAACCTTCAATTAGCCAAAATACTATGGAGTATCTTGTAGATAATCTCATATCTAATATTATTGAGATTTGCAATTTCAAAGATAATTCTTCTGAAATTTAAAAATATTACATAGTTAAATAACGAAAATTAATCATGAAGTATCTAACCGTCGATTACAAATTCTGTATTTATTTTTAAATTCTGCTTCAAAGACTGATAAAACAAAATGAAACAAATGAGGAGATTATTCAACTATGAACGTATCAGAACTTGTAGCAAACCTAACACAACAGGGCGTTGATTTGTGGGTTGATAACGACAAATTAAAGATTCGCTCTCCCAAAGGAGTAATCACACCAGATATTCAGGAAAAAATAGTTACTTATAAAACAGAAATTGTAGCATTTTTGCAGGAAATGGATGTCGCTGTAGATTTAGAGTCTACTCCTTTACCTCAAGGATTAAATCTACAAACAATTGGCCGTTTAATTGGTGGATTTGCTCAGCAATCATCTGTGGAATATACACCGCCAATTATCGATCCTAAAATTATGGCTCAAAAATTAACAGTTACATTTAAACCTTTACCCAACACTTACAAGAATCAAGAAATTTTGAAATTTCGCCAAGAATTGCAAGAACAACTAAAATATTATGGTGTGAAAATTTTATCTTGGGAAGAAGCGATCGCGGAATTTAATTATGACTTGATACTCCCAATAATTAATAAAAAACAAAACTTTAAATTTAAGGGAGTTAAATCAGAAGTTAATGCAATTATTGATGTTGAAATTCCTCCTTCTTTCGTCAGAAAATTGGGCATTGTTTTAGCAGAAACCATCTATCAAATTTATTCTAGAGTTATATTAAATAATCGCAAAATTCCTGTAATTAAAATAGCTAGATTGAGTAGTTGGGCTGAAGATTATGCTGCGAAGTATGTTGATAATCCTAGTAAAACACAAGTAATTGTCATTACTAACATAGATCGTGACTTTATAAATCCCCTGATTCCATACAAAGAAAAAATTAATATTGGCTTAAACACCTTAATCAGAACATTTTCAGAAATTGTCATTGGAGTATCATCTGATAAGATTTCTATATTAAATATGAATCTTTCAGATTCCATTTTTAGAAGAAATGAAATCGCTAATTTTGTTTTAAAGTCGTTGATTCCTAAAGTTTTTGTACCAATTGCGCCGCTTTTATTAAGTCGATTTGAGGTAGAGCAGTATAATCCTCAAGAATCTATTTATGCTGGAAAATTAGTCAAATTAGGTCAAGAATTGGCATCAACAGATTTATTTCCTCCTGGTTTTAAGCTCGATAAAGTTATCAAACGAAAATCTCATAGAGATATAGTCAGTACCATTATAAATGGTAGAACGGGTGTTTCCTATGGCTTTGTTGCTTACGCTGAACCACCACAATATTTTGGAGAAATAGAAATCACAAAAAATGAGTGGGAAAATCTATTACCTGTTCCAGGGTTTAGCAGCCATGAAATTCGCCAAAATGACAAAGGTAGACGTTATGCCAAAATCAAAAAATTAGAAGAGTATGTATTTAGACAGATACCAGATATTTGGTTAGTAAGTTCTCGCTCAGGATCTAACAAAACAAACTTAAATATTGCTGATGATGCCATCAGAATTGGTTTGAAAGACAAGCTATATCTGCAACTACCTAAAGTGATTCGTTCCGAGCTAGTAGACATGAAACCTTCTTACGATATCTATGTCATGCTTGCTATCAGTCTTTCAGCTGCTTTATATACACCTGAATTAATCAAAGATGGTGCGCCAATCGTTCATTTCCACGGCTATCCAGCATTAGATTGGTTTAAACCAAATGAACATTGCGTTGGTGTTGATAATCCTTCTGTTCCTTGCGGAACTTATGAATCTGGCGTCTTCAATTTTTTGGGTATTTCTAGCTTAGTTAATCAACAACAAAACAACATATCTTTAGTGAGTTTAATAGAACCAGATCATGGTGCAAATTTTATAGCTCATGATTTAGAATATCTAGTTCAAAGATTGAAAGATGGGTGTATACAAGGACAAATTGAACTAGGTGGAAAACATTTTGCTTCTCTCAAATCTAAAATAGGTGAATGCAGAATTTGACACTCGCCTGTCTAATCTAATACGGTTCAGTTAAGCATTTCTTCCTTGTGTTTGCGTCCTTCTCTAACGAGACGCTACGCGAATGCGGTAGCCTCTGTCTTGCCGCTGCACGTCTACGTTAAAAAAATTGACTTTGACAAAGACTTTTAGCCTTAACTAAACCGTATTGCTGCCTAATACCAATTCACCAAAATATTGATACTTGTACGAGCGAACGGCTGTACCCTGCAAGAAGGCAGAGCCTACGTCCTGACGCTTGTATTTGTATCATTTATAAAGTGAAATGGTATAAGCAAGTTTCGCTTTCGCTCACTTGCTTGAAAAGGCAGGGAATTCCTGGTTATACGAGTCTACTTAACACTGTGCCACCTGAGCGGACTATAACCAACCTCACTATCCTTACCAAGGCTGCGTGGTTGGGCCAATCGTAAATTCGTTCGCGTTTGTATCTTCTGGCTGGTCAATCGCAAACGCCACAACATTGAACAGCATAGGACGAGGCGAAATCGTCTCAATATCGTTGAATGGGTAGAAATTCATGAATTTGACGTTGCTGGTCAGCGTCGGGTGGGTTGTCAGTTTTGGCGATGAACCTTTGGGGGTGTACTCGCCCCTGGAAGTGCGGTAGAAGTCATAAAACTCACGCTCAATAGCGGTGGAGTTCTCGTTCAGTTCATGCACAGTTCCGCTTGTGTATTTGGTTTCGCCGCCCGTGAATTCCGCATAGCGTTGTTTTGCCGCCTGTGCGATCGCTTTCTTTCTCTGTTCGAGGGTTGTAGAATTTCTCAAACCGTTACGGTTGGCTGCACCCATATAGTACATACTGACTGTGGCAATGGCCTTCAGGCGCGGGTCGATTTTGGCGGCACTGATGGCAAAGCTCCCGCTACCACAAATCCCCAGCACGCCGATTCTGTTCCTGTCAACGAATGACTGAGTACCTAGAAAATCTACCGCCGCACTGAAATCTTCGGCATAAATATCCGGCGAAACAACGTTGCGGGGCTGCCCCTCACTCTCGCCCCAGAAGGACAAATCGAGGGACAAGGTGATGAACCCTTGTTCAGCTAATTTTTGGGCATACAAGTTTGCACTTTGTTCTTTGACTGCGCCCATTGGGTGTCCGACAATGATTGCGGAATTCTTAGCGTTCCGATTCAAGGCTTTGGGAATGAAGAGATTTCCCGCAACCTTCATGTTGTATTGGTTTTTGAACGTAACTTTCTGCATAGTTACCTTATCGCTCTTGTAGAAGTTGTCCGCCCCCTCGACGATAGTGGACTGCTTTACGGATGCTTGGGAAATTTTATGAGAGACTTGTGTTTTGTCGAGGGAAAATGCCACCGTTGCGTAGATTGCACCAATCAAGACGGTTGGTATTAGAACGAGGTATTTCATTGAGTTCTCCGTATGTGTGGGTACGAGGCGAAATGTTCTGAGTTCTGATAGGCAGATTGCTCTCTTTAGTGCGATCGCACAAGCTCGATTGTCACTTTTACAGAGTCAGGAACTTTAAATGCCTCGATGCCACCATCTATTTTTCCGAGGATAATTAGTCCGTTGGCATATCCAGAATCTTGATAAAACATCGCCAAATTCCCCCAGGGAGCGTAATAAGCAATATCTCCAACAGCCGGATCGCTGCCTGGGGGTGCATCTTCTGTGGATAATTTTCTTGACAGATAACTGATTTTTTCGGTTTTCGCGTAATCTTCTAAAGTCAGCGTTAATGGCAGTAGAGAAATAAAATCCTGAGTGGTTTTGCTGTCTATCAAAGTAGCTGTAATTACTTTGTCTTTGACCTTGATGTTGATCTTCATACTGTCTGCCTGCTTGGTTGATATTTCAGTCGGCATCTTTGACGGGGGGCTAATGGTCATATTGTTATCGGCACGGCAGGCTGAGTCACTCAGGGACATCAACAGGGCGAGAACCAAAATCAGCATTCTTTTCTGGCAATTTTTCCCCTTGCCAGGAAATCCTCTGCAAAGCATTAAGCTCTTCCTCTATACTGTTCATCGCTGACCTGTTCCATCCAGTCCACAGCCCTACCGTCGATCTGTTCCAGAAGCAACTGCGGCTCCAGGAGGCTCGCCGTCTGATGTTGGGGCAAAACCTGGATGCGACCAGTGCTGCCTACCGGGTGGGGTATGACGATGCCTCGCACTTCAACCGGGAGTACAAGCGGCTCTTTGGTGCGCCACCGATGCGCGATGTGGAGCGGCTGCGAGAAGCTGTGAGTGAAACTGCTAGTTCAATACAATCTCCTCAAGACACCCGCCATCTTGCCAGAATTCACTAAAATATTGTGGAGATAACTCTGTGTAGCACACTGTATGCTGAGTGTTCTTGTGTCTTAGATAGTGCTGAATAATCCTCTTTTGTCACTTTGGTAGAATCCAATTGCCCAAACTCTAACGGAGCTTTATTTTCCATTTTTTGCCTATAAATTTTAGTTTCTATTAGGAAATAAAGCCTCAAATCTAGATTGCATCAAATTTTCATAATTTTACTCTTATTATTATTTTTCGAGAGTAACAAAACAAAAATAAATTGTGTATCTTGCCCATTAGACTTATTGTAAAAGTCGGGAAAAGGGGAAGGGGAAAGGGGGAAAGGTTTGCTATTTTCCCTTTCCCCTTTAAGATGCATCCCTTTTTCTTTTTTTGACTTCTTATTTCCCCTGAACCTAGCAGTATCAGGGGTGTATGGCTATGCGCCCCTAAGATTAATAACTGTATATTACGAGTTGCATATGAGTTGCGATTGAGTATCTCCCTGGGATAATATGCTTATACATCAGAAGTCTATAGCTTAATTAAGCAATTTAAATACTGTTTTAACAGTAATAATATGATTGTTGCCAGGGACTAGTTTTAGAAACTTCTGTTCTTATATGTCTGCAAAGTAATAACTCATTTTGAATTCATTCAAACATGAATTGATATTGCTTATAAGCTAATGCACGCTAAAAAAGCAAATTATTCGTGGTTGCTGACTGTTGACCATTCCGCTCAGGGTCAAGGCTGAGCGCAGTCGAAGCTTTGACTGTGGACTATCAACGGTAAAAAGTAAACAGCTGTTGACGAATTAATGTGCAATTTTTACGTGGAACAGCTTACTAAAAATTTCTTGAATATAAAACTATGATTTGATGAAAAAATTTGCTACAACTCGCAAACCCTGATTCTCTATTCCCTACTCCCCACTCCCCAACTACACTATAGAATTTCAAAAATCAAAGATGATTCCTATAGCCGCAGTTGATTTTAAAATTTTCAGTATTAAGCAGACACAAGTCTTAAAGCATAAATAAACAACATGGCTCGGATAAAATCCTGTCCATTGTTAATTCACTACTATTATGAACCTCATCCGCCTACTATTACGTACTTCTTCTCTTCACCTCAGTCTGGCAATGTTAGCTGGCATTCTAAGCGGTGGTACTGCTGCCGGTTTAATTGCCCTAATTAATACAACACTAAATCAAAATCAACCATCGAAAGCTATACTATTCTGGAGTTTTATTGCTCTGTGTATACTACGGCTAATTGCTAATTTTATTTCTCAAGTTTTATTAATTCAAGTTTCACAAAAAGCCATTCTCAATTTGCGGATTTTGTTAAGTCGTAGGATTTTAGCATCGCCTTTAAAGCAGTTAGAAAAAATTGGTATTCATGCTCTTTTAGCTGTTCTTGTTGAAGATATCCAGACAATCTCTAATACAATTATTATTATTCCTTTTTTATGTATTAATATTGCTATTGTAATTGCTTGCCTAATTTATTTGGGTTGGTTATCTCGACTTATTTTTCTTATAGGTATTAGCTTTATGTTCTTGGGAATATTTAGCTATTCATTACCAACAATGAAAGCCATGTCTTTTTTGAAACTGGCTCGCGAACAGGAAGATAAATTATTTAAGCATTTCCGCGCCATAACCCAAGGTACAAAGGAACTCAAACTACACCGCAGACGACGGCAAGCATTTTTCTCAGAAGATTTGCATAAGACTGCTCTATCATCTCGCCAGCATAATGTTATGGGTATGAGCATATTTGCTGCTGCTGCTAGTTGGGGACAAATTTTATTTTTTGTTGCCATTGGTTTGCTTTTATTCGCTATACCTGCAATTAACAAAATTCATCCTACAATTTTATCTGCATACGCTCTAACTATTATTTACTTGATATCTCCTCTGGAGTATATTATGAGTACAATGCCTAATATAACTAGAGCGGTAGTTGCTTTAAAAAAAGTAGAATCTTTAGGCCTTTCATTGACAAATTATGCAAATGAAATTGTTGATGATACTTTATTGATATCCCATAAATGGAAACATTTAAAGCTGGAAAATATTACTCATAGTTACTATCACGAACCAGAAGAAAACAGTTTTGTACTTGGGCCTATTAACTTGAAACTTCATCAAGGAGAAATTATTTTTATTTTAGGAGGTAATGGTAGTGGTAAATCTACTCTTGCTAAATTAATTACTGGGCTTTACATACCTGAAACAGGAAATATTTATCTAGATGGTAATCCCATTAATAACGAGAATATAGAATGGTATCGTCAGCAATTTTCGGTGGTATTTTCTGATTTTTATCTTTTCGATCGCTTTCTGGGTTTTGATAATCAAAATCTCGATTTCCAAACTCAAAAATATCTCGCCAAATTGCAACTTGACCACAAAGTTAAGGTAAAGAATGGCGTACTTTCCACTACAGAGCTTTCTCAAGGACAACGCAAACGCCTTGCTCTGCTTACTGCTTATCTCGAAGATCGTCCCATCTATATGTTTGATGAATGGGCATCAGATCAAGATCCTGTATTCAAAGAAATTTTTTACACTCAACTTCTCCCAGAGCTAAAGAATAGAGGAAAAACTGTACTGGTTATTAGTCACGACGATCAATATTTTTATCTAGCAGATCGAATTGTCAAGCTGGAATACGGTCAAGTAAAAACTGAACATTTAAATATTAGAAAGGAGCAAATTAATGTTTTTGAATAATGTTTTCAAATTATCTGATGAATTCAGAAAATTTTTACCAGAAGAAATTACATTACGAGAAAAACAAAATCGAACTTTGAATGCAGATGTCAAATCTGTTCTCTATTATCGAGATTGGATTCGGACTCAAACTAATCATACTTTTGACAACACCAGAATATTAGGCACAGTTGCAACTACTAAAGGAGCCGAAAATTATTTACCTTATACGAGCCCGAAAAGGATTCAACAAGTTTCTGAAATAGGGATGATGGC
>VFQR01002654.1_pt1 | contig 11048 bp, 10 predicted proteins | sample 3512321 | NCBI WGS metagenome assembly VFQR01 (sample SAMN10412374, study PRJNA504923) | tailings metagenome | isolation source: Relicate 3 Philex TSF1 revegetated site | place: Philippines: Tuba, Benguet | collected 2017-08-29
GCCACCTGCAGTTCATTGAAGAGCACAAACCCACCTGGAAGCGTGTCCGAGTCTTCGATTCCTGGGGTGCATAGAGCATTTCATTTGAGACTCGCAGCGCTGCCTCTTTCACACAACTGCCACCCAAGGGTGGCCCGGCCAACTCGTGGCTGAGTTGTCGTGACTTTTCACGACAACAAGACGCCGCGCCATGCGCATGCCCATCTGGAATCCTCGCCCACGTCTTCGTGGGAGAGGGTAAGGGTGAGGGTCTTTCGATCGATGTGCATTCAGGACGAAGGCTTTGACCGGAGCGATTCTCGTCAAGAAGCTTCTTGCGATGAAGCCTGTTGTGAATCGCGCACTCAATACGTTTGGGCCCCCCCTCATCCCGGCCTTCTCCCGTCAGAACGGGAGAAGGAGAAACACCGGCGCCCGCGTCCTCGTTGGAAATGTCTGTCGGGTGACCTAGGTCGGATGTCTTCATGTGCCCACCCTGTTCAATCGAGTTCACCAGCACGAATGCATCTGAAAACATGCTTCATGGCAGTTGAAAAAGTTTCCCAGGGACAATCAAAGTCGAATGACCAAGGGGCAAACGAGGACGTTTGACCCCAGCCACCCCTGAGATCGTCATTCATTCGGCGCTTGGTCAATCGGCCTCATTCCTTCGGCTCGATGCTCCCATCGGGTCGGCGTGTCAGGACAGGTGACGATTCGCGCGGGGGCAGCGAATAGACCTTCAGCCGCAAGGGCTCGTTGTCGCTGGTACCGGTAATTGTCAGGAACGAACGGCTCGATTCGGGTTTTGAAGCACTCACGCTCCAGGCAATGGCGGGTGGTTCATCGAAGACCGCCACCAGCCTTGCGACGTCGAGTTCAAAGCTGGCCCCCTGCCAGTCACCATCGTACTTGCCGCCGACCACTTCGGTCATGCCCAGGTACATCCGCAGTTCCCAGCCCCAGTCCGTCCACTCGCATTCATAGCCTACGCGACCCACTTCCCCCAGTGGATCAAAGGCATCGGCAAAGCGATCAGCAGCAGCAATCAGCCATTTTGGCCGCTTGTCTTTGCGAACCTGCGATTGCCCCTCGATTTGTTTAAGCAGATGCTGAATCACCAGGTGAGAATGCGCCACAGAACCTCTCCTCTTGCGCCAACTTCGATTTGTGACGCTGTTTTCTGAGGTTATCGGGATCCCAGGACTCAAATCCAAAGTCAAAACAACGCTTCACCTGCCCAGAACCGATCAAACTCGCAAACTCTAGCGTCGTTGGGGAACTCCACGGCCCGCTGTCATCGGCCGGCGACTGATCTCGTGCCAATGCCTTAAATCAATCGCATAACCAGACCCCAGTTCGCCAATTTCGCTCACGTAACGATTGAGTCGCCCCAGCTTCTGTGCAGCAGTCGGCTCACCAGGTCGATCGTCTCCTGGTGCGCGTCCCCATTCAATCTGAGACCCGGAATGTGTGAAAACAACAAACTCCGCAGGATGATCTTTTTCGGCAGGTTGATCGCCTGGAACAACTGTTTCATTGAGCACAGCCGGACCACGGAATCCATCGACTTCACGCCGTCGTTCCGAACGCGAAACCTCTCCCCACGAACGCACATGGGCGGCATCTTCGGCAATTGTTGCCGGTACAATGGCCTTCAACCCCAGTCGCTCCCAGTCAGCCCCAAGCAGTTCCGCCAGTCGTGCCGCACTTTCCACAACAGGGTCTCCCCAGACGGTTCCCGCGGCACCCTGCGGAGATGAGTGAATGCCTCGTATCTGCGGATAAGTGGCGACGCTGGATGTGCGAAAGTCTTCTGGCGGAAGCAGCACTCCATCATGAGCAATGGGGTACATCCCTTGCGGCCTCTCGACAATCGCCACCGGTTCTCGATAGGTCAGCCGGACAGTGGCCTTCGCAGGGAAGGCCAGTCTGACTTCATCAACCCGCTGCACCCACGGATGTTTGGAAAGTGCCCAGGCGATTTTCTCAGCAGCCCGATCATCGAACAGCGAAAGACTATCCACACCCGTCATCTGCTCAAGTTGTTGAGGAAGATTGACAGGCAGTTCTTTCGGGCCGGGAGGCAGTTCGATCTGCGACCACGTCACTCGATAATCAGTCCGAGTCTCGAGGCGAGGCAACCGCTTCAACCACGTGGGGAGCATAGCCACAGCCGCCAGCGATACCGCCAATACAAACAGCACACGAGGTCGGAACAAGCGCATCCAGATCGATTTTCCCTCGCTGGCCTGAGTCATCATTCGAAGCAGCTCCAGCATCAGATCGACTGCATGGGCAAAAACTTCCCCTCATTGAGAAGCCTTGACGACCCGAGTGATGAGAGCCAGCCACCCTGCTGGAAGACAGAACGATTCAATGCCAGACTCAATACCAAGCCTGCTCATCAGGGATTGTTCGGCAGAAAATGCCGGTGAACTTGAATCGAATGCAGAAACCTGGCGGCTCCACTGGCAAAAGCACTCGATCAACCGCAATCAGGACAGCCCCGACATGAATTTCAAGGAGATACCTCACTTTTTGAGAAACTTTCTCAAGCTTGCTCAAGAGCCCTGTTCCTCTCTGGAAAACTGCTTGGCCACTTCGTTAGTGTGAAAGATGTCCGGGAGTAATGGTCTCATCTGTCAGATGGTCATGAACTCCACACCCTTCAGCAGAAAGTTCAACATGCGCGTCGATTCCATCCGGCCCGACGTGACATCGCTGATCCTTCAGGTCAGTCAGAAAGCTCCTCACCCGGAACTTCTCAAGTCTGTGGAAAAGGATGTCTTTCGCACCCACGATGTAACGGCTGAAGTGGCTTTGACACCCATGGGCCATGCCGTCATCTGGAAGCGTCAGTCCAGTGTTCTCTGTGAACTGATTGCCGAACAATCCCTGGCGTCAACAGCCACTCGCTCCTGCCTGTTGCAGAAAATTCGCGGCTGCAAAACGCACATTGTCCGACCAGCGACCGGGAACTGGGAATATTCTGTCAGCAGTCAACTCGAACTCCTGGAACCCGATCAGTTCCTTGGTGCTCACGAAGATCTGCTCAGCGATCTGCACCGGGCGACCATCAGCCACGTCTTTCCCACGCGCAACCGGTTAAGTCCGGCACCACTCAGTCTCCTGATGCTCGAAGTGACTGGCCACGCAATCTCGGTCCACTCCTTCCATTCCTTCCCTGCCCATTGCGGCATCGTCAGGACCCAATCACTGCTGGAACTCAATCCCATGCCCGGCTTCACAAGCTTATAGGCTCTGTGTGTAGCAGCCAGAACAGTAGGGCAGGCTCCCGCCCGCCGATTGTGTGTGACCTGAAAAGACCATGTTGCATGCGTGCAACGCTCAACACGCAGGTGTGAGCCTGCCCCAGGATCAACAATGCTGAGTGATGCTTGATTAGGCCAGTTAAAGCATGACCGTCAATCGACATGCAATTCTTACGTTGATCTTGTTGATCATGGTAACACTGATCACGGCGCCGATGATCTTTTGTGCCTCCAAAGGGATCTGGTCTCGAAGAGATATTGAACGCTATCTGGCGATGAGATCTTGGGCTTCGCCGGTAATGATCGCACTCGATTCAGGCCGCCTTCGACCGGGAAGTTCGGTCAAAGAACTGTTGGAAATCGAACCTTGTGTCTGGCAGGAGGAGTATGGCAAATGTGTGATTTACCACTATACCCCAAAGAGAAGCTATGATGGGATGACTGTTGTTACATGGAATCAGAAATTGACTGCCGCCAGTGCTGGTAGCTGTACCTGGCATTGGGACTTTTTTGATACCACACCTGCCTGGATTATTGAGAAGATCTCATTGATCAACCAATCGCGTGAATTACAACAAAGAATGCCAGACTACAAAAAGCATTTCCAAGAGCACGAGGCCAAGCTACTCAACGAACTGTCTGAGACATCCATCGAGTGATTATCAAACTATTCAGGTGATACGATTCGGCCTGTTCTCAGTTGGAAAACATCATGTTGCTTTGGGCTATTAGCAAAATCAGGTGAATTGAAAATTCATACTATTTCTAACACAGCCGCCGTGGAGCAGGTCAGGCAGTTCATGCGAAAAGAACTTGCCACTTGATAAGTCCATTTCAGGTTTGAACCCGGGACCAGCGATTCATGAGCTATAGCGAAGTTTTCATACGCCTCTTCCTACGAACTTTATTGTGTGGGGCAATCTCCGTTTATCTCCTCGGCTTTATGCATGAATTGACTGCTCAAGTCACAAATGCACCAGGCTGGCAAAGCCACGCGGAAACTCGCTTGAATGCCATCTACGACCGTGGCGAATTTCGCGCGAAGAATTACCGACCCACATGGCTCCCCGACAGTTCAGGCTTTGTCATCGAAGAGGTGGACTCACAGACAAAGCAGGCGACTCGATTCTTTTACGAAGCATCTTCAGGACAAAGGCGAGCATGGCCAGCCGATGAAAAAGTGCCGTCCCCCGCAGATCGAACACTCTCACCCGCGGGGACTCATCGACTCGTCATACGGGACAGAAAACTGCTGTCCGTGAATCAGGCCAATCAGCAGGAGGTTCTGCTGGCGTCAGCTTCACCCGATCGCAGCGTGGCCTATCGCAATCCCGTCTGGAGTCCCGATGGTTCGCGCGTCCTCTTCATCGAGGCCGACTTCACAGATGTACGACAACGATCAGTCATTGTGCCGGGTGATCCCAGTTACCCGGGGGTCGAGAAACATCGCTTTGCCAGAGTCGGCGGCCCTATTGAAAAACTAAGAATTGGCGTCGTGAATGCCGATGGCCAGCAACTCGTCTGGCTCCCCATCGAAAGCCCCAATGAAGGCATTTACCTCGGTCAGGTCGAATGGGCAGGCAACTCTCAAGAAATCCTCGTCGAAAAGTTCAGTCGCTTCCGTGATCAGCGTGAATTCCTGCTGGTCACCACCACTGGTCAGATCAAGACGATCTTCTCGGAATCGAACGAGGCCTGGGTGGAGTCGAGCCAGGGGAAAAATTCCGGACTCGTCTGGATTCAAGAGGGCCAGACATTTGTCGTAATCACTGAAAAAGATGGCTGGCGTCATGCCTATCGGTGCTCACGCGATGGTAACGAATTGAAACTCCTGACCTCGGGAAATTACGACATCATCGATCGTGCCGTCATCGATGAACAACGGGGCTGGTACTATTTCTACGCCTCGCCCGATGACGCAACGCAGAAGTATCTCTATCGAGTCCCGCTGGATGGCTCGGGCCAGCTTCAGCGAATGACACCGCCAGATCAGATCGGGACTCATAGTTACCACTTTTCACCCGATGCGACCTGGGCCATTCATACGTATTCCACGCTGGATTCGCCTCCATCGCATGAACTCATCGAAGTCGAGGGACACCGCGTGGTCCGCTCTCTCGAAGGCAATGACGAACTCCGTGAACGGATGAAGCTGATCGGCTCACGACCTACTGAGTTCCTGAAACTCGATATCGGCGAAGGGCTTGTTTTTGATGCCTGGATGCTCAAGCCCAAGGACTTTGATCCCTCAAAAAAGTATCCCTTGTTCATCTACGTTTATGGTGAGCCGCATTCGCAGACGGTCTTGAACGAATGGGGCGCTGCGCAGATCGACTTCCACCGCGTGGTCGCCGATCACGGATACATTGTGGTATCGATTGATAATCGCGGGACTCCTGCTCCGAAAGGAGCAGCCTGGCGACGCGCTGTTTTCGGCTGCCTGGGATTACTTTCCACGGAAGAGCAGGAAGCCGGTCTGAAGGCTCTGGCCAAGGAACATCCCTTTATTGATACATCCCGCGTGGGCATCTGGGGTTGGAGCGGTGGCGGTTCCAATACACTCAATGCTCTCTTTCGTAAGCCCGATTCATACCACGTCGGGATTGCTGTCGTCCCCAAGCCACAACCGCATCTTTACAACGCCTGGTTCCAGGAGATCTTCATGCGCACCCGTGAAGTGAATCCCGATGGCTATCAGAAAGCCGCTGCGATCAATTACGCAGAAGGTCTCAAGGGAAAACTTCTGATTATCACGGGATCGGGTGAGACAAATACTCACATTCAGATCATTGAAGGATTGGTTGACCGACTCATTGCGCTGGGGAAGCCCTTCGATTACATGGTTTATCCTGATCGTGATCATGGGCTGCGTGAGGGAGATGGTACGCAAGTGCACGTCCGGATGCTGATACTGAGATATCTGATGCAGAATCTTCCCGCGGGCCCGCAACCAGCCACACATCAATAAGGACGCCCGCCCATGAGCTATCGAACAACAAGAGGCTGGTTCTGCGATTGTCTGGCAATTCTTTGCACTCTGGTGCTCTTGAATCTTGATCGATCGATCGTTGCTGCTGAGCCACCGAACATCCTGCTGATTCTGGCCGACGATCTCGGGTATGGCGATCTTCGTTGCTACAACAGCCAGTCGAAAGTATCGACACCCCAGCTTGATCGTCTTGCCAGCGAGGGGATGAGGTTCACTGATGCGCATAGTCCCAGCACAGTCTGCACTCCGACTCGCTACGGATTGATGACGGGGCAGATGCCCTTTCGAGTCCCCAATGGCGGCACAGTCTTCACCGGAGTTGGCGGGCCATCGCTGATTGCTCCGGGCCGACTGACATTGCCGCTGATGCTCCGAGAGCAGGGCTACTCCACAGCCTGCGTCGGCAAGTGGCATGTCGGGCTGACATTCTTCGACCGTGAAGGCCGTCCCGTTCACAGTAATGCCCTGGAAGCAGTCAGGCAGGTCGATTTCAGTCGCCGCATCGGAGGCGGCCCCGTTGATCATGGTTTTGATTCATTCTTCGGCACCGCCTGTTGTCCCACAACCGACTGGTTGTATGCATTCATTGAGAATGATCGCGTCCCAGTGCCCCCCACTCGATTACTCGAAAAGTCAGCACTTCCCAAACACCCTTATGCCCATGACTGCCGTCCGGGACTCATCGCACCAGACTTCGCCATGGAAGAGATCGATCTGATCTTTCTGGAGAAGAGTCGACAGTTTCTCAATCAGCATGTTCGCCAGTCGCCGGAGAAACCATTCTTCCTCTTCCATTCGACACAGGCAGTTCATCTCCCCTCATTTGCTGCCAAACAGTTTCAGGGAAAATCAGAGGCCGGGCCACATGGCGACTTTCTCCTCGAATTGGACTATATCGTGGGCGAACTCATGAAGACGTTAGAAGAACTTCACGTCGCGGAGAAGACGCTGGTCATCTTCACGAGTGACAATGGCCCGGAAGTAACGAGCGTGATTCACATGCGAAGCGATCATGGTCATGATGGAGCGCGTCCGTGGCGGGGAATGAAGCGAGATGCCTGGGAGGGAGGGCATCGCGTCCCATTCATCGTGCGGTGGCCTGGTAAAGTCAGGCCCGGCACGACCAATCCGCAACTGACGAGTCTTACCGATGTGATGGCAACAGTTGCCGCGATTGTGGATGCTCACCTCCCCGACCATGCCGCCGAAGACAGTTTCAACATGCTCCCGGCATGGCTTGACGCAAGTGCGCCGCCCATTCGGACTTACCTGCTGACACAATCCTTCGGAGGCTCGCGCACTCTCGCAATCCGGCAGGGGGAATGGAAATACCTCGACCACGCCGGCTCAGGAGGCAACCGCTACGAAAATGATCCCGGCCTGAAGCCTTTCCTTCGACCCGATGCCGCCCCCGATGCTCCAGGTCAGCTCTACAACCTTTCGACGGACCCGGGAGAATCCACAAATCTCTACGACACCCGACCAGAAGTTACAACGAAGTTAAAGAAACTTCTCGAGCAGTCCAAAACAAATGGCCGCAGCCGACAAACGCGACCATAAAGCCAATAATATATATTCACATAATCTATTGAAGGAGGCCCGGTTCTATCTATGACATTTTTTTCTTCAATGTAGAGGTATTGCGGTGGAGGTCAATTTAGAAATCATTGATGCAGTGTCCCGTCCGGCAATTTTCCGTGTTGCCTATTCTGGAGCAGAGAATCGTTATTTGCTCCAGTATCCGCAAATCTATGATCTCCAATTCCTCGATGAGTCGGAAAACATTGCAGCAGAATGGGGAACTCGTTTTTTGACTTCAGGCCCGCTTGATGACTTCGTACTCGCACCGGGGTCAAGAATTGCATTCGATCTCTACGCTTCAATAAACCCTGAGCCTTCAAAGAGGGCGCTATGGAGTATTGATTTGCCTAGCGGTAACTATTCCGTTCGATTTGTATATCACTTTGAAGGTGAAAGAGACTGGTATGATTTTTTAGACAAACGATCCCGTTTCGCCGCCGTCACACCTATCTGGAGAGGAACGTTAATTTCTAACACGGTCTCTCTGCGGATTACCGATGGTTCTCAATAACGAAAAGATAAGTCTGGTTAATTGAGTGTTTAGGGACTAGATCGCAGGGTCGCCCGTTGAAATTCCGATTTCGACCGTGGTGGGAATGCCACAGGAGGTTTGATGCAAGCCATCCGTCGATCGAAAAACTCATTCGAGAGCTACGAAGTCGAACATGGTCCGCGACCCCATGAAAGCCTCCACCACACGTTGCTCGTCTGATGGCTGGCATCGGTGCCGCCCAACGAAATGTTGACAAGTCCCTGGCACACCGCCAAAGTGCGATAGTATTCCACTGCACTTTGGCTGTCGAATACCTGGTCAGCGATAGAAGAGTGAGGCTGTCGAAGTGGAATGGGAATTCGTGCCATTTGAAGGCATCACGAATAAGCAGCTTGCCATCACACTCGGGCAGCCTCGCCAACTCTTGAGGAAGCTCGCAGCGTCCGTGTTCGGTCCGCTCGTACCGAACACCGAATATCCCGACGAGGATGACTTCATCACCGTGGACGGCGCCACATTCATTCGCGTGCGTTATCAGAACGACACCGTCCGTGACATTGAATTCCTCTCTGGGCAACTGCGTTACAAAGGCGTTGAACTGTATAATCAGGCCACGTTGAAAGGAGTCCGACGGTTCCTCAAGTCAGAGAACCACCCGCTTCGGAAGACAAGGTGGCTGGGAGATGGCCTCGATTGTCTGTCTTTGGGTATCAACATCGCGTGTCATGAGGACATCGGTGGCGACGGCGACGGGATCGAATGGGTCATCTTGAGTCGGAATTTCAAAGACGCCGAACAATAACATACACCGGAGTTGCCGACCTGGCGCTATCTGCAATCGAAGTCACTTGGCGACAAACCGGTAAATCTGATCGTTAGGCCAGGAATCCATGAAACACGCCCTGACATTGTTCGCTCTCCTGTGGCTGACAGGCTGCGGGGAAACACATCAGGCACAAGTCCATCCTCTCGAACAGTGGGTAGGTACTGAAGTCACGGTCAACTTCAACAGAGATCTGCTCGGGGCGGCGGGCAGTCCCATCGCACCAACCTCCACCTGGCTGAATAACACAAGGCTGTCGCTCGACGGAAAACTCGTAGCTGTCCACCATGACAGACTTTTCCTCGACAGTCGCTACAAGCTGAATTCAGGCGACACCGAGTTTCGCCATTCAGAATTCTGGATTCCCATGAATTCGATCCTCACGATCGAGAAAACAGCCGTGACTCTTCCCTTGCCCCGCTCTGTTGAGCAACCACAAGGCCAAACAAGGATTGACTAGCGTCATCTTCCTTTACCAACTTGAAACGAAAGACTTCTGCCAATGAAAGCTGACAACCAACGGACCATTCTAGCCGCCGTGCTTGCCACAGCTCTCGCGATCCCCATCAGCCTGTTCGCACAGGAACGCTATTCCATCCCCGCCGATCCAAAACTCAAGTATTCGACGCCCATCGCGCCCGGCGTGGCGTTGCCCGACAAGATCGAGAGTTCCATCGGCACGCTTAACCTCAATTACGGCTATCCTTCGACCGATACGGTCGAAAAGATCTACGACAACCTCGATCGATCCCGCGCTTTGCAGGCCTACCTCATGGCGATTCCGATCGTCAATCAGGCGGGTATGCGCGACTCCCTCAGCAAGTTCGGCCCGGCCAATCAGACCGACGTCATCTGGGAGAATCTCGTCGATCCGCGCACTGTCGAACTCACTGCCAACGACAACACGATCTACAACTTCATTTGGATCGATACGAAAAAAGGCCCGCTGGTTCTCGAAGCCCCTCCCGAGGTGCTCGGTCTGGTGAATGACTTCTGGTATCGCTGGGTCGGCGACGTCGGCATTACGGGCGAGGATCGCGGCAAGGGTGGCAAGTATCTAGTTCTTCCACCGGACTATAAAGGCGAAGTGCCACCGGGATACTTCATACTGCGGCCGAGTACCTACGGCAACTGGTTCGTTTTTCGGGCCTTCGTTGTGGATGGCTCCACCAGGCCCGGTGTGGAATCGGTCAAGAAACACCTCAAGATTTATCATCTCTCCGAAGCCGCAAACCCGCCGGCAATGAAATTTGTTAACGCGTCGGGTATTCCCGCGAACTTTGTCGCCCCCGGCGACTACACCTTCTGGGAGATGCTCAATCAAGTCGTTCAGGAAGAACCTGCCAGCGGCAGCGATCCGACGACGCTTGGCCTCTTCGCCTCGATCGGCATTGTGAAGGGCAAACCTTTCGCACCCGATGAGCGGATGAAGAAGATCCTGACGGATGCCGCAAACATCGGGGCTGTGACGGCCCGGACGATTGCCTTCAAAATCCGCGATAAGGATGCCTACTACTTTCCCGACAGCACGTGGCGACTGCCATTCTTCGGCGGTTACAAGTTCGAGAGTGCGCCCGGTGTCACGAACATGGATGGATACATCTTCTATTACTACTTCGCAACCGGCGTCACCCCGGCTATGGAAATGAAGATGGTCGGTAAAGGCTCGCAGTATCCGTGGTCCGTGCAGGATTCGAATGGCAACCCTTTCGATGGTGGCAAGAATTACAGAATGCGCCTTCCCCCCAACGTGCCTGTGAAGGACTTCTGGTCGGTCATTGTTTATGACAACCAGACGCGCTCGATGATCCAGACAGATCAAAAAGCACCGAGCGTCAGCAGCCAGGATAAGGAATTGAAGAAGAACCCCGACGGTTCCGTCGACGTCTTCTTCGGCCCCAAGGCCCC
>VFQR01002656.1_pt1 | contig 11037 bp, 8 predicted proteins | sample 3512321 | NCBI WGS metagenome assembly VFQR01 (sample SAMN10412374, study PRJNA504923) | tailings metagenome | isolation source: Relicate 3 Philex TSF1 revegetated site | place: Philippines: Tuba, Benguet | collected 2017-08-29
GGGTCTCGGTGAGGCTCATCGTCGGGTCTCCGGTCAGCACCCGACCATCCGGGTGCTACCAGCCCGAGCCCCGCCAGCCTGAAACCGGTCGAGGCAGTGCGTCTGCACACCAGGACCATTCGCTCTATTGGGCCCAGCAGCCAAGCGGGATCAGCCGCAGAGAACTGCCAATACTGTGCGGGACTCCGGCACGATCCGCCGGACCATCGTGAAGCGGAAGCGCGGCAAGCCGGTGCCGGAAGTCTGCCCCGCTGCGGCTTCGCCGGTGCTGCTGCAAGGAACGCTCAGTCGCGTCAGGGCACCCCCCTCACGGCATTGCAGCCTGTGCCGGGCGGCGCTGGGTCACGTTCGAGGTCGATGTTGACTGGGGTCCAATCCGATCTCGACCTGTTGCGAGCCAACGAGCGTGTCGTGACTATCATTGCGCGCGTTGTTCCGTGTATCTGCGCGCATTGGTTGCAGCGCACGCGCTGGCCTTCGCGCCAGCTTTTCCGGACGGACTTGAATGCTGATTGGCGAACTTCTTGTGATGAACGGTCTGGTGACGCCAGACGAGGTAAGCGCCGCTCTCGTCGAGCAAAAGCGCCGCGGGGGCCTGCTGGGCAGCATCCTGGTCGCTGCAGGCACGCTCTCCCAGGAGGCTTTGGATAGAGTCATTGGCGCCGTCCCTGCGGCGCCGCTCTCGCTGGCCGATACGGGCTTGGCCCTTTCGGATCTGTTGAATCTCCTTACCAAGGCCATGAGCGGCGGATCGGTCGACACGCCGACCAAAGCGGCAGACGTACTGAGGCTCCCTCCACGCCTGGTGCAACTGCTGGTGGAGGAGGCCAGGATCCGCAAGCTGGTCGAGTTCATGGGCGGAGCGATGATCCCCTCTCAATCTCGGATCGCGCTCACCGACGCTGGGCGGGACTGGGCCCAGCAGGCTCTCGAGCAAAGCGCCTACGTCGGTCCTGCTCCGGTGCCGCTCGCTGACTATGTTGCCCGCATCAAGCGACAAGCCATCGGTGATGAACGAGTGTCGCCGCAGCAAGTTTCGCGGGCATTGGCGGGCCTCATCACGACCGGCGACCTGGTTTCTCAAGTCGGGCCGGCGGTCAACTCCGGCCGGCCAATTCTGCTCTACGGCCCGCCTGGCAATGGCAAGACATCGGTCGCAGAGCGGATAGGTTCCGTCTTCGGAGCCATGATCTACATCCCGCATTGCTTCGAAGTCGGCGGCCAGATCGTCAAGGTTTTCGATCCCGACATTCACCGGGAGGTCTCGCCATCCAGCGCTGAACCGGCGGAGGCTGGCAGCAGCATCAGGGCCGGGGGCTTCGATCGTCGCTGGGTAACCTGTCGCCGCCCCTTCGTCGTCACGGGCGGCGAACTCACGCTGGAAATGCTGGACCTGAGCTTCAACCCTCTGGCCCGGTACTACGAGGCGCCTCTCCACGTTAAGGCGCTGAACGGCACGTTCCTGATCGACGACTTCGGGCGGCAACTGGTCGCGCCAGAGACGCTGCTCAATCGCTGGATCGTGCCGCTGGAAAGTCGGCGGGATTACATGAAGCTGCACACGGGCAAGAGTTTCTCGCTTCCCTTCGATGAGCTGGTGATCTTCTCGACCAATATGCCGCCTAGCCAGCTGATGGACCCCGCCTTCCTGCGACGGATCCCCTACAAGATCGAGGTTGCGGGGCCGAGCTCTGGGGAATTCGGAGAAATCTTCCGCACCGTCGCTCGCGGCAAGGGGGTGGAGATGCCCGACGAGACCATCGCCTTCGTTGTCGACGAGCTCACCGAGCGCCTCGGTATCTCGCTCGCTGCCTACCAGCCAGCATTCATCCTTGAGCAGGCGCTTGCTGTCAGCAAATACCTCGGAGTATCGCCGTCCATCGATAAGGATGTCCTCGCTTTCGCCATTCGCAATCTTCAGCCCAAAGACGGCGGGGGCTACGGAATGGCACCCCGAAGAAGTTGAGCTTCGTGTGCCGCATCATCGGATCTCCGGTCAGCGCCTGGGCGTATGCGTTCTGATCAGATGAATTGGCATTATGTCGACTCGGCCCCCCGCAGAAGCGCCTTGCGGAAGACGATCTTGTCTTCGCCTGCCCGATAGAACTCCCGGATGCGTGCCTCTTCGGCGTAGCCAAGCCGACGATAGAACGCGCGGGTGCGCTCGAACTCCGGGAGGCCCGAAGTTTCGACGAGTAGAATCCGCTCGCCGGCTTCGGCCAATGCGGTCTCGACGTGGCGCGCCAGCTTGGCCCCGACACCCTGTCCCTGCCGCGCCGGGTGGACCGCGATCAGGAGCAGGTTCCAAGTCCCCTGAGTCATCCGCTCGGGGCAGCAGTACGCCACGGCCAAGGGACCGTCTTGGTCGAACGTGAGCCACATTTCGTAGGGTGCGGCGCCGTCAAAGTAGGCCGCTGTCATCTCGTCGAGCATCTCGGCGGGAAACAGCCCAGTGGCATTGATGACCGCCTTCAGCCCAGCCATGTCGTCCAGTGTTATTGGTCTAATCGTCACTGACTTTCCCCCGCTTTCGACCACTCCACAGTCAGAATTCGCCTCTGGGCAGTCGAGAGTTACAGCGTGCGCAAGCATCGTGCGCCGACCAGCCGCCGGAGCCCAGCTCGCTCCGACGCGCAGCGGCGGGCAAGCGTTGGGGTATTCCCATGCTCTCCGCGTCCGGTCCGCCGGACTGTCACTCACGCGGTGGCGCAGACGAATCCCGCAGCACTAGCTCGACATCAATTCGACTGTGCCGCGAGACGTGATCTGACCTGAGTTCACCCAGGATATAGGAGGCCGCGACTCTGCCCATTTCATCCGCAGGCACGTCGATCGTGGTGAGCGGAGGGCTGGACTGCAAGCAGATATCGAGATTGTCGAAGCCGACGATCGAGACGTCGTCCGGAACCTTGAGCCCGCGCGCGCGACACTCGGCGAGGGCGCCGCAGGCAAGCACGTCGTTGCCGCAGATGATCGCCGTTGGCCGGGGATCGTTCTGGGACAGCAGCATGCCACAGGCCTCGCGCCCGTCGGAGATGGAGTAGGGCCGCTCGACGATCAGCGACTTGCCGCAGGCGATCGAGCGTTGCGCCAGCTCCGCCTTGATTCCCCTGAGGCGCTCCGTTGTCCGATCGTTGTCCCTCGTGATGCCGCTGATGACACCGATGGTACGGTGCCCGAGCTGGATGAGGTGTCGCGCGAGCCTCGCTGACGCCTCCGCATTGTCGAACCCGACGGTGGGGTGCCTGCCATTCGGGTTCGACGTGTAGGTGCAGACATAAGGCACGCCGAACCTGTCGAGCAGCGCGTCGAGCGCAGGCCTGTGATTAGCGCCGACCAGCATCAACGCGTCCGCGCCGCGCTCGAGAAGGAGCTTCGCCTCCTTCGCCTCGGCATCCAGATCATAGCCGAAGGTCGCAATCAGCGTGGAGAAGCCCGCTTCCGAAAAGCGCGCGCTCGCTGCGCCCACCAAGCGGGCATAGAGCGCGTAGTCGAGCGTCGGGATGAGCACGCCGATCATGTGGGAGCGTTGTGACCGTAGGGCACGGGCGGCATGATTGCGGACATAGCCAAGCTGACGCATCGCGCTTTCGATCCGCTCGCGCTTTTCCGGCGACACCTTGTCCGGATCGTTGAGCGCGCGCGAGACGGTGGCCGGCGCGCAGCTCGCCAGCCTGGCGACTTCGGTCAATCGGACCCGCGGCAGGGGTTCGCGCAATCGATTTCTCCTACTTTCGGCAAGGCCTCCTGTGCCCATGCCCGAAAAGCGCCTCCTTTTTCGGCACTTGGAGCCTAGCACACAAAAGCATTGACTCGCGCCGCTTCCAAGTGATGAAATCCATTTCATCAGCGCGCACCCCGTCGAAAGAGGGCGCGAAGCGGGAGGTCATCGCCTTGAACGAGACGAAGGATTCGATCCTGCTCGGCGCCCTGCTGGCCGTCGCCAAGGCCTCCATCATCGTGATTTCGGTCGTGATGGTCCTCGTGACGCTGGCGCAAGTCGTGTTCCGCTACGTAATCGCAGCACCCCTGCCCTGGTCGGAAGAGCTGGCGCGATACTGCTTCGTCTGGATCACCTTCCTCGGGGGCGCGATCGGGCTTTCCCGCGGCGTTCACCTCGGCGTCGATCTTTTCGTGAACATGCTGCCGCTGCCGGCGCGTCGCGCGCTTGACGCGCTGACGAGCGCGCTGATCGCGGCCTTCGCGGCGCTGGTGATCTACGCGAGCCTGCCAGTCATCGACATGAACATGTTCCAGCGCTCACCGGCCCTCGGTGTGCAGATGTCCTGGATCTACATCGCCATTCCCATTTCGATGACGCTGATCTTCGTCATCTGCGTCGAGCGCATCATCAGGGATCTGCTCTCCCCCTCCCGTCGGGAGGACTGACGCCGATGCTCACTGTCCTGTTCCTGTGCTTCTTCGGGCTTCTCGTCATCAACATGCCGATCGCCTTCGCGCTCGGCATCGCCGCCGCCGTGACGCTGCTGGTGGACGATACCCTGCCGATCAACAGCATCGTCACCCGCGCCTTCACGGGCGTCGACAGCTTCACCCTGCTCGCCATTCCCTTCTTCATCATCGCAGGCGAGTTGATGAACGCCTGCGGCATCACGGAACGGATTGTCGCCTTCGCGCGGTCGCTGGTGGGCCATATCCGGGGCGGCCTCGCCCATGTCTCGATCGTGTCGAGCATGTTCTTCTCCGGCATTTCCGGCTCGGCGACGGCGGACGCCTCGGCGCTTGGGTCCATGATGATCCCAGCCATGAAGAAGAATGGCTTCGACGCCGACTACGCGGTCGCGGTCAACGCCTCGGCGAGCGCCATGGGGCCGATCATCCCGCCCAGCATCATGATGGTTATCTACGGCTCGATTGCGAATGTCTCGATCGCGCAGCTCTTTCTCGGAGGCTTCGTGCCGGGGATCATGGTCGGCCTCGGGCTGATGGCCATGGCCTATTTCATTGCCAAGAAGCGGAACTATCCGGCCATCCCGCGCAGCGAGTTGCCGCCGATCCTGGTGTCCTTGCGGGGCGCGGGGTGGGCCCTGGCGATGCCGGTGATCATCCTGGGCGGTATCTTCGCGGGCGTCTTCACGGCGACCGAAGCGGGCGTCGTCGCCGTCGTCTACGCGACGCTCGTGGGAACCTTCGTCTACAAGACGCTCACCTTCAGGCTGCTCGGCCGGCTCCTGGTCGACGCCGCCGTCACGACGGCCGCGGCGATGTTCCTGATCGCGATGGCCTCCTCCTTTGCCTGGCTGCTGGCCTGGGCGGGCTTCGGCGCCGCGGTGTTCGGCGTGCTGGGCGCCCTCTCCACCGACGCGACCGTCACACTGCTGCTGATCATCGGCTTCATCCTCCTCCTCGGACTCTTCATCGAGGGCATCCCGATCCTGATCATCTTCGCGCCTGTCCTGCTGCCGGTGATCCTTGGGCTGGGCATCGATCCGGTGTTCTTCGGCGTGGTGCTGGTCATGTCAGTCGTCATCGGCTCGGTTACGCCGCCCGTCGGCATCCTGACCTTCATCTGCTGCAGCATCGCAGGGATCACGATCTCCCAGGCCTTCCGAATGCTGGTGCCATTCTGCGCCGTGCTGGTCGCGGTCCTGCTGACCTGCGCGATGTTTCCGGCGCTCATCACGACCGTGCCGAACATGTTCGGCCGGTAGGCGAGTTCACGAAGGAGAATTGCCATGGCCATTCCGCGCGAGGAGCTGGAGCAGCGGACCGAGAAGCTGCGCCGCCGGATGATCGACGAGGGCTATGACGCACTCATCGTCTACTCCGACGAATACCGTTCGGGGCACTCCACCTACGTCACCGACTACAAGCCGATCAACGTGATCGAGGAATCGCCGCAGCTCGTGCTGATCGTCGGCGACAAGGCGCCGGTCGTGTTCCTCGGGCGGCTGAACGCCTATGCCGCCAAGGACATGTGCTGGATCGCCGATGTGCGCGGCATCCACCGCCCCTATTCCGACTTCCCGCAGGTCTTTGCCCCGATCGTCGGGCGCGCGAGCAGGATCGCGCTCGTCGGCAAGAATATCCTCCCCGTCGAAATCTACGAGCAGCTGCGCGACGCGGTCCCGGAGGCGGTGATCGATGGCCGCGACGACATCATGCTCGACCTCCGGAAGATCAAGTCCGCGGCGGAAATCGCCCTGATGGAGGAGGCCGCCGACATCAACGACGCGGTGCTCAAGGAGGCCGCCAGGAGCGTGCAGATCGGCATGACGGAGATCCAGGTCGCCGGCCTCGCCGAGAGCATTGCGCGCCGAATGAACGCCGATATCGGCTCGGCCACCGTGGTGATGTCGGGCCCGAACACGAACTACCCCGCCTGGCGTGCCACAGACCGGAAGATCCAGCCGGGCGAGTTCGTGATGCTCGATTTCAATCCTGCCGTTGGCCACTACTGCAACGATGGCGGCATCACGATCCTCATGCCAGGCGCCGACCCGGAGCAGGAACGGGCGCTGATCGTCGGCCATCGTGCGCTCAAGAAGGTGATCCCGACCATTCGGCCCGGCATCACAGCGCGATCCATCTTCGACACTCTGTTGGGCGAGCTCGAGCCGCACGGCTTCGCGAAGAACTTCACGCCCTACGCGAAGGGGCTGCGCGGCGTCGGCCATGCCGTGGGCCTCGATGTAGTGGAGCCGCCCAACCTGAGCTCGGACAGTGACTTCACGTTAGAGGCCGGCATGACCCTCGCGGTGAAGCTCGATCTGCATGACCTGCCCGGCGGCGGCTACCGGATTGAGGTGGTCGTGGCCGTGACGGAAGACGGCGTGAAGCCGCTCAACAAGCTCGTGCTGGACGAGCCGGACGACTTCGCCATCCAGCGCTGACCTTCGCGCGGCCCGCGCAGGTCGGGCCGCGCGAAGCCCCGATCGGCCGATGGCCGAAAAAGACTGTGCCCAACAACCCGACAAGGAGGAACAGCGAGATGAACAGACGCACGATGCTCAAGGGTGCCGGGATCGCGGCCGGCATGTCGATGGGCGCCTTCGCGGCCCCGGCGCGCGCCCAGAGCCGGACGCTCCGCGTGGCGTCCGTGACGGGGCCGGCGCACCATCACAACGTGGCGCTGCGCTGGTTCAGCGAACAGGTCGCGGCGCGCAATGTCGGCCTCGACCTGCGGGTTCTCGACGGCGGCCAGCTCGGCGGCGAGCGGGACTACATCGAAGGCATGATGCTCGGCAGCATCCAGATGGCGCAGGTCTCGACCGCGCCGGTCGCGGGCTTCATTCCGGAATTCGACTTGTTCAGCCTGCCCTACCTGATCCGCGACACGAACCACTTCAAAGCTGTCGTCTCGGGGCCGGTGGGCGCGCGGTTCAACACGCTGGCCGAGGCACGCGGGCTCAAGATCCTCGCCTGGTTCGACAATGGCTATCGCAACGTGTTCAACCGGGTACGCCCCGTGGTGACGCCGCAGGACATGAACGGCCTGAAGATCCGCGTCATCGAAAGCCGGCTCATGGTGAGCACCATCAACGCGATGGGCGGCTCGGCGACGCCGATGGCCTACAACGAGCTCTACACCGCGTTGGAGCAGGGCGTGGTCGATGGCGGGGAGAACTCCGTCGGCAACGTCCTGAGCGACCGGTTCTTCGAGGTCACGCGCTATCTCTCGCTGACCCAGCACTTCCGTCCGCCCGGGATCGTGGCGATCAGCCTCCGCGCCTGGCGGGGGCTGAGCGCTCAGCAGCAGCAGGTCCTGACCCAGGAGGGCGCGCGGCTGCAGGATTATGAGATAGCGCTGACGACCGAAGTCAGCGCCAAGGCGCTCGAGGATCTTCGCGGCAGGGGCATGCGGATCAACGAGGTCAACGTCGAGGCCTTCCGGGCGCGCATGGGCCCGATCTACGAGGAATTCGTCGCCAGGCACGGCGCCGACCTCCTCAGAGCGGTGCAGAACACCGGCACCTGATCGTCGTCGCAGGCGCGGGCGGCTTGCGGCTGCTCGCGCCCTTCGCCTGAGACGGCCTTTGCCGACGTTCGAGGACCTTTCCCATGCTTCAGAAGCTGCTGATCACCGGCGCCAACGGCAAGCTCGGCTCGATCTGCCGCGAGCGGCTCGGCCACATCGCCCGAACGCTCCGTCTGAGCGCGCGCGCCGGTCTCGGCGAGGCGGGGCCGAACGAGGAAATCGTCCTTGCCGAGTTGAGCAACAAGGCCGCGGTGGCGGCATTGGTGGAAGGCTGCGACGGCATCGTCCACATGGGCGGCCGGGCGGTCGAGGGCGACTGGGAGACGATCAGGGCCGCCAACATCGACGGCATGATCAATCTCTATGAAGGGGCACGGAAATCGTCGGTCCAGCCTCGGATCTTCTTCGCCAGTTCGCATCACGTCACGGGCTTCTACTCCCAGACCACGCGCCTTGACCCAAGCACCAGCCCGACGCGGCCGGACGGCCTCTATGGCGTCTCGAAGGTGTTCGGAGAAGCACTGGCGCGCATGTACTTCGACAAGTTCGGCATCGAGACCGCCTGCGTGCGGATCGGGTCCTGTTTTCCCGAGCCGCCGAGCCACCGGATGCTGAATTCATGGCTGAGCGCCGATGACCTGATATCGCTGATCGAGCGGGTCTTCAGCGTCCCGAGGCTCGGCTGCCCGGTTCTCTACGGCGTCTCCGCGAATGACGGCCTCTGGTGGGACAACAGCAGCGTCGCCTATCTGGGATGGCGCCCGAAGGACAATTCAGAGGTGTTCCGCGCGAAGTTGGACGCCGAGAGGGAGCCTCCACGTCGCGACGAGCCTGACGCGGTTTATCAGGGCGGACTCTTCTGCACCGACGGCATTCACGAACGCTGATCGGGCGTGGCCGGGCCGCGTGCGTGACGGCGAGCGAGTCTCACGGACGAGGCGCGAACTGGCCTCAGGACGTCAGGCGCGAACCCGGGCGGGTCCCGCGGGCGGCCGGCCGGGCGCAGTGCCCCTGGCGCGGCGTCGACCCTGGTAAGGTCGGTCCCCAGTTCCCAGCGTCGGAGCGCAATTGGACCTGCAGCAGCGGGGGATGCAGCGACGGTTCGATTCCGGGCGCACTCCCTCCGCCAGTTCCTCTTATGGGCTGCTCTCCGCGGAGGACCTACCTCCCGTGAGGCGCAGGTTCCCTGAGACTTTCGGGCCGGACCTATAGACCGTCCGGAGTCCGCGAAGGCCAAAAATCGCTCTCCGGCGGCGAACTCTCTCCGATACTGCTGACTTGGCCGATCAAGTGCGCTTCTGCAAAGCTTGAGCCAAAGCTCCGGTTTCAGCCCGGCTTGCACCGGCCGGATTCGAATTGACTTGCTTCCGCCTCGTCATTCGCGGGCGAACTGTCGTAAGCGTGCTCTGACGTCTACGGCGTTGGCGGGTCGACGCGGCTCAAACGCCTTCGCATGTCGCTGGCCTTAAATCCGTACTTTGCCGGCTGTCATCGCGGCTAGCATGACGGCGACCGGCCGCGTGACCGGCAATGGCGCACGGAAACGTTGAGGAGTGGCCGGGTCGAGATGTCCTGGGGATTTTCCATTCTCGATGCTGATCGTGAGGCAGCAGAAAGAGCGAGGGGCGGCAAAGACGGAGTCACGACGAAAGGGCTCAGCCACACTCCGCTCACCCCACGAACCATGCGGTGCTGCCTGGTTGCTGCATACCTTTCGGCGGCTTGACGTCGGCGCCCAGGGGCCGCCTAGCCGCTTGGCGCCTCGTCTGCGTAGGACACAACCCGCGCAAGAAGCGGGATCTTTTAGGGCCCGCTCGTCTCGCTCAAGCCCGCCCGTGGCAGTGCTTGTATTTCTTCCCGCTGCCGCAGGGGCAGGGCGCGTTGCGCGGGGTGTTGCCCCAGCTCGTGGGATCGTTCGGGTCCATCGCGGCCGCGACGACCGGCGCGCGCGACGCCTGCGCGGCGGTGCCGTAGGATGAGGGCGCCATCCCCGCATCGGCGTATTCCAGCTCGCCGCCCGCCTGGTTCGGATCGGGGTGGCGCATGTCGAGCACGCGCACCGGCTCGGGCATCGGCGGCGGCGCCTGCGGGCTGATCTCGACGCGCATCATCACGCTCGTCACCCGCTCCCGCAGGTCGAGCAGCATGGCGTTGAACAGGTTGAACGCCTCGCTCTTGTATTCGTTCAGCGGGTCGCGCTGGCCATAGGCGCGCAGCCCGATGCCCTGGCGCAGGTGATCCAGCGCCAGCAGATGTTCCTTCCACACCGCGTCGAAGATCTGCAGCAGCAGGCTCTTCTCCACCATGCGCATCAGCTCGGGGCCCACATTGGCCGCGCGCGCGGCGTAGGATTCATCCGCCGCCTTCAGCAGCCGCTCGCGTACCTCGGTCTCGTCAATGCCTTCCTCGCGCGCCCATTCGGCGACCGGCAGGTCGAGGCCGAGGATGTCGCGCACGCCGGTCTGCAGCGCGTCGAGGTCCCATTGCTCGGGATACGCGTTCTCCGGGATCGCCTTGTCCACCATCGCGCCGATCGTCTCGTGGCGCATCTGCGTGATGGTCTCGGAGACGTCGTCGGCCATCATGAAGGAACGGCGCTGCGCATAGACCTCGCGCCGCTGGTTGTTCATGACGTCGTCGTATTTCAGCAGGTTCTTCCGGGTGTCGAAGTTCCGCGCCTCGACCTTCTTCTGCGCCTTCTCCAGCGCCTTGTTGATCCAGGGGTGGATGATCGCCTCGCCCGGCTTCAGGCCGAGCTTCTCCAGCATGCCGCCCATCCGGTCGCTGCCGAAGATCCGCATCAGATCGTCTTCTAGCGAGAGGAAGAAGCGCGAGGCACCCGGATCGCCCTGGCGGCCCGAACGGCCGCGGAGCTGGTTGTCGATGCGGCGGCTTTCATGCCGCTCGGTGCCGATCACGAGCAGCCCGCCGGCGGCCTTCACCTGCGGGCGCACGGCCTCGACCTCGGCCTTGTGGCGCGCCAGCGCGGCCTCGTATTCCGGGCTGTCGCCGTTGCCCACCTCGGCGCGCGCCAGCATCTCGGCATTGCCGCCGAGCTGGATGTCGGTGCCGCGGCCGGCCATGTTGGTGGCGATGGT
>VFQR01002657.1_pt1 | contig 11032 bp, 9 predicted proteins | sample 3512321 | NCBI WGS metagenome assembly VFQR01 (sample SAMN10412374, study PRJNA504923) | tailings metagenome | isolation source: Relicate 3 Philex TSF1 revegetated site | place: Philippines: Tuba, Benguet | collected 2017-08-29
GCCAGCATCACGTAGTGCACCTTGTGGTGCGGCGTGCTGGTGAAGAAGTACTGCAGCGCCCGGCCGATTTCCTGCGACAGACTGTCGACGAACGGATTCAGCACGCTGGTCTCGTAGTCTTCCGGCAGCTCGTTGGCCAGCTTCTTCTGCTCCGCTTCCTCGAACGAGAAGCCGTACTGGCGTGAGATGAGCTGCGTCAGCTGAGAACCGCCAAAGGACTGGTCACGGTCGTAGAGCAGTTCATCGTCGCGCAGCACCTTGAGGCTGGTCGTGTCGGCGCCGATCTCGAACAGCGCCACCAGGGCATCCTTGCCCTCGTTGGGCAGGGCTGCGATGAGCCGGCCCATGGCCATGCGCGAAGCGTGCGACTCGATGTCCAGGATGACGGGCCGCAGGCCGGCTGCCTCGGCCAGACCCTGGCGGTCTTGCACCCGGTCCTTGCGGGAGGCGGCGATCAGCACTTCAACATCACCCACCGACGTCGGGCTCGGGCCGATGACGCAGAAGTCCAGGCTCACCTCATCGAGCGAGAACGGGATGTACTGGTTGGCTTCGGCCTCGACCTGCAGCTCGAGCTCTTCCTCGCGCAGGCCAGCCGGCAGCATGATCTTCTTGGTGATGACGGCCGACTGCGGCATGGCGAGCGCGGCGTCGCGCGTCTTACTGCCGCTGCGGGCGACGACGCGACGCACCGCATCGGCGACCTCGTCGAACTTTTCGATCTGCCCGTCTGCGATCCAACCCTTCTCGAAGGGCTCGCTCGCGAACCGCTCAAGAACGAATTCGCCGCCATTGGTCTGGCTGAGTTCCACCAGCTTGACGCTGGAAGAACTGATATCCAGGCCAATCAGGGGAGGGTGCTTGCGACCCAGAAGTGCGTCAAGTATTCCCATGCCCTTTATCTCCGAGACGTTCCCGACACGCAGGTTACGTTTTGGATTATTAATAAGTTACTTGAATGCTAGCAGCAAAGCCGTTGACGCCGAACGCAAATTCGGCACGAGCTGGTAACGCCACGTTGCTAAACATACACGATTCGACTCGGTTGCAAGCTCCTGAAAAACGCATACGAAGCGGTCGTATGCCACACCCTTTGGACCTGCGTCTCGCCTAAAAGAGCGACACGCCGCCCTTCCTATAATCCGTCGCCAACTCCCAACGCGCCCGACGGGCGCGCCACGCCGGCTCATGAATGACAAGTCCCGATCTGCAGCGCCCAGTCCTTCAGCCGCCGGTTCACCCTCTTCCCCGCCGTCTTCGTCAGGTCTGATGCCTCGGATCGGACGCTGGGCCCTGTGGGCCGTCGGCTTGCTGATGGGCGGCGTGTTCGCGGTCGCCCTGCTGGTGGCGCTGGCGCTGGCGCTGGCCTACCCCAACCTGCCCGACATCAGCGGCCTGACGGACTACCGCCCCAAGCTGCCGATGCGGGTGCTGTCCAGCGACGGCGTGCTGCTGGGGGAGTTCGGCGAGGAACGGCGCAGCTATCTGCCCATCCAGCAGATTCCCAAGGTGATGCAGGAGGCGGTGCTGGCCATCGAGGATGCCCGCTTCTACCAACACGGTGGCGTCGACTACCTGGGCGTCATTCGCGCGGGCCTGGCCAACGTCGGCGAGTCGCGCAGCCAGGGGGCATCGACGATCACGATGCAGGTGGCCCGCAACTTCTACCTGTCCACCGAGAAGACGTTCACCCGCAAGATCTACGAGATCCTGCTGGCGCTGAAGATCGAGTCGGCGCTCTCGAAGGAGAAGATCCTCGAGATCTACATGAACCAGATCTTCCTGGGTCACCGCGCGCACGGCTTCGCGGCCGCCAGCGAGGTCTACTTCGGCAAGCCGCTGGACAAGATCAGCGTCGCCGAGGCGGCGATGCTGGCCGGCCTGCCCAAGGCGCCCTCGGCCTACAACCCCATCAACAACCCACGTCGCGCCACCATCCGCCAGCAATACATCATCGAGCGGATGTACGAGACCGGCTACATCACCGAGGAGCAGCGTGATGCCGCCAAGGCCGAGAAGCTGCGCATCCGGCCCGTGCAGGAGTCGGCCTCGCACGCTGAGTTCGTCGCGGAGGCGGCACGCCAGCTGATCTTCAACCAGTACGGCGACGAGGCCTACTCCCGGGGCCTGAACGTCTACTTGACGCTCAACAGTGCCGAGCAGAACAGCGCCTACCGCGCGCTGCGCCGCGGCATCCTCGACTACGAGAAACGCCAGGTCTACCGCGGCCCCGAGGCCTATGCCGACCTGCCGGGCGACAACAAGGAACTCGACACCCGCATCGCGGAAGCCCTGGGTGACCACCCCGCCAATGACGAACTGCTGGCCGCCGTCGTGCTGGACGCCGACCCGAAGAAGGTCACCGCGGTGCTGCAGAGCGGTGAGTCCATCATCATCCTGGGCGAAGGCCTGCGGCCGGCCACCTCCGGTCTGTCGGAGAAGGGCAACCCCAAGACACGCATCCGCCGCGGTGCGGTCATCCGCGTCGTGAAGGGCCCGAAGCAGAAAGACGGCGGCGAGTGGACCATCACCCAGCTGCCCGAGGTGGAAGGCGCCTTTGTCTCACTGGACCCGCGCAACGGCCAGGTCCGCGCGCTCGTGGGTGGCTTTGACTACGCCAAGAACAAGTTCAACCACGTGACCCAGGCCTGGCGCCAGCCTGGCTCCAGCTTCAAGCCTTTCATCTACTCGGCTGCGCTGGAGAAGGGCTTCACGCCGGCAACGGTCGTCAACGATGCCCCGCTGTTCTTCGATGCCGGCACCACCGGCAGCCAGCCTTGGGAACCCAAGAATTACGACGGCAAGTTCGAAGGCCCGATGCCACTGCGCACCGCGCTGGCCAAGTCCAAGAACATGGTGTCCATCCGCGTGCTGCACTCCATTGGCGTGAAGTACGCGCAGGACTGGATCACCCGCTTCGGCTTCGAGGCCGAGAAGCACCCGGCCTACCTGACGATGGCGCTGGGCGCTGGATCGGTCACGCCGATGCAGATGGCCCAGGGCTATGCCGTCTTCGCCAACGGCGGCTACCGGGTGAGCCCGCAGCTGATCGCGCGCATCACCGACAACAAGGGCCGCGAGCTGTACCAAGCCGCAACCGTGGCGCTCGGCGACGACGCGCGGGCCATCGAACCGCGCAACGCCTTCCTCATGAGCAGCCTGTTGCAGGAAGTCACACGCAGCGGCACGGCGGCGCGCGCCCAGGCCACGCTCAAGCGGCCCGACATCTACGGCAAGACCGGCACGACTAACGATTCGATGGACGCCTGGTTCGCCGGCTACCAGAAGGACCTGGTGGCCGTCGTCTGGATCGGCTATGACCAACCGCGCAAGCTCGGCGACCGGGAGACCGGCGGCGGCCTGAGCCTGCCGGTGTGGATCGAGTACATGGGCTTCGCACTCAAGGGCAAGCCGGTGGACGAAATCACCCCGCCGGAAGGCGTCGTGAACGTCAATGGCGAATGGTTCTACGAGGAATACAGCGCCGGCAGCGGCGTGCGCGAACTCGCCAACGAGCCCAACGTGCCGGGCACGGCGTCCGAGGACGAGAAGAAGTCGATCCTCGACCTCTTCAAGCGTTGAAGCCGCCGCCCGGCTGGGTCAGGCGCTGAAGCTCAAGGCCTGACCCGCCTGCTCGCTGGCGCTGCTCGACAGCCGGGCCAGCAACTCCTGGCCTTCCCGGTCCACCCACTGCACGCCGTTCCACTTGAAGTGGTAGCCGCCCGACCGGGCTGCCAACCAGATCTCCTGGAGGGGCGGCTGCGTGTTGAGCACGATCTTGCTGCCGCCCGGCATCGTCAGCTCCAGTAGTCCGCCAGTCCGATGGGTATCGATGTCCACGACATCCTCCTCCAGCCAGGCATCGATCTGCGCCTCGATGCGGGCCAACAGGGCATGGGCTTTGGCGTGGTAATCAGCGTCGGACAGGGACATAAACTGGGCGAATGAACAAGACTTTCGTCAGTGTAGGGGGCCGCCTTGCCGCCCTGGCCATCACCCTTACCGCGCTTGCGGGTTGTGGGCAGAAGGGGCCGCTGTACCTGCCAAAGCCTGCAGCACCGGCATCGGCCCCGGCAGCGTCTGCGCCGGCGCGCTGATCAGCCCGCCCTGCCCTCTTGCACCGCGTGGCACGCCACGCGCACGCCCTTGATCTCCAGCAGCGCGGGTCGCTCGGTCTTGCAGCGCTCGTTGGCCAGCGGGCAACGCGGGTGGAAGCTGCAACCGCTCGGTGGATTCAGCGGGTTGGGCACCTCGCCCTGCACCGGCGTGCGAGCCCGGCCCGTCATGTGGATGTCGGGAATGGCATCCAGCAGCATGCGCGTGTAGGGGTGCCGCGGGCTGCTGAACAGCGAGGCCTTGTCCGCGACCTCGACCAACCGTCCCAGGTACATCACACCCACTTCATCGGCCACATGGCGCACCACGGCCAGGTTGTGCGAGATGAAGAGATACGTCAGGCCGCGCTCACGCTGCAGGTCTTTCATGATGTTGAGCACCTGCGCCTGCACCGACACGTCCAGGGCCGAGGTCGGCTCGTCGCACACCAGGAACTCCGGCTGCGTGGCCAGCGCCCGCGCAATGGAGATGCGCTGCCGCTGCCCGCCAGAAAACTGGTGCGGGAACTTCTCGGCATCGGCCGGGTTGAGGCCGACCGACGCCAGCAGCTCGCCGACACGCGCTCGCGCTTCACCGTCCGTCTTGACCAGCGCATGCTCGCGCAGCGGCTCGGCCACGATGTCCATGACCTTCCAGCGCGGGTTCAGCGACGCGTAGGGGTCCTGGAAGATCATCTGCATGCGTCGGCGCAGCTTCAGCGCGCTGGAGCCGGCCAGCGTCTTGGCGATGTCTTCGCCGTCGAAACGCACGGCCCCGCGCGTGGCACCGTACAGGCCGACGAGCAGGCGCGCGACCGTGCTCTTGCCGCAGCCGCTTTCACCCACCAGGGCGAGCGTGCGCCCGCGCTGGATGCTGAACGACACGCCATCGACGGCATGCACGAAGGCCTTGGGCTTGCGCTCCACGACGCGGTTCAACCACGGCGGCGACACATCGAAGATCTTGGCGAGGTCGCGGACCTCGACGAGGGGGGCGCTCATCGCACGGCCTCCGCAGTGACCGGCAGCCAGCAGGCGGCCTGGGTGGCGCCGGCGGCGGCGAGTTCTGGCCGCTCGCTGCGGCAGCGCTCCGTCACGCGCGGGCAGCGCGGGTTGAAGGCGCAGCCTGGCGGGATGGCGGTCAGCCGCGGCATGGCGCCATCGATCTGCAGCAGGCGCTCACGGTCCTCATCCATCGCCGGGATGGAGCCCATCAGACCGACGGTGTAAGGGTGCGCAGGACGATGGATGACATCAGCGACCGGACCGATCTCCGCCACGCGGCCGGCATACATCACCGCCACACGGTCACAGGTCTCGGCGATGACGCCCATGTCGTGCGTGACCAGCATGACGGCCGCGCCCTGCTCCCGGCAGACCTTCTTGAGCAACGCGATGATCTGCGCCTGGATGGACACATCCAGCGCCGTGGTGGGCTCGTCTGCAACGATGAGCTTGGGGTTGGCGGCCAGGGCCAGCGCGATCACCACGCGCTGACGCATGCCCCCGGAGAACTGGTGCGGGTAGTGATCGACCCGCGCTTCGGGCGCCGGGATGCCCGTGGCAGCAAGCAGTTCGATCGCACGGGCCCGCGCCTGGGCTGACGTGAGGTCCAGATGGGTGGTGATGGTCTCGACCAATTGCCGCCCCACGGTGTAGAGCGGGTTCAGCGATGTCAGTGGATCCTGGAAGACCGCGCCGATCTCGCGCCCCCGGATTCGGCGCATGTCCTCATACGGCAGGTTGTCGATGCGGCGGCCGGCAAGCTTGATCTCGCCCGCGGCGATGCGGCCCGGGGGATCGAGCAAGCCGATGATGGCCGCGCCGGTGAGCGACTTGCCAGCCCCCGACTCGCCAACCACGCCGAGGATCTCGCCCGGTGCGATCGAAAAGGAAATGTCGTCCAGCGCCAGCAAGGTGCCGCGCCGCGTGGGGAACTCCACCCGCAGGTGGCTGACTTCCAGGAGCGGTGCCGTCATCGGAGTCGGGGGTTGAGGGCGTCACGCAGCCAGTCACCCAGCAGGTTCACGCTGAGCGTGATCAGGATGAGCGTCAGGCTGGGCCAGGCGGTGATCCACCACTCGCCGGAGAAGAGATAGTCGTTGCCATTGCGGATCAGCGTGCCGAGCGAAGGGCTCGTCGCCGGCACACCGACACCAAGGAAAGACAGCGTCGCCTCGGTGATGATGGCCGACGCGATCTGGATGGTCGCCAGCACCAGCACCGGCCCGAGCACGTTGGGCAGCACATGCCGGCGCATGATGCGAAAGCCGCTCACGCCGATGACCCGCGCCGCCTGCACGTACTCCTTGTTGCGCTCGACCAGCGTGGAGCCCCGCACCGTGCGTGCGTATTGCACCCAACCGGTCAGCGCAATCGCCAGCACCAGCACCACAAACGCCAGCGCATCCGGCGCGTGCGGGAAGAGGCTGCGGCCCACGCCACTGATCATCAGCGCCACCAGGATGGAGGGGAACGACAGCATCACGTCGCAGACCCGCATGATGAGGGCGTCCACACGGCCGCCCACAAAGCCCGCCAGCAGCCCCAGGCTCACGCCGATCAGGATGGACAGCAGCACCGAAGCCACGCCCACCAGCAAGGAGATGCGGGCGCCGTACATCAGCGCCGACAGGATGTCGCGGCCCTGGCCGTCGGTACCGAGCCAATACTTGACGTCGCCCCCGTCGACCCAGGATGGCGGCTTGAGCGAGTCCAGCAGCTCGAGTGTCGCGAGGTCGAACGGATTGTGCGGCGCGACGACCTCGGCGAAGAGCGCGCAGACGAAGCAGACCACCGCGATCACGGCCGCCAGCATGGCCACGGGTGAGCTGCGGAAGGAATGCCAGACGTCGCCGTCGAAAAAGGCCTTGAGGGCTGACGACGAGGCGGTGGGGTTGGGGTTGGCGTCAACAGCCATGTTCAGTGCGCCTTGCCCTCGACACGCAACCGCGGGTCGACGGCGAAATAGAGCAGATCCACGCCAAGGTTGATCACGACGAAGATCAGGGAAATCAGGCAGAGGTAGGCTGCCATCACGGGGATGTCGGCGAACTGCACGGCCTGAATGAACAGCAGGCCCATGCCGGGCCACTGGAACACCTGCTCCGTGATGATGGCAAAGGCGATCAGCGAACCGAGTTGCAGGCCCGTGATGGTGATCACCGGCACCAGCGTGTTCTTCAGCGCATGGCCGAAATAGACGCTGCGATTGGTCAGGCCGCGCGCGCGGGCGAAACGAATGTAGTCCGTGCGGAGCACCTCCAGCATCTCGGCGCGCACCAGCCGCATGATCAACGTGAGCTGAAACGCCGACAGCGTGAACGCCGGCAGGATGAGATGCAGCAGTCCATCGCGCGTCAGGAGGCCCGATGTCCAGCTGCCCAAGGCCACCACCTCACCGCGGCCGAAGCTCGGTAGCCACTTGAGTTCGACGGCAAACACCCAGATCAGCACGATGCCGATGACGAAGTTGGGCAGGCTGACACCGAACAGCGTGCCGGTCATCAGCAACTGGGCGCTGGCCTTGCCTCGTCGCAAGGCAGCGTAGACACCGAGCGGAATGCCCAGGCCCAGCGCGATCAGGCCGGCGACGAGGGCAAGTTCCAGCGTCGCCGGGAAGCGTTCACCGATGAGCGCCGACACCTTGCGTCCCTGCCGCAGGCTGATGCCGAACTCGCCCTGTGCCGCGTTGGCAGCGAAGCGAGCGAACTGCACGGGAAAGGGCTGGTCCAGCCCGAGTTCCTTGCGAAGCGCAACGCGCTGCTCCTCGGTGGCGTCCTGCCCCAGCAGGTTGGTGACCGGGTCGCCGACGTATTGGAAGAGCATGAAGGCGATGAAAGCCACCGACAACATGACGACCAGGGCCTGCACCAGGCGACGAAGAATGAAAACGAGCATGGACTCTTTGTGGCGGGCGCGTCATTGCACCGCGCGAAGGCGCGATCATGGCGAAGCATGGCCGCCTGGGCCTCCCGGGAAAGCCCCTAGCGCTGCAGCGCAACATGAGCGGGCCGCATAAAGAAAAACGGGCCGCAGTTGCGGCCCGTTTGGCTGAGTTGCAGGGCAAGCCCCGCAGCGATCATCAGAAGCGATGACGCAGGCCCAGCATGGCGCCCCCGCGCTTGTTGGCACCGTTCGTGAACAGGACTTCGCCGCTCGTCTTGGTGTAGTCGAACTCCAGGTAAGCGTCGGTGCGCTTGGAGAAGGCGTAGTCCAGCACCACAGCGTAGAAGTCAGCCTTGGACTTGATGTTGGCGTCGGTGCTGAAGCCCAGCGCATTGCGGAAAGGCAGCGCCAGATTCTGGATGGTGCCGTAGTGGGTCTGCTCGGACAGCCAGACGTTGGCGCCCACGTTCAGCTGCGGGGTCAGCTGGTAGGTGGCACCGAACATGATCATCGTGCGCTTCTTGATGTCGGCCGAGTCGGTATTGAACACGTTGGCGCCCAGGATGCCGCTGGTGTAGGCACCGCGGGTCAGCAGCGCAACGTTGGCTGGCGAGCCCGAGGCAGCCGAGGCCGCGAAGCCGGCAGCGCTCGTCTGGTTCAGCAGGGTGAAGGGGTTCTCGAACTTGTTCTCACCCCAGGACGCGTGCACGTACAGCGGACCGTCCGTGTACGACGCACCCAGCACGGTGGCCTTGATCTTCTTGCCGGTCTGCTCCGTGGCTTGCAGGTAGGCTGCGCCGCCACCCCACTTGCCGTCGTTGTAGCGACCCATCGCGCCAACGGTCTTGGTCGGCTGAGCAGCCGCCAGGCCCGACTGGCCTTCACCGGCGCTGACCTGGACTTCGGCGTAGAAGTTGCCGACCTGGGCCAGGTACTTGACCATGTTGTCCTGACGCGCGGTCATGGACATGCCGATCTCAGGCTTGTAAGCCTCGATGTAGGGCGAGTAGCGGAAGGAGGCAAACGTCGACGTGTAGATGTCGAACAGGATGTTGTACTGACGGCCCAGGCGGATCTGGCCGAATTCGCTGGACTGCAGGCCCACCCAGGCCTGGCGCCAGAAATCCGGGCTGCCGCTGACGGCGCCGGTGTCGGACTGCAGACGGTGCTCCAGGTTGGCCAGCGCCTTCAGGCCGCCACCCATGTCTTCGGTGACGTTCACACCCAGACGGCTTTGCGACATGCCACCAGGCACGACGGTCTTGGTGCTGGTGCCGGCGTTGGCATTGCTGGTGTAGCGCACGCCGACGTCAACGATGCCGTACAGGGTCACGCTGGACTGGGCCCAGGCGGCCGTCGTGCTGGCAGCAAGGACGGCGAGGGCGAAGGTCGCTTTTTTCATCAAGGTTGTCTCCTGCGAATAATTGTGAACCGCTTGATTCTCAACCAAGCGTCGCCTTCGAACGCCAAGCTTGTTGTGCAATGTCCACAGCAATTCCCCTGTCTCGCACGGGACAAAAGAAAAGCCGCCCGAAGGCGGCTTTGGCTGAAGCGCGCGGCGCTGGGCGCCGCGATGCATCAGAAGCTGTGACGGATACCGACGTCGTAACCGGTCGACTTCAGGCCATTGGCCGTGGCGGCCGGAGCGCCTGCGACGGCGAAGCGAGCTGCGCCGCTGTTCTTCAGTTGCGAGAACGTGGTGTACAGCGCGGTGCGCTTGGACAGGTTGTAGATGTAGCCAGCAGCGAACAGCTTGGCATCGCCGATGGCGGTGTAGCCGGTCACGGTGGTTTCAGCAGCGGCGTTGGCCTTGGCGTCCGTGTAGGCGGCCCACAGTTGACCTTGGCCCAGCGGAGCGGTGACGGAAGCCGTCACGATTTGCTGCTTGCGCGACTGGAACTTGGTCTCGGTGTAGGACAGCGACGGGCGGAAGATGCCGAAGTCGTAAGCGCCACCGATGGAGGTCAGCTTGAACTTGCTGGTGTCAGCGGCGTTGGACGTGCTGGCGTAGGCGCCCGACACGTGCAGCGGACCGGCCTTGTAGCCCAGGCGAACCGATTGACCCTTGTTCGTGCCCGTGCCTTCGCCAGCGGACACGTCGGCGCCGCCGTAGAAGCCGCCGAGGTTGGCCGGCAGCGAGTAGGACACGAGGTTGTCAGCGCGGCCGTAAGACGTGCTGTTGCCGCTGCCCAGGTTGCTGTAGACGGCGCTGACGCTGCCCAGACCCGTGAAGGCAGTCGGGTCGAAGTCTTCGAGGTGCAGGCGCGACACGGTCTTGTTGCGACCCAGGCGCACTTCACCGAAGTCACCGGTCAGGCTGACCGTGGCACGACGGGCCCAGAAGGCGCCGCCGCTGGCCGCACCGGCCACGCCGGTGTCGGTATTGATTTCGGACTCGAGCCAGAAACCAGCCTTCAGGCCACCACCGAGGTCTTCGGTGCCGCGCACGCCGAAGCGGCTGGTGTTCAGGCCGCTGGAATCCAGCTTCTTCACCGCGAGGCCGCCGGTCTTGACGTACTTCACGTCGGCATCGATGACGCCGAAGAGGGTGACGGACGATTGCGCGACGGCAGCGCCGCCGGTCAGGCCCAGAACGGCCAGGGCAATCAGAGCTTTTTTCATTCAATACTCCTAGGTATTCATCCGAGCCGGGGCTGAAGGGCGCAGCGGCTCACCTCCTGTGAGGAAGTGGGCGTATTCCACCAGAGCTCGGGGTCGTTCGGGAATTCACGGATATGAAAATGTGTGTTGTCGTTGCGGAGTCACAACGTCACGCGCGATTCACCTTTTGGTCATTGATATACGGGTTAATTAGATGGAATTGCTTGCAGGCCTCCCCTCGCCTAGGCCTCTGAACTGGCAGGACCGGCTGATCAGCGCTTTGGACGCCGGCCTGCGCACGGTGTTCGTGCCCACCCGCGCCACCCGGCCGACACCGGCTGCGGGGATGGAGCCGCCCGAGTTGGCGGAGGCAGACCGACGCGAGGCGCAAGCGCTGATGCGTGTCAATCACGTGGGGGAAATCTGCGCTCAGGCGCTGTATCAGTCGC